>Ga0210144_1001392_pt1 | contig 10110 bp, 10 predicted proteins | sample Muzzi_PWA_D2_FD_185532 | JGI IMG/M metagenome (GOLD analysis project Ga0210144, IMG submission 185532) | Wetland microbial communities from San Francisco Bay, California, USA, that impact long-term carbon sequestration - Muzzi_PWA_D2 (SPAdes) | ecosystem: Environmental > Aquatic > Marine >...
AGCGATCGTCGAGCAGTTGCACCGCCCCCGCCGTGTCGGCCCCGACGACGTCGAGGCGGGCGATGTCGTTGCGAAGCTCGACCGGAAGGTCGATCCGCGCCTCGGTCTCGGCCTTGTCGTTGGCGAAATCGAAGCGGAAATCGCCGATGGCGCGACCCTTGAGGTCGGTGGCGCGGACGAAGCCGCCGGCAGGGAGGCCGGTCTCGTCGCGGATCACCGGCACGGTCAGCGCGTCCGGCCCGCCGATCGGCGGCTTGATGGCGGTGACGCCGGACGTCGTGTCGGCGTAGACCACCGCCGGGCCGTCAACGCGCTCCGACAGGTTGCGGGCGAAGGCCGTAGTGGAATCGCCGCCGAGGCCATCGGACAGCCAGACCAGCCCGCCGAAGACGGTGGCGCCGACCGCGGCATCGACCGCAGGCGTCAGCGTGTCGTAGTCGGAGCCATAGGGTCGGGGCGCCAGCGATTCGAGGCGCTGGGTGACGTCGGCGGCGCTGCCGGGGGCAAGTTCCTGGCTCGGTCCATCGGCCGTGGCGAGGAGGGTGATCGGCCGCCCGGCCTGCTCGGCAAGACGGATCACCCGGTGCGCCGTCTCCATCATCGCGTCCCAGCGCGGCGCCGAGGCCCAGCCGTTGTCGACGACGAGAAGCAGCGGGCCGGAGCCTGGCGCTTGCTCGGTGGTCGGCTTGAAGATGGGGCCGGCCAGCGCGATGATCAGCGCCGCAGCGATCAGGCAGCGGAGCAGGATCAGCCACCAGGGCGTGCGGGCCGGCTGCTCTTCCTTCTGTGTGATCTCGAGAAGCAGGCGGGTTGGCGGAAAGCTCTCGGCCTTCGGCTTCGGCGGCGTGACCCGCAGCAGCAGCCAGATCAGCGGCAGCGCGATGAGCGCCAGCAGGATCGGCGGATAGGCGAAGGCGAAGGGCAGCCCGCTCATGCCGCGCGCCCCCAGGCCGCAAGGGCTGAATGCGAGTGGCGATCGGCGAGGCGCGCATGGAGCGCAAGCAGCGGCTCGGTGGCCGGCCGGTCGGTGCGATGGACGAGGAAGCTCCAGTCGAGCCGGCGGCAGACCAGCGACAGGCGCTCGCGCAGGGCCGCCAGCCGGTCCTGGTAATCCTTGCGGTATTGCTCCGCCCGGCCGACCACGTGACGGAGGCCGCTTTCCGGATCGATGAATTCGGTGCGCCCGCTATAGGGGAAGGTCTCCTCGATCGGGTCGACGACCTGGACAAGATGGGCGCGCGCGCCGGTGCCGACGACCGCATCCAACGTCGCCTCGGTGACGGGGAGCGGGTCGAGGAAATCGCCGATCAGCACCACGTCAGTGAAGCGGCGGAGAGCCCGCGTCTGCGGCGGGCGCGGTTCCATCCGGGCGAGAAAATCGGCGAGGCGTTCGGCGGCGTTCCGCGACAGCAGCGGATCGCTCTCGCCGAGGAGGCCGACGCGCTCGCCGGCAACGGAGAGCAGTTCGGCGAGTGCCAGCAGGAGCACCAGCGCTCTGTCCCGCTTCGATACGGTCGAAAGCTTCGAGCGGAAGGTCATCGACTCGGACAGGTCGACCCACAGCCACACCATGTGGGCGGCCTCCCACTCCTTCTCCCGCACGTAGAGATGATCGTCGCGGGCGGAGCGGCGCCAGTCGATGCTGGATGCCGCCTCGCCCGGCATGAAGGAACGGAACTGCCAGAATGTCTCGCCGCGACCGGCAACCCGCCGCCCGTGCCAGCCGGCGATCACGCTTGCCGCCACCCGGCGGGCCTCGATCAGAAGGTCGGGCAGGCCGCCGGCAAGCCCCTTGGCTTCCGTCAGTGCACCGCGGATTCCGGGAGGGCTGGTCGTGGCGGTTGCGATCCTCGCCATCGCTATCCGATCTTGGACTTCAGCCCGGCGATGACGTCGTTGACGGTCATGCCGTCGGCGCGGGCCGCAAAGGAGAGCGCCATGCGGTGCTTCAGCACCGGCTCGGCCAACTCGGCGACGTCGTCAAGCGAGGGGGCGTAGCGGCCGTCAATCAGCGCCCGCGCGCGCACCGCCAGCATCAGCGACTGGCTGGCGCGCGGACCGGGACCCCAGGCAATCGCCGCGTCCAGCTTGGCGTCGCCGCTGCCCGGACGCGCCGCGCGCACCAGGTTGAGGATCGCCTCGACCACCGATTCGCCGACCGGCATGCTGCGGACGAGACGCTGGATCACCCGCACGCCGTCGGCGTCGAGCACCCGTTCGGCATGGGCGTCCAGCGCGCCGGTCGTCTCGAACAACATGCGGCGCTCGGCATCCCGCTCCGGGTAGAGCACGTCGATCTGCAGCAGGAAGCGGTCGAGCTGGGCTTCCGGCAACGGGTAGGTGCCCTCCTGCTCGAGCGGATTCTGGGTTGCCAGCACGTGGAAGGGCACCGGCAGGTTGTGGCGATGGCCCGCTACGGTGACGTGGTGCTCCTGCATGGATTGCAGAAGCGCCGACTGGGTGCGCGGACTTGCCCGGTTGATCTCGTCGGCCATCAAGAGCTGGGTGAACACCGGGCCCGCCACGAAACGGAAGGCGCGAGTGCCATCGGTCCCGACGTCCATGACTTCGGTACCCAGGATGTCCGACGGCATCAGGTCGGGGGTGAACTGGATGCGCGCCGCGGAGAGGCCGAACACGGTGCCGAGGGTCTCGACCAGCTTGGTCTTGGCGAGGCCCGGCACGCCGATCAGGAGCCCGTGCCCGCCGGCAAGCAGCGTCACGAGGGTGCGATCGACGACCGTTTCCTGGCCATAGATGACCTTCCCGATGGACTGGCGCGCCGCCTTGATCTTGGCGAATGCGGCCTCGGTCTCGGCGAGGACCTTTTCGGGATCGGCGGCTGCCGTCTGCGGTTGATTGAGTGCGCTCATTGGCCTCTTGTCTGCCTCGAGAAAGTGGCGTTCCGATACGGTTGTCCGCCAGTGTTGCATGAGCGGCGCCGCCGCAATAGTGGATATTCGCCCACTCTGCGCACCGAATGAGATCTTGCGCCGGCGTCAATCAGATAGGGCAAAGCGCGGCAAAACAATGGCCGGGTTTTGATCGGATCGCCACAGGCGCCGACGCCGATGGCGTGTGGCCAGCCGGAGGCACCCGATTGTGATGGCGCCCGCAGCCGCTATGTTGGTTCGACGATGAAACTCGACCTGCAAAGCGGCTCGCCCTTCTCGCCGACCCGGTTCTTTGCGCTGGCGGCGGAGCGGCTGGACCATGCGCTGCCGGCGGCGGCCGATGCCGATATCCTCGGCGACCACCGGCTCAATCCTGATCTGATGCCGGTCGACCTCGAATATCGTGACGCTGCCGTGCTCATCCCCGTGGTTGCCCGCGAGCCGGCGGTCACGGTTCTGCTGACGGTCCGGACGGCCACGCTCAGCGCCCATGCCGGCCAGATCGCCTTTCCCGGCGGCAAGATCGATGCTACCGACCCGGATCCGGCTGCTGCGGCGCTTCGCGAGGCGGAGGAAGAGATTGGCCTCGACCGGGCGGCCGTCGAACCGATCGGCTACCTCAAGCCTTATCTCAGCCGCACCGGATACCGTATCTATCCCGTTCTCGGCCGGGTCGAGCCGGGCTTCCGGCCGACCCTCAATCGGCAGGAAGTCGAGGAAACCTTCGAGGTGCCGCTCGCATTTCTGATGAGTCCGGAGAATCATCGCCGGGGAAGCCGCGTCTTTAGGGGAAAGCCGCGCCAGTTTTATGAGATGCCGTTCGAGGGGCACTATATTTGGGGCGTTACCGCTGGAATCATTCGAGGGCTGTACGAGCGGATCTTTGACGAATGGGCAGGCTGATTGCGTTCAATGTGGTGTTTTTCCTGCTGCCGTTCGCGGTCTATGTGGGCTGGCTGGCGGCCACGCGGGGACAGGTGAGCAATGCCAGCGACTGGCCGGTGAAGACGATCGCCTGGCTGGCCACCGGCGGTGCCGTGCTGATGGTTGCCGCGCTTTTGATCTTCGTCCAGTTCACCGGGGCTCCTCCCGGCAGCACCTATGTTCCGGCGCAGTATGTCAACGGCAAGCTGATTCCCGGGCATTTCGAATGAGCGAACCAGCGCAGAGATGAACGACGGGCTACCGGATCTCGCCGGCGCCGACTGGGTCTCTGCGCCTGCCGTGAAGACAGTTTTTGCGATCCTCGACGAGGGGGGCGAGGCGGCGAGGATCGTCGGCGGGGCCGTCCGCAACGCGCTGGCCGGTGTGCCGGTCAGTGACATCGATTTCGCGACGCCGCTGTTGCCGGAGGAGGTCTCCCGCCGTGCCGAGGCGGCCGGCGTCAAGGCCGTTCCGACCGGCGTTGAGCACGGCACCCTCACGCTTGTCGTCCATGGAACCGGTTTTCAGGTGACGACACTCCGCGAGGACGTCGAAACCGACGGCCGGCATGCGGTGGTCCGCTTCGGGCGGGACTGGGAGGCCGACGCGCGTCGTCGCGACTTCACCGTCAACGCGTTGTCGATCGATGCGGCGGGGACGGTGCACGATCCTCTTGGCGGCTATCCGGACATTGTGTCGCGGCGCATCCGCTTCATCGGCGACGCGGGGCAGCGCATCGCCGAGGACCGGCTGCGCATCCTCCGCTTCTTCCGATTCAATGCCGAGTTCGGCGCCGGCGCCTTCGATCCCGAGGGTCTGTCGGCGTCGATCCGCGCCCGCGACGGGCTGAGACAGCTGTCGGCGGAGCGGGTCGGACAGGAGATGCGCCGGCTGGTCGTAGCACCGCGCGCGGCCGAGACGGCGGGCATCATGCAGGACTGCGGCATTCTGGGTATCGTCCTCGGCGGGGTCGCCTATCTCGGTCCCTTCGCGCGGCTGATTGCGTTCTCGCCGGAGGCCGGCGTAGCGCTCCGCCTCGCCGGGCTCGGCTGCCGCATCGAGGAAGACGTCGAGCGGCTTGCGAGGTTGCTCCGCCTCGCCAATGTCGAGCGAGACGCCATGCTGGCGGCGGTCGTGGCGGCGCGGAAGCTTCCTTCGTCGCTCGCGATGCCGGAGGCGCGGCGCTGCCTCTATCACCTCGGCATGGGAACGTGGCGCGATGCCGTCACCCTCGCTTTTGCGTGGAATGGAGACGATTCTACGCAGGCGGCCTGGCGTGAGCTCGTTGAACTGCCCGACCGCTGGCAGCCGCCACGCTTCCCCCTGAGCGGGGCCGATGCGCTGGGGGCCGGCGCGATGCGGGGGCCGGCGGTGGGCGCTCTGCTGAAAGCGGTGGAGGCCTGGTGGATCGATCGGGACTTCGCCCCCGACGAAGAGGCTCTTCGCACCCGCCTCCAACAGATGGTGGCAGCGGCCCAATAGCCTGTTCCGAAGGACTCCGGTTTCCGCTAATCTCCCCGCATGGTGGCGAGCGGAACACGGACGGGGACTCGGATATGGCGGGCGATCGCCATATTCCTGTTTGGCGGCGTTCTCGGCACGGCGTTCGGCGTGGCCGTCGGTCTGTTCATCTTCCCTTATGTGTTTCCGCCGCCGCCGGCAGCCGAGACCATCGGCGAGGAGGAGCGGGCCGCCCTCGTCGCCACCGGCCAGTTTATTCACGCCGACCCGTCCGATCCGGTCCACTACGGCGCCGGCAAGGTCAGCGTCTACGAGAAGGCGGTGTTCCTCGAGGCGGACTTCAAGGTCGGGCCGGGGCCCGACTACCATGTCTATCTGGTGCCGCGGCCGATGATCCGCGCGTCGGGCGACGTCCGCGACACCATGTATGTCGACCTCGGCCAGCTCCGCGCCTTCGAGGGCAGCCAGCGCTACCCCATCCCGGACGGTGTCGATCTCGCCGACTTCCCGAGCGTGGTGATCTGGTGCGAGACCTTCTCGGTACTGATCTCCCCGGCTGACCTCGAGCCGGCCAAGGCGACTTCACACTTCGATTCAGGCGGCTCGCCTGTTGATTCCGCTTCCCTCCGCAACGCTTTGATCCCAATACTGCTTCCGAGCTAGTCCCGTGGCAGGGCAGTTAACGGAACCTCCGATTCCTTCTTACGCGGTTACCGTTCCCTGCCTGACTACCGGCCTGCCTGCAGGGAGGCGGAACGCGACGCCAGGAGCAGCAGTCGAGACTTCCTGTCCGGTGGCGTGATGTCCGCCACGGTCATTGTCCCGGACTACGCCCGGCCGAGCGCGCTGATGGTGCCGCATTACGACGCCACCCTCATCGGGCTGCTCGAGGAGCTGGCGGTTGCCGCCTCGCGTTGGATCGGCGTCATCCTGCTGAGCGGCGATCCCGCGCTGTCTCAGGCGTTCGTGGCGCGTCAGAACCGCCCGCAACGCTTCTCCATCGTTGCCGCGCCCTACGATACGCCGTGGATACGCGATCGGGCTCCCATCGCGGTTCGCGAGGCAGGCGGCGTCGGCTGGATCCTGCCGCGCATGATCGAAGCCGACCGGCCGCTCGACGATCGGCTCTTCGAGACGATCAGCGCCAAGACGCTCCGGCCGGCGCCGCTGGCGATCGCCCAAGGCAACCTGGTGGCCGGCCCGGCGGGGATCGCCGTGTCGACCACGCGCGTGCTCAGGGAGAACCGCATCGGCGAAGGTGCTCTCGAAGCCTTGGCGCCGGACCTTGGTGTTCGCCACTGGATCGTTTTCGAGCCGTTTCCGGACGAGCCGACGGGGCATGCTGACGTGCATGTCCGCTTCCTCAATGCGCACCTGATGGCGGTGGCCTGGCATCGCGACGATCCCACCTTGCAGCAGCGGGCCATAGCGATCGAGGACAGCGTCCGAGCGGTCAGGCCCGGAATGCGGAGCCTGCGCGTCCCTCTTACGCGGGAGGGAAAGCGGTATGCCAGCCTGGTGAACTGGATCCAGATCGGCCGAAACCTTCTGCTGCCGACCTACGATATGACCGCAGCAGACCACCTTGCCGAGGCAAGGCGCCTGCTCGCCGAGGAAGGCTTCCAGGTTCACACGGTGGCGTCGCCGACACTCGACCTTGGTGGATCGCTGCACTGCCTGACGGCCTCGGTCTTTGTATAGGACGCGCGCCTCCGGCTTGTTGCCGGTCCGATGATCGAGTAGCCTCGTCTGGCCAGCCGCAGCCTCAGAAGCTGTCGGCACGTGTCGGTGCCCGCGAGCCTGATCCGGCAGTCGGCAAGGGCGCAGGACGGGCGACGACGCGTCGATGCCGGGAGGAGAATACCGACTTCGCCGCGGCAAACCGCCTGCACGATCCCGGCGCCGGGGTCCGGCGGTTGCCTCACCGCACACGGTTATGCCCGCTGGCAGACGATCGACATCGGCAATGGCGTCGGAACCGCCACCGTCATCAAGAAGGGCGATCCGTTCTTCGCCTCTTCGCCGAGCATTCTCAACGGCGGCCAGCTCGGCAAGACCTTCAGCTTCACCCGGGGTGACTGGACTCACGGTCTGGGGGCGAGCTTTACGTGGGCGAACGAGAACACCAAAGCCGACGAGCCCGCCGGGGGAATGACATCGGCTATGTGCCGGGCGAGGAGCAACTCGGCAACGGCTGGAATTTCGGGAACTATGGGGCCACGGCGAACAGCAAGCTCAACTATCGCCGCTTCGACCTGAGCTACACCGCCACCCGCGACTTTCACTTCAACACGGGTCCGGCGTGGGGGCCCGGTGATGGCAACGATTCCGCACAGCGCCGCGCTGGGCTCGCGACCTCTCTGCGCTTTTCGAGCCTCGACCATGACGGCCACCTGAAGACCGACCTCAGCCAGGACTACTACGTCGACGTGAACCAGCAGCTGAGCAGCGTGGAGTTCGGCGTAGGACCCACCGTGAGCGGTAAGTTGGAGTTGGGGTCGGGCTTCTACCTGTGGGGCGGCGCAAACGCCCTGCTCATCCTCCGGCACTCCAAGCTGACGTCCGACGAGAAGATCTGCTTCCCGTGCGGCATGGGCAACAACGCGATCTGGTCGAAGATCGACGATACCAAGAACACGGTGGACGGCCGGCTGACGTTCCAGGCCGCAATCGGTAGGCAGATCAACGAAAACCTGGCGGTCAAGATCGGCGGGGGCGTCGAGCTCGGCGGGCGGGATGTCTACGACGTCCGTCGATCGCCCAACGAAAAGAGCACCCACATCGCCCGGAATTCCTATGCCGACTGGAACGCCGGTCTGATTGTCCACTACCGGTTCGGAGCGCGTTAGCGATGCGGCCGGCCGGGCCTACGGCCATTTCGCCACCGGCGGCATCGACGACAGGATCGAATCGACGTTGCCGCCGGTCTTCAGGCCGAAGATCGTGCCGCGGTCGTAGATCAGGTTGAACTCGACATAGCGGCCGCGGCGGACGAGCTGCTCCTCGCGGTCCACCTCGGTCCACGGCGTCGCGAGATTGCGGCGCACCAGCTTCGGGTAGACGTCGAGGAAGGCGCGGCCGACGCTTTGGGTGAAGGCGAAGTCGGCTTCCCAGTCGCCGCTGTTCAGCCAGTCGTAGAAAATGCCGCCGATGCCGCGCGGCTCGTTGCGGTGCTTGAGGAAGAAGTACTCGTCGCACCATGTCTTGAACCGTTGGTAGTCGGCGCCAGGATGCCCTTCGCAGGCGGCCTTCATCGCCGCGTGGAAGTCCCGCGTATCGGGGTCTTCCTGCGTCCGTCGCCGGTCGAGCACCGGCGTCAGGTCGGCGCCGCCGCCGAACCACTGGCGGCTGGTCACCACCATGCGGGTGTTCATATGGACGGCGGGCACGTTAGGGTTCTGCATATGGGCGATCAGCGAGATGCCGGCCGCCCAGAAGCCGGGGCTCTCCTCGGCGCCGGGGATCTCCCTGCGGAACTCGGGCGAGAACTCGCCGTAGACGGTGGAAACATGGACGCCGACCTTCTCGAACACCCGGCCGTGCATCATCGCCATCACGCCGCCGCCGCCGTCGGCGCCGGTGTGATCCTTGCGTTGCCACGGCGTCCGCATGAAGCGTCCCGGCGGCCGGTCGGCGAAGAGCATCCCAGCCGGAAGTTCGTCCTCGATCGTCTCGAAGGCGGCGGCGATCCGGTCGCGGAGGTCCGCGAACCAGGCGCTCGCCCGCGCCTTCTTCTCCTCGATGTCGTCGGGGAGCGCGGTTGTTTCTCCGTTCCTGGCCATGGCCTCAAGTTCCCTCAGTGCGCGCAAACCCGTCCGTCTGCCTCAGCGCCTCGCCCAATATCATGGCCGCGGCGCTTGCCACATTGAGCGAGCGCATGCCGGCCCGCATCGGGATCAGGAGGCGGGCGTCGGCCGCCCGATGCACGGCTTCCGGCACGCCGGCGCTCTCGCGGCCGAACAGGATCACGTCGTCCGCGCAAAACGCAAAATCCGTGTAAACAGTCGCCGCCTGCGTCGTGGCGAGAACGAGCCGCCCCGCTTGTCCGCCCATCCAGGCCAGGAATCCGGGCCAGTCGAGGTGACGGGTCATGTCTGCGGCCGCCAGATAATCCATGCCGGCGCGGCGGAGCGCCCGGTCGCTGAGGTCGAACCCGGTCGGTCCGATGACATGCACGCTGACGCCGAGACAGGCGGCAAGCCGCAGGATGTTTCCCGCGTTTTGCGGTATATCGGGCTGGTAGAGGGCGATCGCGGCCATGTCTGCGGCTCAACTCCTCCGCGCCCGTCCCTTGCGGACAGCGGCGGCCGGCAACATGTGCACGTTGGGCACACGGAATCCGGCGGCTCCGGGCGAAACGAAAGAACAGGATGGCCTGGTACGAAAGACTGATCGAACCCCTGCCGGATGCTCCGGTCGTTCGCCCGCCCGATACGATGTGGAGGTTCTACCTTCATTTCGTGAAGCCGGTGAAGTGGCTGGTGCTGGCGGTGCTGGTGCTTTCGCTCTGCGGCTCGCTGATCGAGATGGGCATGTACGTCTTCCTCGGCTGGCTGGTCGACTGGGTGACGCAGACCCCGGCCAGCGAGTTCTTCGCCGTGCACGGCTGGCAGCTCGCCGCCATGGCGGTGGTCGTTCTGGTCCTCAGGCCAACCGTCGCTCTCTTGTCCCGCACCTTCAACAACCTGGCGCTGGTGCCGGGGCTGCAGACCCGCATACGCTGGGCGAACTATCGCTACGTGCTCCGCCAGAGCCTCACCTTCTTCCAGAACGACTTTGCCGGGCGCATCGCCCAGAAGGTGCTGCAGACCGGGCCCGCCGTGCGCGACAC
>Ga0210144_1001393_pt1 | contig 10109 bp, 8 predicted proteins | sample Muzzi_PWA_D2_FD_185532 | JGI IMG/M metagenome (GOLD analysis project Ga0210144, IMG submission 185532) | Wetland microbial communities from San Francisco Bay, California, USA, that impact long-term carbon sequestration - Muzzi_PWA_D2 (SPAdes) | ecosystem: Environmental > Aquatic > Marine >...
GGCGCGTCTGGTCGGATTCGCGGGGGCGGATCTGGGTCAGCGAATGGAACGCCGGGCAAGTGAGCGTCTTCGATCCCAACTCCGGCTCCTGGCGGACGTGGAAGCTTCCCGGCGAGCGCTCGCGCGCCTACGCGGTCTACGTGGATGAGAACGACGAGGTCTGGCTCAGCGATTTCGGCGCCAACGCAATCCTCCACTTCGATCCGGTGGCCGAGATGTTCACCAGCTATCCGTCCGACCGGCCCAACGCCAGCGTCCGCCAATTGCTCGGTCGGCCCGGCGAAGTGTGGGGCGCGGAATCGGGCACCGACCGTTTGGTGCTGATCGACACGGCTGAGTGACGGCGGCCCATCCGGTCGTTTGCCGGGTGCCGGTCCGGTTGGGTGAGCCCGAAGCGCTTCCAGCTGCTTTCGGGATTGCCCGCCCGCCTGCGTTGACCTGCCTCAAGGGCGTGGCGCCGGTTGCCGACTACACCTCAGCCACACACGCGAGAGATCGGACCACCCTCATGCGGCTGATCAGCGCAACGACACGAGAAGCGAGCGCCAAGATGCGTCTGGCCAAGAAGGCGATGCTCGCGGCCGCCTGCATCGTCGCAGCCGTTTGCGCCGGGCCCGGCACAGGCCGCGCGGATGCGACCGAGCCCGCGGACCGCTCCTTCTTCTGACACTCCAGCCGACGGAGGGCGTCCTCCTCGCGCTTTCGGGCTCGAAGGATCGGAAGACGGACCGCGGCTGGCAACTCGATCGCGCGAAGAGCAGCGGGCTCGACCATGTCGATGTGGTCGATGTCGGCGTGCGACCACGCCGCGTTGCCCCCGGCGGCACCGACGCGGCGGCGCGCTTGAAGGGTCTGTTCGAGACGCCGAAGCTCTGGGGCTGGGGCATCCGGGCCCGCAGCGCGGGCCATGCGGACATCGTGCTGAGGCGCGAGCCGTCCTCGGCGGAAGGCCCGTCGGCGGGAAGCATCGCGATCCAGGTGGACGTGGTCGCCGAGGGCCGGGATGCCCTGTTCCGGCTGCCCTTCAAGCAGGGTGAGTGCGCAACGCTCGAGATCTGGACGAACCCCTCGACAGGCGCCCAATGGCGGGTCGATCCCGATGCGAGCACCGGCCTTGACTCCGTCACGATCGAGCCGGGCCGCACCTACGATCCGAGCGATCCGACCGATTGGCGGCTGCGTGACCGGATCGGTGCGCCGATGCTGCAGGAATGGCAGATCGAGGCGGCCGAGCCCGGGACAGCCGACATCACGCTCGACTACGGCCCGCCATGGGAAAAGCAAACGGTCTATCGACAGCTCCAGATCGACGTCACCGTCCAGACCGTCGACTGAGCTTCTTTCGGGCTTTCCGTTCCGACAGGCCGAATGCCAAATGCCAACGCCTCTGCCGGCCGGGCGAGGAGTGGGGTACCGGGCCCGGCTCCGATCGCCCGGTGGTGATCGATGCGACCGAGTGGCAAGCCCAACCCTATCCCGTTTTGCGCAGCGGCACGGTGTAGGTGGTCGCGGTGCCGGACAGGCAAACGTCGCCGGCGGCGTTGCGGATGGTGGTAGCGATCTTGCAGATCGGCTTGTCGCCCCTCACCTCGAGAATCTCCACCTCGCCGACGATCTCCTCGTCGATGCTGACGGCCTTGGCGAATTTCCATTCGACGCCGAGGAACACGGTTCCCGGCCCGGGCAGGTCCTCTGCCACGATGGCATTGAGCAGGCCCGAGGTGACGCCGCCCTGTACGATCAGGGCGCCGAACACGCTTCCCTCCGCCAGTTCGCGATCGTAGTGGATCGGATTGCGGTCGCCGGTGATCTCGGTGAAAAGCTCGATGTCGCGAAAGCTGGTGGTCTTCCGCCGCTCGGCCGTAGCGCCGACCGCTGGCATGCCTTTGGTGGTTCCCTCCCAGCCTGAACTCATGGTCTGTCTTCTCCTTGCTCGGCGGACGATCAGGGGCAGGCGTCCTCATCGCTCAGCGGGCCGCTGATGGCAACCGCCCAGGCGTCGAAAAAGCGCGCCAGCGGTCCGTGCAGCCAGCCCGGAGCGCGCCGGGCATCACAGTCGCCCGCATCTCCGTTGGCGTTCCTTGATGGCGGCGAACGGGCGCCGGTCATCGGCTGATCTTTGGCCGCAGCATCTCCGTCAAGCTGGGCACACCCTCAACCTTCGATCGGCATGGTGATACACCGCAGAACACGCGCGAAAACCAATCCTTCCGACCGCCCAACCCAACAGTTTTTCAACAGAATCCGCCATCAGTAGAGATTTGCAACGCGTGTCGAGCGCATCTCGCGGGCAAAAGTCAAGCCGTCGCCCTCTCGCATTTACAACGCGTCTTCACACGATCCGACACGCGACCTCCTCCTAGTCAGGCGCCATCGCGACGTACGACGCGTCGTCAGCCAGACAGGAGAACGATCATGCCGGTACAGAAATTCGATGTCTACGCCAACCAAAGCTCCGGTATCTATTATGCCGGACCAGACCTGAAGTGGGTCGTCGCCGAGAATACCTTTGTCAGTTCGGCATACGACGGGGTCCGGAGCGTCCAAGATCACAGCAAGCTGGTCAACAAGGGCGACATCCTCGGTTTCGCCAGTGGCGTGAACTTCGCGGCCGAACAGGACGGCACCGTCATCAACAAGGCCGGCGCCAGCATTGCCGGAAGCACCGGCATCGCCTTTGGCAGCGCCACCGTCTCCAACAACATGACCATGATCAATGACGGCAGCATCCTTGGCTTTGCCAGCTATGGCGTGAAGGTCGTCAACGTATCGAATTTCGATTTGCACAACACCGGAGAGATCGCCGGATCTGTCGGCATCCTTGTGCACGTCGATTCTCTCGGTGCGAAAGGACCGATGATCGAGAACTCCGGCGTGATCAAAGGTGACTTCGCCATCGCAAGCTACGCCCTTCCCTGGCAGACGACGACGATCGTCAATGAGGTCGGCGGCACGATCGAAGGGTCCTTCGGAGCTATCAGCTCGCACGGTATTCTGTCGCTCGACAACCACGGCACAATCAAGGGCGGTATCAGGGCTGGCGGGCCCGCATCCGACGACAAGGTCGTCAACGCCGCGAACATCAGGGGCGACCTTTACCTCGACGACGGCTACGACACCTTCAAGAACGCCGGCGGCAGGGCACGCATGGTCCACGGCGGAGACGGCAACGACAAGCTCGTCGCCGGCGCGAGCAAGGACACGTTCGTCTTCGACACGGCATTGAACGCGGCGACCAATGTCGACAGGGTCATGCATTTCAAGTCCGGCAAGGACGAGTTCTACCTCGACGACGACATCTTCACCGCCCTGACCGGGCTTGGCGCGCTCACGGACTCGGAATTTCATGTAGGCAAGCATGCCGCCGACGCCGACGACCACGTCATCTATCACAAGAACTCCGGCGCGCTCTATTACGATGCCGACGGCAACGGCGACGCCATGGATCAGGTCCAGTTCGCCAAGCTCGACAAGGGGCAGTCCCTCAGCAGTTCCGACTTTGTCGTGGTCGGCTGAGGCTGAAGGCAAGCGCTGAATCGGCGCTCCCCTTCTCGGCGTCCTGCCGCCCATATCCGCCCGGTGTCGTCGCTTCCGCGGCGATCATGATCAACCCGGAGCGGATTGGTCTGACGACATCTTCCCGCCGCGTGGCCGAGGTGCGGTGAGTCTGCCGGTCGGTGCCACCCGAGGGCGGCCAAGGGATTCGAAATGCGTGCCACGCGGTGGTAGTCTCATCGCGTTTTCGGTTGCAGGCCAAAAGCCATGCCATCTCCCGTATCGACGCGCGAAAGCGCTTCGGTCCACCATCTGCCCAATGCCCGGCCCGACCTCCGGCCGGACAATCCCGCGGTGCCGTTCGACCCCGAGCCGGTCGCCTCGGTCCGCGTCAATCTTTCGGCCGTCGAGCGCCGCGCGGCGACGCTGACCACACGGCGGACGGTGAAGAAAGAATGGCAGGCGGCGTGGCTGGTGCGGGCGGTCCAGTGCATCGACCTCACCACGCTTTCCGGCGACGACACCGAGGGGCGGGTGCGCCGGCTCTGCGCCAAGGCGCGGCAGCCGCTCCGCGCCGATATCCAGGAGGCGCTCGGGCTTGGCGACCGCACCATCACCGTCGCGGCCGTCTGCGTCTATCACCGCTTCGTCGCCGCGGCGAAGGAGGCGCTGGCGGGCACCGGCATCCCGGTCGCCGCGGTTTCCACCGCCTTCCCCGCCGGCCTCGCGCCGTTCGAGACACGGCTCGCCGAGATCGAGGCCTCGGTCGCCGCCGGGGCCGACGAGATCGACATCGTCATCACTCGCGAGCACGTGCTCGCCGGCAACTGGCAGGCGCTCTACGACGAGGTGAAGGCGTTCAAGGCGGCCTGTGGGCCGGCGCATATGAAGACCATCCTTGGCACCGGCGACCTGAAGACGCTGAGGAATGTCGGCCGCGCCTCGCTGGTGGCGATGCAGGCCGGCACCGACTTCATCAAGACCTCGACCGGCAAGGAGGGCGTCAACGCGACGCTGCCGGTGGCGCTGGTGATGGTGCGGGCCATTCGGTCATGGCGCGAGGCGACCGGTCATCTCGTCGGCTTCAAGCCGGCGGGCGGAATATCGACGGCAAAGGACGCCATGGCCTTCGAGTTCCTGATGAAGGAAGAACTTGGCAACGACTGGCTGCAGCCGGCGTTGTTCCGCTTCGGCGCCTCGTCGTTGCTTGCCGACATCGAGCGGCAGCTCGAATACTTCGTCACCGGCCGCTACGCCTCCTTCGACCACCACGCGATGGCGTGATCGAAATGTCCGTTGCCGACATCCTCGACGACCTCGCATACGGGCCCGCGCCGGAAAGCGATGCGGAAGCAAGGGCCTGGCTGGACCGCTGGCGGGAAAAGGGCACGCTTCTCTTCATCGACGGCGAGTGGCGGGAGCCGCAGTCCGGCCAATGGTTCAACACCCGCGACCCGGCGACCGGCGAAGTCCTGGCGAGGGTCGCCGAGGCCGGCGAGACGGACGTGGACGCCGCCGTGACGGCCGCGCGACATGCCTGGAACAGGTGGGCGACGCTCCCCGGACACCAGCGGGCACGGCATCTCTACGCCATCGCCCGTCTCATCCAGAAGAACAGCCGACTCTTCGCGGTGATCGAGTCGCTCGACAACGGCAAGCCGATCCGCGAGACCCGCGACATCGACGTGCCGCTGGTCGCCCGGCACTTCACCTACCATGCCGGGTGGGCGCAGGTGATGGCGACCGAGCTCGCCGACCGGGTGCCGGTGGGCGTATGCGGCCAGATCATCCCATGGAACTTTCCGCTCCTGATGCTCGCCTGGAAGATCGCCCCGGCGATCGCGCTCGGCAACACGGTGGTGCTGAAGCCGGCCGAATACACGCCGCTGACCGCCCTCCTCTTCGCCGACATCTGCAAGATGGCGGGGCTGCCGAAGGGGGTGGTCAACATCGTCACCGGCGACGGGGCGACCGGCGAGCTGATCGTCCGCCACAAGGACATCGACAAGCTCGCCTTCACCGGCTCGACCGAGGTCGGCCGGAAGATCCGCGAGGCCTCCGCCGGCTCCGGCAAGGCGCTGACCTTGGAACTCGGCGGCAAGTCGCCGTTCATCGTCTTCGACGACGCCGACCTCGACTCGGCGGTGGAGGGCGTCGTCGACGCCATCTGGTTCAACCAGGGCCAGGTCTGCTGCGCCGGCTCGCGGCTCCTTGTCCAGGAGTCGGTGCATGACGCCTTCATCGACAAGTTGAAGCGGCGGCTGGAGACGCTCCGCGTCGGCTCGCCCCTCGACAAGGCGATCGACGTCGGCGCCATCGTCGACCGGGTGCAGCTCGACCGCATAACAAAGCTGGTCAAGCAGGGCGAGGCCGAGGGGGCGAGCGTCTTCCAGACGAGGATGGCGCCGAGCGACAAGGGGCTCTTCTTCCCGCCGACGCTGATGACCAACGTCCACCCCGCCTCCACCTGTGCGCGGGTGGAGATCTTCGGGCCGGTGCTGGTGGCGATGAGCTTCCGCACGCCGGACGAGGCGGTGGCGCTCGCCAACAACACCGAGTACGGCCTCGCGGCCAGCGTCTGGTCGGAGTCGGTCAACCAGGCCCTCGACGTGGCACCGAAGATCAAGGCGGGCGTCGTGTGGGTCAATTCCACCAACCTGTTCGACGCGTCGTCCGGCTTCGGCGGCTACAAGGAGTCCGGCTACGGCCGCGAGGGCGGCCGCGAGGGCGTCCTCGCCTACACCAGGCCGAAATGGCTGAAGGCGGCCAAGCCCCTTCACGAAACGCCGCCGCGGCTGGTGGAGATCGGCGTCCAGCCGGCGCTCGCCGGCATCGACCGCACCGCCAAGATGTATATCGGTGGCAAGCAGGCGCGGCCCGACGGCGGCTATTCAAGGGCCATCGCCAACCATGACGGAAAACTTGCCGGCGAGGTGGGCGAGGGCAACCGCAAGGATATCCGCAACGCCGTCGAGGCGGCGCGGAAGGCCGCCGGCTGGGGACGAGCGACCGAGCACCTCCGCGCTCAGATCCTCTACTACACGGCCGAAAACCTCGACGCCCGCGCCGACGCGTTCGCCGGCCGCCTCGCCGCGCTCGGCGGGGTCAGGAAGGCGAAGGCGCGCCGCGAGGTGGATGCGGCGATCGCCCGGCTCTTCGCCTTCGCCGCCTTTGCCGACAAGTACGAGGGCGCCGTCCACCGACCGCCGTTCCGCGGCCTGGCGCTTGCCATCAACGAGCCGGTCGGGGTGATCGGCATCGTCGCGCCGGAGGCGCCGGCGCTCCTCCCCTTCGTCACGCTGATGGCCGGCGCGATCGCCGCCGGCAACACGGTGGTGATGGTGCCGTCGGAAGCGGGTGCGCTCGCCGCCACCGACCTCTACCAGGTGCTCGACACCTCGGACCTTCCGGCTGGCGTCGTCAACATCGTCACCGGCGAGAAGGCCAAGCTCGGGTTGGAGCTCGCCAAGCACGACGCGGTGGACGCCATCTGGGCGTTCGGCGGCCCCGACATGGCGACGGCCTTCGAGAAAGCCTCGACCGGCAACCTCAAGCAAACCTGGTGCGAGACAATCACCCGCGACTGGTCCGACGAGGCGGTGTCAGGCGGCCGCGAGGTGCTGTGGCACGCGACGCAGGTGAAGAACATCTGGGTGCCGTGGGGGGAGTAGGGAGTGGAACAGGGACGAGGGTTTCGGCGACGGTCGCGTCACTCGCCGAGCAGAACGGAGAAGAAAGCTTGGTTACGCTTCTTTGCCATTTCGACTAGTGTTTCATAGCCGAACGCTTGAATAAATATGCGTTCGTTGTCTCGGTATCGAACGTAGATTTTTGGATTCCAGTCGTTTCTAAAATCATGCTGCCTCAACACTCTAACCAGCGTCGGGGTAAGGTCAGCGACAATGAAGGCAAACCGGCGGACAACTTGTGTCAAGGACATGTGTGATCCATCCGTCCGCGTTATGCCTCCTGCTGCGGTCGCCTTCTCTAGCGTCTCAATAACTTGGAACACTGGATCAGACTTCACGTCACCCACACTGTAGTTGTCGCGGCTCGGCCTCTTGAATTCGACGATTGTCAGTGTGGTTCTATCATCGTCGCCAAGAATCATGCTATCGTCATAGAAGAGGAGATCAGGAATCTTGTCTCCTGCCTTGCGTCCCTTGCCGTGCATTGCTCTGTCGCTTGAGGCATAGGGCACAAATGACAACGCGTCATCTATGAGCCAAAGATTGTGCTCAAAATAGGCCGTCTCAGCGTTGTCGCTGAAGCGTCTGAATATGAGTTCGTGTATGTCCTCCTCGGGCGCGCGCTCCCCACTAGCTCCGTAGCGTCGAGCCGACTCTACCAGTGAAATGATGTTCTTCCGATGTATAATGTACTCGGCGAGCGCTTCCTTCTTGCCCTCATCGACTTTCGCCACGAGCTCTTTGATCTTCGTCTCGTAGTCTTCACGGTTGCTCGCAGCCGAAACGATCTGTCGTGTTAGGTCGCCCGTGGCGCGATAGCGCTCGATCGCCAAGTCGGATATAAACTGTTCTGCTCTCCAGTTGTTCGGCTTGTTAGCCACATACTCTCCGAGCGCCCGCCCCCTCAGCCCCAGACGAAGGATCGGGTTTTCTCGCAAGGCTTCGGTCAGTTCGGTGGACTGGTCTAACTTGATCTTCTCGATTTGACGAGTTTCCTTTCTCTGAATCGCATCGCTGACGGATGAGACGATATTCTCGACCACCTTCGGTGAAAGGTCGATGCTGGTCCGAGCGTCATTAAGGCGTGTTTCGAAAGCTTCGCCGCGGACTACAGCGATAACGATGTACCTTTCGTTCTTCTCGTCAACGAAATGCGGCTCGCCGAGCTTGTTGGTCAGATCCCTTGGAGAGCCAACAATTCGATCCGCGGCGGCGAGCAGAAGGCAGTGGTTCGTAAAAAGCCTGCTCTTCGGTATGCGAGTAAGAGAGTATCTGAGCGTTTCAGTGGCGCCGTCGATTTCGCATTGGAACGTGTCCGTGTCGTATTCAACGAACACATCTCTAAAATGGCTGGTTATGTTCTCCGCGGCCCCGTCATCGAACTGGATCGTAATCTTAGGCAGCCATCTATAGAGGAAGTAGGGCAGAAAGTGGCTTCCGATTTCCTCTAACACGTCGGAGGGTTTGAGGTCACGGATAAGGTCATGCCAACTCGCCAGAGGCTGACTGTATTCCACCGAAAGGCCCGGACCTGGGAAGCCCGGTTTTTCGTCTCTCAGAGAGAACTCCTGATCCTGGTGGATGTCGAAGCGGAACGCCCTGACCTTTGGGTCGGCAAAAAACTCGTATCGACTCGTATAGAGGATGCGCGCAAACACTTTAAAGGCGATGAATCGCCCGAAACCTCGGCCTTTCTGTTTGAGCTTGTATCCGCTGAACGGTGTTTTGAAGGAATTGTAGTTTTCGTCGGTGAGCCCGATTCCATTGTCCGCCACGGACACGCGAATCCCGCTGGGATTGTTCGCATCGACGAACCGTATGCAAACTTCGCCCTCTTCTTTTGCGTTGTCACCGAAGCGGCTGTGAATGGCATCCATAGCATTTGAGATTGCTTCGAAAGTCGGCAGGAGAAAGCCGTGGAGGTCATGGGCGAGATGCGTCCTCGAAAGAACCGCCTTCATGTCGGGCTTCACCAAGGTATCGGTTCTGGGGTCGGGCATCGGTGTGAGAACCTATCGAATGTCTGCCGGGGTGTACGCTGCCTTGGAGCGCCATCAAGGGTAGCTGAAACCGAAGCAATTGCACATCTTGAAGTCGAGAATCGACGGCTGCAGTTAGCACCGACGACAAGCCGGCACATCACGAACGGCGCAATGCCTGGCTGGCGGAGCGCGGAGTCACGACACTGCGGATTGCGGCAGCGGAGGTAATGCAGTGTTACGACGAAACGGTGGATCGCATTCGGCAAGCAGCACGTGAGCGGTGGGACGGATGGGTGACGAGGCGCCCCCTCCACTGCCTTCGGCGGACCCTCCCCGATCACATCGGGCACATCCTCTCCGCCTTCCCGCCGTGATGGCCGGGCTTGACCCGGCCATCCATGCCATGACGACAGTGACAAGCGAGGCGTGACCGGTCGGCCATGCCCGCCGGCAGTCCCGACCGTCTCCGCCAATGGCACCGCAACGGCATGGATGGCCGGGTCAAGCCGGGCCATGACGGAAGGTGTGGAAGGCGGGGGTGGCGCGACGCATAGACGGTCGCTGCGAGACGTCCCTCGACGCCCTCGGCGGTCTCCTCCCCATAAGCTCCGGGCAGGAACGGCGCCGCCAGATCACATTCGGTCGATCATTCCCCAAGCGGCAGGATGCGGAGCCTTGCGCGCGATGCGTCGACCGAGACGATGGCTCCCGCACCAAGCTCACGACGTGTTTGACCGATCGCGGAAACGACAACGTCGCCGATTGCGCTCGGCGAAAGGTTGTCACTGCGCAGCTGGATCACGCTTGGTCGCCGACGTCCCGTCGCCGCAAGGATAGCGCCGAAGTCGAGGTCGGACGTGAGAACAACGTGATCGTGATCGGCGGCCCACTGCATCAAAACCTGATCAAGTTCACCGCCCGATCCGACATTCGCCCAGTGGAC
>Ga0210144_1001395_pt1 | contig 10103 bp, 10 predicted proteins | sample Muzzi_PWA_D2_FD_185532 | JGI IMG/M metagenome (GOLD analysis project Ga0210144, IMG submission 185532) | Wetland microbial communities from San Francisco Bay, California, USA, that impact long-term carbon sequestration - Muzzi_PWA_D2 (SPAdes) | ecosystem: Environmental > Aquatic > Marine >...
GCCGCGCCGGTGTACCCGGAGGACCTGCGCGAGCTGGTCGACGCCGAGCTGGGGCGGCTGGACTTCTCGGCCCAGCCCGCCGCCGCCGGCCTGGAAGAGGCGATGCGCTACTCGCTGCTCGCCGGCGGCAAGCGGGTGCGGCCGGTGCTCGTGCTCGCCACCGCCCGCTCGCTGGGAGCGGACCCGAGCCGCTACCTGCCTGTGGCGGTGGCGATCGAGCTGATCCATACGTACTCGCTGATCCATGACGACCTGCCGGCCATGGACGACGACGAGCTGCGCCGCGGGATGCCCACCGCCCACGTCAAGTTCGGCGAGGACGTGGCGATCCTCTCGGGCGACGGCCTGTTCGCCGAGGCGATCCGCATCTTCTGCAGCCAGCCGGGCGAGCCGAACCGGGTACTGGCGGCGCTCGGCGAGCTGACCGCGGCGACCGGGGTCACCGGGATGGTCGGCGGCCAGTATGTCGACGTCGCCGGAAAGGCGGCCGATGCGGAGGCGCTCCGCTCCCTGCATGCGCTGAAGACGGGCCGGCTGATAGCGGCAGCGGTCGGCGTCGTCTTGATCCTCGAGGAGCTCGGCGAACCTGAGACAATTCCCTATCGGCGGTTCGCCGGCGAGCTCGGAGTGCTGTTCCAGATAGTCGACGACATCCTCGACGTGATCGGCAGCGACGAGCAGCTCGGCAAGCCCCACGGAAGCGATGAGCGACATGGCAAACTCACCTACGTCAGCCTCTTCGGGCTCGAGCGGGCGCGCGAGCTGGCGGCCTCCTCACACGCGAAGGCGATCGCCGCGCTGGCCGAGGCCGGCGGCGAGACCGGCGACCTGAGGGGAGTCGCGGACTACATCTTCACCAGGAACGAATGAGCGACGAGCGGCACAACCCAAGCGACGGAGTCGCCCCCCTCCCCTCGTTGCTGGAGGGGATCGACGGCCCCGCCGACCTGCACGAGTTCGACGACGAGCAGCTGGCCCAGGTGGCGCAGGAGATGCGCACATACATCATCGACACGATCGGCGAGATCGGCGGGCACTTCGGGGCGAACCTGGGCACCTGCGAGCTGGCGGTCGCCCTGCACAGCCTGCTCGACTCGCCGCGCGACAAGGTCCTCTGGGACGTCGGCCATCAGGCCTACCCGCACAAGATCCTCACCGGCAGGCGGGAGCGGCTGTCGACAATCCGCCAGTACGAGGGCTTGGCGCCGTTCTGCTCGATCTCCGAGTCCGAGCACGACATCATGGGCGCCGGCCACGCCTCGACCTCGATCGGCTACGCGGTCGGGCTGAAGGAGGCAATGCGAAAGGGGATCGGCGAGGACGGCCGGGTCGCCGCGGTGATCGGCGACGGGGCGCTGACCGGCGGCGTCGCCTACGAGGCGCTGCACGCCGCCGGCGGGCTGCAGACGCCGATCGTGATCGTCCTCAACGACAACGGCATGTCGATCTCGCCCAACGTCGGCGCGCTCTCGCGCTACTTCAACCGGGTGCGGCTCAACCGCCGCCTATATCAGGCCCGCGAGGGGGTCGAGGACCGGCTGACCAAGCTCCCGCTCGGCCTCGGCCGACGGATCGAACGGCTCGGGCCGGAGATCAAGTCGATGGTCAAGGCCTACTGGGCGCCGGGCCTGTTCTTCGAGGAGCTCGACTTCGCCTACATGGGGGTGATCGACGGCCACGACGTGGGCGCCCTGCGTGGGGCGCTGCGCGAGGCCTTCGCGGCCGACCGCCCCGTCGTCGTCCACATCCACACCGTCAAGGGAAGGGGCTTCGCGCCGGCCGAGGAGGGCGGCCTGGAGGGGATGGAGAAGTGGCATGCCGCCAAGCCGAAGTCGATCGTCGACGGCGCACCGGCGCCGAAGCCGGTTCCGGTGAAGGAGTCCGACTCGCCGGAGGCGATCGCGCCGGAGCGGTTGGAGAAGCCGCCGCCGCCGAGCGCGCCGCCCCAGTACACGCAGGTCTTCGCGGAGGCGGTCGTCGCCGAGGCCGAGCGCGACGCGCGGGTGATCGGGATCACCGCGGCGATGGCCGGCGGGACCGGTCTGCAGAAGCTGGCCGACCGGCTTCCGGACCAGTACTACGACGTGGGGATCGCCGAGCAGAACGCGGTGCTTCTCGCCTCGGGCCTGGCGCTGCAGGGGGCGAAGCCGGTCTGCGCGATCTACTCGACCTTCCTGCAGCGCGCCTACGACCAGATCATCCACGACGTCTGCCTGCAGCGGCTCGACGTCACCTTCGCGATGGACCGGGCGGGGCTGGTCGGCGACGACGGGCCCACCCATCACGGCGCCTTCGACGTCTCCTACCTGCGGCCGCTGCCCAACATGGTCGTGATGGCGCCGCGCGACGAGGCGATGCTGGTGCATATGCTGCGCACCGCGATCGCCCACGACGGCCCGGCCGCGCTGCGCTACCCGCGCGGCGGGGCCGAGGGGGCCGAGCTGCCGGCGGCGCCGCAGGCGATCCCGATCGGCTCGGGTGAGCTGCTGGCGAGCGGCGAGCGGGTGGCGCTGCTCGGCTACGGCTACGGCGTGGCGGTGGCGTTGCAGGCGGCCGAGGCGCTCGCCGCGCACGACCTGCGCCCGACCGTCGCCGACGCCCGCTTCGCCAAGCCGCTCGATGCCGAGCTGCTGGAGCGGCTCGCGCTGGGCCACGACCTGGTGGTGACGATCGAGGAGAACGTGCTGCCGGGAGGCTTCGGATCCGGAGTGCTGGAGCACCTCGAGGACTCTTTCGCCGAGCGCCCCGGCGAGCGAGCGCGGGTGCTGCGGATCGGCCTGCCAGACCGCTACGTCACCCACGGCAAGCCGGCTCTGCTGCGCGAGGAGGTCGGCCTGACCGGCGAGTCGGTGGCCGAGCGGGTGCTCGCCGCCCTGCGCTCCGGCGAGCCGGCGCTGAGCTGATTCCGAATCGAGCTTGCGCCAAAGCGCGCAATCGGTTAGCCTGCGCGCGGCCTTCTTGGTGACCGAGGAATGAGCCGGTACAGGCTGGACGTTTCTGGGGTAACTACAGGGAGAGAAGGCGCGTATCTCCGGATATGCAGGTCCGTCGGCAGGCGGACCGCTGCGCAATTCCCGGGGAGGTTGCCGGATAGGGCCCGGCGGTCCCTCAGGACGAGACCGCGAAGCGCAGGCCGGCGTGCTCGAAGCGGTCGAGGCTGCCGGTGCCGAGCGCGGCGGCGGGGGTGAGGCAGCCGTACAGCGCGGAGGTGGCGCCGTCCTCGGCGAGCATCAGGCCGGCCTCGCCGAACATCCGCGAAGTCGTCAGGTAGCCGGGGTGCCCGTCGGCGTCCAGGTCGACGCGGACGTAGTGGCCGCCAGCGGTGCGCGCGTCGACGGCGACCTGCCAGGTCCAGTCCTCCATGCGCTGCCCGGTCGGGCCGAAGCCCGACGAGGGGAAGACCCGGCGCAGCGCGCCGGCGGCGCGCCGGCGAACGGAAGGCCGCGCCCGGCTCAGTACAGCGAAGCCGGCCTGCGTGGCGCCGAGCACCGCTGCGGCCGCGTAGCGCAGCGGCAAGCTGGCGCCGCCGCCGGGCAGCGTCACCCCCTCGAGGTAGCGGAATGGCTGCGCCTCGGCGCCACGATCGGCGGCCAGCAGCGCCATCGTCCTGTGGATCACGGCGGGGTTGATGTACGCCGCCGGCGTCATCGGCGCGAGCACGTCGCCGCGGGCGTTGAAGCGCGGGGCGAGCGGAATCGGGCTGCGGCTGCGGACCGCGGCGGCCAGCGCCGGGTCGACGATCAGCGCCGCCGGGTCGGTGAGCCCCCCGGCGCCCTCGCCGCCGATCGCCTCGGCGGTGCTCTGCAGGGTGCCGCCGGAAATCAGGTCGGAGAGACCGATCCTCCCTTCGGGCTGCTGGGTTGCGACATCAAGGTCGACCTCGGCGAGGTCCTCTCCCCAGCGCTCCCGCGCGGTATCGGCGGCGAGCAGCACCGCGAGGTCGGGTGGCAGCGCCTCGAAGCCGCTCACCTGCATCACCTTCACCTTCGCCGCTGCGGCCCGCTCGTGGAACGTGTCGATCGTCCGCCGCACGAAGGGCATCTCGCCGGTCAGGTCGGCGTAGTGGGTGCCGCTGGCGACGCACGCCTCGATCACCGGTGTGCCGTAGAGGGTGTAGGGGCCGACCAGGTCGAGCACGACCCGCGTCCGCGCGGCCATCGCCGCCAGCGAGCCGGGATCGCCGGCGTCGGCGACGATCGTCTCCGGAGCAGTGACCCCGAGCTCGCCGAGGACTCGCTCAACCTTCGCCGCGTCGCGCCCGGCGACCGCCCAGCTTGCCCCGGTCTCCGACGCCCGCTTGGCCAGGTAGGCGGCCACGCTTCGGCCGGCGATGCCGCTGACGCCGAAGACGACGACCGAGAGGTCGCGCTCGCCTGGGGGGGAAGCCTCCATCGCACTTGCAGGCTACCCGTAGCCGCCCGGTTCGGGTCGGCTCGCGCCACGACCGCTCTTAGCGGTGGTGGCGATGGTGATGCTTCCTCTCGCAGTCCCTGCTCGTCTTGCCATGCAGCTTCTTGCAGTGGTGGTCGTTCCTGTGGCCGCTGTGATCGGGGCTCGCCTGGGCAAGGCCGGCTCCGCCGATGGCGAGGGCCGCGCTCGCGCCGATCAGGGCGAGGATGGTTGAGATTCGCTTGCGCATGAGTTCCTCCATGTCCTTGGTCTTCGGGCCCGCCGGTGGTGGGCCCCGCGTGAGGACGAGGGTGGCAAGCAGCTCTCCAGCCCCAGGCCAAGCTGAGGGAAAGGTTTGGTAAACGGCGCGGCGAGCTCAACGCCGCCGCGATACGGATCTAGCAGATGGCGGTGATCATGAACGACGTGTCGACAACAGCCCCCAGTTCGGAGATGAAGGTAACGTCGACCTGATCTCCGCTCCCCGCGGACATGTTGACCAGCGGGATGCGGGCCCCCGCCGCGAGGGGGAGCACCCCCGGAGGATTGCCGACGCCCGACGTCGCCTGGACGACGCAGTTCACGAGGCTTCGGTCGAACCTCACCCTGTAGCCGCTCGCCCCGGGAGGGTCGTCGATTGCGGCGATGCCGCTTCCGTAGATCCCGGTCGCGGTAGCGCCGCTCCCACCGTCGCGGACGTAGCCAAAGAGCTTGACGGCGTCCTGGCCCGGCGAACCCGGCCCGCCTTCGGGGCCCTGCGGTCCCTGCTCGCCCCGGGGTCCCTGGGGGCCAGGTTGTTTCGACACCGTTTCGAGCCGATGCTGCAGCCTCTTGACCTTCCGGTTGAGCCGCTTTAGCTGCTTCGCTACGCTCGCGCTCGTCGTTGCCCCCGGGTTGCCGGAGCCGCCCGCCGTGGCGACCTGGCCCACCAGCAGGCAGAAGACGGCCGCGGCGCCGATAAGCAGGCGCGGGCGCCTGAGTGCCTCATCCATGGAGAACCCCTCTCTGTGGAACTCGATGCGGCTTGTCCGCTTCGGTCCTGCCTCAAGGATGGCATGCCGTCAAAACCGCGCCCCGCAGCGGCCCTGTGGTGCCGGAGGGGGGCGCCGGTTGCGGACCTTGCATCGCGTAGAGTCCAAGGCATGAAGGTGCCGAGCTGGCCCAGTGGTTACCTGGGCTTCGACGGTGCGATCTTCGAGTTCGGCGCCGGAGAGCTGACCCGGGTCCCGATCGAGAACGTCCGCAAGATCGAGGTGAAGCCGCCCAAGAAGGGTCGGCTCAACGTCAAGCTCGAGTATCAGGCTGGTCTCAACAAGAACAAGTCCGGCGTCTGGGTCGAGGAGGCCCACGAGGCCGAGCTGAACGAGCTGGTGAGCGCCGTGCAGGCGAAGATCGGCGGGGCCGGCTGAGCGCAGCCCAGGCCGGCGCCGAGCAGCAAGGGATCAGTCGGGCTTACCGCTCTCCCTCGAAGTAGTCCACGCTATCCCCGCGCCGGAAGAAGGCTCGCAGCCCGCCGCCTCGTGGCAGGCGCTCGCCGACGCCGATCTTGTCGGAGTCCGGATAGACGACTACGTCGGGATGCCCATGGCTGGAGAGCGCGAGGAAGGTTGCGGGCTCCTCGGTGCGGTTGAGGATCTGGTGCGCACCCTCCTCGCTGAGTGGGAAGCGGATGGCCTCGCCCGGTTCGAGCTCGCGCACACCCTCCGGCGTGCGAAGGCTGGGCTGTCCCGAGAGCACGATCACCAGCTCCTGCGAACTTGGGTCTGAAGATGTTCGACATGCTCGGCACCGGTCTATGAGCCTGTCGAAGACCGTTGGGCAAGAAAGCCGCGCATCCCAATCCCGGGCTTCTCGCCTTGCTCCTCAGCAGTAGACGTTCAGTTCCGAGCAGAGGTCGGAGACGGTCGATTCGAGATCACCGAGGTCGGAACCGGTTTCTTCCGTAAAGCCCGCACCGGGGAGTCGTCGGGGCCTGTTACAGCGCCGCCGCCAGAGCGTGCCCGGCCGCCTCAGACGCGGTCGCCAGCGCATCGCGGGCTTCGCGCTTGGCGTCCTCGAGCTCGTCGCTCAACAGGTTGATCTCGATCAGCTCCATCGCTGCCCGCGCACCCGCCTCGGCCTGCGTCGCCGCAACGGCGGCGTCCGCCTGGGCGCCGGGCTTGCCCTGCTTGGCGACTAGGTTCGCCAGAAGGCAGACGTCACAGGCGACCTCCAGCAGTCTCGAGAGGGCGTCGCTGGTCCTGGCTAAGGCGTCGCGGATCTCCAGGTCCCGATCCTCACCGCCGTCGGCCGGCGTCGGTGGCTTCTCGCCCTCAGCAGACGAGGCGAGCGTCGAGATCGCGAGTTCGTAGGCCTCGGCGTTGAGCGAGGCGAGCGCCAAGGCGCGGCGGCGCAGCGAGTCGGCCTGAGCGGCGGTGGCCGCGGCCGATTCCATCTCGGCCGCCGAGCGCCGCGCCGCCTTCGCCGTCAGCGCCGCCGCAAAGGCGATGCTCATCGCGGCGACCGAGGAGGCCGCGGGGCTCAACGACTTGGTGGCGAGATCGTCGAGCAGATCGCCGACAAGGGCCCCGAGGCGGTCTTCGCGCTTCCCCGGTGCCGGCTCAGCCGTCATCTTGAACGGGATCCTCACTTGCGCCGAGTCGCTCGCGAAGTTCAGCGAGGGAGCGGCGCTCGGACGCGTCGCTTGTCTCGGCGAGGGAACGCTCCATCGCTTTGATCACGGCCTTGCGGAAGGCGGCATCTCGAGCGGCACGGCGGACGATCTCCTCCCAGTCGGCTTCCGAACGCATTCGCGGCAGCTCCTTGGCCGCCTCGACCCATGCCGAGGGAGCCGGAGGCAGCGTCTCCAGCGCTCTGGCGAGATCGTTCTCGTCGTGGTGGGTCACCTGGCCTCTATTCCTTGGACGGATGGGGAGTCAATGATCTTCCTCCTCGAGCAGCGCCCGGAGCTTCTCGAGCCCGCGCGAGATCCGGCTTGCGATCGTACCCGGCGGAAGATCCAGCGCAGCGGCGATCTTCCGGTAGCTCTCGCCGCGGGCGAAAAAGCGATCGAGGATCTCCCCGAAGGGCTCGGGCAGGCGACCGAGCATCTGTTGCACGTTCAGCGCGGCCTCGATCTCGGCGATCGCGTCCTCGGCCGCCTCGGGCTCGGGTACCTCCCCGAGGCCCACCTCCGCCCTGCGGCCGCGCAGTTGATCGACCGCGAGGCGGCGGGCGAGCTGGCCGATCCAGGCGCGCAGAGCACCGGGGTCCCGAAGCTGGTCGAGCCGCTCGTAGGTGCGCGCGAAGACCTCCTGGAAGAGGTCCTCCGCGGCGTGCTCGTCGAACTGGAAGCCGCGCACCGCGATCGCATAGACATAGCTCGAGTAGCGATCGACGAGCTCGCCCCAGGCTCGCTGATCGCCCTCTAGGCAAAGTGCTACCAGCCGGGCATCCTCTCGGGAGGTTGCATTGGCAGCCGCAGTTTGGGATCTCAAAGCCGGCCCTGGGCCGGCGCCGGCCTTCTTCATGAACTCCTCACCCCACCGGGTCCGATCGGGGCCAGGTCGGACCGGTCGCGGGACCGCGAGGCGGCCAGCCCGGCGGCGCCGCAGGCATCCCCGCCGTCACCTTCCATGCTGAAGGCTGGCCCAGTTGAGCGCTGCGCGCCGGCTCCCGCTCTGTTCATGAAGCTCCTTGAATTCCCGCATACCAAGGGTAACCCGTTGACCTGCTTGCTGCAGGCGCCGCTGGGTGGCAGTCACCTTAGGGTGAGGACGAGACCAAGGTCCTTAACCGCCTCGAGCAGGGCGGTTATCATTGACGTTCCGCGCTGGCGACGAGCCATGGAGGCGAGGATGGCTGGATCGGATGGTTCTACTCAGGTCGGGCGGCGCAGGATCACGTCGTGGCTCGTGCTCCCGCTGGTCCTGTCCTTCGCTGGCCTGCCGATCGCCTGCGGCGGGGGTGATGAAACCTCAGAGGAGGCGATCACGAAGGCGCAGTTCGTGGCGCGGGCCAACCGGATCTGCGTCAAGGCCGCCGAAGTGGTGGGACAGCGCCAAGCCAATGTGTTCCGCAAGCGTCCACCGGAGACCGATGAAGTGCTCACGTTCTTTCGGGAACTGGGCCCGCTGATCCACAAAGCGGTCGACGAAATCGACGCGATCCCAGCGCCCACGGGCGACGAGCAGCAGGTTGCCGCGATCGTCGACGCCGGCAGCGAGGATGCCGACCGGATCGAACAGGCGGTGACCGACCCCAGCGTCCTTCGGACGCTGCATGTCGAAGGGCTATACCGAAACCTGTTCAGGGCTTTTCGGGCATATGGGGTAGATGAATGTGCCCGCGAAGTGAATCCCTTGCTCACCACCGAAGGGAAAGGCGGGTAAGGCGGCACCCCGTCCGGATCGTCGGCCCGATAGGCGCGAGCTCAGCGCCCCCCGTCCAGGAACTCGGTTCGCTCGGCCGCGGTCAGCTCGCGGGTCACCCGCTCTTCGGCGAGTTCCCGCAGCGCGGCCGGCGTGAGGCACAGCTCGCAGGAATACAGCAGGGCGGTCTCGCTGTCCTCGGCGCCGATCGCCACCGCTCCGTCGGGGGTGAACTCGGCCGTGGCGACGAAGCGGCCCGGTCCGTCGAGCGTCGCCACGGGCTCGCCGCTGCGGGCCTCCCAGACGCGCGCGGTGCCGTCTAACCCCCCCGTGAGGACGAGCTCGCCGTCGCGGTCGAAGGATGCGGTGATCACGCGCCAGGTTTCCCCCCGCGGCCCCTCATGACTGCTCAGCAGCTGCAGCTGCTCGCCGCTGCGGGCGTCCCAGACTCGCGCCGTGCCGTCGTCGCTCGCGGTCACCACGGACTCGCCGTCCGGCGAGAAGCGCGCGTCGTTGACCGCGCCGGCATGGCCCTGGAGCACCGCGATCCGCTCGCCGCTGGCAGCATTCCAAACCACCGCCCTCCCGTCATCGCCCGCGGTGACCGCGAGCTCGCCGTCGGGGCTGAAACCGACGCGGGTGATCAGGCCATCGTGGGCCGGGAGGGAGCGCTCCAGCCGACCGCTCCCAGCGTCCCAAATCCGCGCGACCCCGTCGTCGTATCCGGCGATCACCCGCTCCCCCGCTGGATCGAACGCCGCCGTCCTCACCGCGGCGCTGCCCTCATCATCACCTTGTCCTTCTCCACCCTCACCACCGAGGACCCGCTCGGGGCTGCCATCCAGGCCCCAGAGCCGCACCGTCCCGTCCTGGGCGGCGGTCAGCACCCGATCGCTGGCGCCATCCACTGCCACCGCGTTGATCGGCCCGACGTGTCCACGGAGTACCCTTGCCGATCCATCCCCGGCAAGCGCGTAGATCCGGGCCTGCGACGAGTCGCCGGCGGCCACCAGCGCCTTTCCGTCCGGGGCGAACGCCAGCGAGCGAATCGCGCTCCGGCCGGCGTTTAGGGCAGCCACCGGGGCGCCGCTCATGGCGTTCCAGAGGCGGATGTTGCCGTGGGTGTCGCCTGTCGCGATCACCCTGCCCGCCGGGGCCGCGGCGAGGGCAGTCACCTCGGCGTCGCCTCCTCCCGGCAGGCTGACGGCGTCCTCGCCGGAGCTCACCGACCAGACGCGGGCCGTCATGTCGAGGCTCACGGTTGCGAGCAGCGAGCCATCGGGGCTGAAGTCCACTCGCTTGATGGCGTCCCGGTGCCCGCGCAGCACCGCAACCGTGCGGCCGTTGCGCACGTTCCAGAGGCGG
>Ga0210144_1001396_pt1 | contig 10098 bp, 9 predicted proteins | sample Muzzi_PWA_D2_FD_185532 | JGI IMG/M metagenome (GOLD analysis project Ga0210144, IMG submission 185532) | Wetland microbial communities from San Francisco Bay, California, USA, that impact long-term carbon sequestration - Muzzi_PWA_D2 (SPAdes) | ecosystem: Environmental > Aquatic > Marine >...
CCGCCGACATTGTTGACGAGGATGTCGATCGGACCCGCCTCGCCGAGCACGCGCTCGCACAGTGCCTCGCAAACAGCGGGGTCGGAAATGTCCGCCGGATAAGTCCACGCCTGGCGGCCGGCGTCCCGGACCTCCGCGGCGACTTTGTCGAGGTCGTCCGCTCCGCGCGCGGTGACGACGACGTCGGCGCCGGCCTCCGCCAGCGCAAGCGCGATCACGCGACCGAATCCCTTGCTGGCACCCGTAACGAATGCGCGCTTGCCGTCGAGGCGAAACCGATCGAGCACACCCATCTTTTCGTCCTTCCTTCGACGGCTTGCTTCGCCCGTGGTTCTCCCTGATAGTATCCTTAATGGGGTGACGTCGAGGTCCGATGTGGAGCGGGCCGAGAGCGTTAGGAGGGGTGCGCCGAGCAGCCTGCGGGGGCCGAAGCCGTTGTGGACAGGCCAACCCGCGAAGATAGCGGTATCGAACAAACTCCACGAAATCCCTGATCAATCCCGGAGGGGGAACCTATGAGCGTACGAAAGGAAGAGGAGCACGTGGTGCAGCGGGCATTGCGCCGGCAGCTGCTTCAAGGAACGATCGACCGGCGTCAGTTTCTCACGCGCAGCATGGTCGCGGGCCTCGGCATGGCCGGCGTCGCGGCGGCGACGAAAACCGGCATCGGGCCGGCCTTTGCTGCCGATGACCGCCCGCTGACGCCGACGTTCTATCAGTGGATCGAGAACCTTCACCCCGGCATCGCGACCGTGAACGGCGAGTTCCCGGGGATCAACTACCAGATCGCGCCCGTCGAGGGCTTCGGAATCGAGCGCTTCGTGGCCGAGGCGAAAGCCGGTGAAAGCACCTGGGACGTCTATGTCGGCCAGACGCCGTTCGTGGAAATGACGGCGATGAAGGAAGCCGGCGTCATCGAGCCGTGGGACGACTATATGCCGAAAGAGGTGCTCGATGACATCATTCCTTCCATCCGTGAAGAGAACACGATCGACGGCAAGATGTACGGCTGGCCTTTCCTGCTGGACGTTATCGGAACGGGATGGCACTCGGGCCTGACGGACAAGGCAGGCGTCGCCGATGAGGCGCCCGCGACCTGGGACGATTTCCTAGCCGCTGGACAGAAGGTCGTTGATTCGAAGGCCGCGCCATGGGGCGCCACCTTCGATTCGCACGGGTGGCGCTCGGTGGCGCCCATCACCCACAGCATGAGCACCGACGTCTATACGCCGGAGGGGCTGTTCGACTTCACCAGCGAGCCGGCGATCGAGGCGTTGAAGCTGATGAAGACGATCATGGCGATGGCCAATCCGGACATCTTGCTGGAAGGCGCGACGGACGCGGGCGTGAACGGGACTCCTGACGAGGTCGCTTTCGCCGCCCAGCGGGTCGCCCTCTACTTCAAGTACTTCAACGCCCCGTTGCGCATGGCGGCAAATTGGGATGATCCGACGCTGCTCCATCTCGGACCATTGCCGAAGTTCCCGAACGGCGAAGGCTCGACCGTGTTCTGGACGACGGGTTGCGCGCTGTTCAAGTACGGCCAGAACAAGGAGAAGGCGGCCGAATACATCAAGGCGCTGACCTACGATCCGCAAATCTGGAAAGACTCGATCGTCGGAACCCCAAGCGGCCATCCCGGCCAGCTGCCGCCCTATAAGTCCATTTATGCGGACTGGGACGCCAACAAGCCGGATTGGATGCCGCCTTTCGTCGGGCTGGTGCGCGGTCAGCTCGATCGGGCCAAGGCGATTACCAACAACCTGTTCGGGCTCCAGCAGTTCGTGATCGGCAAGCCCATCTGGGAGACCTACCTCAAGGGGGAGGAGTCCGATCCCAAGGTGGCCATGCAGAAGGTCGTCGACGCGGTTCAGGCTGAGGTGAAGAAGGGCTGATTGCCCGCCGTTCAATTGAGGGTCAGGGCGGGAACCCGCCCTGACCCTCAAGAACGCTCGGCCCTAATCAGACCCATGGCACAGACGATCGCATCCGACCAGGCAGGGGTTCACTCGAATCGATTGGGCGGTCGCGCTTTCCTGCGGCTGGGCACGGGCGCATGGCTGCTTCTGTTGCCGGCGCTGGCCTTCTTCGTCGGCTATCAGGTCTGGCCGATCGTTCGGGTTCTCTGGCTAAGCTTCACCGACTACAAGTTCCTGTCCAACGACCCGAGCCAATGGGTCGGGCTCGCCAACTACGTCGAGGCGTTGGGCGACCCGCTGATGTGGCAGAGCCTCTGGCGCGCCGCGCTCTTCACCATGATGTTCCTGCCCGGAACGATCATCCTGCCGCTTCTTCTGGCAGTCCTCATCGACCGTGTGACCAACCGGCGGCTCGCGACAATCTACCGGGTCGTGCTGCTCATTCCGGCCGTGATTCCAAGCACCCTCATATTCGTGCTGTGGAAGTGGATGTACAATTATCAGGTAGGGCCGATAAACCATTTCCTGGTCAATACGACGGGTCTGTTCACCCTGCAGAATGCACCGCAGTGGCTGGGCGGCACTCCGCTGACCTTGCCGTCGATCGCGATCATGGAAATCTGGTGGGGTCTCGGCTACCACACCATCTTCTTTCTCGCCGGCCTCGCCGCGATCCCCAAGGACCTGCCCGACGCCGCCCGTATCGACGGCGCCAACGAATGGCAGGTGTTCTGGCACGTGGTGCGGCCGCGACTGGCGCCGATCATGATGATCCTGGTCGTGTTGCGCTTCGGCACCGCAATGGCGGTGATCGACGAATACCTCATCTTCGGGGGGTTCAACCGCGCCTCGCCGACCTATACGTGGACCATCTTCATGTACGATCAGGCCTTCAAGACCGGCCTTTGGCGGCAGGGCTATGCCGCGGCGATCGGCATGATCGGGGCGGTGGCGATGATGATCGTCATGGTCCTCCTGATCCGCATATTCCGGCCTCGGGACTGACCGGCCATGACGCAAGAAGCGACGATCCCTCTGAGCCCTCCCCTCGCGCGGCGCCATGAGCCAAGCTGGTTCGGGAAGAACCGCCCGGTCATCGTGCGGCACGCGGTCATCATCTTTTTCATGATCATCATCATCTTGCCGCTGGTCTGGGTGCTGATGATGTCGGTGAAGTCGCTTCCCGACTCCATGCGGGGCGATTTCTGGCCGCGCCAGTTCGACTTCACGCACTACTCGTTCGTCTTCGAGCGGATCAGGACGCTGCCGATCAACCTGTTCAACAGCATCTATGTCACCACCGCCACGGTCCTGATCACCACAGCCTGTGCCGTGCTTGCGGGATTTTCGCTCGTGCATCTCCGGCCGCGGGGCGCCGGCATCGTTGTGGCCGTGCTGCTGGTATCGCTCTATTTCCCGGTGCGCGTCGTCTCGATCATCAGCATCTACCAGACCCAGAACTGGCTTGGCCTGATCAACAACACCGCCGGCCTTATCCTGCCCTACATCACCCTTCAGCTGGCGATCAGTATCCTGATCATGCGCAGCATGTTCCAGCTCGTGCCGCACGAGCTGATCGAGGCCGCCAAGATCGACGGCGCCGGCGCCTGGCGGACGCTTTTGACGATCGGTGTGCCGATGGTGCGGAATGGGCTGGTGGTCGTATTCATCGTCAACTTCGTCACCGCCTGGGGCGAGTACCTGTTGTGCCTGACGCTCATCGACGACGAGGCGAAGCGCACCATGCCCGTCGTCCTTGCCGCCGCTCAGGGCGGGCAAGGTCAGTGGGCCTGGCCGAACCTCGCCGCTGTCTATGTCATCGTCGTCATGCCGGGCATCATCGCCTTCACCTTCGCCCAGAAGCTGTTCTTCAAGGGACTGATGGAAGGCATGGTGAAGGGCTAGGGATCCGCATCGCGACTCTGATTGCCCGCGACGATTCAATTCTGCGGGTCACGATCACCGGGCCGAGGGAAGCCGGCATCAAATGACGGAAACCGTGCGGCTGGTGGTGGCAGGAGCCGGCGCCTTTGGTCGGGAACACCTCCGGATTGCGTCGCGACTGGAGGGCGTCGATCTGGCTGGCGTCGCCGACATCAACGCCGCGGCGGCGAAGGATGCCGCCCGGCAATTCGGAGTGGCCGACTGGGCAACCGATGCAGCTGATCTCGTGCGGCAGATACGGCCCGACGGGCTGATTGTCGCCACGCCGGCTGTCGCCCATGTTCCCATTGCCGCTGCGGCCCTTGAACGGGACATTCCGGTGCTGCTCGAAAAGCCGGTTGCACCAAACACGGCGGAAGCCGCCGTTCTTGCCGATGCCGCCTCGCGTAGTCGCACCTTCGTGTTGCCGGGACACGTCCTCAGGTTCTCGGAACCACATCGCCGCTTCGTCGAGCTTGCTCGCTCTGACGCTGTCGGGCCGATCCTGTCGATAACGGCGCGGCGGCATCGTGACGAAAGCCATGCGACTCGCTATGCGGATGATCCCGTCCTGATGACAATGATCCACGACATCGACTTGTGCCACTGGATCACCGGCGCCTGCATTCGAGATCTGCTGGCCGCACGCCGGCCGCCCCGAGGATCGCGATCCGAAACGTTGATGACGGCCACCGACGATTGCGGTGCGGTGTGGCGACTGTCGACGGCCTGGGTCTTTCCGACCGAGTCTTGCCCGCCCGATCGCATCGAAGTGATTGGCGAACGCGGTAGCATCGAACTCGAGATAGGAAACGTCATCCGCCTTTACGGAACCGCACCGTGGGACTCAGACATCAGCGGAGCCGATCCCGATCAGCCGCTGGCGAAGGAACTTGCATACTTCGTCGACTGCATCCGGTCCCGACAACCGCCGGAGACCGTCACGCTCGCTGATGCACTGGCCGGACTGGCGACGGCTGAAGCCGTCCTCACCTCTCTTCGGACCGGCGAACTCTTCCGCTCATCGCGAGCCAAGGTCGATTGATTCTGCTGGTTGTCTGGTCAGGCCTCGTCGGCACTCTTTCGCTTGGCGGCCCCGCCATACCAGGCCGCGACGCGCCTCCTGACCCGCTAAAAGGGCGATCCATCCTTGATGGCGATCGCGTAGGGCTGCTTGCCACGTGGCGGACAGCATACGACCAGTCCGGATAACTGTCGCCCAGTAGGGGAAGAAATGCGGGAACAAGCCCAGACAAAACAAATTTCTTGTCGTTTTCCAATGTGTTGCGACGAAATAGTGGTGCCCCTGGCCGGGTTCGAACCAGCACGCCCTTTCGGGCAACAGATTTTGAGTCTGCCGCGTCTGCCAATTCCGCCACAGGGGCTCAAGAAGGCGGCGATCATAGTGGTGCGACCGGCCCGGTCAACCTGAACCGGACTGTCGGCTCGAACCTGTGGTATCTAACGCCGCCGAAGGAATGATCGCAGTGCTCCGACGCCTCTACGACTGGACCATGAACCTTGCCGCGAGCCGGCACGCCGAAAAGGCGCTTGCCGGCGTGGCTTTCGTCGAGAGCTCGTTCTTCCCGATTCCGCCCGACGTGCTGCTCATCCCCATGGTTCTCGCCGAAAGGCAGAAGGCGTGGCGCTACGCGCTCATTGCAACCGTCAGTTCCGTCATCGGCGGAGTGTTCGGCTACCTGATCGGCGCCTTTCTGTTCGAGCAGATAGCGATGCCGATCCTCGATTTCTATGGCTACATGGCCGAGTTCGAACGGTTCGCCGCCTGGTACAACGACTGGGGCGCCTGGATCGTTTTCGGCGCCGGGGTAACGCCGTTTCCCTACAAGGTCATCACCATCGCAAGCGGGGTGACCGGCCTCAACTTCGCGGTGTTCATGGTGGCCAGTGTCGCATCCCGCGGCCTGCGCTTCCTCATCGTCGCCGCGCTGCTCTACTGGGTTGGCCCACCGATTCGTGATTTCATCGAAAGGCGGCTCGGGCTTGTTTTCACCGTTTTCATGGTGTTGCTGGTCGGCGGCTTTGTAGCCGTCCGCTATCTGGTCTGAGGAATGGTCGCAATGGATGGTGTTCGCCGCCGGGAGATGCTGGCGCCCGCGATCGTGGTCGCGGTGGGTCTGGCAACCATCGCCGCCGCCTGGAGCTTTCAGGCGATCGGCGGCTTCGTGCCGTGCAAGCTCTGCCTGCAGGAGAGGGTGCCCTACTATGTCGGGCTTCCCATGGCTATCGCCGCCCTGCTGGCCGCCCTCGCCGGCGCCAAGCCGACGGTGGTCCGGATGCTTCTGATCGTGGCGGGGCTCATCTTCGCCTACGGTGCCTATCTCGGCGGCTATCATGCCGGTGCCGAATGGGGCTGGTGGCCGGGGCCGACCGACTGCGGCGGGACGAGCGGACCGGTCAACCAGGTGGACGACCTGCTCAACCAGCTCAACAACATCCGCATCGTTTCATGCACCGAGGCGAGCTGGCGGTTCCTGGCCCTTTCCTTCGCCGGATGGAATGCGGTCGTCTCCGTATTTCTGCTCGCCACCGCGCTGTGGGGTGCGTTTCGTCCGGTGGCGGACGAGCCGGCCGCAGTCGGCTCGCGCGCATCGCAGTCTGCCCGGGGCGGGGGCGCGTGACGATCGATTTGACCCATCGATCGCTGCACCCGAGGCTCTCAGAGATAGGGTGACAGCAGCGCGAGGTCCGCCTCCGACAGCCGGTCCGTGGCGGTGAACGCCTGGTGCCAGTAGGGATAGATCAGCGGCAGCTTGCTGGCGTCGTCGAGGCGCCGGCGCTCCTCCGCCGTGAGCTTGAGGTCGGCGGCGCCGAGGCTGTCGCGGAACTGGTCCTCGTTGCGGCCGCCGACGATCAGCGAGGCGACGCCGGGCCGGCCGAGCGTCCAGGCGAGGGCGACCTGCGCACCGGAGACCTTGTGCGCCTTGGCGATGTCGACGATGACCTCGACGATGTCGTAGAGCCGCTCCCAGTCGCGGATCGGCGGCTCACGCTGCTCCTTCTCGTGGCGGGTGCCGGCGGGGTGCTTCTTGCCGCGGCGGAACTTGCCGGTGAGCAGGCCGCCGGCGAGCGGGCTCCAGACGAGAATGCCGAGGCCCTCCGAGAGCGCGATCGGGACCAGCTCGTACTCCGCCTCGCGCGCCTCGATCGTGTAGTGGATCTGCTGGCTGATGAAGCGGGCGCCGCCCATCCGCTCGGCCGCGGCGAGGCCGCGCATGATGTGCCAGCCCGACCAGTTGGAGCAGCCGATGTAGCGGACCATGCCCGAGGAGACGAGGTAATCGAGCGCCGCCATGATCTCCTCGATCGGCGTCTGCCCATCCCATTGGTGCACCTGGTAGAGGTCGATCCAGTCGGTCTGCAGCCGTTTCAGGCTCGCCTCGCACTGGTTGATGATGTGGTGGCGCGACAGGCCGCGGTCGTTGGGCCCGGGGCCCATGCCGAAGCGCACCTTGGTGGCGAGAAGGACGTCGGCGCGCTTGCCCTTCAGCGCGGCGCCAGTGATCTCCTCGGAGCGGCCCGCCGAATAGACGTTTGCAGTGTCGATCAGGTTGACGCCGTGGTCGAGGCAGAGGTTGACCTGCTTGTGGGCCTCCTTGAGGCTGGTGGACCCGACAGCATCCTTGCCGCGCCCGAAGGTCATGGTCCCCATTGCGATGGCCGAGACTTTCAGGCCGGAATGGCCGAGCAGGCGATATTCCATGGTGGTCCCCATTTCGATCAGAAGCGCACGAACAAGTGTCTCATGCGCATAGCGGCTTCTTGTTCGCGAGTCTCGTCCGCGGCCGATTTTCCGAGCATTTTCCTTGCCGAATCCGGGTGACGGTGGCTTCACCTGCGGTCGTCGGGCAGGATTGGCGCCCGAACTCCAAACCCTCGTTGCGAGAAAGAACATGGCGACAAGGATCACATTTCGCGGCGGTGCCGGGACGGTCACCGGCTCCTGCTATCTGGTCGAGCATGGCCACGGCCGCTTTCTGGTCGACTGCGGCATGTTCCAGGGCAACAGCACTATCCGCGAGCTGAACTATGCGCCGTTCCCCTTCGATCCGGCCGGCATCGACTTTCTTCTCCTGACGCACGCCCACATCGATCATAGCGGCCTGGTGCCGAAGCTCGCCCGGCGCGGCTTCACCGGGCCCATCCACGCTACCGCCCCGACCCTCGATCTCCTGGCCTTTATGCTGCCCGACAGCGGCAAGATCCAGGAGGGCGAGGTGGAGCGGAAGAACCGGACGCTGAGACGGCAGGGCAAGCCGCCGATCTCGCCGATCTACATCCAGGCGGATGCCGAGGCCTGTCTCGGCAATGGCGCGCCGCACGGCCTGGAGGAATGGTTCGAGCCGGGACCGGGCGTCAAGGCGCGCTTCTGGAACGCCGGGCATATCCTCGGCGCGGTGTCGATCGAGCTTGCCATCGACGACGGCGGCTCGCGGCCGATCCGTCTCCTCTTCTCCGGCGACCTCGGCCCCGACGAGAAGGCGTTTTATCCCGCACCGGAAGCGCCGGAGGGCTTTGACTATGTCGTCTGCGAGAGCACCTACGGCGATCGTGATCGCGAAGACATGACAGTAACCGCGCGGCGGTCGGCGCTCGAGCGGGAGCTGGTCGACGGCCTCGGCCGTGGCGGCAACGTCGTCATCCCGAGCTTCGCCGTCGAGCGCAGCCAGGAACTCCTCCACGACATCGGCGTGCTGCTCGCCGAGGGGCGCATTCCCGACACCACCCAGGTGTTCCTCGATTCGCCGCTCGCCAGCCGCGTCACCAAGGTCTTCATCCGCTACGCCGATACCCTCGACGACGTGGCCCTCGATGAGGCGGCGCTGTTCCGCCACCCGAACTTCCACATCACCGAGGACGTCGAGGAGAGCAAGGCGATCAACCGCATCACCGGCGGCGCCATCATCATCTCGGCGAGCGGCATGTGCGAGGCGGGGCGCATCCGCCATCACCTGCGCAACAATCTGTGGCGGCGCGAGGCAACCGTGCTGTTCGTCGGCTATCAGGCGCCCGGTACGCTGGGCAGCATCATCCTCGGCGGCGCCGAGGAAGTACGCATCCATGGACGCGACATCAAAGTGCGCGCCGCCATTCGCCAGCTCGGTAACTATTCGGCGCACGCCGACCAGGTCGAGCTGCTCGCCTGGATTCGCGAACGCCTCCCGGTCTCTGGCGGCATCTTTCTGACCCACGGCGAGGACCATGCCCGCGCCGCGCTCCGCGATCTCATCATCGGGGCAGGCGTTCCGGCGGGACGCATCCACCTGCCGCGGCTCGACGACGCCTTCGTGCTGAAGGCGGGCAAGGAGCCGCTCCGGCGACCCGAGCCGGCGCGGGTTTTAGGCGACCAGATCGCGCGGGACTGGGCGAACGACTACGTCGCGTTCACGCTGGCGCTGGCTGGACGGCTCGACACGATGACAGACGAGAAGGAGAAGCAGGCGTTGGTGAGAAAGCTCGCCGCCGTGCTGGAACGGCCGGCGGCATAACAGTCGGCCTCCGCCGTCAGTGGCCAGCCTCGGGCGCACGCTCCAGCGGAAACGGCGTCGGCTCCCAGATGTCTCGTAGCTTGAGCTTGTCGACGGTATAGGCCTCCCACTCGTGGAGGAGGCGCGCCATACCGGCTTGATCTTTCGCGGCGAGCAATGGGCGGAGTGTGCCGGTAATGCGGTCGAATTCAGCGCGCATGAGCGGCATGGACCAGCGGGTCCGTCCGCTGGCCAGCACTGCGCAAGTCGCGCTCGCCGCAGCGAGGTCGCCGCGTGCGATGTCGACGCCGACCTTGCGCAGAAGGTAGCCGTCGAAAGCCGTGAGAGAGAAGCGCTTCCGATCCGACGCCAAGGCGACGAAGTCGTCAAGTGTGTTGATGGTCCGCAGCTGCGGCAGCGCCTGCTCCTCGATCGCCGCGAACAGGGCAGCTTGGAGGGAGGGATCATCCCAAAGATCGTTCCGCCTGGCCGGCGCGTGGTGACGATTGCTTGCCATGGTTCCTGCCCAGTTTCGTCACGAACGATCGTCCGCCGCAGCTCTGTGCTGACCGTATTGTCGCTCTGGCCCGTGGCGTGGGCGAGGCTGGTACTCGGGTGAGGGCTTAGCGTGCCGCCGACCCGGGTCCACACTGCTCGCCGTCCGGATTGCCGGCCGGTACGCGCGCCTGGTTGGGGTTGAAGCCCGCCTTGGCCGCGATTTGAAGGCCGAGCAGCGCGGCGTCGATTCGGAGGTTATTGAGGTTGCG
>Ga0210144_1001397_pt1 | contig 10091 bp, 11 predicted proteins | sample Muzzi_PWA_D2_FD_185532 | JGI IMG/M metagenome (GOLD analysis project Ga0210144, IMG submission 185532) | Wetland microbial communities from San Francisco Bay, California, USA, that impact long-term carbon sequestration - Muzzi_PWA_D2 (SPAdes) | ecosystem: Environmental > Aquatic > Marine >...
TCAACGACGTTCGCGCTAACGCCAGTCATTGTTGCTCAGCCCGCGATCCACCATCAGGACTTGCTCCCGGGCGCCGATGCGCCTGACGCACACGCCGCCGCGCGGGCATACAACAGCGCCCGTTCGCGGGCGTTGCGGGTGAGACTGGCCGCGCGTTGAAATTCGCCGCGCGCCTCGTCGATGCGTTCGAGCCTGGCGAGCAGGTCACCGCGCACACTGGGCAGCAGGTGGTAGTCTTTCAGGGCGGGCTCATCGCACAAGGCGTCGACCAGCTCCAGCCCCGCGGCAGGCCCGAAGGCCATGCCCACCGCCACGGCGCGGTTGAGTGCGACCACCGGTGTCGGCGTGATGGCAGCCAGGGCGTCGTAGAGCGCGACCATGCGCGGCCAGTCGGTATCGGCAGCAGTGGCGGCACGCGCGTGGCAGGCGGCGATGGCGGCCTGCAGGGTGTAAGGGCCAAACGCCCCGGGTAGCGCTTCGGCGCGTTCCAGTGCGGCGAGCCCCCGGCGAATCAGCGCCCGATCCCAGCGACGGCGGTCCTGATCGAGCAACAGGATGGGCTCGCCACTGTCATCGACGCGGGCACTGAGACGCGAGGCCTGAATATCCATCAGCGCCGCAAGACCCTGAACTTCCGCCTCGTCGGGCATAAGGCCCGCCAACACCTGGCCCAGGCGCTGCGCCTCCTCGCACAAGGCGGGCCGTGTCCATTCATGACCGGCGGTGGCTGCATAACCCTCGTTGAAGATCAGGTAGATCACCTCCAGCACCGAGGCGAGACGCGCTGCAAAATCGACGCCGCGCGGCACTTCGAAGGGTACGTGCGCCTCGGACAGGGTGCGCTTGGCGCGCACGATGCGCTGGGCGATGGTCGGCTCGGGCTTGAGATAGGCGCGTGCGATTTCACCCGTGCTCAAGCCGCCGATGACCTTGAGCGTGAGCGCGCCGCTGGCCTCCCGTGACAGCAGCGGGTGGCAGGCAGCGAAGATCAGCCGCAGTACGTCATCGCCGATGTCGTCATCGAGGTCAGCGTCGACCCTCTCGGCCATTTCCTCTTCGCGTGCGGCGTGCGCCGCGTCCATGTCCAATGCCAGTTCGGCATGCCTGGGCGCAGCGATACGCTCGTGGCGCAGTCGGTCGAGCGCGCGACGCCTGGCCGTGGTCATCAGCCAGGCACCGGGATTGCCGGGGACGCCTGACTCGGGCCAGGTCTCCAGCGCTGCGACCAGCGCGTCCTGCGCGAAGTCCTCGGCAAGGCCGAGATCACTGGTCAGGCGGGCGACGGCGGCGACGAGCTTCGCCGATTCGATGCGCCAGATGGCTTCGATGACTTTCTCTACGTCCGGGGCAGCGTCGTTCATAGGGATCATAACCCCTGTTTGACGAGCACATAGTGCATCGCCTTTTCCCCCGCGACGCACTCCTGGCAAGCATAGCCGAGCATTGACAGGTCGAGTCCGGCAAACAGCGGCTCGCCGCCGCCAAGCAGTACGGGGCTGACGGCAAGATGCAATGTATCGATCAGGCGGGCTTGCAGATATTGGCGCAGCGTGCTGGCACCGCCGCCGATCCGTACGTCCTGTCCGTCGGCAGCGTCGCTGGCGCGCGCGAGCGCGACCTCGATGCCTCCGGTGACGAAGTGAAATGCAGTACCACCCTGCATCACGAGATCCGGGCGCGCGTAGTGTGTGAGTACAAAAACCGGAACGTGATAAGGCGGGTCTTCGCCCCACCAGCCGCGCCAGGTCTCGTCCGGCCACGGTCCGCGAACCGGCCCGAACATGTTGCGGCCGATAATCCATGCACCGATGTTCTCGAAACCACGCGCGACAAAGTTGTCGTCGATGCCGCTCGCGCCACCATCCTGCCCGTACATACGCTGGAAGGTGCGCGTGGCGAAGGTCCACTCGTGTAACGCCGTCCCGCCGACGCCGAGTGGATTGGCGAGACTCTGGTTGGGGCCTGCCCCGTAACCGTCGAGTGAAAGGGCGAAGCCGTGGACGCGCACGCTGCACATGAATGCTACCTCACGTAACAGGGCGCGCACTCACGCACTTCGACACTGGCAAAGCGCGCCGCCGGGCATTGCGCGGCAATGGCGACGGCCTCTTCCCGATCGGCGCAATCGATCAGGAAAAAACCGCCGACCATTTCCTTGGTTTCCGCAAACGGACCATCGCGCAGGATCGGTTTGCCGCCGTCCTGGTTGACGCGCACGCCATGCCTGTCAGGACGCAATGAACGGCTGGCCAGTAATTGCCCGCGCGCGGCGAGTCCTTCGCCGAAACGCACCATCTCGTCATACAGCGCGCGGCCCCCCGCCTCGCTGCGGGATTCGCGGTCCCCGTGAGCCTCGACAATCAGCAGCAGAAATTCCATGGATGACCTCCGTAGCAGGCAGCACTGTGTATCATGATTGTTTCCCGGGTTGCTATTTCCCGCCACCGACACCGATGTCGCGCATGCGGTCCACGGCCTCCGAGGGACCGAAGTCATCCAGCTCGAACAGCTGCCTGACCTCGATCTCGGCCTGACCGCCGTCCACCGCGGGGTTCGGGAACCGGCGCGCCCATTCCTGCGCCTCTTCGCGGCTGCGGACCTGTATCAGCGTATAGCCGGCGACGAGTTCTTTCGTCTCCGTGAACGGACCGTCGATGACGGCGCGTTTTTCACCCTCGTAGTGGATGCGCCAGCCGTCGCGGCTCGGCTTCAGACCGGAACCGTCGAGCAGCACACCGGCTTTGGCGAGTTCCTCGTGATAGGCGCCCATGCGGGCGAGCAGCTCCTCGCCCGGCATCACGCCCGCCTCGGAATCCTTGGTGGCCTTGACAATGATCATGTAGCGCATATCAATCTCCTTTGCGGGTCATTCGTTGACGATGAGCATCCAGCCCACGCCGAAACGGTCGGTGAGCATGCCGAAGCAGGGTGCGAAGAAGGTTTTGTCCAGCGGCATCTGCACCGCGCCGCCTTCTGCGAGTGCGTTGAAGGCGCGCGTGGCCGTTGCCGCATCGGGCAGTTCGACTGAGAGCGCGAAGCCCTGGAACGGCAGCGCTTCGGAACCGCAGCCGTCGGAAGCCATCAGCATTGTCTCGCCAATCCTGAGCGAGGCATGCAACACCTTGTCTTCCCAGCCTGGCGGCAGCGGCATTGGCGGTGGCTCGGGGCTCTCGCTGTGACGCATCAGGAAGGTCTGTTCGGCGCCAAAGATCTGTTGATAAAAACCGAGCGCTTCTTCGCAACGGCCGTTGAAAAACAGATAGGGTTCAATTTTCATGGGAATCTCCTTGATTAAGCGTCCAACAGAGGTGCATGGGCCGACCAGTCATGCTTTGCAGGCGCGTTCGAGGCCGTCGATGTCGATTTTCTTCATTGTCAGCATCGCCTGCATGGCAGGTTCGGCGGTCGCCGGGTCGGAGAGCAGTTCGATCAGCCGGTCCGGCACGATCTGCCACGACAGGCCGAAGCGATCGGCAAGCCAGCCGCACTGCTGCGCCAGGGTGCGCCACCCTCGGAAAGCCTGTGCCAGTAGTGATCGACCTCGGCCTGCGTCCGACAGTGCACGACGAAGGACACGGCGGGCGTGAACTGAAAATGCGGTCTACCGTTCAGCGCCGTGAAACACTGTCCGTCGAGCTCGAATTCGACGGTCATGACCGTCCCCGGCGCCTGGCCGTGTTGCTCGCGGCCGGCCTCGCCGTATCGAAGTACCTGGTGGATCCTGGAGTTCGGAAACACCGAAACATAGAACGTGGCGGCGGCTTCAGCCTGACCGTCGAACCAAAGGAAAGGGCTTATTAATTGCATGTATATCTCCGTCGGTACGGGCAATCACCGGTTGCCAGGGCTTAACTGTACGACGAACAGCAGTACGCACATTCGACAGATATTTGGAAATATATATCCACCAGGCCCAAAACGGGCAACGCCCGGCAGACAATTCGAGTTGTATTCAGGGGGTCGCATTCCAGATACCTGCGGCAGCGGTCGCGCGGGCATACGTTGTGAAATCCAGCGCCTGCCGCCCAAGCACCTCTTGTACCCCTTCCATCACCGGGGAATTTCGCCCATCCAGCACCACCGAGAAGAGTTCGTCAAGCAGGTCAATAAATTCCTGCGGCACACTCGCCGCGGCGAGCCCGTCGAGGAACGTACGATGCGGTATCCGTCGATAGTGTATGGTTCTGCCGCTGGCGTCGGCGATCGTGTCCACGGCCTCAGCGAAGGTCAGCGCACGGGACCCGGTGAGTTCGTAGACCCGGCCGACGTGGCGGTCGTCGAGGAGCGCCGCAACCGCCACCTCGGCGATGTCGTCCGCATCGACGAAGGGCTCAGGAATGTCGCCCGCAGGCAAGGCGAGTTCGCCCGCCAGGATCCCGTCGAGAAAAAAATTCTCGCTGAAGTTCTGATTGAACCAGCTGGCGCGCAGGATGGTCCAGTCGACTACGGTGTTCTTAAGGGCTTCCTCGCTGCGCTGCGCGCCGGGTTCGCCGCGCCCGGTCAGCAGCACGAGACGACGAACGCCGCGTTCCGCGGCCAATGCGGCAAAGCTGCCTATCGTTTCCGCGGCGCCCGGTACGGCCAGGTCGGGTTGAAAAGTGACATAGGCGCGCGACACGCCGTCGAGCACCGACTCCCAGGTGTTGCGGTCGGTCCAGTCGAACGGTGGTACGGCCGAGCGCGATCCGATACGCAGCGCAAGCCCTTTATCAGCCAGCCTTTTCGCCACTCGGCGACCGGTTTTTCCCGTACCGCCGAGTACTAATGTGGTTATCGTGTCCATTTTAACCTCCTGTTGATCTTTCGCGGGTCTATCGCGTGTAACTGAATAATCGGCGAGAAACGGCGACTTGACTATGGCAGGAGATCCGCAATCCTTGCCCGTTCGTCCAGGTCGCTGGACGCTGTGTACAACAGTTGCCACACTGTGTTCATGAACGATCCCTGGCAACCCGTGGACCCGCTCGGTGAGGCGCTGCATTTCCTGCGCATGAGCGGGACATTTTATTGCCGCTCGGAATTCACCGCGCCGTGGGGCCTGACGCTTCCGGCAATGAAGGCCTGCCTGATGTTCCATGTCGTCACGGCTGGGAATTGTTGGGTCGAACTGGACGGCAGTGAACCGACACAGCTGCTGGCGGGTAACCTCGCCCTGGTTCCGCACGGCGAAGGTCATCGACTGGTCAGTGCACCCGGGACCACTGCGCCCGGCCTGTTCGATCTGCCGCGTGAACTGGTCAGCGAGCGCTACGAAATTCTGCGCCACGGCGGCGGGGGCGAAGCGACGACTGTGATCTGCGGCACCGCCCGGTTCGATCATCCTGCGGCGTTACGCCTCGTGCAGCTGCTACCGGCACTGATCAAGGTGGATGCGTGGAATACGCCTGAGACGGACTGGATCCAGAGTACGTTGCGGTTCGTGTCCAGCGAGGCGCAGGCAATGCGCCCCGGTGGCGAAACGGTCATCACACGGCTCGCGGATGTGCTCGTTATTCAGGCAATTCGGGCCTGGCTTGCACGCGACACCTCGGCCCGTTCCGGTTGGCTCGGTGCCTTACGCGACCGTCATATAGGACGTGCCCTCGCGCTGATCCACAGGAACCCGTCCCGCAACTGGACACTCGCCGCACTGGCAGACAAGGTCGGCATGTCCCGTTCCGCCTTCTCGGCACATTTCTCCCGTTGTGTCGGCAAGCCGGCGTTGCACTACGTCACCGGCTGGAAAATGCAGACGGCTGCCCTGTGGTTGAGAGAAAGCGACACGACACTGGCGGAGGTGTCCGCGCGGCTTGGATATGACTCGGAAGCAGCCTTTAGCCGCGCATTCAAGCGCCACATGGGCGTATCGCCAGGGTCATTCAAGGGCGAAGAGAAAGCCCTGGACATGGAGATTGCCTCTGGATGATCCAGTATGTCTACCCTGCGGCTATCTAAAGCGTCACCATTTGGGCACCCACCATGACCGATGAAGAATAGGCCGAATAAACGCCCGTTTAATCACCCGTCAACGAATCATGCACGAGTACGGCAGGTTCAATGTCGATGTCGCCTAAAGCGCCTGCTTCGGCTTTCCCTGTCGGCAATCTCCCCGGGCCGTGGACCGGCGTGCTCGGACATGGGGCAACGTCCTCACGGGGAGGATCAGCCCTTGCTTTGACAGGCGGGACAAAACCACGCGCTACGGCCGGCGACCTGGATGTGTTTGACCTTGCCGCCACAGCGCGGGCACTGGCCGTCGTCGTGGCGCTGGGGTAAGAGGAAATGCCTGGGCATCCGGTCGGGATCGGCGTCCGCCTCGATGGCGGCGTCGAACACCTGGTGCAGGTTGCGATACAAGTCCTCCAGCGCCGCTTCGTCGAGTCTGCTGAGGTTCTGCTTGGGATGGACGCGGGCCTGGAACAGGATCTCGTCCGAATAAACATTGCCGATGCCGGCCAGGCGTTGTTGATCCATCAGCCAACTTTTAACGCTGCCTCGGCGCCCCTTGGCTAACTCCTTGGACTCCGCCGGACTCGGCGCGAGGGCATCGGGCCCCAGTCCGTGACCTTCGATAATGGCTTGCACGGTATCGGTCAGAAAGACCTTGCCCAGCTTGCGCGGTGCCACGTAGGCGAGTCGATAGCCATTGTTGAAGGTCAACAGCAACCGGGTGTAATCCGGCACCTGACTGTCTGAGCCGAAATAAGCCAGGGAGCCGGTCATGCCGAAGTGCATCCCCAACCAGCCGCCGTTGTGCAATTCGATGAACAAATACTTGCCATGCCGGCGGCTGCTGTCGAATTGATTGTCCTTCAGCGCCCGGCCCAGACCCTGGGGCGAGGTGCCTTGCAGTATCTCGTCGCTCTCCGCGTGCGTGCCGGCGATCCTCTGATGCAAGGCGGTGGCGTTGAGATAGCGGCGATAGACTTCCACATCGGCGAGTTCTGGCACCGTGGCAATCCTCAGTCTCGCTTGATCAGCGTTTGCAGCTGCTTCAAGCCGCGGGTGTTGATGACATCATCGGCCGCCAACCAGCCACGGCACGCCTGGCCGATGCCAAAACGCATGAAGTCCAGGTCATTGACGCTGTGGGCATCGGTGGAGATGGCCACCTTGACGCCGATCTCCCGCGCCAGCAGGCAGGCGTCGTCGGTGAGATCGAGGCGATCCGGATGGGCGTTCACCTCCAGGAAACAGCCGCGTTCCCTGGCGCCTTGCATGATCCTCTCCAGATCGATGTCATAGGCCTCGCGCTCGTTGATCAGCCTGCCGCTAGGGTGGGCGAAGATATTGAAGTGAGGATTGTCCATGGCACGCAGCACACGCTCGGTTTGCTTCCGGCGCGACAGATTGAATTTGTAATGGATGGAGCAGACCCTGAGATCGAGTTGTTTCAGTACGCTGTCCGGCAGATCCAGGGAACCATCGTCCATGATATCCACTTCGATGGACTTGAGCAGGCGAATGTTATCCAGTTTGTCGTTGAGCTTGTCCATGGCCTTGATGTGTTGCAGCAGGCGTTTCTTGTCCAGGCCGTTGGCGACGCGCACCTGCTGCGAGTGCTCGGTGATGGCCAGGTATTCGTACCCTTTACTGGCTGCCGCCGCGGCCATTTCTTCCAGGCTGCTGTGACCGTCGGAGGCCCTGGTGTGGGCATGCAAGTCGCCGCGAATGTCTTTTATGGTAATGAGCCTGGGTAGCTTGCCCGCGCGCGCCGCATCGATTTCGCCGCGATCCTCTCGTAGCTCCGGTTCGATGTAGGGCAGGTCGACGGCCTTGTAGACCTCTTCCTCGGTCTTGCCGGCGATGCGCGTGTCATTCTTGAAGACACCGTATTCGTTGATCTTGTAGCCCTTCTTGACGCCGAGCTTGCGCACCGCGATATTGTGCGCCTTCGAGCCGGTGAAGTAGTGCAGGGCGGCGCCATAGCTGACTTGCGGCACAACGCGCAGGTCCACTTGCATGCCGGAGCGCAGCCGCACCGTCGAGCGAGTCTTGCCGTGGGCGATGACTTCCTCGACTTCGTCATAATCGACGAAGCGATCCAAGACCGTCGAGTCCTGCCTGGCGCTGACGAGAATGTCCAGATCGCCGACGGTCTCCTTGCGGCGGCGATAACTGCCGGCGATGGTGATTTGTTTTACGCCCTTGCTGTTTTTCAGATACTCCAGCAGCGGGGTGGCAATGTCCTGAGCGATGATGAGCTTGATGCGTTGCTCGGCACCGCTGTAGCGTTCGATGCGTTGCTTGATCAGCTCCTCGGTCTTCTCGCCAAAGCCCTCCAGTTCGCGAATCCTGCCGTTACGCGCGGCGCGTTTAAGGTCCTCGATGCTGTGGATGTCCAGTACCTTATAGAGAATCTTGACGCGCTTCGGCCCCAGCCCCTCGATCTTCATCAAGTCGCTGAGGGCGGCAGGCGTGCGGGCTTCGACTTCCCTGAGCAGGGGCAGCTTGCCGGTCTCGACCAGGGTTTGAATTTTGCTGGCCAGGTCCTTGCCAATCTCGGGCAGCTCGGAGAGGTCTTTGCCCTCCTTGACCATATCGGCCATGTTCCTGGAATAGCCGCCCACGGTGCGGGCGGCATTGCGATAGGCGCGCACACGGAACGGATTGGCCTCTTCGATTTCAAGCAGGTCAGCGAGGCGGTTGAACATCCCGGCGATCTCGCTGTTGTGAATGGCCATGGCACTCCTCACTCATTACAGTCCAGCATAGCGCCTCATCCCCCATGGTCAATGACAAAAATCAACCCTCAAGCCTCACCCTCCAAGCATCTCCCTCAACCGCAACCCGTTGAGCGCCGCGTATCCCCCTTCATCATTGTCAAAATAGCAGTAGACCTTGAATCCTTTGTCGGTCCAGGTGGAAATGGCGCCCGCCCAGCTACTCAGGGTCCGGGTGTCGTAGTTGCCCTGATAAGCGCCGCCCGGACCATGCAGGCGTATATAGATGAAATCCGTGGTGATGTGTTTGGGCGAGAGATAACTGTCGAGTTCATAGATGCAAAAGGCGGCGTCGAAGCGTGCCAACAGTTCAAGGCACCGATCGTTGATCCAGCTCTGATCGCGAAATTCAAAGGTGTAGCGAAAGTCGCCGCTCAAGGCACCCAGAAACTGTTCCAACCGTTCCTCGTTAAATTGCCACCGAGGCGGCAGCTGGAACAGCACCGGGCCGAGCTTGTTCTCCAGTGCCGTGACCCGCTCAAAGAATTTCCTGGTGCTCGCCTTGGCGTCGTTGAGCTTTTTCATGTGGGTGATGTAGCGGCTGGCCTTGACACTGAATACAAAGTCGGCGGGGGTCATGTCATGCCATTGCGCGAGGGTGCGACGTTGCGGCAGATGATAAAACGAGTTGTTTATCTCGACGCTGCGAAAGTGTTTCAAGTAATGATCGAGCATGTCGGCATCAGGCAAGTCGGCGGGATAAAAAGGCCCTTTCCAGTGATCATAGGACCAGCCCGACGTGCCGATGTGACTGCGCGCTCGCGTCATGCTGCAACCATACCACGATGGTCGCCGCTCACCATGGCATCTCGACGCCGTCGTAACGATAAAACCTGCCGGTCTGGTCGAGACTGAAATCGTCGATGATCTTGCGCAATCCGGCCACGCTCTCGGCCGCGCTAATGCCGTCCCTGGGCCCCATGCGTGTCTGGACGCCGCCGGGGTGCAACAGCAACACCCCGACGCGGCGCTTTTTTAACGCCACGGCCATGCCGTGCATGGCTGCATTCAAGGCAGCCTTGCTGGAGCGATAGTAGTAGCTGCCCGGTGTTTCGATGTCGGCGATGCTGCCCATGTGGCTGGTCATCACCGCCACCAGGCGTTTGTCGCTGTTGGCGACATTGTCGAGTAAGGCTTCAGTCAAGCGCGGCGCACCCAGGGAGTTGACGTTCAGGGTGCGCAGCCACAGGTCGTAGCGGATATTGCCGGGCGCGGGAAGTTGGTAATCGTCTTCGAGATAAATGCCGGCATTATTGTAGAGAATATCGAGGGGCGCTTCCGCCAATTCCCAGCGCAAGGCCCTGATGTCTTCAAACACAGTAACATCAAGACGGTGAATGGAAACATTGTCCTGCTCGCGCGCCAATTGTTGCAAGGCGTCGGCTTCGC
>Ga0210144_1001399_pt1 | contig 10081 bp, 6 predicted proteins | sample Muzzi_PWA_D2_FD_185532 | JGI IMG/M metagenome (GOLD analysis project Ga0210144, IMG submission 185532) | Wetland microbial communities from San Francisco Bay, California, USA, that impact long-term carbon sequestration - Muzzi_PWA_D2 (SPAdes) | ecosystem: Environmental > Aquatic > Marine >...
AGGCCGCCGTGTTCGGAGGCCTCAACAAACCGGGGATGTCCGCCGCGCAGTCCGAAGGCACCACCACCCCACCCGACACGACCGGCGCGATCGGCCCGAGCAACTACCTGGAGTTCGTCAACGGCACCGGCATCACCGCCTACGACCGCGAACTGAACGCCGTCTCGGGCCCCGTCGCCCTGGACGACTTCATCGAATATCCGACGGACGAAGCGGTGTTCGATCCGCAGATCCAGTGGGACCAGAGCTGGGGGCGCTGGATCTACGCGATGGACGACATCGCAGGGCCGTCTGCCAACTACCTCGCCTTCGGCTGGTCGAAGACCGCGGACCCGAGCAACCTGACGACCGAAGAACCGGGAGAAGGGCTCGGAGCGGGCTGGTGCTCGTACTTCATCTTCACCGGAGAAGAATTCGACGACTACCCGAAGCTCGGCCACAGCGACAGCGGCATCACGATCGGGACCAACGTCTTCAACGAAAGCGAAGAATTCCTCGGCTCGCGGCTCTGGTCGATCGCCAAGCTCGGGAGCCCCGAGATCTGCCCCGAACTGGGGGTGGGGTCGATCGCGTCGACCGGAGCGCTGTTCACCGAACACGGAGAACCCGCGTTCACGCCGGTGCCGGCCAACACCGCCGACAGCTCGGCCGACAGCTATGCGGTCGCCTCCGACAGCTCGATCTTCGACGGAAGGTCTCAGCTGACGGCCTGGCACATCAGCGGGGCCGGAGAAGGGGCGACGCTGACCCTGGACGGCGACATCGGGGTCCCGGTCTTCGAAGTCCCGGCCTACGTCCCCCAGCCCGAAACCTCCCAGGTGATCGACTCCAGCGACACCCGGCTGACCAACGCGGTCGCGGTGACCGATCCGGAAGCCGGCCAGGAGGCTGTCTGGACGCAGCACACGGTCGACGGCCCCGGCGGCCGCTCGGTGGTGCGCTGGTACGAGGTGCTGCCCGGCGCCCAGTCTGTCCGTCAGGAAGGGACGATCTCCGACCCCAACCAGTTCGTCTTCAACGGGGCGATCTCGCCCTCCCGGCTGGGCGACTCGGCGGTGATCGACTACAACCGCGGCAGCTCGACGCTGTTCCCGGAGATGCACGCGCAGTCGCGCGACCACGACACGCCGCTCGGCCAGATGGAAGGGGACGTCCTGCTCGGCACCAGCGCGGGCCACGCCGTCGACTTCTCCTGCAAAATCGGGGAAGAAGAACCCTGTCGCTGGGGCGACTACGCGGGCGCCAGCCCCGACCCCGTCGCGGGGGGCGTCGTCTGGGGCTCCAACCAGGGGCTCGCGGCGCCGAGTGGCGAACTCTCCCGCTGGACGACGCGCAACTTCGCCCTCCTCGCCGACGAAACGGCTCCGGCCGCGCCGACGATCACCGGCACCGACCCGGTGAGCCCGGCAAACAACAACAGCCCCAGGGTGAAGGGCAGCGCTGAGAGCCTCTCGACGGTCCGCGTCTACAAGTCAGGCGACTGCTCGGGCGCGGTCGCGGCCGAGGGCAGCGCCGCCAGCTTCGGCTCGCCCGGCCTCGGCGTCAGCGTCGCTGACAACGCCACCACCCAGCTCACCGCCACCGCCACCGACGACGCCGGCAACACCTCGTCCTGCTCTAACTCCATCTCCTACACGGAGAGCACGCCGCCCCCGCCCCCACCGCTGCCGATACACGGCATCGCGTTCGCCAAGAAGTTCGCCTTCGTGAAGCGCGGCAAGGCGCTCCTCAGGATGACCTGCCGCGGCGCCGGTCCCTGCTGGGGATCGCTGCGGCTCGTCTACCGGAAGAAGGTGCGCAAGCACAGGGGCAAGCGGGCGAAGAGCTCGAAGCGGCGGGTGCGCAACATCGTGATCGGCAGGGCCCGCTTCTCGATCCCCCTCGGCCGGACCAGGGTGGTCCGCGTGCAGCTCAACCGCAAGGGAAGGCGGTTCGTGCGGCGGGCCGGCAGGCGCGGCGTCAAGGTCAAGCTGCGGGGCAGCGGCGTGGCCAACCGCAACGTGCGGCTGAAGCAGAAGAAGCACAAGCGCAAGCACCGCAAGGGCAAGAAGCGCGGGTCGAAGAGCTGAGAGGCGGCATCCCGCCCCGGGCGGCTCAGCCGGCCGCAGCGCCGCCGGCCGGGCCGCCCGGCGCTTCGCCGCCCGCCGGGGCGCCCTGGCCCTCCCCCGCGCCTTCTTCGCCGCCGACCACCCGGCCGCCGACGATCTTGCGGAAGCGCATCCAGGTGCTGTAGGCGCCGAGCGCCGCCTGCAGCCGGTCGCCGCGCACCTTGGTCGTGCCGCCCGTCCCGATCAGCTTCGCCCAGACGATCCGCGGCGAGACGCCGCGCTTGACGACAACGACCCGCCTCAGTCCGCCGTCGAGGTTGCCGCCGAGCCTGGCGCCGATCTCCCGCCCCGTGAAGCGCAGCTTCCAGCTGTGCAGCGGGCAGGAGCCGTCGTAGGGGTCGGGGACGCCGGTCAGGTAGGGGATGCGGGGGCCGAAGAAGACGTTCTGGACGCTCTCCGTGCGGCCTCCCGAGCAGGCCGAGAAGAACGTCTCGGCCACCTTGCCGCCGTACATCGCGACTTGCCCTTCGGTCGCGTCGGCCGCGCGGTTGGTCGCCGCCGTCTCGCTGCCGACCCCCTTGTACACCTGGCTGCGGGTGTCGGCGTAGAGGTCGAAGCCATTGCCGCCCACCCCGGCGGCCAGCGCGAAGGAGCGTGCCGCGACCGCCTGCGCGCGCAGCTCGGCCTGCGGCCAGGAGGGGGGTGACTCGTTTGCGATCACTCCCTTCACGTACTGGTCGACCGGCACCGCGTTGACCACGTTGAGCGAGCCGCCGCCCGCCGGAACGACCTCCAGCGCCCCCCGGTAGGCGGCCCCGCCGATCTTCACCGAGCCGTGCCCGGCTGCCCGCAGCCTGCGGCCGCAGTTGGTGAGCGCCCGGCCCCCCGCGGCGCGGAGCTGCACGCTGCCTCCGACCCCCCGCGCCGCGTAGGCGCGCCGCGGGTCGAGGCTGCGGCCGCAGGCGCTGGTCGCACCGCCGAAGCCGACGTCGCCGCTCGAGGTGTCGAGCAGCACGCGGACGACGCGAGGGCCGGCCAGCCTGCCGATCGACGTCCCCGGGTAGTAGTGACCGATGATGAACCGGTAGCCCCTGCCGTGCTCTGCGTAGCCGTAGGCGCCGTACTGGCTCATCCCGACCCCGTGGCCGAAGCCGTGGCCCAGCACCACCCAGCGGACGCCGGCCCGGGCGCTGGGCGCGAGGAGCAGGAGGAAGAAAAGGGTGGCGAGGCGGAGTCGCATGTTCAGCTCAACAGATTCGCGTCTCGGGAGTCTTGGCCTGCACTACGCTTTGTAACGATGGCGACTCGGGCTCCGCAGGCGGTCGACCACCAGCTTCTGCTCGCCGGCGAGTGGATCGCGACCGGCGAGTGGGACGAGGTTGCCAGCCCCTACGACGGGAGCGCGGTCGGCCGGGTCGCGCGCGGCGAGGCCTCGCTGGTCGACCGGGCGGCGATCGCCGCCCGCGCCGCCTTCGAGTCGGGCGACTTCGTCCAGCACGAGCGGGCCGCCGTTCTCGATCGGGCCGCGGAGCTGGTTGCCGCACGGCTCGACGACCTGGCTTCGACGATCGCCGCCGAGGCCGGCAAGCCGCTGAAGGCGGCCCGGGCGGAGGCGGGGCGGTGCGTCGACACGCTCGCCTTCTCCGCGGTCGAGGCGCGCAAGCTGAGCGGCGCCGCCGTGCCGATGGACGCCTCGGCGGCGGGCGCCGGCAAGCTCGGCCTGACGCTGCGCGTCCCGTATGGCGTGGTCGGTGCGATCAGCCCCTTCAACTTCCCGCTCAACCTGGTCGCCCACAAGCTCGGCCCGGCGATCGCCGCCGGCAACGCGGTCGTCCTCAAGCCGGCCGGGCAGACGCCGATCTCGGCCCTGAAGCTGGCCGCGATCCTGGTCGAGGCGGGCCTGCCCGAGGGCTGGCTGAGCGTCGTCCCCGGCCCCGGCTCGGAGGTCGGCAAGGCGATCGTCGAGCACGAGCTGACCGCCGCGCTCAGCTTCACCGGCTCGGCCGCCGTCGGCTGGGGGATCCGCAGCCGCGTCCCGCACAAGAAGGTCAACCTCGAGCTGGGATCCAACGCACCGCTGATCGTCCACGGCGACGGCGACTGGGAGATGGCGGCCGACAAGGGGAAGCTGCACGCCTTCTCGCACGCGGGCCAGAGCTGCATCTCGATCCAGCGGGTACTGGTCCACGAGGAGGTCGCCGACGCCTTCGTGGAGCGCCTCGTCGCCAACGCCGAGGCGCTGCGCGTCGGCGATCCACTCGACCCCGAGACCGACGTCGGCCCGCTGATCTCCCCCGGCGACCGCGATCGGGTCAAGGACTGGGTCGACGAGGCGGTCGCCGGCGGCGCCGAGCTGCTGACCGGCGGCGAGCTGGTCGACGCGGGCCGCTGCCTCGCCCCGACCCTGCTCGGCTCGCCGCCGCACGAGGCCAAGGTCTGGTGCGAGGAGGTCTTCGGGCCGGTGGCGACGATCGACCGCTACCGCGACTTCGGCGAGGCGCTGCGGATGGCCAACGACTCCAGGTACGGCCTTCAGGCGGGCGTCTTCACCCGCGACGTCGGCCGTGCCCTCGAGGCGGCTCGCTCGCTCGAGTTCGGCGGCGTGCTGATCAACGAGGTCCCCACCTTCCGCGCCGACCAACAGCCCTACGGCGGCGTCAAGGACTCCGGCAACACCCGCGAGGGCCCCGCCTACGCGGTGCTGGAGCTGACCGAGGAGCGCCTCGTCACGCTGCAGGGCTGAGCGCGGGTTACCCGTGCGGCCGCGCCATGCGGCGGTGGTCGAGCGCCTCCTCGAGCACCGAGGGCTCGACGCCCTGCTCCAGCGCCACCTCGCGCAGCGAGCGGCCCGACTCGGCGGCCGCCTTGACGATGTCGGCGGCGCGGTCGTAGCCGATGTGCGGGTTGAGCGCGGTGGCGGTGGCGAGGGTCGCCTCGGCGTGGCGCTCGGTCATCTCCTCGTTCGCCTCCAGGCCGGCGACGCACCTCTCGTTCAGCAGCCGCGAGGCCGAGGCGAGCAGCTCGATCGAGTCGATCAGGTTGCGGGCGATCAGCGGTACCCGCACGTTCAGCTCGAACTGCCCCTGGCTGCCGGCCATCGTGATCGCAGCGTCGTTGCCGACCACCTGGGCGGCCACCTGGATCACCACCTCGGGGATCACCGGGTTGACCTTGCCCGGCATGATCGAGGAGCCCTTCTGCAGCTCGGGCAGGCGCAGCTCGGCAAGCCCGGCTCGCGGGCCCGAGCCCAGCAGCGCCAGGTCGTTGGCGATCTTGTTGAGCGACACCGCGTAGACCTTGAGCGCCCCCGACAGCTCGACCAGCGCGTCGCGGTTGCCCTGCGCCTCGAAGCGGTCGAGCGGCTCGGAGATCGCCAGCCCGGTCTCCTCGGCCAGCTGCTCGCGCACCTTCGCCGCGAACTCGGGATGGGTGTTGAGGCCGGTGCCCGTGGCGGTGCCGCCGAGCGGGATCTGCCCGACCCGCCGCAGCGTCCCCTCGATCCGCTGGATCCCCAGGCTGACCTGCGCCGCGTAGCCGCCGAACTCCTGCCCGAGCGTCACCGGCACCGCGTCCATCAGGTGGGTGCGGCCGGCCTTGACCACGTCGGCGAAGCGGGCCTCCTTCTCGGCCAGCGCCGCCTGCAGGCCGTTCATCGCCGGCAGCAGGCCGTGGGTCGTCTCGTCGAGCGCCGCCAGGTGGACGGCGGAGGGGAAGACGTCGTTGGAGGACTGGCCCATGTTGACGTGGTCGTTGGGGTGGGCGGCGTCGCCGGCCAGGTTTGCCAGCACCTCGTTGGCGTTCATGTTCGAGGAGGTGCCGGAGCCGGTCTGGAACACGTCGACCGGGAACTGGTCGTCGTGTTCCCCGGCGGCCACCGCGTCGCCGGCTTCGGCGATCGCCGCGGCGAGCTCGGCGTCGAGCCGTCCCAGCTCGCCGTTGACCCTCGCGGCCGCCGCCTTCAGCCGCCCCAGCCAGCGAACAACGGGAACCGGTACCCGTTCCCCCGACACCGGGAAGTTCTCGACCGCTTTGGTGGTCTCGCCACCCCAGAGTTGTTCAGGCATCCGTCTCCTCGATCGTGGCCGCTTGCAGTTCAACCATCGTCCCGACCGGCAGCGTATCCACTCCGATATGCCCGATAGAAGGCCGCCGGAAGGGGCCTCCCGTCGGGGCTGTAGCGGGCTGCCGCGACGAGGCGGCGGATCAGCTCGGCGTGGATGCCCTCGGTCCCGTCGGCGCCGCGCTCGGCCGCCCCGAGCAGGTAGCCGAGCCGCACGTTGGCGGCGCCGCCCGGCCTGGCGCGGGCCTCGGCGTTCAGCTTGGTCGCCGCGGTCACCATCGCCGCGCCGACCGTCGCCAGGTCGCCACCCTTCTGGTTTTCGACCAGGCAGGCGGAGATCGGGGTCTCGCCCTGCAGCCGCACCTCGCCGGGCGCCCTTTCCAGCGCCCGCAGGTAGGCCGTGGTCCCTTCCAGGCAGGCGACCGGGGTCGAGTCGCTGGGACCGCCGCAGCCGGCGACCCCGAGCAGCCCGCCGGCGAAGGCGGCGATGGCAGCGAGACGGCGCACCGCCCGCATCCTATGGGGGCGTGCCGGCAGTCAGACACCCATGTGGGCGCCAAATCGCCGGCACGCCCCCGGCCCCTCAGTCGCCGCGGGGCGCGACGCCGCCGGACCGGACGGTCGAGATGCCGCCCTGCGGCCCCGCCGCTGCCCCGGGCTGCGCGCCTCCCTGCGGGGACTGCGGCGTCGATTCCGGCTGCGCCCCCCCGCCCGGCCCGGCGGCGCTCGGATCCTGCGCGGCGATCTCGCCGCTCACACGGAAGACCTCGACCCATTCGGCGAGCCGGAACTGAGGAGCGGCGGCGTGTTCCCAGGAGAGGTGGAGGTGATCGCCGCAGCCGTGACCGGCGTCGCCGTTGTAGCCGACCCAGCGGAAGGGCGGCCGGGGGCGGTTGGGGCGGGGCTCGGCCCAGCGGGCGAGGCGCGTGATCGGGCGCCAGGCCGCGTCGCACTTCGTGCTGCCGCCCAGCGGCACGATGTCGACCGCGAGGCCGTTGTAGTGGTCGGAGTGCCTGACGTGGCAGCCGCGGCAGCCGGCTCGTCGGCCGTTCGGCAGCGGCCCCGAGTAGCCGTCGGTCACGTAGATCGGGAAGCGGGCGGCGATCCAGCGCAGGTCGGGCACGATGCGGCGGTCGACCATGTCGCCTTCTTCGTGGGGGATCGCGGCGGGGATCGGCACGATCCGCCCGTTCGCGTGGACGACCCGGGTCGGCAGCGGCGCGGCGCTCGCCGGCGGCGCCGCCAGGAAGGCGAGCAGCGCAGCTGCCGCGAGGACGTTCGTCAAGCGTCGCATTCCTCGCTTATCGACCGCGACCGGCGACCCCCTTGAACCGCGCAAAGATAGTCTTGCCCTCCCGATGCCGACCGTTCGCGACGCCAGCTTCGACCTCTTCCGCGCCCAGGGGATGACGACGATCTTCGGCAACCCCGGCTCGACCGAGCTGCCGATGCTCGCCGACTTCCCCGGCGACTTCCGCTACGTGCTCGGTCTGCAGGAGGCGGTCGTGGTCGGCATGGCCGACGGCTTCGCCCAGGCATCGGGCAGGCCGACGATCGCAAACCTGCACACCGCGCCCGGCGTCGGCAACGCGATGGGGGCGATCTCCACCGCCCAGGCCAACCACTCGCCCGTCGTCGTCACCGCCGGCCAGCAGGTGCGGGCGCAGATGACCATGGAGGCGCTGCTGACCAACCGCGAAGCGACCGGCATGGTCCAGCCGCTGGTCAAATGGGCCTACGAGCCGCCGCGTGCGGAGGACGTGCCGCTGGCCCTCACCCGCAGCATCCACATGGCCTCGCTGCCGCCGCGAGGGCCGGTCTTCGTTTCGATCCCGATGGACGACTGGGAGGTCGAGGTCGAGGAGGGCGCCGGCGAGGCCTTGAAGCGCGGCGTCGAGGGCCGCGCCGTGGCCAGCCCCGATTCGGTCACCCGCCTCGCGGCGCAGCTCGATGAGGCGAGCAACCCTGTACTGGTCGTCGGTCCCGACGTCGACGCGGGCGGCGGCTGGGACACAGCGGTCGCCCTGGCCGAGCGCCAGCGCCTGCCGGTCTGGGCGCCGCCCGCCCCTGGCAGCGGGCGGATCGGCTTCCCTGAGAGCCACCCCAACTTCCGCGGCGTGCTGCCGCCGGCGATCGGGCCGGTCGCGCAGACGCTCGAGGGCCACGACCTGATCCTCGTCGCCGGCAGCTCGGTCTTTCCCTACTACCCGCACATCCCCGGCCCGCTGCTGCCCGAGGGCGCGAACCTGGTCGCGATCACGAGCGACCCGGACGAGGCGGCGCGGGCGCCGATGGGCCACGCGATCCTCGCCGACGTCGGCCTGACGCTGAAGGCGCTGCTCGGCGCGGTCCCGGAGTCATCGCGGCCCGCGCCGGAGCCCAGCCCCGGGCCGACCGAAATCCCGCCCGCGGACCCGCTCGACTCCTCGACCGTGCACACGGTGCTCGCCGAGGTCTTTCCCGAGGACGGGATCGTCGTGGTCGAGTCGCCGGCGAGCACGCTGGCGCTGCGCAACCAGCTGCGCGTCTCACGACCCGGCGGCTACTACGTCAGCTCTGGCGGCGGGCTCGGCTTCGGCCTTGCCGCCGCGGTGGGGGTCCAGCTCGCCCAGCCCGACCGACCGGTGGTCTGCGTGCTTGGCGAGGGCTCGGCTCAGTACGCGATCACTGGCTTCTGGAGCGCCGTCGCCTACGAGGCTCCGGTCACCTTCCTCGTCCTTCACAACTCCGAGTACGCGATCCTCAAGTGGTTCGCCGAGGTCGAGGAGGTGACAGGGGCGCCCGGCCTCGACCTGCCGGGGCTCGACGTCGCCGCGGTCGCGGCGGGCTACGGTGTCGAGTCGCGGCGGGCGACGGGCCGCGACGAGGTGGCCGACGCGCTGGCGCGGGCGCTCGCCTCCTCGAAACCGCAGCTGATCGAAGTCCCGGTCGCCCCGGGCATGTCGCTGTTCTGAGATGGGCCGCTGAGTGTGGAGTTGACCGGGCTATAGCGGGGTCAATCCCACAGTCAGCGCGCGCCGCTCCCGACCGCGCCCCTGAGACGCTCGCGGCGGGGACGCCCCAGCCGTTGCGCGGCGACCTGGAGGCGCTGCTCGGCGCCGACCGGGTGCTGAGCCGGGCGAGCGACATCGTCCGCTACGCCTCCGACGCCAGTCCCTACCGGCTGCTGCCGCGGGCGGTGGTGATGGCCCGCGACGCGGGCGACGTCGCCGCGACCCTCGCCTACGGCCGCGCCAACGACGTCCCGGTCGTCTTCCGGGCCGGCGGCACCAGCCTCAGCGGCCAGGGCCAGAGCGACGGCATCCTGGTCGACGTGCGGCGCCATTTCGGCGGCGCCGAGGTCGAGGAGGGCGGCGCGCTGGCCCGGGTCAAGCCGGGGACGGTGCTCGGCCACGCGAACCGGGTCCTCGCCCCGCACGGGCGCAAGCTCGGCCCCGACCCGGCCAGCACCGAGATCGCCACGGTCGGCGGGGTGATCGCCAACAACTCCGGCGGGATGCGCTGCGGCGTCGTCCACGACTCCTACTCGACGCTGCGCTCGATGACCCTCGTCCTGCCCTCGGGGACGACGATCGACACCGCCGCGCCGGGCGCGGCCGAGCGCTTCGCCTCGCTGGAGCCGGAGCTGGCCGAGGGCCTCGCCGCGATCCGCGACGAGATCCGCGCCGACGCCGAGCTGAGCGAGCGGATCCGGCGCAAGTTCGCGATCAAGAACACCACCGGCTACCGGCTCTGCGCCTTCCTCGACGCCGAGCAGCCGCTGGAGATCTTCCGCCGCCTCGTGGTCGGCTCGGAGGGCACGCTCGCCTTCGTCGCCGAGGCGGTGTTCGAGACGGTGCTGCTGCCGGCGCGCACGACCACCGCCTGGATCCACTTCCCCGGCGTCGACGAGGCGATCGCCCCGGTCCGCGACCTGGTCGGCTGCGGTGCCACCGCGGTCGAGCTGATGGTCGCCCCGGCGCTGATCACCGCC
>Ga0210144_1001400_pt1 | contig 10081 bp, 8 predicted proteins | sample Muzzi_PWA_D2_FD_185532 | JGI IMG/M metagenome (GOLD analysis project Ga0210144, IMG submission 185532) | Wetland microbial communities from San Francisco Bay, California, USA, that impact long-term carbon sequestration - Muzzi_PWA_D2 (SPAdes) | ecosystem: Environmental > Aquatic > Marine >...
TGCCTGGCAGGAATACCTCGACGAGCATAATATAAGGTATAAAAATTCGCAGATCCGGCATTTTCATATATCAGACAAAAAGATTCTGGAAGAACTGGAGGTGGAATATTACCCTTCGTATTTTTTAGTTGACCCAAGTGGTAAGATACATTCGCGATGTTCTTACAATTTTGTGTTGAGTAAGATAAAAAGGGTTTTGAGCCAAAAGAGATTTTTTTCGGATTATCTGACAGATATTTATAAATATTTCCCTTGCGGCGGATTGGGCAGGCCCACCATCGCCTATACACTGGTCATTTATCCGATTTTGCTTTTTATCTATTTTTATTTTTTCAGAAGGATGAAAAACAGGAAAGTATCTTTAAGTTAGCAGATAATCGAAGAGCGCGATATCTTCATTTTTAGATTAAGAACCAATTCGTACAAATTATACAGATCTTGTAATTCCGGAGATGAAAAACTTTTTCCAATTGTTTGTAATGAAATTCCGTAACGGAATCCGGATCGTAAGCCAATAAGTTGCCGAATGCCACAGCAATATTAGCTTTCTTATTTTCAAGCAAATCGAATATTTCCGAATCAATCAACTGATTCGTGAATTTTCGATATAATTCATTTATCAGTTTCGGATTGATATTTGGAAACTGTTGGTAAATTTTTTCAATCTCCATTAAAATAAATTATAGACTACCAAGAGAAAAAGTGGTATTAAATATAATTTAAGTTTAGCTACTTGGAAAGTTAAATTTTGCTTTTTTCAGAGAGGTGAAAAAAATAAAATAAATACTAGTGTTACATTTTAATTTGTGTTTGTAGATTCATAATGGCAAGTCTTTTATGTGAAGATTTTTGCAAACTTTTTATTCTGCTGATTTTCAATAATATATTTCCGGATTTTGAAACTACAGCTGTTCATATTTTAGATGTTATTATTGCTTGAAAAAAAATTGTTGAAATATTAATAAATGTATAAATGAAAATTTTTGACAAATCCAATCCCATTGACTATCGACCGGATGAATCCAGATATGATCATATGCTTTTTCGTCGCTGCGGAAAGAGCGGCATTTTATTGCCAGCGCTATCACTCGGTCTGTGGCACAATTTCGGCTTTATTGATAACCTTGAAAACGGCCGAAAAATAGCAAAAAAAGCATTTGATCTTGGCATTACCCATTTTGATCTGGCCAATAATTATGGCCCGCCGTTTGGCTCGGCAGAAGAGAATTTCGGGACGATCATGAAAAAAGATTTAGGCAAGTACCGGGATGAATTGTTCATTTCATCAAAAGCCGGATATGACATGTGGGACGGCCCTTACGGGAATTTCGGTTCGCGTAAATACCTCATAGCGAGCCTGGATCAAAGTTTGAAAAGGATGGGCCTTGATTATGTGGATTTATTTTATCACCACCGACCGGATCCCGATACGCCTCTGGAAGAAACAATAGGGGCATTGGATCAAATAGTGAGATCGGGAAAGGCGCTCTACGTTGGCATTTCGAACTATCCTGCAGATCTGACAGAAAAAGCTGTACGAATTTTGAGAGATCTGGGGACTCCGTGCCTGATCCATCAGGCCAAATATTCAATGTTTGAAAGGTGGGTGGAAGACGAGCTGCTCAGCGTGCTTGATTCTTCAGGTGTAGGGCTGATCGCTTTTTCACCTCTGGCGCAGGGAATGCTGACCAATAAGTATGTAAATGGAATACCTGAAGGTTCCAGGGCGGCAAAAAATATGACTTATCTTGAGAAAGAGACCGTAGACGAAAAAATCCCGCAAATTAAGGCGCTGGCGGAGATAGCTCAACAACGTGGTCAGAAATTATCCCAAATGGCCCTGTCATGGCTGTTAAAAGACAAAAGGGTAACGTCGGTCCTCATTGGTGCGAGTTCGGCCGAACAACTGGAGGAGAATGTTAAGGCAGCTGATAACGTGGATTTTAGCGCCGAAGAATTGAAGAAAATAGAATCAATTTTAAATTAAAAGTATAAGGTTTCATTGGCCCCGGTGTGTATTTTTATTTAATCCTAAGAAACACCGGAGCCAATGAATTTTTCAATGGATCTTAATGAACCATCTCCACCATCAATTCTCTTTTGACAGGCAGTTCAATCATGCTTTTTCCTTCTGTTTTATTTGTGCTCATCCAGCCCAGATTCCATATCGGCACGTACACAAGGGGCACCAGTTTAGTCGGATTTCCTACCACAGTATCAATACCGAAAATAAAGAAACTCTTGGGAAGCCACTTATCATTTCCGGAAATGGTGAGGGTAAAAGACTTGCCAAACAGATCCCTTTTGGCAAAAGCCTCCTGGCATTTTACAAAATACATGCATGCCCGGTAACGCTCCTGTTCGAGCTGCGATGATGTGAGACACTCAAAATTAAGTACCTGCTTGCTTCTCGTGGCTATTTGAAGCTCAATTCTGCTATTGGTGCCATCGACGGGGGCTTCCGAAGTCCGGATCATAATAAGAATCCTGTTAATCATAGTACTGTCGGTTCCTTTATTTACCAGCATAACCGGTATCGACAAAGCGCCTTCTTTACTATCGGTACTTAGCCTCGTCTTTAGATTTGTCTCCATAGCCACCGGAATGATCTCTTTTTCATTGTTATGATCGCCCCAGATCACAATGTGTTCCGGGCTCCAGTGATCAACTCCCCGGATACCTACCCTCACTGAAGAATTATTTAACATACCTCTTTCGATGTTCTTATTCTTGACATTGATGTGATAAAGATTTGCTGCTCCGTTTTTGAAGTCTGATTGGGGTGTATCAGTTATATTCAAATGCAACATGTCTTTTCCGTTTTCATCGACAATCAAAACTATGGGGCTATCAGGCCCTATGTGTTCATAGTTTTTTGTCAACATTCCTAAATAAAGATTTTCAATATGTGACATGGTTATCAGTTTTTAAGTCAAACAATGTGTGTTTTTCTTGCGCTTACTATATAAAAAACAACAGCAACGGAATCTTTTGTTCCGGCATTTACTGAATTTTGGTGTGACACTTTGCGAAGAGTTTTAATTTTTCTGGCGTTAATCAGATTATGATTGCTACTTTTGACAATAGATCTATTTTGATTAATAGTTATGAACAGAGTGGTTTTTGCTTTTCAAATTTTGATAATGGGTTTTCCAATATTTACCTATTCCCAGGGTCAGATACATTTCAAAGATGTGGCTAAGGAGAGTGGAATAAATTTTCACTATACATTTGGCGACAAAACCTATGAGAATATTTTAGAAAGCAGTGGTTCAGGCGTGACCATTCTGGATTATGATAATGACGGAGATATGGACCTTTACTTGTTGAATGGGACCTATCTGGAAGGAATAAGTGATGCCGAAGGTAAAATTTATGAGAACACACCTAATTGCCTGTATCGAAATAATGGCGATGGAACTTTTACAGAAGTGGCAAAAAAGGCAGGCGTCGATGACCGTCACTGGAGTATGGCGGCGGGCGCGGTAGATTACGATAAAGATGGTGATACAGATATATACCTGCTCAACTATGGGCCGAATGTTTTTTACGAAAACAATGGAAGTGGTTTTTTTTCAGAAGTAACTGACAAGCTTAAACTGGAAGGCCCTGAAAAATTAAATGGATTTACCAAGTGGAGCGTGGGGGTAGCATTTTGGGATTATGATCAAAATGGAAGACTCGACATGATGGTGGGAAATTTTCTGGCATTCGATCCGGTGTATGTTTCGGCAACTATGCCTGAAATGATGCCTCACCCTTCAGAATACAAAGGACAGGCGTCCCTGTTTTATGAACAGCAAACTGATGGGACCTTTAAGGAGATTACCAAAAAGCTGGGGATGTATTTTCCTGATTCCAAATGCATGGGACTGACTGTTTTTGACTACGACGATGATGGCGACCTCGACCTTTTCCAGGGAAATGATCACCAGACGAATTTTCTATTCGAAAATGAGGGAAACAAAGTATTCAGGGAGAAAGCCAAAGCTGCGGGTGTAGCCGTTAATAGCCGTGGTGAGGTCACCGGTTCGATGCATGGTACCATTGGCGATGTTGATGGGGATGGATTGATAGATTTACTTGTGACCGATTTAAAGTACGGTGCTCTGTACCGAAATTTGGGCAACGGGCTATTTGAAGATATCACAGAAAAAAGTGGAGTAGCAAAAGTATTGGCCGGTAAAGGTCAATGGGGAGCTGCGCTGTTTGATTATGACAACGACGGCGACCTGGATATATTTGCTGCAGATGGTACCGCGGAAGAACTAGTATTACAACTGCCTGTTTTGCTGGAAAATGACGGAAAAGGAAATTTTAAAGATGTAGGGCAGGAGGTAGGCCCGTATTTTTCAGAAAAGAGATCGGGACGCGGAGTTGCTGTTTGGGATTATGATAGCGATGGTGACCTGGACATAACCGTTTCGCATGTGGATTTAAGTGGAACAGCAGTATTACTACAAAATGATGGTGGAAACGCCAATAACTGGATCGGGTTAAGTTTGTTGGGAAAAGATGGGCAATTTGGCGCTATTGGAGCCAAGGTAATTGTAAAATCGGGGGATTTAACGCAGGTAAAAATAAATCAGTGGGCTACCAGCTATCTGTCGAGCAATGATCCGAGGATGCATTTTGGTTTAGGTAAGAATAAAGCAATAGAATCGATCGAAATTCACTGGCCGGATGGACGGGTTGAAAAATTCCGTAACATAAAGATCAACCAATATATTACTATTCAACAAGGGAAAGGGCTCTAAAATAAACCGGAATAATATCAGTTGTGAAAGATTCGGTTGATTGATGACATGGTGAATTCGATGAAAAAATAAAATCATCCTCCCATAAAATAAATATTAGAAAATTTACTTTACATTTTACATTATATAGAGAATATTCGCGAAAGCAAAAACTCATTTATCATGAATCACCAATATATTGAACGAGTAGTAGATCTGACACATCCCGGGCGCAACACCATTTACAATATGTCAAATGAAGAAGCCCGGGAGTTGTTAAAAACCGGCAATGCAGAAGCTGTCAGAAAAATTGATGGTCAGTTTGCACTGGTATCTGTTGAAGGTAAATCCATTAAAGTAGCTCGTTCCATTGGCCGGCCCATCAGGTATTTCATTGCCAAGTTGATCGATGGCCCCTGTTTGGTGATCGCTGAAAGGATCGATACAATTTATGAATATCTGAAGAAAGAGGGGTTGGATGATCAGTTCCATCCGTCCTATACAAGAATGGCGCCTGCACACTACATCACCAGTATCGAACTGTTGGGCTGCCCTGACCCCAACCCGATTTATAACAGGTTTTTCACACCACAGAGAAACAAGATTACAGGAAAGTCAACGGACGAAATTGGCGAAATGTATATTAGAGCACTCTATGAAGAAATAAAAAAATGGTTGACGCATAAAGCTACGAATGGCCCGGTTGGCGTCAGCTTTTCAGCAGGCATTGACAGTGGTTCCGTATTTTTGTTGACCTACAAGGCTTTGCTTGAATTGGGCCAGAGCCCGTCGCGGTTAAAAGCGTTTACCTTATCGGTAGATGGCGAAGGCGAAGATCTGAAACAGGCGAGGGCATTTTTAGAAAAAACGAATTTAGGGTTGTTCCTGGAGCCTATTGAAATCAAATCTTCAGATCTTGATTGGAAAGAGGCCATAAAAGTGGTTGAAGACTACAAACCCCTCGATATTCAATCCGCGACTATGAATTACGCGCTTCTTAAAGGTATTCGTGAAAAATATCCGGATTGGAAATTTATGATCGATGGTGACGGAGGAGATGAAAATCTGAAAGATTATCCGATAGAAGAGAATCCCGAATTGACTATAAAAAGCGTGCTCAACAACCTGATGCTCTACCAGGAAGGTTGGGGAGTTCATTCTATGAAACACTCGCTTACCTATTCAGGTGGCCTGAGCCGCGGTTACATGAGGACTTATGCTCCTGCGGATATGTTGGGATTTGATGGCTTTAGCCCCTATACTTTGCCCAATGTGATAGACGTGGCAGAGGGAATACCATTCATTGAGATGACAGATTGGAACCATGAAAAACTATATGCCATGAAAGGCGAAATTGTTTCCAAAGGAGTAAAAGCTGTTACGGGAATAGATATGCCGGTATTTCCCAAAAGGAGATTTCAACATGGCGCTGTGTCAAAAGAAAAGTTCCAATCTCAATTCCCAACCTATGATCTGGCCTATCGAAAAGCATTTCAGGCCATCTATGGTTAATCACCTGGATCTGGACATTAATGATAAATGGATTCTTTCCAAGCGAGGGAATAAGAATGAAGTTAGCCCTTTTATCCCCTATGCTTTTCATGTTGAAGATGAATTCACTCACAACGGAAAAATTGAACAGGTAACCACTATTTTTCTGTCCAACAAAGAGTGTCCATTTCATTGCCTTATGTGCGATCTATGGAAAAATACGACAGAGGAAAAAGTTCCGGGTGGCGCTATTTCCCAACAAATTAAATACGCCCTCGACCGATTGCCCGAAACGCGTCATCTGAAGCTTTACAACAGTGGTAATTTTTTTGATGCCAAAGCGATCCCACGTGAAGACTACCACGAGATAGCTGAGATGGTTTCTCCTTTTGATACATTGATCGTCGAATGTCATCCGAAATTGATCAATCAAAAAAGCCTGGACTTCAGCCAAAGCATTAAGCCCACCTTACAAATTGCTATGGGTTTAGAAACGGTGCATCCCGAATTGCTGCCCATTTTAAACAAACAGATGACATTAGAAGATTTCGAAAAGGCAGCTGCGGTGTTAAAGAAAAGTCAAATCTTAACGCGCACTTTTATTTTGTTGGGGTTGCCTTTTATTACTGAAGAGGAGGCTGTCTGCTGGGCGAAACGCTCTATCGATTTTGCCTTTGATGTGGGCGTCGAGTGCTGTGTTGTTATACCCACTCGTACGGGTAACGGCGCCATGAATTATTTTCAGGAAAAAGAGATGTTCCATGAACCAGGCGTTCATTCTCTGCTGGAGGTCATTGATTATGGGATAAAACTGGGCGCAGGCCGTGTTTTCGCGGATCTTTGGGATTTGGATCATTTTTCTAGAGGAGAATCTGACTTCGATGGAGTTAAGAAAAAATTGGAGGAGATGAATTTGAGACAGATTCCTGGTTAGCGCTAATTTTGTTATCCACTTTATTTCGACCTCATAAACACAAGGTAAAATTTGCGATTTTGGCCTTCAAAAATTCCCAGGATTGATCCCATTGAGAATAACACGCTTTGATAAACAACTGTCTGCTTATTGCGATCATATAACACAAAAAAGCTTAAAAATATTTTTTTCATTCCCGGGTGACCTTCCAATTTTTTTGACACTAAATCATACCAAACCAATTTCCGATTATAACCTGCACTACGCGCTATGGTCTATGAAGCCTTAAACACAATTGTTGGACTAATAAATGAATACATATCTCCGGGCTTAACAGATGAACCCCTGATATTAGCCAATATCTCAAAAGTAAATGACGGCGATGATTTTACAACCAGCCTTCAGGATAAGCTGGTGTTATCCATTGTGAATATTGAAGAGGACAGGGTTGCCAAGCGGCCTGAAAATTTTATTAAGCGGGATTCAATCATCAAATACAAGAATCCACCTATACCTATTAATATCACTATATTATTTGCGGCAACGCATGGTTATGACAATGCGATCCCATTGCTTGAAAAAATCATCCGCTTTTTCCAAAGGAAATTTGTATTTACTCCGTCAGACACGCCTGAATTGGATCAGGTAAACCAGGTAAATGATTTCAATATTGAGAAACTGATTTTTGAATGGATCAATCTCAACCTGGAACAGGTTCATCAACTATGGACGACGCTGGGTGGTCATTATATGCCATCAGTAGTCTATAAAATGAAGATGCTCGTCATCGACGAGAATTTCATCACGAAAGAAACCTTACCAATAAAAGAAATCAACTCACAATTCGAGTCTATTTAAGATGGATAACATCAGACAGAAATACAGGGTCTTATTTAATATTCAATTCGAATTGTCGGGCTATACGGGCGATCTTAATCAATATTTTATCCTGATGCCAGAGGATAAGACCAGAGCGTTAATAACCTGGTACAAAACCTTATCCAAAAAACAACAAAATACAGCGACTTATCTGGTTGAAACTCAATACGAGGGAGCAAATGATGGTAAAACGAGAATACCTTTAAAAAACAATGAGGTTTTTAGATTTCAGCTGAAAATAAAAGACAGCAATTTTATTAAAAATACACACCTCTTTTCATATGATTTTGTTAACAAGGTACTTTTTGCTTCTAATACGATAGCTAATAAGCCCGGAGGAGATCTCCTTCTTACAGCTCCATTAGACACCTATTCTGCTGCGCAGGAGTATAAAATGGGATATCTCGTTAGTTCCGGAGGAATAAACTACAAGGCCCTTTTACCGAGCAATGCGGTCGATTCCCATTTTGTCACAGAAACAGACTACTGGAAGGCTATAGCAAAAATTGGGATCAGTCAGGCTGATTTGGTTGACAGATCTTCGCTGACGGAAGAGACAGACCTGGATACGATATTGATTTTAGAGATTGAAAATAAAAATACTTTAGACGCTGACTACCGGTTACTGGATGGAGCTTCAAAGGTACGTGAAGTAAATTACATGATACGTTTTCAAAATCCCAACTGAATGAATTTAACACCTATTAATATAAGAACTTATGTCTACAATTAATGAATCCGCGATTAAAACTCCTGGTGTCTACATAAATGAGATACCATCATTTCCGCCTTCTGTGGCCCAGGTGGCTACGGCTATCCCGGCTTTCATCGGGTACACGGCAGACGCTACAAATTCAGATGGAGAAGATCTGAATCTAAAGCCTACCAAAATCTTTTCGTTACTTGAATATGAGCAAAACTTCGGCAAGGCCGAAGACGAAGCCGGAATTCAGGTCGACGTGAACATCGTTGATGGTAAAATCACCTCTGCCAAAGCTACCAATGCCTCACCTTCCAATCACAACATGTATTATGCCCTGCGTCATTTCTTTGATAACGGCGGCGGGCAATGCTATATCGTGTCTGTTGGAAAGACAAGTGTGGCGGCTGGCACCATTGATGATGGCGAGTTGCTCAATGGATTGAATGCACTTGAAGCATATGACGAGCCGACTATTATTTTATTTCCCGAAGGGCAGGGCATTGCAGATAAGGCAGATTATTATGCATTAATTGGCAGCGCCATTGATCAATGCGCCGAACTTCAGGATCGGTTTACCCTGATGGATATTCATACCCAGGAGAGTACCACAACTACCACAATGACTAATTTCCGTTCAGATTTCGGAAAGACGGACAACCTGAATTATGCGGCGGCTTATTATCCCAATCTGATCACCACCTACGCATACCAGTACAAGGATTCGGATGTGGATGTAGTGATTACAACAGATGGAGCGGCGGCTGCGGCTGTAAAATTAGACACGCTGCCCGGATCACAAGGCGCCGTCTATTTTGCGAGTAGGGCGGCCATCGAAAAATTGAGTCCCAACCTTCCGCCAACTCCCGCCATGGCCGGATTATATGCCAAAGTTGATGGATCCAGAGGAGTATGGAAAGCTCCCGCGAATGTTTCTGTCTCTTATGTGAAAAAGTTATCTGACTTCATCACTGACGCCGAGCAGGAAAGTATGAACATCGACACAGATGCCGGAAAATCAGTTAATGCCATTCGCGCTTTTGTTGGGAAGGGAATATTAGTCTGGGGGGCGAGGACACTCGACGGGAACAGCAATGAATGGAAGTATGTGAGTGTTCGCCGGTTCTTCATCATGGTGGAAGAGTCAACAAAAAAAGCCACTTTTCCATTTGTTTTCGAACCCAATGATGCTAACACATGGGTGAAGATTAGGGCAATGATCGAAAATTACCTGACAGTTTTATGGAGACAGGGGGCTTTGGCGGGTGCAAAACCCGAGCACGCCTTTTTTGTAAAAGTGGGGCTTGGTCAGACAATGACCGCACTCGATATACTTGAGGGTAGACTGATTGTCGAAATAGG
>Ga0210144_1001401_pt1 | contig 10078 bp, 11 predicted proteins | sample Muzzi_PWA_D2_FD_185532 | JGI IMG/M metagenome (GOLD analysis project Ga0210144, IMG submission 185532) | Wetland microbial communities from San Francisco Bay, California, USA, that impact long-term carbon sequestration - Muzzi_PWA_D2 (SPAdes) | ecosystem: Environmental > Aquatic > Marine >...
TGACAGGACGGGCAACGATTCATCCGTGTCCGGGGTATGGTTGCCACGTGTGAATATGCCGCGACCCAGTGCGGCACCCCGCGCCAGGCAATCCACCCAGGCAACGGTGTATTCGTGGCTGGCATCCGACTCGGCGGATAACGCCATGAACTCGGACAGATTGCCGAACCGGATTACCTCCTGGTCGATGGCGGCGTTGGGGATACGCCGCAGCTGGATCTCGACCCAGGTGATCACACCGGTGAGACCGAGACCACCGATAGTGGCGCCAAACCAGTCTGCGTGCCCGGTAGCCGAGCAGATCCGCCGGCTGCCATCCGAGCGCAGCAGCTCGAAGCGGCTTACATGACAACCGAAACTACCGTTACGGTGATGGTTCTTGCCATGAACATCATTGGCGATCGCACCACCGACCGTGATGAAACGGGTGCCCGGTGTCACCGGCAGAAACCAGCCGCGCGGCACGACCAGGTTGAGGATATCATCCAGCAACACACCAGCCTCGCACACCAGCACACCGCTGTCACTGTCGAAGCTGATGAAACGATTGATGCCGGTACAGTCCAGTACTGCACCACCATCGTTCAGGCATACATCCCCGTAACTGCGCCGGTTGCCAACCGGTAACAGGGTCCGCCCCTGCGACAGTCCGGCCTGTGGCAAATCATTACTGCGCCAGTGGTACTCCAGCACTGCCTGCTCTGCATCCGGGAAACGGCCCCATGACCGGTAGTATCGTTGTGCCATGTCAAATTGCGAGCCAGAGCAGGAACATGCCGGCCAGGGCCAGCAGCTGGCTCAACCGGTCACGAAAAATGAACACCACCGGGTCTTCGTGCAACTGGTCACGACGTGCCAGCAACCAGATACGGCTCATGATGTACAGTAACAGAGGGCATAGCAGCCAGATCAATTCGACATGCGAATACAGCGCATCCACCGCCGTACTGTTGATATAGAAGGCAAGCACAAGAATCGACAGGTAGGCACTGGTTATGCCGAACTGGCTGAGCACCTCCAGATCCTCCACCCGGTAACTGCGACCCGTGGCATGATCGCGACCCAGCCGGTGCATGGTCAGTAACTCGGTGTAGCGCTTGACCAGCGCGAGACTCAGAAACATGAACATGGAAAACGCCAGCAACCAGAATGACAGCGGCACGCCGACCACGGCGCCGCCGGCGATGATACGGATGGTATACAACCCCGCGAGCACCAGTACGTCCAGCAGCGCGACACGCTTGAAGAACGTCGAGTAGCCCAGTGTCAGCACATAATACAACGCCAGGACTGCCAGGTAGCTGGGAGACAGAAGCAGTGCAATAACCAGCGACGAGGCAAGCAACAGCGGTATGACCATGATGCCCTGCACCAGTGACAGGTCCCCCGCGGCGAACGGACGCTTGCGCTTGCCGGGATGCATGCGATCGGACTGCAGGTCGAGCAGGTCATTGAGCAGATAAACACTGGAAGCGCAGAGACCGAAACTCAGGAATGCCCAGGCCGCCTGTGCCAGCAACGGCAGCTCACTGGCACGGTGTGCCATCAGCAGCGGCACGAAGATCAGGGTGTTCTTCAGCCACTGGTGCAGGCGCACGGCACGCAGGTAATGACCCGCAGTCGTGCCCTGCCGGTCATCGAACACCCTGGCCACATCACCGGCACGCTGCGCAACCCGCAGCACACCGAACTCCGGATTGACCACGATACACTGGCGGGCGGCTGCCCAGATGGCGGCATCGACACGGGCATTGCCGGCATAGTCGAAGCCACCCGTACCGTAGCTCGCCACCAGCCGGTCACGCTTGCGTTTACCCGAAAGGTTGGTGGTCGCGTCACTGGCCAGGATGGTACCGAAGATACCCAGCCAGCTGGCCAGTGCCTTGGCATATTTCTGGTTCGATGCGGTAGCCAGTACCAGCTCGCGTCCCTGCGCATGCTGTTCACGCAACCAGTCAAGGAAGGGTTCATTGCAGGGCAGGACTGTTATATCGAGCTCGACGCGATCGGCGATTTGTTGCTTGAAACAGGCTTTGCCGCGCAACAGCCAGAACGGCATCAGCAGCAGACAGGACAGCGACCGGCCCAGCAGCGCAAACACCGATTCGACCAGCAAATCGGTGCGTAACAGCGTGCCGTCGACATCCACACACAGCGGAACAGGGTCCCGCCCGAAATTTTCTGCCACAATTCTCCCTTGATCCGGCCGGATCGGCACCACTTCACACCGGCATAATGACGGTCGATCCTGGTGTTGTCAAAATACCATCCAACACAGGTGTATACAGTCTGCATGGCCGGTTCGGGCACTGCCTGCAGCGCCAACCGGCCACGTTACCCGCAAACGATACGCACAGGCAGTGTATCGGCGGCAGCCCCGTTCACCTTATGGAAGCCGGACAGGTGCACATTGCCATTACCGGCCCGTGCGTCTAGTCTTGATGCCGGCAGGCCGCCGAGACGCGCCTGAATACCACAATCAGAGGTGTGAAATGGAGATACCGGAACGCGATGGTGATGGATACCTGGCCGACAGCAGCCAGTGGACGCCCGATATTGCACGGGCAATGGCAGCTGCGGACGGGCTCGAACTCGACGATGTCAAATGGCAGCAGATACTGAAAGCACGCGAATATTACGACGAACATGCCGTGGTACCGCCAATTCGCAAGTTCTCGAAATACCTGGGCATCGACCAGAAAGAGATGTTCAAGCAGTGGATGACGGGGCCGATGAAACCGATCACCAAGTATGGTGGTTTACCCAAGCCCACCGGCTGCGTCTGACACCCGGTCACGGCGCCCGCCAGAGGCACTGCTGCCGGCACCGGCGCCATTATCAGCTCAGTTGCTGCTGCGCTCCAGCAATGCCCCGCCCACCCGGTCGCCCGGCACTTGCGCGACACGGGAATACCCCGTCATGCGCCGCGCCGTTTCGTCGATCCAGTCTTGCAGCGCGGCCGGTTCACCGGCCTACACGATCCAGACCCGGTCAGGCAGGCCCGCGCGGGCGCCACCCTCGACGGACCGGTCAGGGGGCGGACGCACATCGTACTGCTGTGGCGAGAAGTAATAATGCAGCGGCGTATTCCACCACGCATCACGCAGCAGGATGACGTCGCCGGGCCGCATTCGTGCCTGTAACTGCCGCGCAAATGCCTGGTAATTGATTTCGTTGTCCCTGTGTTGCGCATTCTGCTGTACGGAGAGCACACAGACGACCAGCAATAACGCTGCAAACAGCGTACTGTAACGTCCGGCCTGCAGGATCCCGCGTGCCATCAGCAGCAGCACTAGTGGCATGTACGTAACCAGCACATAGGGCGACAACAGGGGCACTTTCAGACTGATCAGGAACACCAGTATTACCGGCAGCAGGCCCAGCATGAAGCGCGGTTCCCGCAACAACCCCGCCAGCGGCAGTTCCACAAGCCGGGCAAATACCCTGCGCAGGCCATGCCACAACCAGTTACGCAGCAACCACCGGCCTTCTGCGAGAAGGCCTATCTGGCCGCGCTGAAACTGCGCCATGCCGACCCGGCACGAGCGAAAATGCTGGTGACGGATAGTGCGGATACGCCCCTGGTCGACTGGTCGATTCAACCGTTCCTGTTCCTGGCCGGCAACGACCTGGCGCGTTACCATGCCCTTGTCGTACCCATTGACAGGCTGTCCGCCCAGCCGGACCTGGACCGCGCCCTGATTATCGCACCAGCGCACCTGGCTGCGGCCATTATCCCGTGGCGACAGACAAACACGTCCGTACACTACTACCATATGAATCAGTAACCACAGGAGGCAACGTCGATGCACGTCACACTGGTACATGTCTCTGTAAAGGACGAACACATCGCCGATTTCATCGCGGCCACGCGCCGCAACCACGAGGCCTCGGTAAACGAGCCGGGCAACCGGCGCTTCGATGTCCTGCAGTCCCCGGACGACCCTGCCCGGTTCGTGCTTTACGAGGCATATGCCAGTGCTGCGGATGCCGCCGCACACAAGCAGACTGCACACTACCTGGCCTGGCGCGATACCGTCGCAGACTGGATGACAACGGCGCGGCGCGGCGTGCCCTACAACGGCCTGTTCCCTCGGGACTGACGTGAACCCGGCGGCCTTTTCCATCGCGCGACTGCCGCGCATCGAGTTCGGCGCCGGCGTGTTCGCGCGGGTACCGGATATCGTTGCGAGCTACGGCATGCACGTACTGCTGGTAACCGGTTCGCACTCCTTCCCGTCCACACCGCAGTGGAACGAGCTGATAGCCGCGCTCGAATCACGCAACTGCACCTGGTATCACGTTGCTGTCGATGGCGAACCTTCGCCGCAACTGATTGACAAGGTGGTCGCTGAATATGCAGAAATCACTATCGACGTGGTACTGGGTGTCGGTGGCGGCAGCGCACTGGACGCCGCCAAGGCCATTGCCGGCCTGCTGCGCGTGCAACGCAGCGTCATGGATTATCTCGAGGGCGTCGGCCCGGAACTGCCCTATACCGGACCGGCCGTACCGCTGCTGGCCGCACCCACCACTGCAGGTACCGGCAGCGAGGCAACCAGGAATGCCGTATTGAGCACCACCGGCATGCACGGATTCAAGAAGTCGTTCCGTGACGAACGGCTGGTGGCCGAATACGCGATAGTCGACCCCGACCTGCTGGTTACCTGCCCGCCACGCGTCATCGCTGCCAATGGCATGGATGCGCTGACGCAGTTACTGGAATCGTTCGTGTCGCTGCGCGCCAATGTCTTCACCGACGCGCTGGCGATCAGCGGGCTGCGCGCGCTGCGCGACGGCCTGCTGCCCTGGTACGAGAGTGGCAATGAGGACCGCCCGGCCGCACGCTCGCGCATGTCCTATGCCGCTCTGCTGTCCGGCATCACACTGGCACAGTGCGGGCTGGGTTCGGTGCACGGGCTGGCCTCGCCACTGGGGGCATTCTACCCGATCCCCCACGGCGTGGTGTGCGGGACGCTGGTCGCCACCTGTACCGCAGTCAACATCGAAGCCCTGCAGGCGCGCGCCCCGGACAATATTGCGCTCGACAAGTATGCCCAGGCCGCTGCCATCCTGTGCAACCAGTCATTCAGCAGCCGGGTAGCGGCCTGGCGGGCACTGATCAACCTGCTTGCCGAGTGGACGGCACGCCTGGAACTGCCACGGCTGGGGGATTACGGCCTTGCTGCGGATGGCCTCGACCACGTCATTGCACATGCGCGCGGCAGCAGCATGAAGACCAACCCGCTGGTGCTGACCGACGAGGAGATCAGGCGCTGCCTGCAGGAACGCTTGTAGGCTTCACGGCCAGCCGGTTTCCAGTGTATGCAAACGTGAATATCCTTGGGATCACGCACGCAGTGGACAACCCGCACCGAGGGCAGCAACTGGTCAATCAGTCCGAGGTTGATAAAATTGTACGGCAGCTTGTCGGTGACACGTTTCGCCCCCGCACCGATATCAGCCAGGGCTGCAATGTAATGTCGCGCAGGTTGTTCGATATTGCGTCGCGTGAGGCCATCCAGGCAATCCGGGTAAGGCGCCGGGCTATCGACCAGTGCGGGTATCCCGCTGACGATCTCCGGTATGACCTCCAGCTCACCGCCGGCCTTCACAGCGGTGTGGCTGGCGAGAATCTGTTCCACCAGCGTTGTTCCCGAGCGTGGCATCCCCACGATGAATACAGGCAATTCAGATCGATTGCCGGAACGCGGGCGCCGCTTGCCGGCTTGCGCGGAATAAAACGCCATCAGAGGTGCCAGATCTCTTTCGGCTGTGCCAGGCAAATAGACATAGCCGCATGCCGCATTGGCCTGCTCATAATGGCCAAAGGCCTGGTCGTAGCACTGCATACGGTCCAGCAGATTGCCAGCTGCAAAATGCAGGTCAATACACATATCGGTCGAAGAAGTATCTCCTGCAAGCTCTTCGATCAGTTTCACGGCATGCATTTCCTCGCCGGTATGCCGCGCCACGGCAGCGAATGCGACTGCCAGCTGGGGATGACGGTTGCCACGTTCGAGCAGCGGGCGCAGCACATCCCTGGCGTGCCGGTATTGTCCCGAGCGTTCCAGCGCCGTGGACAGCCCGGCGATGGCGGCCGGATTGTCCGACTCCAGTACCAGGGCGCGCCGGTATGCCCCGACAGCCTCGTCGTAGCGACCCAGCGTCACCAGAGATTCGCCATGCGTGATCTAGTATATAGCCCGGTGCGCCGCAAGCATTGCTGCCTTGCCGAAACAGCGTTCGGCCTGCACGAAGCGATTGGCAGATTTCGCGGAGCGGGTAAACACGCAACCCAACTGTCGCCACGGCTCCGGGTCGTCCGGTGCCAGCGACGTGGCCTGCCCCAGCACCTTCATGGCCTCGGCAGTCTGGTCTGACACCTCGAGTACACAGCCGAGGAAGGTCAGGCACTGCGCGGAATCCGGTGACTCCTGAACTGCAGCACGCGCCAGCCTGAGGGCATCAGCGTACCTCCCTTGGGAAAACGCTGTCCTGGCTTCGGCAAACGCCGCCGGCAAACCGGGCTGTTCAGACCCGGGCACGATCGGCCTGGCCGTACCGGCCGCTTCCTTCCAGACCAGACGGACAGGAATTCCGGAACGCATGTGAACCCGGGAGAGAGCTGCAGCTTCTCTTGGCACCACGGGTCTGCCAGGGCGTGGCGATTGTGCCGTGTACACGGCGAAGGAACGTGCCTTACGAAGGAGAAATCCTTCGTGAAATCAAGTAATCATACTGCATGTAATTATCTTACAACGATGCTGTCCGGTATGCATGGCCGCGCCTGCCGGCAATCTGCAGACGGCGCCCGGGCCAGCGCCGGCCACGGCCCGGACGCCAGCGGACACTGGCCCGCCGAACACACTGGCCGCTGATACGCAACTGTCCGGAACGAACAGCCGGCCACGTCCAGGTGGGTATAGTGTCCCGGCAACCCCCGGTGAGCACGCTACGGGTAGCGGCATGATGGCCGCTTCCAGCGGCGTAAATCACAGGATTGATACAGATCAATACCTCATGTCTACCAATCCGTCATAATTTCGTCCATTATGGGCTAATAATAAATGGATAACTGTATCTTTTCCCTGCCCCCGGAGCACGATTGTCTCGGACACCTGACAGGGCAATTCAGACAGCTGCCAGGTAATTTCATCTGCAGTAACCGGTCATCCCGGGCTATTCAGGAGCACACACTTTGCTACTATCTGGAACTATGAAACAGGATCGCCGTCTGGACTCCTCGGCACTGGATTGTGTCCGTACCCACATCGCCTCGCGAGTTATTGGGCAACGCAGCCTCGTTGACAGTATGCTCGTTTGCCTGATCAGCGAGGGTCACCTGCTGGTCGAGGGCATGCCCGGACTGGCAAAGACCACAGCGGTCAAGGCACTGGCAGAGTCGATCGAGGGTGACTATCACCGCATCCAGTTTACCCCCGACCTGCTGCCTGCCGATCTCATCGGCACCGATATTTACCGCCACGATCAAGGCGAGTTCGTATTCCGGCCCGGCCCGCTGTTTCACAACATCCTGCTGGCAGACGAGGTCAACCGCGCCCCGGCCAAGGTCCAGTCTGCCTTGCTGGAGTCCATGGGCGAACACCAGGTCACCGTTGGCATGAAGACCTACTACCTGCCGAAACTGTTCATGGTGCTGGCCACACAGAACCCGATCGAGCAGGAAGGCACCTACAACCTGCCGGAGGCACAGCTCGACCGCTTCCTGATGCATGTCTGGGTGGACTACCCGGATCGCGAGGAGGAACTGGCCATCCTGGATCTCGATGGCAGGCTGCAACTGGCCGCACCCGAACCACCTGCCGAGCTGCTCAGCCAGGAAGAACTTTTCAAGGTTCGTGAGGACGTGGCAAGACTGTATCTCGACCCCAAACTGAATGACTATATAGTCGACCTCGTGCAGGCCAGCCGCCGGCCCGAGGCTTACGATGACAGCCTCAAGCGCTGGTGTCGCTTCGGCGCATCGCCACGCGCCACGATCGGACTGGCACGCTGCGCCCGCGCCCGCGCCTGGCTGGATGGAGATGAATTTGTTGCCCCGCACCATATCCAGGCTGTGGCGCCGGACGTCCTGCGCCACCGCATCCTGCTGACTTTCGAAGGCGAAGCCGAAGGCATTACCAGCGACCACTTCATCAAACGCCTGCTGGAGGTCGTTGCAATTCCGTGACTGGCAGTACGATCTCCCGGGCATGGCGCACGTCCCCTTCAACAGCAATACGATGAGCCTCCACCCGCAGCTTGATGATCTGCTGGAACTGCGCCACCAGGCCCGCGCGCTGGGCGTGGCCGCGAATCACCTGGTCAACTCCACCTTCACCGGCCTGTATGCCTCGGTATTTCGCGGCACCGGGCTGGATTTTGACGAGGTGCGTGAATACCGTGAAGGTGACGATATACGCAACATGGACTGGCTGGTCACGGCACGAACCAATGTTCCTCACCTCAAGGTATTCCGCGAGGAACGGCAGCGCTCCGTCATACTCTGCATCGATACCGGGCCACACATGAGTTTTGGCACCCGCGGCACGTTCAAGTCCATCCAGGCTGCCCGTACCGCGGCCCTGATCGGCTGGGCTGCCAGCAAGCAGCACGACCGGGTCGGTGGCGTACTGTTCGGCAACCCGGCCACCGGCATACGCTACTTCCGGGCAACGCCGGGACGGCGCGGCCTGTGGCGACTGCTGCGCGCACTGACCGAACCGATCGAGCGCGGCAACACCGACGAGTCCCAGCTGATGGCGGCCTTGCAGCATCTGGACAGCGGCGCGGCCACCGGCTCGCTTATCTTCGTCATCGCCCCGCTCAACCAGGTCACCGCCGGACTCGAGCGTATCCTGGGCAGCCTGAAACAGCGTCATGATGTGGTGTTGCTGCCGGTGGACGACCCGGCCGACCGCGACCTGCCTGCCATGGGACCGGTCATCTTCTCCAATGCCGCCGGCGAACTGCTGGAAGTCGATACGGACAACGCTGCCGGTCGTGATGCATTCCGTGAGGACTGGGAACAGCGCCGCGAGGAACTGCAGCAACTGGCCTACCGGCTGGGGCTCGGGCTGATTCCGATCAGTACTACGGATGACGTACACCGCAAACTGATCACCGGTTTGCGCCACTACGCAGGACGTCGCTAGTCAGTATGGAAGCCGGAGCTGCGATACTGCGTGATATTCATGACCTCGATGCGGTCCCGCTGTGGCCGCTGGCGCCCGGCTGGTGGATCGTCCTGGGGTTGCTGACCCTGTTGCTGCTTGCCGCAGGTCTGCGTTTCTGGTTGCGTTACAGCGGCCTCATGCCGGGCTGGCGTGGTGATGCGCGTCGCCAGCTGCGCGCCCTGCACCTGTCACTGCGCAAGGAAGAGCCGCGCATCGTGGCCGGGCAGTTGTCGATCCTGATGCGGCGAATTGCCATGGCGCGCAGCGGCCGGCGCCAGGCTGCCGGCCTGTCCGGCGAGCGCTGGTTGCACTGGCTGCAGGACAATGACAGCACCGGTTTCAACTGGATGGAACGAGGCCAGCTGTTGCTGCAGGCACCCTATATGCCACCGGCCCGGAAGGTGGAACGCCGGGAGGTGACACGGCTGGTCGTGGCCGCGAGACGCTGGGTCAACACGGTGAATCCGGCAGACAGAAAACCACTGTTCCGCTGGCAGGGCATGGCTACGGCATTCGCCGTGCTCAGGCGCAGAAGGCAGCCCGGTGTTTAGTTTCCACTGGCCATGGGCCGCATTGCTGTTGCCCCTGCCGCTGCTGATACGCTGGCTCTGGCCGCGTCCGCACAGCGCGACTGATGCCTATACACATGTCGACAGTTCCACCCTGCTGCACCCTGCACTGGGACGCCTGGCATCCACTTTCGTTACGGCACGTTCTCTCACCCACGCCGGCAGCCATCTGCAGATCTTCCTGCTCGCGCTGCTCTGGATGGCGCTGGTTGCAGTGATCATGCGGCCGGAGTGGCTGGAGCCCTATACGGAGGTTCACACCGAGGGCTACGACCTGATGCTGGCGGTGGACACGTCGCGCTCGATGGAGGCGCTGGACTTTACCGTCAA
>Ga0210144_1001402_pt1 | contig 10075 bp, 4 predicted proteins | sample Muzzi_PWA_D2_FD_185532 | JGI IMG/M metagenome (GOLD analysis project Ga0210144, IMG submission 185532) | Wetland microbial communities from San Francisco Bay, California, USA, that impact long-term carbon sequestration - Muzzi_PWA_D2 (SPAdes) | ecosystem: Environmental > Aquatic > Marine >...
CCGAGCTGCCGTGGACCCCGGCCTTCGCCGCCGGCGGAACGGCCGCGGACGGAGCGGGCACCTGGGAGCTCCTGTTCCAGGGCGCCACCGGCCGCTACCTGGAGCTGCGCCTGCGTTTCTCCGGCAGCGGCCGCAGCTCGCCCCTGCTCGCAGCGCTGCGGGTCCACTACCCGCGCTTCTCCTACCTCGAGCACTACCTGCCGGCCGCCTATCGCGAGGAGCCGGCCTCGGCCTCCTTCCTCGACCGGCTCCTGGCCAACTTCGAAGGCGTCTTCACCGAGCTCGAGGGCCGGATCGCCAGCGTCGAGACCCTGTTCGACAGCCGCACCGTTCCGGCCGAGACGCTCGACTGGCTGGCCGGTTGGCTCGCCGCGCTGCTCGATCCCGACTGGAACGAGGCCCGGCGGCGCCTGTTCATGGCCCATGCCGTGGAGCTCTACCGCCGGCGCGGCACCCCTCGCGGGGTGATCGAAGCGGTCCGCCTGGCAATCGACGAGTGCCCGGACGAGAGCCTGTTCGCCGACGGCGCGGGCGATGGAGACCAGACGCCCTTCTCCGTGCGCCTGGTGGAGGGCTTCCGCACCCGTCGTCTGCCGGGGGTGCTGCTCGGAGATCCGACCGCACCGACCGGGCCGGCGTTGCTCGACGCCGCGGAGACCTGGCAGCCGGCCCACGGCGGTGCCCGGCTGGACCAGCTCTGGCGGCAGTTCCTGAGCTCCCGCTACGACGTCGACGCCTCGGGGCTCGGCGCCCTGAACGCGGCGTGGGGCCGGTCCGGCACAGACGAGGTCACGACCTTGCGCTCGCTCGTCTTCCCGCCGCTCACCCCGTCGAACACCGCCGAGGCCGCCGACCGCCGGAGCTTTATCGAGCGCACGCTGGGACTGCCCTACGCCGACGTGGGGACCGACGACGCACCGGCCTGGCGGGGGTATCTCTCCCGCCGCTACGGGCGGGTGGCGGTGCTCGCCGACGCCTGGGACCGGGTGGGCCGCGCCCGGCCAGCCTCCTTTGCACAGCTCGAGCTGCCCTCCGATCGGCTGCCGCCGGACGGCGCCCCCCTGGTCGACTGGTTCCGTTTCACCACCCTGGCCTTGCCGATCGCCCGCACCGCCCACCGCTTCACCGTCCTGGTCCCGGTCGGCGCCGACCTGTCGCCGGCCGAGCGGCTCCGGCGGCTCGGCCGGGTCCGGGACGTGGTCAAGCGCAGCCGCCCGGCCCACACCCTGTTCGAGACCCGGCTCTACTGGGCGCTCTTCCGGGCCGGCGAAGCCCGGGTGGGGCGCGACACCCTGCTGGGCGAGGGCAGCCGCCTGACCGCCATCACCCTGGGCGCCGGCTATCTGGGTCAGGGCCTGCTGGCCGCCGAACATCCCGCAACCGTTACCGACCGTCGGGTTACCGGTCGCGACACCGTCGGAAACCCGCCGCCGCTGAACTAGGAGAGCCTTCCGATGTGCGACTTCAAGACCGCCCTGCCCGAAGCCTCCGCCCTCGATCCCAGAAAGCGCGTGCGCTACACGACAGGCCTGGTGCTGGGGGTCGACGAATTCAACCAGGACCAGCTCTACTTCCGGGAGCGGGACCATCTCCACCAGCGCTCGCTCCACGGCTACGGCGCGGTCGCCGGCCTCGGCGTCACGGTGCGCAACGACGCCTCCGGCCGCCCGGAGGTCCTGGTCGCCCCTGGGCTCGCCATCACGCCGCACGGCGAGTCGGTCTGCGTTCTCCAAGCCCAGTGCGCCAGCCTCGACGAGTGGCTCGAAAACCACGTCGACGACGTCCTGGGCAGCCCCTCGGCATCGCCCCCCGACACCCAGATCCTATGGGTCGAGCTCTGCTACCGCGAGTGCGAGACCGACCGGGTGCCGGTGTTGGGCGACCCTTGCCGGACGCTCGAGGACGCCGCCGCCCCCTCCCGCATCGCCGACGACTTCGAGCTCAAGCTGTCGCTCGATGCCCCGGAACAGGAGGAAGAGGAGGCGATCCGCGCCTTCGGCGATCTGCTGCGCTCGCTGGAGATCACCTCCGCGCCCCTCGGCTCGCCCCCCTCCGGGGCGGAGGATTGGCTTACCCCGGAAGAGCTCGCCGGCCTCGTCCGCGCCTTGGCACCGCCTGACGGGTCACCTCCAGCAGGCTCGCCGCCCATGGCCTCACCGCCCGCGGCCTCGCCCCCCGTGGGCTCGCCCCCGGAATCCCGGAAGATCCAGCGCGACGACCTGCCCCGGGCCCTGGACCTCGCCTTCCGGGTCTGGATCACCGAGGTACGGCCACGGCTCGCTGAAGGTGCCGCCGGTTGCCGGGGCGGCGGCGAGGGATGTGTCCTGCTCGCGCGGCTCGACTTCCCCGTCGAAGAGACGCCCCAGGGCAAACCGCGGGTCGCCGGCGACGCCACGGCCGTCACGGTCGATCGACAGGAGCAGCCGCTCCTCCTCTCCACCCGCCTACTCCAGGAGTGGACGGCGGCGGCCTGGGGAGCGCCCCGATTCCACCACGACCTGGAGGGCCTCGAGGAGGACGACCACCCGCAGTACCTGCTGGTCGATCCCGAGACCCGCGCCCTGATCGACGACCTGGCGGCGGACGGGCCCGGCGGCCCCTACAAGGTCACCGGGCTGGCGGAGGCCACCGAAGCCGGCGACGCGGTCCGCTTCGAGCAGGCCGTCAAGGTGGACGACCCGGCCGGCGGCGACCTCCGTGCTGCGTATCCCAATCCACGGGTGCGGGGCCTCCAGGGACGGACGGTCGCGAACCTGGCGCCGGAGGCGGACAACGTCCTGCTCTGGAACGACGCCACCAGCCGCTGGGAGCCCGGGCCGCTGCCGCCCGCGCCGCTGCCGGAGCTGCCCCCCCACGGCGCCCTCGACGGCCTCGACCAGGACGACCACCACCAGTACCTGCTGGTGGACCCCGACAGCCGCGGCCTGGTGGTCGACCTGCCGGCGCAGGGTCACAAGATCACCGGCCTGGACGAAGCCACCACCGACGGCGACGCGGTCCGTTTCGAGCAGGCGGTCAAGGTGGGCGACGCGGCGGGTGGCGACTTAGGCGGAACCTATCCGGACCCGCTGGTCGATGGCCTCCAGGGGCACCCCGTCTCCGACCAGCCGCCCGAGATCGACGAGGTGTTGACCTGGGACGGCGACACCTGGCGCCCGCAACCCGCCACCGGAGGGAGCTCCGCGCTGGAGGAGACCGGCCTGGTGCGGATCGTGGCCACGAGTTGGATCCACGGTGGCCGGTCCTCCCTCAACTTCAATCACAACAACAACCCCGACGCCCGCGCTCTGGCCCTGGCTTTCGGCACAGATGTCGGCCAGTTCGCGGCAGTCCAGCCCGGCACCCTGAACCGGAACACGGTCCGGCTCTGGGTGACGATTCCGGAACGCCTGACGGGAGTGCCCACGGGATTCCTCCAACAGGTCCTCGTGCCGGCCGAGGTCGTCCCAGCCCGTATTGTCAATGCCAACGGCACGACCCTCATCGCCACCGCGGATATCGGATCGGCCGCGACCGCGAATGCCGTCGTCCTCGTGCTGGGCGACCTGTTCGGGAGCCTCGGAGAGGGCCAGGTGTTGACCGTCGAGGTCCGCGGCGATCACGTCCTCGACGACTCCAGTCCGGCTCGCGCCATCGACGCCGAGCTCGTGCGCTCCGAGCTGCCCACCGGCGCCGGTCCCAGCGGCGCCGCCCAGGGCATCCAGGGCGGCCGCTTCGAGAGTTGGTTGACCTTCAGCACCAGGGTCCGGCCTCCCATCCTCGTCGGGCACGTCGACCTCAACACCGCCACCGCCGACGATCTGCGAACGCTTCCCGGCATCGGTGCAGCCCTCGCGGACCGCATCACCGCCCACCGTGACGAGGTCGGAGGCTTCAGCTCCCTGGACGACCTGCGGGGCGTCCAGGGAATCTCGGACAACCTCATCGGCCGCTTCCGCGATCTCCAGGGCTGAGCCTGGACAAGGAGGAGATCCATGGCCACACCACTCGCCACGCCGCTGCTCGACCTGGGAATCGAGAACCCCAACTTCTTCGAGGGCCGTCTGCTCACGGCCGCCGCCCTGCGCGCCGACCAGGAGGCGAACCGGGCCCGCCAGCGCCAGCTCGGTCGCGCGATCGGTGCCGGCGTCGTCGAGGGCCTCTGGGTGACTCTGAAATCGAGTGGGGTCGACGGCTCCGACCCGGTGGTCGCCATCTCCCGGGGCCTCGCCTTCAACCGCAAGGGCCAGGCCCTGGAGATCGCCAAGGAGAAGCAGGAAATCGTCCTCGCCGCGGCTGCCGAGGCGGACCGACCGACCGACGCCGGTCTGTTCCACCCCTGCTCGCCATCGGGAAAGGTGGCCGCCACCGGCGAGGGGGTCTACCTCCTGGTTCTCTCGCCGGCCTCCGGCTACAGCGAGGAAACGGCCCCGATGAGCGGCCTGGGAACGGGCACCATCGGCGCCGGCTGCGGGCGCAGATGGGCCGTGGAGGGGGTCCAGCTCCGCCTCGTCGCCCTGAACCCGCTGACGGTCAGCGACCTGAGCGACGCCACGAAGAGCCTCCTCCAGGACGAGCTCCTCGCCGCCACGGACGCGCCACGGCTGTCCAAGCTCCGCAACGTCCTCGCCCACCTCTGCTTCGGCACAGAAGCGCTCACGCGCTGGCCTGCCGATCCATTCGCCACCGAAAGCGGCACGCCGGCCCTCGCCTCCTACGGCGCCCTCGACGACCTGCGCGCCGCCGGCCGGCTCACCGACTGCGACGTGCCGCTGGCGCTCTTGTACTGGACCCTCTCCGGGGTGCGCTTCCTCGACAACTGGTCGGTGCGCCGCTGCCCGTCACCCCCCGCCTGCTCCAACGACTGGCCGAGCCTCGCCCGCAACCGGCGGCGGCGCGAGGGGGCGGCGACTCTGTTCCAGTTCCAGGATCACCTGGCCGACCTTCTCGGCGTGCCCGGCCCTCCACCCAGCGTCACGGCGAAAGAGTCCTTCCGGTGGCTTCCTGCCGTCGGTCTGCTACCGCTCCCGACGAGCGGCGTGCGCGGTGTGAGCGAAGCGAGCTTCCTCCAGGACATCACGCGACGGGACCCCACTCCGTTCATGGATGGAACGCGCTTGCGCGAGCTACTGGACCTCGCCCTGGACCATCCCCCGATCGATCTCTCCGCGCCGGAGATGATCTGGACCTACCAGATCCGCCAGAACCACCCGCCGCCCCCGGCCGGCAGCGTGAATCCATACGTCGTCTTCGCCAGCGGCTTCCTGCCCTTCCTGGGCACCGCCCGCTTCGACGTGGCCCGCTGGGACAGGAGCAACTTCGGGCTGCTGTAGCCCGCGGAAGAAAGGGACCCGAACCATGTCGAACGGACTCTCTACGGTCAAACCCGGCGACCTGATCACCAGCCGACTCTGGGGCGAGCTGGTCGCCAAGTGCCTGGAGCTGGAGCAGCGCATCGCCAACCTGGAGAACGGCACGACCAACGGCCTCGTCATCACGGGGCTCGATCCCTCGGGCCAGGTGCGCATCGGCGACGAGCTTCGTGTCCTGGGCAGGAACTTCAGCACTCCGGCGCAGAACAACGTGGTCCGGATCAACGGGAGTCGGGTCGAGGTCTTCAAGTTCAGCAGCTCCGCCACCCAGCTCGTCTTCGACATCCCACAAGTGCCGATCCCGTCGAGCGGCTCTTCTGTTCTCGAGGTTCAGAACGCCGCCGGGGAGACCGCGAGCCGGCCGCTCGACCTGGCGCCTGCCTTGGCGATCCCTCAGGGGCGAATCGAGGTGATGTACCTGCAGGCTCCCATCCTTCCCGTCGACGATCCCAATCTCGAGGCCGGCCGGGACTATGTGTTCCTGTTCGAGATGACCGCCCGGGTGGATCTTCGAGCGACCTATCGGCTGACGCCGCAGATTTCGGCCAGCGGCTGGCAGGCGGCGCTTCTCGAAAACGACTCCGATCTGGTTCGGGCGAGCAACACCGTCACGTTGCCCGGCACGTCCGGCTCCTCCTCGGCGGCCAGTCACCAAGTCCGGGTGCGCGTGAGAATCGCCGAAGGGGCCAGCTCCTCGGCCAACCTGACTCTGGGCGTCGTCGAGATCACGTCCGGAACCCGTGTGACCCCGGGCAATGCCTCGATCAATCTCCAGCTCGACAGCCCGCCTCCTGTCCCGGACGACCGTGTCCGGATCAGCCTGAGCTCGACACCGAACGCCGATGTCATCGGCTCGCGCGTCGTCTTCCAGCGCAACGAACCGGGGGGAATCCGCTTCAACCTCCTCTTCTCTCAAGCGGGCAAGTACCAGGTGGCGACCGCGTTCCGATCGCCGACGGGCTGGACACGACTGGGGCTCTCGCCACGGACTTTCAACCGGGGCGCAGGCGAGAACCAGGACGTCACCGTGACCCTGCGCGCCGAAGACCTAGCGGTCGAGACCGATCTGCTGTTCGACGTCACTTCAGACGACGGGTCGCTGTCCGTCCAGTACGTCCAACCGATCGGAGTGAGCTGATACGCCCTGAAACCGTGTGCACACCGAAAGTCAAAGGAGCGCTCGCAATGACATGCAAACAGACCTCCCAACCGCGGTCCTCCGCGGGCACCGACCGCCTGCTCAAGCCGCTTCTGCTCTCCCTCGGGCTCGCCCTGCTGACTCCGCTCTCTGCGCCGGCACAGGACGAGATGTGCCCACCGGCCCTCGGCGGCCTGGCCGGGACACCCACCCTGGATGGAAACGTCGACGGAGACAACGGGTGGGCTGCTGCGACGCAGTTCAACCTGATCGATCCGACCGCCACTGGTGGGACGAGCCGCGACGTCGTGCTCCGCGTGGGCCAGACGAGCACCCACCTCTACCTGGGATTGATCATCGACGAGCCTCAGGTCCACCAGGATGACGTTCTGGTCATCGGACTTTCGACTGACACCAACGACGCCCACGACTGGAGGCTTCACATCAAACCGTTCGACACCGCCCTTCCCAGCGTCGGCACCAACAACCTGTCTCCCCATACGGTCGACTACTGGCGGGACAGCACAATCTGGAACACGGCAGGGGCAACGGCAAACCCCGCGCCCCTGGCCACCTGGCCGAGTGCCAACACACGGATCCAACGCACGACGAGCAGCCGGTGGGAGATCGAAATCAGGATCCCTCGGGAGGGCAACATCGCCAACGCCGGGTCCAACAACGCGGTCTACTTCCCTGCATCGGGAAGCTTCGAGCTGTATGTCGACGCCATCAGCACCACGTTCCTGGGCACGTACACGGAAGCGCCGTGGCCTCAGGGCAGCGGTGTCGTGCCGGCTCCGAGCCTCCTGCTCAATGAATCCACCCCTCCAAAAACGCAGTGGGGCACGGCGTCGTTCGGAAGCCTGCCCGGCTGCGACGGTGTCCGGCTGACATGGGACCACATCGGCACGCGCAATCCCACGGTCCACCAGATCCTGCTCAATCCCGACGCATTCAATGCGGCGAAGTGCGCCGACCCCGGCCAGAACTGGACGAACCCGACCAACACCTTCTTCTCCGAGCCCGAAAACACTACGACGGCGGACGCGGACGACGTGTTCGTCACCTACAAGATCGCCAACTGGGGGATTCCGAGCGCCAGCCAGTGGAACCAGATCGGCCCCGCTGGCACGCTCAGCGGCAACACCAACCCGACCTCTCCAGCCACGGTCCCTGCTGCAGGGTTCCCCCCGTCTACGACCTTCGAGGTCGGCTGGGCACCGACCAAGCAGCAGTCCTGCGACTACGCCAACCATACGCACCAGTGCATCCTGGTCGAGATGGACTCCACCAATCCCTCGGTTCGATTCCTCAACCGAGCGGTCACCAGAAACATGGACTTCGTCCATGCGTCCACCTTCCAGCGTGACGCCGAGGTCAGCGCAATCGGCTACGGACCTCCCCCGGCGGGACAGACGGCACAAGAGTTCCTTCTGTTCGTGGTCAGCGATACGGAGCGCTACGAACGGGTCGGTGATCGTTTCGTGCCTTTCCCGCAAGGCGCGAAGCCCCCCTCCCCGAACATGGACGAAGGGACCGCGGACACCGCGTACTACGGCCGTCGCGCGCGGGGACCCGTCCTGCCGGTGCCCGCAAGGCTCTTCCCGAACGCGATCAGAGAGGCGATGACCTGGACGGTCCTCGCGTACCGAAAGACCGCGCAAGGGTTGATCATCGACGGCACACGGTACACCAAGGCCGAGCCGGTCGGCGGCTTCGGCTACGTGGCCGGTCATGACGGTGCCGTGAGCCGTTGGGTGCAGAGGTTCGAAGGCGCCAAGCTGGAACGCCTCAGTGAAGACGTCTACCTGCTCAGGATCGAGCCGGGGCACGTCGAGACGGTGACCACCACAATCCAGGCCATCGAGACCGGTCCCTGGTCCCTGAGCGTCCACGCCGGGCAGAACGACCCCCAGGGCGATCGCTGGGATGCCTGCGACGGGGATCTCTCCTGGGGCGTGGACCTCGAGTATCTCTTCGGTGACCGATGGGCGGCGGAGCTGTTCTACGGTCATGAGGACTTCAACTGCCCCGGCGGGCACAAAGACACGGTCGACCACCTGTCGCTCAACGGCAAGGCGTACCTGCTCTCCGGATTCTGGCGGCCCTTCGTCGGCGTCGGGATCGGCGGGTACGACTTCTCGCCCGGACCGACCGAGCTGGGGGGCAACGTGTTCGTCGGGCTCCAGGCGAACCCGCTGCCGAACCTGGGCGTCGAGGCGACGGCCCGCTACCACAAGGTTCAGGTCAGCAGCACCGACGCCGACTTCCTGACCTACCACGTGGGGCTCCGGTTCCGCTTCTGAGCCGAGGAGGGACCCTCGATGCACGCCGACCCGTCCGCCGCGCCGCTCTACGGGGAGATGCGCGTCGCCACCGTCCGCCTCCGGTGCGCCGCATCCGGCGCGGAGGCGCGTGCGGCGGCGCGCCGGGCGGTGGAGCGGGAGCTGGCCGGGGCGGACCTCGACCTTCCCGGGCTGCCGCCCGCGGCGCTGCTGGTGGTGCGGCGGCTCGAGGACCCTCTGCCGGGCGGTCTGGGCCGGGGTGGATTCCGGCCGCCGGCCGCCTGGGAGCGGTCGGTGCGCGAGCGGCTCGGACAGACGTTGCGGGCGGCCGTGCGGCCCGACGCCCGCGGCCGGGTGCCACAGGAGAGCCCGGCGGTGCTGTTCGCCGACGCGACCGAGCTGACCGCCTGCCTCGTGCGAGCGCTGCTCCACGGGGAGCGGCCCTGGTGGGCGGAGCCTCTGCCCCGGACGCCGGCCGTCGGAACGGGTTCTCCGGTCTCTGGAGACCCGCGTTCCGGCCCTTCCCGAGTCGCGCTGCTTCTGTCGGCGCGGCCCCGCGAGGTGCCGGCGGTTCTCGGCCGGCTGACAGCGTGGGGAGAGGAAACGCGGTTCTTGGCCGCCCTGGGAGTGGCCGGCGCAAGGCGCCTGCTCGATGCCGTGGTGGACGCTTACGGCCTGCCCGTGCAGCTCGCCGGGCCGACCGGGCCGCCGAATCCCGACGCGTCGTCGACCGACCCCGGTCCCTCCGCGGACGCTCCCCGTCCCTTGGCTGCCTCCGCCGTCGATCCCTGGGCGCCCTGGGCTCCCTCGGCGGCAGGCAGGCTCCCGACCTCCCGAGCCGCGCGGGCCCTCGTGGGCGTCTGCTTCGGTCTCCTGCGCGCCCCCGCGCGCCTCCGGTCCCGGGAGACGGTTCGCGCCGCGACGCGGTGGTGGCTCGACGACGCTTCGGACTCCGCCCCCGCCGGCGGGGAAACGCCCGCAAGAACGGCCGGCGCACGGCAATCCGTCGCTTCACCGTCCGCCACGTCACCGCCTACACGGCCGGAACGGGACCGCCGGGAACCCCTCGCCGGGGCCGGAGTAGCCGGCCTCGAACGGGATGGGAAGGCCTCCACGGCGGGGACGAGCCCGCGCGGCTCCGCGGACGGGGCCATCACCCTTCCCCTCTCTAGGATCGAGGGCGTGCCCCACCGGAAGGGTCCGGAGCTTGCGGAGTCGAGCGGAGCTCTGCCCGGTCGCAAGCTACGGCGGCGGGCGGCGGAACAACCGGGCCCGCGCCCAGAGGAGCCGCAGCAGAAGAG
>Ga0210144_1001403_pt1 | contig 10073 bp, 6 predicted proteins | sample Muzzi_PWA_D2_FD_185532 | JGI IMG/M metagenome (GOLD analysis project Ga0210144, IMG submission 185532) | Wetland microbial communities from San Francisco Bay, California, USA, that impact long-term carbon sequestration - Muzzi_PWA_D2 (SPAdes) | ecosystem: Environmental > Aquatic > Marine >...
CTACCTCAACTTCTTCGTCTTCTCGATGCTGCTGCTGGTCCTCGCCGGCAACTTCGTGCTGCTGATCGTCGGCTGGGCCTTCGTCGGCTTCGCCTCCTACGCGCTGATCAGCTTCTGGTACCGGCGCGCCACCGCGACCAAGGCGGGGATGAAGGCCTTCGTGATCAACGTGGCCGGCGACATCGGCCTGGTCCTCGCCGCCTTCCTGATCTTCCGCGAACTCGGCAGCTTCGACTACGGGGTGGTCTTCGCCAAGGCGCCGCACGTCTTCGAGCGCGGCGAGTGGTCGGTGACTGCGATCTGCCTGCTGCTGATGGTCGGCGCCTTCGCCAAGTCGGCGCAGATCCCCTTCCACACCTGGCTGCCCGACGCGATGGAGGGCCCCACCCCGGTCTCCTCGCTGATCCACGCGGCGACCATGGTGACCGCCGGCGTCTACCTGATCGCCCGCACCCACGTCCTCTTCTACCTTGCGCCGACCGCCGCCGACATCGCCGCCTTCGTCGGCCTCGGGACGCTGCTGATCGCCGGCACGATCGCGATCGCGATGACCGACCTGAAGCGGGCGATCGCCTACTCGACGATGAGCCAGATCGGCTACATGATCATGGGCGTCTCGATCGGCGCCTACTCGGCCGGCCTCTTCCACCTGATGACCCACGCCTGCTTCAAGGCGCTGCTCTTCATGGCGGCCGGCTCGTTCATCTCGGCGATGGCGAACATCCAGGACATCGACCGGATGAGCGGCTTCTGGAAGGCGATGCGCTTCACCTCGGTGCTGTTCGTGATCGGCGGCCTGGCGCTGGCCGCCTTCCCGCTCACCTCGGGCTTCTTCTCCAAGGACTCGATCCTCTCCTTCGCCTCGACCCGCGGCGGGATCTACGAGTGGATGTCGATCGGCGGCTACGTCGGCGCCTTCCTCACCGCGATCTACACCTTCCGGCTGGTCTTCCGCGTGGTGCCGGGCAAGCCCTGCAAGGAGGCGCAGGAGCTGATCGACACCGGCCACCTCTACCACGGGCCGCCGGTCAACCCGGCGACCGGAGAAGAAGAGGACGCCGATGTCGGCTTCCCCGGCCCGACCCACCACATCGCCGAGCAATCCTGGCCGATGGCGGTGGCGATGGCGGGGCTCGGCTTCGGCGCGCTGTTCGCCGGCCTGATCCAGGTGCCGGGGGTCGACAACGTCCTCTTCGGCTTCCTCGACCCGGCCTTCGCCGACTCGCCGCTGAGCGCGATCCAGCCGACCGTCAGCCACGAGTGGGCCGGCCTGGGCATCGGCGCCCTCGTCTCGGTGGTCGGGATCGCGCTCACCTGGCTGATCTGGGTTGCGCGACCGGAGCTGCCGGCCCTTTTCCGGGAGCGCCTCCGCCCCGTCTACCTGCTCTGCCTCAACAAGTGGTACTTCGACGAGGCGATCGATCTGCTGGTGACGCGGCCGGCGCTGGCGATCGGCCGCTTCGCCAACAGCACCTTCGAGCGCCTCGTCGTCGACGGCCTGGTCAGCGGCACGGCGGACACAGTGCGCGGCGCCGGCGGCCTGGTCCGCCTCGTGCAGAGCGGCTTCGTGCGCAGCTACGCGCTGCTGCTGCTCGCCGGCTTCGCCGGGCTCGCCCTCTACTTCCTGCTCTCAAGTTCATGATCAACTCGCTGCTCTGGACCCCTCTCGCCTTCGGCCTCCTCGGCCTCTTCCTGCCGAAGCGGCTGGTCGGCTGGTGGGCGACGCTGGGGACGGCGGTGACGCTCGGCCTGGCGATCGCCCTGCTGGCCGGATTCGACTCCGGCGCGAGCGGCCTCCAGGACACCGTCGACGTGACCTGGATCTCCGGGCTCGGGGTCGACTACAGCCTCGGGATCGACGGGCTCAACGTCTTCCTCGCCCTGCTCACCGCGGTGCTCTGGCTCGGCGCGACCGCCTTCGCCGCCTTCCGCGAGCAGGACCGCCCCCACCTCTTCTTCCTGATGATGCTGCTGGCGGAGACCGCGACCCTCGGCTCCTTCCTCGCCCAGGACCTGCTGCTCTTCGTCCTCTTCTTCGACCTGATGCTGGTGCCGTTCTACTTCCTGTTCGGCGCCTGGGGGAGCGACCGCGAGGGCGGCCCGACCGCGGCGGCGGCGACCCTGAAGATGATCGTCTACACGCTGGTCGGCTCGCTGCTGATGCTGGTCGCGGCGATCGCCACAGCGATCATCGCCGCCGACGGCGGTCACATCACCTTCTCGATCGCCGAACTGGCCTCCCACCCGATCGGCACGGGCAGCCAGCGCTGGATCTTCTGGTTCTTCGCCACCGCCTTCCTGGTCAAGATGCCGGCCTTCCTCCTGCACGGCTGGATGCCCGACGCCTACCGGGCCGCGCCGCTGCCGGTGCTGGCTGTCTTCTCCGGAGTGCTGGCAAAGGTCGGCGCCTACGGCTTCCTGCGGGTCGTGCTGCCGCTCTTCCCGGACGCCACCGTGCAGTTCCAGGAGGTGGTGCTGGTGATCGCCCTGGCCTCGATCCTCTACGGCTCGGTGATGGCCTTCACCCAGACCAACGTGCGCCTGGTCGGCGGCTACTCCTCGGTCGCCCAGCTCGGCTTCATCACCGCCGGGATCTTCGCCCTGCGGGCTGACGGGGGCGACGGGGCGGTCCTGCAGATGGTCAACCACGGGCTGGTGGTGGCACCGCTGTTCATCATCGTCGCGATCCTCGCCGAGCGCTCCGGCACCGAGGACCTGCGCAAGATGGGCGGGATGGCGATGCGCGCGCCGCTGCTGGCGGCGCTGTTCCTGATCGTCACCCTGGCGACCCTGGCGATGCCGGGGTCGGCCAACTTCATCGGCGAGTTCTACATCCTCAACGGCCTCTTCCAGGCGAAGATCGTCTTCGCCTTCGTGGCGATCTCCGGCGTCGCGATGTCCGCTTACTACGCGCTGCGCCTCTACCAGCGGACGATGCACAACCGCAAGCCGGAGGGGATCGCCTCGCGGGAGATCGGCCTTCGCGACGGCCTCGTGCTGGTGCCGCTCGTCCTCTGCATCGTCGGGCTCGCCCTCTACCCGCAGCTGATCCTGCACCGCGCCGACAAGTCGGTCGAAGCGCGGATCGAGGCGGTCAAGAAACCAGTCGAGGGGAGCTTGGCGAGGAGATGAGCTTCGAGGCGCCACACATCGACTACGCCGGCCTCTCGCCGGTCATCGCCCTCACCGCCGGCGTCTGCGTCGTGCTGCTGAGCGCGGTGCTCGGACGAAGCTCGGGGGACGGCAGAGGTTTGAGCCGCGTACCGACTCAAACGTCTACTGCGCTCACGCTGCTGACGCTGGCGGCGACCGCCGGCCTGCTGATCTGGCGGTGGAACGACCCGCAGGACCTGGTCGCCGGGGCGCTGCGGATCGACGACCTGGCTATCTCGATCTCGCTGATCGCCGTCTTCGCGGCCGCCGTCGCGGTGCTGCTCTCGATCGGCGAGCCGGCCGCCGAGGACGCCGGCTCGGGCGAGTACCACGCGCTGCTGCTCGGCTCGGTGCTGGGGATGACGCTGCTCGCGCAGGGCCAGAACCTGGTCACCTTCTTCGTCGCGATCGAGACCCTCTCGATCCCCCTCTACATCCTCTGCGCGACCAACCTGCGCCACGAGCGCTCGCTTGAGTCGGGGCTCAAGTACCTGATCGTCGGCTCGCTCGGGTCGGCGACGCTGCTCTACGGGATGGCCTTCCTCTACGGCGGCTCCGGGTCGACCGACTTCGCCGGGATCGCCGCCGGGATCGGCCGCGAGGGGCTGCTCGGCGACCCGCTGGTCCTGGTCGGGATCGGCATGGGCGCGGTCGGCCTCGCCTTCAAGACCTCGATCGCCCCCTTCCACCAGTGGACGCCGGACGTCTACGAGGGGGCGCCCACGCCGATCACCGGCTTCATGGCGGTGGCGACGAAGGCGGCGGCGTTCGCCGTCTTCGTCCGCTTCTTCGACGTCGCCCTGGCGCCGCAGGGGAGCGACTGGCAGCCGGCGCTGGCGGTGCTGGCCGCGACGACGATCGTGATCGGCAACGTCGGCGCGCTGGGCCAGGACTCGCTGAAGCGGATGCTCGGCTATTCCGGCGTCGCCCAAGCCGGCTACATCCTCGGCGGCCTGGTCGTCGCCGACCGGGCCGGGGTCGAGGCGCTCGTCTTCTACCTGGCCGGCTACGCGCTGATGAACCTCGCCGCCTTCGCGGTGGTGGTGGCGCGCGAGCGGGAAACCGCGCTCGGCGACCGCATCGACGCGGTGCGGGGCCTGGGGCGCGAGCGGCCGCTGCTCGCCTGGCCGCTGACGATCTCGATGCTGGCGCTGGCCGGCCTGCCGGCGACGGTCGGCTTCATCGGCAAGCTCTACCTGATCGAGGCGCTGGTCGGGGGCGACTACACGTGGCTCGCCGTCTTCATCGCGGTCGGGACGATGATCTCGCTCGTCTACTACCTGCGGGTGGTGGCGGCGATGTGGATGCGGCCCGGCGGCGAGCCGACAACCGCCCCGGCGATCGCCGGCGCGGCCCCGGAGGCCGACCCGATCGACCCGCGGGCCGGGCGCCGTGCCTACCTGGTCGGCCCGGCGCTGCTGGCGGCGGCCGGCACGGTCTTCTTCGGGATCGTCCCGCAGCCGCTGGTGGAGTTCGCCCAGCACGCCGGTGCCTCCCTCTTCTGACCGTCCTGCTCATAGCGGCGGCGAGGGCGGTCACCTGGTCGACCACGATCGCATCAAAGCATCAAGCTGATCCAGTGGATCGTCATAGGCTGGGCGAATGCTCCAGCACGTGACGCTCGAGGTGGCGCCGGGAGACGTAGAGCGCTCCGTCGAGTTCTGGGAGCTGCTCGGCTTCGAGCGGGTCTTGCCGGCGGCGGCGCTGGCCGAGACCTTCGTGTGGCTCGAAAGCGAGGGCACGCAGATCCACTTGGAACGCAACGAGTCGCCGATCGTGCCGCCGCATGGCCACGCCGCGGTCGTCGTCGCCGACTTCGAGCGCACGGTCGAGCGACTGCACGAGCGAGGCTTCGAGGTCCATCCCGGCCGCAAGCACTGGGGCGCCCCGCGCGCCAAGGCCGTGGCCCCCGGGGGGCACCGGGTCGAGCTGATGTCGGCACCGCCGGGTGGCCGAGTCGGACCTTGACCGGGTCATATAGCGCCGCCAAGGTCCGATTCGGCTGCGCCGAGCCTCGTCGGGGCCCGCGGCTACGATGCGCCGGTGCGCTACCCGGTCGAGGACTTCACCACCGAGGAGCGGGAGCTGCTGGCTCCGCACTTCACCAACCTCGACCGCCCCGTGTTCGCCCTGGTCAACCTGCCGGAGACCGTGAAGGGGGCGCTTTTCGCCCGCTATTCGCGCTATTCCGGAACCGTGCGGCGGCTCTTCCTGGAGGAGTTCGCGGGCGACGTGCCGGCCGGGGAGCGACCCTTCGACGGCGCCGAGGGCGACCGCGCAGCGCGGCTCTACGAGCGCGTCTTCGCCGGCTACGGAGACGACTCGATCGCCCAGGTCGGCGGCGCCCACGTCGCCTGCGAGTGGGTCTCCAACGTGCTCACCAAGCTGCTCCAGCGCGGCCGCCTCGCCGCCTACCTGGAGCAATCGACCCGCTACATCCCATACGACAAGCCGCTTCCCGACGACGCCGGCGGCGGCTACCGCTACTACCGCGACGACGAGCTGGGGCCTGAGTTCGGCGCGGCGATGGACGAGCTGTTCGAGGTCTACTCGCGCTCGCTCGGCCGGGTCGAAGCGTGGGCGGCCGAGCGCTGGCCGCGCGACGGGGAGCCGGACGCAGCCTGGCAGCGCTCGATCCGCGCCAAGGCGCTCGACCTGCTGCGCGGCCTGCTGCCCGCGGCGACCCTCAGCCACGTCGGCATCTACGCCAGCGGCCAGGCCTACGAGCAGCTGCTGCTGCGGCTGATGGCGTCGCCGCTGCCGGAGGCGCGCCGCTACGGGGCGATGATCCTGCGCGAGCTGCAGCAGGTGATGCCGAGCTTCGTCTCCCGGGTCGAGCGGCCCGACCGCGGCGGCGAGTGGATCTCCTATCTGGAGCGCCGCCGCGAGGCGACCGAGCGCTGGGTGGGGCGGCTCGGGCTCGACCGCCGCGGCGGCGGTGGGGACAGCCCCTCGGTCGAGCTGATCCACGTAGACGGAAGCGAAGAGGACCTGCTCGCGGCCTGCCTGTTCGAGGCCGCCACGGCAACGGAGACGGAGATCCGCGGCCGGGTCGACGTGCTCGACCGCGAAGAGCGCGCCGAGCTGCTTGCGGCGCTGGTCGGCGAGCGCGCCAACCGCCGCCACCGCCCCGGCCGCGGCTTCGAGGCGCTGCGCTACCGCTTCGAGATCGTCTCCGACTACGGCGCCTTCCGCGACCTGCAGCGCCACCGAATGCTGACCTGCCAGTGGCAGCGGCTCGGCCCCGACCTCGGGGCCGGCGTGCCCGAGGAGGTGCGCGAGGCCGGGGTCGGCGGCGAGTTCGACCGCGCCCTGGAGATCTCTCGCGCCGAGCACGACCGCCTGCTCGGCGCCGGCCTCACCGAGCAGGCGCCCTACGCTCTCAGCCTCGCCTACCGGCTCCGCTACGTGCTCGACCTCAACGCGCGCGAGGCGATGCACCTGATCGAGCTGCGCTCGGGCCGCGAGGGCCACCCCGCCTACCGAGCCGTCGCCCAGGCGATGCACGAGCGGATCGCCGCGATCCACCCCGCGGTGGCCGCGGCGATGAGCCACGTCGACGCGTCTCAGGAGCCGCGCCTGGAGCGGATCCTCAGCGAGATCCGCACGCAGCGGAAGCGGGCTCGGGCGGGGCGTTGAACGAGGGCTTCAGGCAGCTCGCTCGCGCACGACTCTGGCGATGTCGAGCTTCTTGACCGCGCGCAGCCCGGGCCGCTCCGAGAGCAGCGAGACGGCGAGGATCGCGAGGGCGGACAGGACCAGGGTCGAGGCGCGGATCTGCAGGTCGAAGCTGAAGGAGTCGCTGGAGAACGAGCCAAGGAAGAGGCGCGAGACCTCGACCCCGACGATCAGGCCGGGCACGATGCCGATCGCGGTGACCAGGAAGTTCTCGGCGGTGATCATCCGCGAGAGGGTGCGGAAGCGGATCCCGGCGGCGCGCAGCGTCGCCACCTCGACCGCCCGTTCGGCAAGGTTGGCCTGGATCGAGTTGTAGAGGAGGGCGAAGGCCATCGCCGCGCCGAACAGCAGCATGATCCCGACGAAGGCGTAGAAGAGGCCGAGGTATTCGTCGACGGTCGACTTCAGCGCCGTGGAGTCGGCGAAGGCGACGACGCCGGGCAGCGCGCTGAGCCGCCGCCGCATCGCTTCGCGGTCGGTCCCCGGTGCATAACGGACGAAGGCGACGTTCCCTTGCCCGAGCCGCGGCCCGGCAAGGCGGCGGATCGGCCCCAACGGCGCGTAGACGTAGGTGCCGAGCGGCTCGTCGAGGAAGCCCTCGACCGGCGCGGGCGCGGAGACGCCGGACCCCGGCACGGTCACGTCGACCGTGTCCCCGCTGCCGATCCCGAGCTTCCCGCGCAGCGCCTGGCCGGCAAGCAGGCCGGCTGCGGGGAGCGTGGTGGTGCCGCCGCCGGCGAGCAGGAAGCCGTGCATCTTGGTGTCGCGCTGGAGTCCGATCAGCGCCGTCTGGTAGCGGCGTTCGCCGGCCCGCAGCGAGACCGGCAATTCGACCCCCGGCTCGACTTCCGCCACCCCCTTCGCGGCGCGAATGCGCCGCAACTCGGAGGGCCCAAGCTCGCCGCGGTAGTAGAGCTCGGCGTCTTGGCGGTCGACCTCGCCGTACTGCCGGTCGACCAGGATCTGCGTCGTGTCGATCATCCCCCAGGAGACGATGATCAGGGTGAGGGCGAGGACGACGCCGAGCACGGTCGAGAGCGAGCGGCGCGGGTTGCGGCCGACCGCGCGAATCGTCATCCGCCAGCGCACCGGCAGCCGCCGCAGCGGCGGCAGCAGGCGCTCGGCGAGGCTGAGCCGGCCGGTTCCCGAAGGCGCGAAGCGGCGCATCGCCTCGGCCGGGGGGACGCGGGAGGCGGCGGCGGCCGGCAGCGCCGCGGCAATCGCCCCGGTCAGCAGGCCGAAGGCGATCCCGACCAGCGCGGTCAGCGGCGAGATCGAGGTCAGCGTGATCGGGATAGAGAGCTCTTCCGTGTAGGCCTCGGTGACGACGCCGGCGAGGCCGATCGCCGCCGCCGCCCCCAGTACGCCGCCGGCCAGGCCGCAGGCGACGCCGAAGGCCAGGTAGTGGGAGACGACCTGGCGGCGCGAGTAGCCGCAAGCGCGCAGCATGCCGACGATCGGCCGTTGCGCGGTGACCAGCCGCCGCATCAGCACCCCGGTGGCGAGCGCAGCCGCGGTGAGGAAGAGCAGCGGGAAGAGCAGCGCCAGCTCGCGGAAGCTCTTCACGTCCTGCTGCAGCGCGCTGTTCGATGGTTGGTCGGCGCGGGTGAGGATGTCGGCGGCGCCGAGCTTGCCCGCGGCGCGGCTGAGCTTCGCGGTCAGGCCCGGGTCCTGGTGGCCGCCGTCGTAGTAGATCGCGACCTGGTTGGGGCCGGAGGCGCCGGCAAGCCGGCGCGCCAGCGCTTCTGGCGCGAAGAGGACGCCGAACGACTTCGGCGCCGGCAGGATGTCCTGGCGGCTGCGGGCCGGCCAGAAGTACTCGGGTGAGGAGGCGACGCCGAGGAGCCGCACCTGCACGGGCCCGCCCGCGCCGACCGCGGTGACGCGGTCGCCCGGACGCAGGTCGAAGGCTTCGGCCATGTGCTTCTCGACCAGGACGCCGTGCGGCTCGGAGCGCCGCAGGTAGGTGCCTCTCTCGACCTCAACCCGGTCGACCGCCGGCTGGCGGGCGGCGGGGAACCCGACAACCCGTCCGAGGAACTTGTCGCGGCCGACCCGCAGCGGCAGGTCGGCCTGGGTCCGTGCCTGCACCGCCTCGACCCCGGCCGTGGCCCGCGCGCGCCGCGCCAGCTGCCCCGTCCTCCCGCCGGTCACCGTGAGGTTGGCGAAGCGGTACTCGGTGAAGGCGCGCTTGTAGGAGGCGTCGAGGTTCTGATAGGCGTCGTAGCTGGCGCCGAACAGGGTGACGCCGAGGAAGATCGTCACCGCGATCGCCAGGAAGGAGGCGCGCTGGCGGCGCATGTCGCGGCGCGCCTTGGTCCGCAGGGCCTTGGGGCTCACGGCCCGCTCACCACTCGAGCTGCCCGGCGTCCGCCGGGGCGTCGTTGCGCTCGTCGCCGACGATGCGGCCGTCGCGCATCCGCAGCACCCTGTCCGCCATGCGGCCGATCGAGGCGTTGTGCGTTACGAGCAGCACGGTCTGGTTCATCTCGTGGCTCAGCTCGTGCAGCAGCGCCAGCACGGTGCGGCCGGTCTCCAGGTCGAGCGCGCCGGTCGGCTCGTCGCCGAGCAGCACCCGCGGGCCACCGGCAAGGGCGCGGGCGACGGCGACCCGTTGCTGCTCGCCGCCCGAGAGCTGGGCCGGGAAGTGGTCCATGCGGTCGCCGAGGCCGACCCGCTCGAGCATCTCCGGCGCCCGCTCGGCGCCGTTGCCCAGCTCTGCGACCAGCTCGACGTTCTCCAGCGCGGTCAGGGTCGGGATCAGGTTGAAGAACTGGAAGATGAAGCCGACCGTCTCGCGCCGGAAGCGCGTCCTGCCCTCCTCGTCGAGGGCGGTGACGTCGCTGCCGGAGACCTCGATCCCGCCCTCGCTGGCCGGCTCGATCCCGCCGATCAGGTTGAGCAGGGTCGTCTTTCCGGAACCGCTCGGTCCGAGCAGGACGACGAACTCCTCCGGCCAGATCTCGAGGGCGACGCCCCGCAGAGCATGGACGGCGACCTCTCCGCTTCCGTAGGTCTTGCGGACCCCGCGCAGCGAGATCGCCGGCTTCCCAAGCTGCGGGGTCGCGGCGTGCGCTTGGCCGGACTCGACCGACATCCGATCAGGTGCGCTGCTTGCGCTTCCGCCTGTCTTCGCCCGGGCCGGGCTCGTCGGGCTCGTCTTCCCCCTCGTCGAGCGCCTCGCCAGCCCGCTCCCCCGGGGTCGGCCAGGGGATCGCCTCGCCAGCCGCCCAGGCGGGCGG
>Ga0210144_1001404_pt1 | contig 10066 bp, 11 predicted proteins | sample Muzzi_PWA_D2_FD_185532 | JGI IMG/M metagenome (GOLD analysis project Ga0210144, IMG submission 185532) | Wetland microbial communities from San Francisco Bay, California, USA, that impact long-term carbon sequestration - Muzzi_PWA_D2 (SPAdes) | ecosystem: Environmental > Aquatic > Marine >...
CTTCGACAGCGTGCAGATCATGTAGAGGCCGGTCGCCTTCGACTTCGATGGCGCGGTCGCCGGGTCAGGCCGGCGATATTTGGCTATATCGAGGCGAAGGCCTTTCAACCGCTCCTCCGGCTTGAAGTAGGACGGCCACTCCCAGATCGCGATGGCGAGATTGATCGTGGTCTCCTGGGCGGAGACCCCCATCATCTCGCTGCCGCGCCAGGCGATCGGCCGGACATAGGCATCGGCGTGCCCCTGGCGCGCGAGAAGCTCATTGGACGCCCGGTTGATCTCCTCCACCGACCAGGGGATCTCGAAACCGAGCATGTCGGCGGAATTGTGCAGCCGCTCGGTGTGCTCGGTCAGCTTGAAGATCTGGCCGCCATAGGCGCGCTCGCCTTCGAAGACGCCGCTGCCATAGTGCAGCCCGTGCGACAGGACATGAACCTTGGCGTCCGTCCACGGGACGAATTCGCCGTTCATCCAGATCACGCCGGGGCGATCGTGAAAAGCCGGACCCGCCATCGTCGTTTCTCCCTGGAAAGGCCGCGCCCGGGCGGCTGCTGGTCAATTGGTCACCGGGCGGCCGAGCCGCCACAGCTTTTTGCGTCGCCCCGTATTCGCCGATATTGTGCCCGCCACATGATGGGCGCAACAGCCTGCCAACATAAAGCGTGCGGCGGATTGTTTCGTCATCAGCACGCGTTCAGTAACAAACGCCAAAAAATATGTCAACATGGCTGACGTAATTTTCAAGGTGGACGACCCGGCTCCAGGACGCTCCCCTCGGCGCGAGCATCTGATCGACCAGCCGCTGTCGGTCGACGATCGCCCGGAGATCACCTTCATCGAGCTGCTGTTCTTCGCTTATCGCGATTTCATCTCCGATCCGGACACGGTGCTTGCCGGCTACGGCTTCGGCCGTGCCCACCATCGGGTGATCCATTTCGTCAACCGGCATCCCGGCATTCGCGTCGCCGACCTTCTCGATATCCTGAAGATCACCAAGCAGAGCCTCGGGCGCGTGCTGAAACAGCTGGTCGACGGCGGCTTCATCGAACAGGTGCAGGGCCCGCAGGATCGCCGCCAGCGCCTGCTCTACCCCACCGAGTCCGGACGGGCGCTCGCTCTGAGATTGCTCGCGCCGCAGGAGCGGCGGATCGCCGCCGCCCTTGAGGCCCTGTCACCGACCGAGCGGGAAAGCGCCGAGCGGTTCCTGCGGAGCGTTGTCGACGGGGAAGAGCGCGAGATGGTCGCGCGACTGATCGGCTCATGACATCGGACACCGAAGCATCCGCACAAGACTCCTCTGGCGCGGTGGCGATCGACGACAGCGCGCCCCATCTTCTTGTCATCGACGACGACAGCCGCATCCGCGATCTCCTGTCCCGCTATCTCGGCGAGCGCGGGTTCCGGGTGACAGCCGCCAGTGACGCCGCCGATGCCCGGCGCCGGCTGGCCGGCCTCGAATTCGACCTCCTGATCGTCGACGTGATGATGCCGGGCGAGACCGGTCTCGAACTGACCCAGAGCCTGCGCGAGACGATGAACGTGCCAATCCTGATGCTGACGGCGCGCGCGGAAACCAATGCCCGCATCGAAGGTCTCGAATTCGGCGCCGATGACTACCTCGCCAAGCCGTTCGAGCCGCGCGAACTGCTCTTGCGGATCAACAATATCCTGAAGCGAGGCCAGCCGCCGGCGACACCGCTGATCGAGGCGGTCCGCTTCGGCCCCTACACCTTCAATCGTGAACGGCTGGAGCTTCGCAAGGGAAGCGACGTGATCCACCTCACCGACCGCGAGAAGCAAATCATGGCGATCTTCGCCGCGGCGCCGGGAGAAACCGTGCCGCGCACCGACCTGATCGCTGGCGGCGGCCCGTCCGGCGAGCGAACCGTCGACGTCCAGATCAACCGCCTTCGCCGCAAGATCGAAGCTGACCCGACCAATCCGCTCTATCTTCAAACCGTGCGCGGCATAGGGTATCGGCTGACCATCGCCTTCTAGAGATGGACGCACCGTCGGCAGGGGATGCGAGCGCAATGGCCAGTACGGTCGAGACCGGCGTCCCCGCCCGGCGTGGCATCCGCGCCGCCTACCGACGTTTTGCGCGCCGGCTCGGCAACGCGATGCCCAAGGGGCTGTATGCCCGCTCGCTGATCATCATCATCACGCCGGTCGCCGTCATCCAGACCGTGGTCGCTTTCGTGTTCATGGAGGAATACTGGCAGACGGTGACGGCCCGCCTTTCGGCCGCCGTGGTCGCCGACATCGCGGCGATCATCGACGTTCTCGAAACCTACCCGCAGGATGCCGACTTCGAGGATCTTTCGCGGATCGCCGAGGACAGGCTCAACTTGCGGATCGCCGTCCTGCCGCCCGGCCCGTTACCGCCAGCCGGTCCCAAGCCGTTCTTCTCCCAGCTCGATCGCAACTTCAGCAGGGAGATCACCAAGCAGATCGGCAAGCCGTTCTGGATCGACACGGTCGGGCGTTCGAACCTCGTCGAGATCCGCATCCAGCTCGACAATCACGTGCTGCGCGTCTTCGCCCGCCGGAGCCAGACCTACGCCTCCAATTCCTTCGCCTTTCTCGCGTGGATGGCGGGGATCAGCGCCGTGCTCCTCACCATCGCCATCATCTTTCTGCGCAACCAGATCCGCCCCATCCTGCGACTGGCCAGCGCGGTCGACGAATTCGGCAAGGGCCGCGCGGTTCCCGACTTCCCGCCGCGCGGCGCGCGCGAGGTGCGCCAGGCGACCGTCGCCTTCCACGAGATGCGCGAGCGCGTCGACCGCCAGATCGAACAGCGCACGGCGATGCTTGCCGGCGTCAGCCACGATCTCAGGACCATCCTTACCCGCTTCCGGCTGCAGCTTGCCTTGGTCGAGGACAAGGTGGATGTCGACGATCTCGTCAAGGACGTCGACGACATGAACCGCATGCTGGACGGCTACCTCGCCTTCGCCCGCGGTGATGCCGGCGAGGAGACCAAGCCGACCGACGTCGACATGCTGCTCCGCGAGATCGGCACGGAGATCCGTCTCGGGGGCCACGAGGCGACGATCAACTTCTCCGGCGACCCGACGGTGAAGGTGCGGCCGCAGGGCTTCAAGCGATGCCTCACCAATCTCGTCAAGAACGCCGCGCGGCACGGGAGCCGCGTCATGGTCACCGGCACGCATGAGAACGGACTGCTGACGATCAAGATCGACGACGACGGGCCCGGCGTGCCGCTGGAAGAGCGCGAGGCGGTGTTCAAGCCGTTCTATCGCGGCGACCACGCCCGCAACATCGACGAGAGCGGGACCGGCCTCGGCCTCGCGATCGCCCGCGACATCGCCCGCAGCCACGGCGGCGACATCACCCTCGACCAGAGCCCGATCGGCGGCCTCAGGGTGCTGGTGGTGATTCCGGCCTGAGGCCCTGCTAATTAGTAAAGCCTTCCCCCGTTCGGCACCTTGCGGTCAGGGGCAATCAGCATCACTTCGCCGGCTTCGTCGGGGAACCCGAGGGTGAGCACCTCCGACATCATCGGGCCGATCTGGCGCGGCGGAAAATTGACCACCGCTGCGACCTGACGGCCGACCAGTTCCTGCACTGTGTCGTTCCGGGTGATCTGTGCAGAAGACTTCTTGATGCCGAACTCCGGGCCGAAGTCGACAAGAAGCTGCAGGGCGGGCTTGCGCGCTTCGGGAAACGGCCGTGCCTCGAGCACCGTACCCACACGGATATCGACCTTTCGGAAGTCGTCGAAGGTAATTGTCTCTGCCGCCTCGCCGCTCATGCGCATGCATCCCGCCGTTTTCGCGGGTGGGCCGTATCATGGCGGCTGGCGATGCTCAACGGCGGCGCCTGCGCCAACCGCAACGATACCGCTTAGATCGAGGCGGGTGTCAGCCCATCGCGGTCCTGTCGGACGGCCGACGGTGGCGGCGGCGCCGGTCAAGGCGCGGCAGCAGCGAGCAGAGGTCGGAAAACATCTGCATGCCCCGCTCGCCGCGCCGAAGCGCCCGGTCGAGGGCAGCCATCGTGCGGCCGAGATCGGGATCATCCTCGTCGAGCCACGTCCGCATCGTCTCAGCATAGACGAGCACCGCACCTTCGACCGCGACGCGGCCGCGCAAGCCGCCGTGCCGGATGCCGGCGGCGACCAGCGTCCACTTCTGAGAACGGGCCGCCAGACGGTGGAGCACCGCCGCCAGGCCCGGATCGCAGCGGGCCGAATGCGCCATGCGGTCGATGGCCGGCTTGTAGGGCGCCAGCGCGTCGAAGCGCCGCATCATGATTTCGAACAGGCGATCGCGCGGCTCGCTTTCCGGGTCGGCCGGACCGTCGGCGAGGACCGCCAGATCGATGCGCCGGGCAAAGCCGGCGAGAATGCCGAGCTTGCCGCCATACGCCTCGCGCAGCGCCGCCAGCGAGATTCCGGCATGATCGGCGATGTCACCGAGGCCGATGGACCGGACGGACCGCTCGGCAGCAAGCGCCATGAACGCGTCGATGATTGCGTCTCTCGGATCCGGTGCGGTGGCTGTCCGCGATCCCCCACCGCGCGCGCCTGTGCTGCGTGTCGTGCGCCTCGAAGCCTTCGCCATACCGCTTCTCCCTGTCTAGCGCCTGCTATCCAATGTAGCGGAGACGATGGCAAGGGCGAGGCGGGAAATTGTCCCAGGCAATCAGCCCGACAGTTCCTTGGACCGTCTCCTCGCTGCGGCGACTGCCTCTTTCATCAACGCGGCCATGCTGTCCTCGGCCATGAGAATGGCAAGCGCCGCGGCCGTCGTCCCGCCGGGCGAGGTCACATTGCGGCGAAGCTCCGCCGGCGAAAGATCGGAGCGGTGCATCAGCTCGCCGGCCCCCTCTACCGTGGCGCGCGCCAGACGCGCGGCGATCGCCGGCGACAGACCCAGCTCGACCGCCGCGTCGGCAAGGCATTCGGTCAGCAGAAAGACATAGGCCGGTCCCGACCCCGACACGGCGGTCACCGCATCGATCATCGCTTCGTCCGTGACCCAGACCACCTCGCCGACCGCCGCCAGCAGCCGATCGACCAACGCCTTGCCCTCGGCATCTACCCGTGGGTTGGCGACCGCGGCGGTGATCCCGCGGCCGACCTGAGCGGGCGTGTTGGGGATAGAGCGGACGATGGCGGCCGGGCCAAGCCCCGCCTCGAGGCTGGCGAGGGTGGTGCCGGCGGCAATCGACAGCACAGTCGTCCCCCTGCCGACCACCGAGCGCAGGCCGGGAAGCGCCTCGGCCATGATCTGCGGCTTGACGGCGAGAACGACGACGCGGGCCTCGACGCCCGGTGGCGGAACGGCATGGGCGGCGATGCCCGCCTCGGCGAGCAGCGATGCGCTGTCCCGGGGCGGCGAAGGATCGACGACGACGACGGCCTTCGGATCGAGGCCGCCGTCGAGCCAGCCGGCAAGCAGCGCGCTGCCCATCTTGCCCGCGCCGACAAGGACGAGGGGATGGTCAGCAGTCGGGGAGGCCAGGGGCATCGATCACGGCGCGGTTCACGCCTCGCCGACGGTCTCGAAGAGGGCGCCGTCCAACGCCTCGCCGGCGTCCTTGCCGGCCCACACGACGAACTGGAAAGCCTGGAAATAGCGGTCGCAGGCTTCGATGGCGGTGAGCAGCAGGCGCTCGACCTGATGGGCGTTGGGCTCGGCGCCGCCGGAGAGCAGGAGCGCCTGCCGGAACATGATCACGCCCTCGGCGCTCCACAGGTCGAAGTGGCCGATCCACATCTGCTCGTTGACCATGGTCAGGAGCCGCATCACCTCGACGATCCGCGTTTCGGGCACCTTGAGATCGAAGGCGCAGGCGAGATGGATCGCCTCCTTCTCCTCCATCCACGAGAAGGACACGTGATAGTCGGACCATCCGCCCGTAACGGAAATGGTGATCTCGTCCTCGCCGGCCCGTTCAAAGGTCCAGTCGTGGAGCGCGGCGATATGTTCAATCACATCCACCGGATGTGACTGTCGCTCTTGTTCGATGTCGATGAAGGTCATCAAAAACCTGCGACGGTTGGAGAACGGCGTCTACCGTTCATCGATACCCGCGGTTCACAGCGAATCGCCCGTCGGGACGACACGCCAGCCGCGAATCTTTGTTAAGAATCAGTATATAGGCGCGAAAATGCTCATGCGCCAAGATGGGATGGGACCGTACGCGCTTTTTCAACAAGCGAAAATCCGTCGATCGCTTCGCCGGCTCAGGTTTCCGACGACGGGCTTTTTCGCGTTGTACGGCGGGTCCTGCCCGTCGTCTTGGCCGAGGCTGACTTCTTTTCCGCCGCCTTTGCCGTCGTGGCCGGCTTCTTTGCCGCAGCTGCCAGCTGGGCCTCGAGATCGGCGATCCGCGCCGCCAGCTTGTCGTTTTCCGCCCGCGCCTTGGACACCATTTCCTTGACGGCATCGAACTCGTCGCGCCTGACCAGATCGAGATCGGCGATCCATCGTTCCGCCTGGGAGCGGACGGCCGTGCTCGCTTCCCGGCCAACGCCCTGGGCAACATTGGCGGCCTCTGTCATCAGCCTGGCCAATTCATCGAACATACGGTTCGAGGTCTGGGTCATGATCAGTGTCTCCGCGCCAGGAAAACCGGCAAACGAGGCTACTATGGTGACCTCAAGGGCGGCCCGCAAGCCAGGCCGCCGCGATCTTGCGGGCGGGAGTCACATCTGTGAAGAAGGCAATTGTGCGGCCGCTCCCGGTTATTGGCAGCCTCCGCTGAGCCAGCGACAACCAACGGGTCCCTCCCTCCATGCCCCTGTTCGCCATCCCGTTTCCCGCCGTCGACCCAGTGCTGATCGAGATTGGCCCGTTCTCGCTGCGCTGGTACGCGCTCGCCTACATTGTCGGCATCTTCCTCGGCTGGTGGTACGCCAAGCGGCTGGTGGGCAATCAGCGCCTGTGGGGTCCGGCCGGCTCGCCGATGAAGCCGACCGACATCGACGACTTCGTCGTCTGGTGCACGCTCGGCATCATTCTCGGCGGGCGGATCGGCTATGTGCTGTTTTACGATCTGCCCCGCTACACCGAGCACCCGCTCGAGATCTTCGCCCTGTGGCAGGGGGGGATGTCGTTTCACGGCGGCTTTCTCGGCACCGTGCTCGCCATGGTGCTGTTCTCGCGCGTGCGGCGCATCCCGACCTGGTCGCTGATCGACGTGATCGCGCCGTCGGTGACCTTCGGGCTGTTCCTCGGCCGGCTCGCCAATTTCGTCAACGGCGAATTATTCGGGCGCGTCACCGATGTTCCGTGGGCGATGATCTTCCCGGCCGGCGGGCCGGAGCCGCGCCATCCGAGCCAGCTTTATGAAGCGGGCCTGGAGGGCATCGGGCTGTTCATCGTGCTGCGCATCCTCACCCACCGCTACCACAAGCTTCAGACCCCCGGCTTCGTCTCCGGCGCCTTCGCCGCCGGCTATGGCGTTGCCCGCACCTTCGTCGAGTTCTTCCGCGAGCCCGACATCCAGATCGGCTATCTGGCGGGAGGCCTGACCATGGGCATGCTTCTGTCGATCCCGATGATCTTCGCCGGCATTGCGCTGATGGTGTGGGCATCGCGCCGGAAGCCCGCCGCCCACACGGCCGCCGAGTGACACCGCTCGCCGAGAAGCTGATCGCCCGCATCCGGGCCAACGGGCCGATCACCGTCGCCGACTACATGGCGGCGTGCCTCGGCGATCTCGAGCACGGCTACTACTTCGCCCGCGACCCCTTCGGCCGGAGCGGCGACTTCATCACCGCACCGGAAGTGAGCCAGATATTCGGCGAGCTGATCGGTGCCTGGACCGTGCTCACCTGGGAGGCGATGGGCGGCCCCTCGCCCTTCGTGCTTGCCGAGCTTGGACCGGGCCGCGGCACGCTGATGGCCGATCTGCTCCGCGCCGCGCGCATCCGGCCGGCCTTCGGCCAGGCGGTTCGCGTCCATCTGGTCGAGACGAGCCCGCGCCTTCGTGCCGCGCAAGAGGCGACGCTGGCAGCTTGCGGAGCGAACGTGAGATGGGGGGAGCGGGTTGATGCCTTGCCGCCCGGCCCGCTGATCGTCATCGCCAACGAGTTCTTCGACGCACTGCCGATCCACCAGTTCGTGCGCACGGCCGAGGGATGGGCGGAGCGGATGGTCGGGATCGACGATGCGGGAAAGCTGACGTTCGGTTTGCGGCCGGCCACGCACGTCGGAGACCACCCCCCTCAAGCATCGCTGACGACTGCTCCGCAGTCGAAGCGATACTATCTCCCCCGCAAGGGGGGAGAGGAGGCGGGGGAAGCGCAAGACTCCAGCCCGGCTTCCGAAGCCGAGGGCCGGAACAGAGGCTCCGCCTCCCCCCTTGCGGGGGAGGCCGGATTTCCCCGGTTTGCAGAGCAAACCGGCGTGGAAATCCGGGAGGGGGGTCCAGCCGTCATGACAGGCACGGTCGTCGAGACCTCACCCGCCGCCACCGCGATCATGCAAGCCATCGCGGGGCGCGTGGCGGAACACGGCGGGGCGGGACTGTTCATCGACTACGGCTACCAAGGCCCCGCCTCCGGCGACACCCTCCAGGCGGTGCGCCGGCACCGCTACGACGACCCGCTGGCCGCTCCGGGCGAAGCCGACCTTACGGCCCATGTGGATTTCGCCGCCCTGTCCAGGGCCGCGACCAAGGCCGGCGCCGTTCCGCGGCCGGTGATGACCCAGGAGGCCTTCCTCGCCCGCCTCGGCATCATGGAGCGGGCGGCACGGCTCGGCGCCGGTAAGGATGCGGCGACCCAGATGGCGATCGAAGCGTCCGTCGAGCGGCTCTGCGGACCAAAGGCGATGGGCGAACTGTTCAAGGTCCTCGCCATCGCAGAACCGGGTCTTGCACTTCCCGTCTTCGACGACGATGTTCCTGCAACAGGATAGGGAATCGGACCGGTGCTCAAATCAGGGCGAGTCTCGTGGAGCGGTGAAGCGGTCAAGCCGCGACCGCTGACTCATGGGCTTCTCGATGCTCTTCCCGGTATCCGCTACGGGTTCTTCACCCGCGAGGGCGGCGTCTCGTCCGGCATTTACAAGAGCCTCAATTGCGGTGTGGGCTCCAAGGACGACAAGGGTTTCGTCTTCAAGAACCGTGCCCGCGCGACGCGCGCGCTCGGGGTCCAGCATGAAAAGCTGGCCACCCCCTATCAGGTGCACGGAACGGAGGCCTTCACTGTCGAGGCGGTGTGGGAGGTCGGCAAGGGACCGAAAGCCGACGCCGTCGTCACTAACCGGCCCGGGATCGCGGTGGGCGTCGGCACCGCCGATTGCGGCCCGATTCTCTTCGCCGATTCCGCGGCTCGCGTGGTCGCCGCCGCCCATGCCGGCTGGCGTGGCGCCCTGGCGGGCATTCTCGAATCGACCATCGTCGCCATGGAAACGCTCGGCGCCGAGCGCGAACGGATCGTGGCGGTTCTCGGGCCGACGATATCGAAAGCCAACTACGAGGTCGGCCCCGAGCTGATCGCCGCCTTCGACAAGGCGGACGCGGCTAACAACCGCTTCTTCCGCCCTTCGCAACGCGAGGGCCACGCCATGTTCGACCTGCCGGGCTTCATCGTGGCGCGGTTGCTCGCCTCTGGCGTGCTCGCCGCCGATATTCGGCACTGCACCTATGCCGACGAAGAGCGTTTCTTCTCCTATCGCCGGGCGACCCATCGGGGTGAGGTCGACTACGGGCGACTGCTCGCGGCGATTGCCCTCGAATAGCCGGCGGAACCGCAGTCCGACGCCGGACGTCGCCTCCGGAATCGATTGTCGCCGCAATTCTGGACCACCGTGGGGAATGAGGCTAGACAGGCTTCGGGGGACCTGTCGGGGTTTGTTGGATGACTGGATTGAGCTGGAACCGACGCGGCTTGGTGGTGCTTTTGGTCGCGGCGGTCTTTCTCGCCGGCTGCACGGCGACGCGATTCGCGCCGGGCCCCAACCAGCCGTCGGTCAAGCCTCCGGTGACCGGATCAGCGGCGCTGTTCGCCTTCGCCCCGGTCGAGGGCGTACCGCTCCCCATCCTCCAGGCGCTCTCGGCGGCCCTCAACCGCGAGGCAGCCGTC
>Ga0210144_1001405_pt1 | contig 10065 bp, 7 predicted proteins | sample Muzzi_PWA_D2_FD_185532 | JGI IMG/M metagenome (GOLD analysis project Ga0210144, IMG submission 185532) | Wetland microbial communities from San Francisco Bay, California, USA, that impact long-term carbon sequestration - Muzzi_PWA_D2 (SPAdes) | ecosystem: Environmental > Aquatic > Marine >...
ACCCTGCGTGATTTTCTGGCCAGCTACATGACGGCAGGCAGAGTGGTTATACACAACGACAGTGACCTGTACACATCCACTCTTTACTGTCTGACCATGCTGGACAGTATTATTGGCAGTGGATCGATACTGATATTCGACGAATTCTACAGTTCGTCTCACGAATTCCAGGCATTTGTCGATTACACAAATGCCTATCGAAGAAAGTATTCTGTGCTTGCTGCAGTGGGGAAAGACCCTTACAGGCAGATTGCAATAAGATTTGAGTGATTGCGGCATGCCTTGCAAGCCTGGTTTCAGGGCTGTTCGCCTGGCCGGACCGGGGCGGTTGCAATCTACAATTTACGGTGCTGGGATGTTCGAGATCGAGGTCAGTCACGGCAGTATTGACAGGGATAATATACCGGATGATGTCACCAGCCATTTCGCCGGCTCGGGACTGTCAGCGGATGCAGTGTCCGTGCTCCCGTGGGAAGAGCATTGTACCGAATGTGCCATGCCTGAGTGCTACAGTTCCTGTGACCTGTACGAGCCACGCAAGGACGGTAAATGCAGGCGATTCACCGGTGGAATTGTGGTTGTGCCCCGCATTGACAATATCCAGGGACATATTGTCAGGGTGTCCTTCAAGCGCTGGGGCCAGCTGATGGCATATGGAAACACGCACATGGTGAGCATGCGACGGGCGCGCAGTCTGGAGCGCTTCATGTTGCATGGCGCAAGGCTGGTGAGCCGCGTGCCCGACAGTTCTGTATCCATGCGCGGCAGAAAATCAGTCAGTGCCAGGATGATGCGCCGGTTCAAGCAATATGTGGCGGGGCGGGGATTATTCGCCGATCGCAGGATTGCGCCGGACTCTTTCCTTGCAGAGATATTCAATCCGGGGCCTGCCACAGTGAGACTTACCCTGACTATAAGCAGCAGCGATCCGGATGCCTACCATGCCGGGTACCAGAAACTGCTGGAACTCGAACCGGGGTTCAACAGTTTCCAGATCGACGTGGTGGAGATATCCCGTCAGGTCGACCTTTCACAAAGATTCTCGATGACGTTCAACCCGAATATCCTGCATGCCGGGGAAGAAGGTCTAACCCTGTATTTTGGATTGCTGACGTTCGTATCCGGCGCGGCATACGCAAAGGCTGCAGATACTGTTCCGCAGCAGGTTGCGCAGCCGTATGTCAAGGTGGCTGCCTGGGACCTGGACAACACGCTCTGGCAGGGAACCCTCATCGAGGACGGGCTTGACGGGCTGGCACTCAGGCCGGGGATTGCGGAAATAGTCAGGCAGTTTGACGAGCGTGGTATTCTCAATACCATTGTCAGCAAGAACAATCGCGACGATGCCATGTCTGCGCTCGTGCATTTCGGGCTCGCAGAATATTTCCTGCACCCGAGTATCGGTTGGGAACGCAAGGGAGTCTATCTGAAGAATGTTCCCGTACAATTCAACGTGGGACCGGACGCGGTAGCATTCATAGATGATTCGCCCTTCGAGCGCGACGAGGCATTTTCACTGAATAACCAGCTCCGTGTATATGATGCGAAAGAGGTTGACGGACTGCTGGACAAGCCGGAGTTTAATCCGCCTCGCACCGCAGAGTCCGGCCGGCGCAGGGAATTCTACCTGACCCAGGAAGTGCGGGACGATCAACGGCAGGCCTATGGGGATGACTACCTGACATTCCTGCGTGATTGCCGGATAGTTCTGGATATCTACCGGCCGGATGAGGCAAATATCGACAGAATTCAGGAGCTGGTGCAAAGAACCAACCAGCTCAACTTCTCCGGCAACCGTTATCAGAGGGAGCAGATAGCGTCACTGCTGGCCGATCCCCGTTATCTTGCCTATTGCATGGACTGCGAAGACCGTTACGGACAGTATGGAACTGTAGGCTTCGCAGTAATTGATAAGCGGGACAACAAGCTGGTGGACATGATGCTCAGTTGCAGGGTGCAGTCCAAGCGCGTCGAGCATGCCTTTGTTTCGTATCTGCTCAGGTGCAGCCGGGATCAGGGGCAGGCGGTGTTTCTCGCCCAGTACAACAGGACTGATCGCAACATCAAGGCGGGCGCAGTTTTTGAGGATCTTGGATTCAGACCGTCCGGGAAGGAGGATGTCCCCGGGGAATACATGTTTGACCTGGGTCTTGAAGTTCCGGACGATGACGTTATCGAGGTACGCGTCAAGGGTGAGCCGTGACTCTCGCAGTGAATATGCTGCGCGAGGCCAGAACGCGTTACCTGCAGCTGAGGCATGCCAGGAGGGTGACACTGGCGCTGGATCGAGCAATCGTGTCGTTCACATTCGATGATGTACCACGCTCGGCGCTCGTCAATGGCGTGCCGCTGCTCGAGCAGGCCGGAATCAATGCCACCTTCTACGTGGCCATGGGGCTGGGTAATGCCCCGGACAGATCTTCAGATGGTGCCGACGAAGGTTATCTACGACCTGAGGACGTGGCCGTCCTGCACCGGCAGGGGCATCACATAGCGTGTCACACCTACAGTCACTACCGCCTGTCGACCGGTTCCGTGGACGGCCTGGTGGCTGATGCGCAGCGAAATGTCGCGTTGCTGGAGGAATTGCTGGACGGTCACCGCATAAGGCACTTCTCGTATCCTTTCGGGGAAGTCAGTTTCCCGCTCAAGCGCCGATTGTCATCCGGGTATGACACGCTGCGCAGTTCACGACCGGGCATTAACGCCGGTACTACAGACCTGAACCTGCTGCGCGCAATCAGTATCTACGATCCGCTGTTCGATCGGGCCTTGATACTTGACACAATCAGTCATGCGGTCCGGGCCGGGGGCTGGCTTATTTTCTATACTCACGGAGTTCATGACAGGCCCGACAGTTTCAGTTGTACGCCTTCCCAGCTTGCCTGGGTAATAGACCAGTGCATGCAACAGGAGATGTTATTGTTGCCGGTGTCATCCGCCTACGAAGCAGTCACGGCGACAAACGGTTTCCGGTGCGAATAGTCTGTCTTGAACCGGCTTCCGGAACCCCGGGACTGTTGCCGGCAGTGCGTATCCATGATCCTGTTTCCCGGGAGAGGGCAACATGAGCACCGGCGACAAGATGGTATCGATCGTGGTGCTGACCTATTCCCGTCCGGACGAGATCCGCGCCAATGTAGCAGGGCTGTTGCGACTCGGCCGGGAGCCACTGGAAATCATCGTGGTCGACAACGCCTCGGAGCAGCCGGTCAGCGCATTGTTGCCGGAGGATCCGCGGCTGCACGTGCTACGTCTGGAGGAAAACCGTGGCGTCGGCGGACGCAATGCCGGTATCGAGGCTGCCACGGGGGAACTGGTCATCACGCTGGACGACGATGTGACCGGCCTGACCGATGCCGACATCGACTGCATAGTCAGGGAACTCTCCCTGCCGGAGGTCGCGGCCGTCAACTTCAGGGTGCTCGATGCAGTAACCGGCGCGCAGATCAACTGGTGCCATCACCGCAGGATCGAGGATTTCGGCCGCAGGCATTTTGATACCTACGAGATCAGTGAGGGCGCGGTCGCGTTCCGGCGCGCCGTGGTGCAGCAGGCCGGGCTGTACCCGGAGTATTTTTTCATCAGCCACGAGGGCCCGGATCTGGCGTTGCGCATAATGAACCTCGGCTATCGCGTGGTATACAACCCTGACATCGCCGTACGGCATTCGCACAGTGATACGGCAAGGGTCAGCTGGCGGCGCTACTACTACGATACCCGTAACCAGATCTGGTTCGTGGCGCGGCGATTTCCCTATCGACTGTGGCCGCGCAAGCTGCTCATCGGACTGCTGGCAATGAGCATCTACGCGCTGCGCGACGGCTTCCTGAAATACTGGGCGCGCGGGGTGTACGATGGGCTGGCCGGCCTGCGACGTGCCCTGCATGACCGCGACTGCATCAGCGCCCGGACACTGGTCCGCTACCGCTGGCTGGAGTCCTGCAATCCCGGGTTCATGTATATGCTCGGGAAACGGGTGTTTCGCCGCAAGGTCGGGATCTAGCCGGGTCTTGTAGCCAATCGACGACAGCGGGTTGCGGGCGACTGGCAGGGATTTATATCCTGCAGGATCACGTTGTTAGCGGATGCTTCAGGACCCGGGCGTTTTTTCCGGGGAATACCTTTGGCAAATGTCGTTCAATAGCGACGCTTTGGGTTCGGCAGGTCCCGTCACCAGCCCCATGAATGCTGAACGTGTTCTTATAAATCAATGCGATAAGCGCTCTGGTACAGTTCTTGTATGCTTCCAGTGCCGATGTTTGGCAGAGTGGTTGTCTTCCTGGGAAAGGGGGGCAAGGATCGTGAACCGGCGCACATATCCTGCAACTGTCCGCTGCTGCGTCCGGATTCATGAATGTTATGTGACCTGCTCGAAAGTGCAGTATATATAAATTGTCGATACTGCTGTCTGTCCGGGCGCGCTGTAAGCAGAGCAAGCATGCCTGTCGCGGATTGCCGGTCGTTGCTGACTAGCCGAGGAAATGAAGCCATGAAGTTGAAGAATATCTTGTTGCCGGCCTGCCTGGCGCTGATGTTACCGGTCGCGCAGGCAGCGCCTGTTATCTCGTCGGTGGATTCCAGCCAGATGGGCGCGGGTGTACTGACCTTATCCGGCAGTAATTTCGGGCCGGGCGCGCATATTGAGCTGTTCGACAGATTTGAATCGGACACAGCCAGCGACGGCAGCCCCATCCCCCTCACCAGCCCGGAAATCGGCAGCTGGACCAGCACCAATGTTCCCCTGCTGTACTACTCGGGCGAGACCCACAACGGACGGTTCAGTGCCAAGGCGGGTGCCAGGATCTTCCGTCATGACTTCACCCAGGACGTTATACAGGAGGTGTTTGCGTCCTACTGGGTCAGGGTGCCGAACGGCTGGAACTTTCCCGGTGCCGACCGCCCGGGGGTGTTCCCGGCCGCCAGCTCCTGGAAGTTTGCCTGGCTGATCGACCAGGACTACCAGGGCAATTCCAGCGATATGGTTATGGTTGCCCATTTTGGTGATGGCGGCTTTTGCATTGCCGGCAACGACTTCAACCTGGAGACCCGGCTAGGCAATGCGTGGTGGTCTTGGAACACCTGGGTTCGCGTTGCAGTGTGGTTGCGTGCCAACCCGACCAACCCCACCTCTCCAGGCGACGTGCTGTTTCAGACGGTGTCCGAGGAAAAGGGTGTGGCGGAAAACTGGATGAACCGTGCCGTGTTTGATGCAGACGGACCCGCGCTGAAGCAATGGCAGTATATGACACTGCCGGGCTGGGTGCGCTCCGGCGAACCGCTTTATGACGATGTCTATGTGGCTGCCGGCCCCAATGCGATCGCCCGCGTCGAACTTGCCGACAGCCCGGATTACGCGCAGGCACACCGGGTTGCGGTGCAACCGGCCAGCAGCTGGTCGGATAGCAGTATCACGGTGGATGTCAACCAGGGCGGGTTCTCCAGCCTGGATAATGTCTACCTGTTCGTCTGGGACAAGGACGGTAACCGTAACGCCACCGGTTTCCCGGTCAGCGGTGTCACGGTTGCCCCCCCGATGTATCCGTCGAATATCCACTAGCCCCGCACCGGATATACCGCCACGATGTTACGTCCTTGCCGACAGTCTGCCGGGGTTGCACTGCAGCGGGTGTACAGACTGCGATGATTACTGTAGTACGGATACCCGCGGATCATGCCGTGATCAATCGCTGCCGGCGCGCTGTCATTCCGGTTGCACTGGCCACCGGGAACCGCGATATTACCAAGGTATGGAAAGCCAGCCGCTGGTCAGCGTTATCACCCCTGCCTACAACCGTGCCGGCTTCATCGACCAGACCATCCGCTCCGCCCTGGACCAGACCTGGCCCAATATCCAGCTGATCGTTGTCGATGACGGGTCCACCGACGGTACGCTGGAGCGTGTCGCCGCCTACGGATCACAGCTCACCCTGCTGACGCATGACGGGCACGCCAACCGCGGCCAGTCGGCTTCCATCAACCTGGGCCTTCGGCATGCCACGGGAAAGTACCTTGCCATTCTGGACAGTGATGACTACTGGGAACCCGGCAAGCTGGCCCTGCAGGTGGCCTTTCTGGAACAGCACCCGGATATCGGCCTGGTCTACACGAACGGCTACGGCGTCGATGCAGACGGCAATATCATCTACGTGTGTCATCGTGAGGATCACGTGGAACCCAACGACCCGGACCGGGTGCTGCTGGACTGTTACCTCGCGCTGCCGGTCAACTCGCTGGTGCGGAAATCGGTTTATGACCAGGCCGGTCCGTTCGAGGAATCCTTTCGTGCCGGGCAGGACCACGACATGCTGGTCAGGATTGCTGAACTGACCCGGTTTGCCTATCTGCCGGACTATACCTGGTATTACCGGCGTCATGCCGGCAGCATCAGCAGCCTGCACCAGGAACGGCGCTGGCAAACCGGTTTCCGCATCCTCGATAATGCCAGCAGGCGCTATCCCTACCGGCCTGCCACCCTCCGCAGGCGCAAGGCGGTGCTGAATTACCGCATGGGCAGAATACGGCTGGCACAGCGACAACCACTGTCCGCGGCAGCTTACCTGTTCAAGGCGTTCCTGCAGGACCCGTTCCGGGCATTGCGTGTGATCGTACATCTTGACCAGAGCAGGTAGGGCAGGGTTTTGTCCACGCCGGCCCCGCTGCTGTTCATTATCGACTGTTACCGCAACCCCTATGCCGGTACCGAAGGTCAGTTGTACAAGCTGCTGGAAGGTCTCGATCGCAGCCGCTACCTGCCGGAACTGGCCGTGTTCCGTGATTCGGCCTACCTGCGCGGGCACGCGTTGCCGGTGCCGGTCGAGGTACTCGGCATCAATCGCCTGCTGTCCCCCGTGAACTGGTTGCGCCTGTACCGTTTTTTCAGGCGGAAACGTCGCGCGGGATTCCGGCTGGCGCATATTTTCTTCAACGATGCCTCGATCATCTGCCCGCCGCTGCTACGGCTGCTGGGCTTCCGGGTGATCATCTCGCGGCGCGACCTGGGCTTCTGGCATACCCGTTTCAACCTGCTGCCGCTTCGAATCAACAGACGCCTTGTCGATCGGGTGGTGGTCAACAGCCGCGCGGTGGGTGAGCTCACCATGCGCCGCGAAGGCTACCCGGCGCAACGGGTCAGCATCATTTATAATGGCTATCCCGTGCCGCAGTCCTCTCCTCCTGACCGTCCGCCACGGGCGGCCACTGCGCCGCTGCAGGTTGTGATGGTGGCTAATATCCGTCCCATCAAGCGCATTGAAGATGCCATGCGGGCCGTGCATGCACTCGGCGAAGCGGGCGTCGATTGCCGGTTGACCCTGGTGGGTGATGGCGACGACAGCGGGCTGCGCGACCTGTGCAGCAGGCTCGGAATCACCGCGCGGGTTGAGTTCGCCGGCCCCAGCCGGGACGTCGCCGGCCTGCTGGCAGATTTCGATGCCGGCCTGCTGTGTTCCGACTCGGAGGGTTTTTCCAATACCCTGGTCGAATACCAGCTTGCCGGCCTGCCGGTGGTGTGTTCGGCAGTAGGCGGCAACGTCGAGCTGGTGGAGCATGGGCTCAACGGCCTGCTGTACCCGGCCGGTGATATCGACGCGCTGGCCGGGCAATTGCGCAAACTGGCAGGCAATCCGCAACGCGCAGCGGCCATGGGGCGCGCCGGCCAGGAGCGGGTCAAGCTTCACTACGGACTGTCGAGACTATTATCAGCGCACGATGCACTGTATACAGAACTGCTGGATGGGTCCTGAACACATGGCAAGCTCCAGATCCGCAATTATACGTGCCGCCGGCCGGCTGGGCGGTTTTCCCGCGTGCCGCTGGCTGAGCCGCGCAACCCCGAAGATTCTCATGTATCACCGCTTCGCCGCGCAGCCTGCACCGGGCTTCGTTGACCGGGACACCTTCCGGCGGCAGGTAGCCTACCTGCAGCGGCATTTCCGCATCTGCAGCCTGGGACAGGTGCTGGCGGAACTGCACGCGACGGGCCGCTGTGCGACGAATACCGCGGTGATCACGGTCGATGACGGCTACCGTGATTTCTACGAGGTTGCCTGGCCGGTGCTGCAACAGAGCAGGGCGCCGGCCACGCTGTTCCTGGCCACGCATTTTATCGACGGGCGTATCTGGCTCTGGCCGGACGCGTTGCGCCATATCCTCGATCAATCGACCGCAATCCGGCAGGTCGGCATCCCCGGCTTCGAGGGACAGCAATACCTGCAACTCAACGACGTACAGCGCAGCATGCTGTGGCTGCGTATGGTTGATTACCTGCTGTCCATCCCGGAGGACGACAAACGCGACTGGATCAATCGCTTCGCCGCACGCCAGGGTGTCGTGCTCGCAGCACGACCGAAAGGGGCCTGTCAGGCCGTCAGCTGGGATCAGGTGCGCGAGATGCAGGCGGGCGGTATCGAGATCGGTGCCCACACGCGCACGCACCCGTCGCTCGGCCGGGTCGATGCCGCAGCGCTGGTCGGGGAGATTTCGGGCTCGGTCGGGGATATAGAACGTGAAACGGGACGCCGCCCGGTGAGTTTCTGTTACCCGAACGGCCAGCGGGCGGACTACAGCGAAGCTGCCAAGGCGCAGGTCAGGGCGGCCGGTTGTCTGGGCGCGGTGACCGCCTTTTATGACAGTGCGGTGATCGATGACCTGTACGAAATCAGGCGCTTCAGCGCCAGCGAGAACACTTTCCAGTTCGAGAAGTCCGCCAACGGTGTCGAGTTGATGGCGGCGCGCTGGCTGAATACCTCCAATCATTCCACGGGCTACGCGGGCTGACAGCCATGGCTGATACCCGCGCCAGCCGCCGCGCTCACGGGCCCGTAGCAGTCAGCAAGCTGCTGTTCGGGCTGTTTATATATTTTACCATCGATTTCTTCATGCACTTTTCCGAGCGCATACCGGGCTACGGCGTACTGCGTCCGACACTGCTGCTGACCCTGGTGCTCGCGGTCATGCTGTATTCCCAGAAAGACCGCTTCACTGACCATGCCGAGGCCCCCGCATTCAGGGCGCTGTTGGTCCTGATTCTGTATGTACTGCTGAGCCTGCCGCTGGTGGAGTGGCCGGGCAGCGTGTTGCGCCAGCACATACCGGAATTCGTCAAGGCGGCAAGCTTCTTCTTTTTCGCCGCCCTCATCATCGACACGGAACAACGCCTGCGGGTATTCATGTACGTGTTCCTGACCTGCCAGTTGCTGCGCGTGTTCGAGCCGCTCTACCTGCACATTGCCCACGGTTACTGGGGCGGTGCGACCTATATCGGGAATGGCGAGTTTACCGGGCGGCTTGCCGGTGCGCCGGCCGATGTCATCAACCCGAACGAACTCGCCTTCGTGATCGCCACCCTGATGCCATTTCTCTATTATCTGATGTGGCGCGATAACCGCAAGCTGGCCAAACTGCTGTTCCTGGTGTTTACGCCGACCATCCTCTACGCCCTGGTGCTGACCATGTCGCGCGGCGGCCTGATCGCAATGCTGGTGGTCGGCTGGTTTATCTTGCGGGACTCGCAGCACAAGGTCGTGCTGCTGCTCGTGGCACTGGGGCTGGCAGTGGTGCTGTGGTTCCACATGTCACCGATCCAGAAGGAGCGCTACCTGTCGCTGGTCAGTTCCCACACCAGCCAGTCGGCCACCGTGTCCGGCCGCTTCAGCGGCATGTGGAGGGAATTCACCATCGGCCTGAGTCGTCCGCTGTTCGGGCACGGTGTCGGAACTGCGCCGGAGGCCAAGTGGCATGCCATCCGCAGCGACCGGGCCTCGCACAACCTGTATGCTGAACTGTTCATCGAGATCGGCCTGATCGGGTTCTTCCTGTTCTTCAGGTACCTCAAGGCCCTTTACCAGGCCTTCAAGGCAAACCGGGAAATCATGCGGTCGGTACAGGGCGTGGACGAGGATGATTTCCGGGCGCGCCTGAACAAGGCCATGATTGCGGTATTCTGGATGTACGTGGTGTACAGCATAAACTACTGGGGACTGTCGGTGTATTACTGGTATCTGTTCGGCGGGCTCACGGTGGCATTCTCCAGGATTTACTTCAGCGGTGCAGTGCCGGCCGGTG
>Ga0210144_1001406_pt1 | contig 10065 bp, 6 predicted proteins | sample Muzzi_PWA_D2_FD_185532 | JGI IMG/M metagenome (GOLD analysis project Ga0210144, IMG submission 185532) | Wetland microbial communities from San Francisco Bay, California, USA, that impact long-term carbon sequestration - Muzzi_PWA_D2 (SPAdes) | ecosystem: Environmental > Aquatic > Marine >...
CTGACACGCGATTGCTGCAGCAACAGCGTCTCCGCATCGCGCGTGGTCGAATCCATGATCTCCTGCAGGCTGCGCAGGTCACTGATACTCTCCATCAGGGATCGTGACAGCTGCTGCAGGGTCGAATAGCGGTCCAGCTCCAGCGGATCGAACCCCGGCTGGCTGTCTGCTTCCTGCTCGAAGCGGTACAGGATCTGCGCCTCGGTTTCCATTTCCAGCTGGCGCAGCTGTTCGTGCAGGCGCGTGATGGTCTGGCCAAGTTCGTTCAGGTTAAAGCGGTAGTCGGAGACCTGCTGCTCCATGCGCGTACGGTAGATACTGATCTCACCGGCATTGTTGACCAGGTTATCGAGCACATCCGACTGCACCCTGACCTGTTCGCTGCGCGCGTTGATGTTCCGGCGGCGCTCGACACGTTTTGGCATGCGCGCCACCGGGCTTATCGGCACCTGCTGACCGGCAGGCTGATCTTCCGCGGGCTCTTCCGCTGGCGCCGCCGTCGCCACGGCTTCCGGTTGCGCTGTGTCCGTTGCGCCGGGCTCTTCATCCATCACGCGGGACCCATCATCCGTTGCGCGAGGCTCGTCCGCGCTGGCGGACACATCTGAATCGGTTGCAGTGCTTTCCTGCCGTACAGCCAGCTCTGGCTCGGCGGGCGGCTCTGCAACGTGTTCCGGCGCCACGGCCTGTTCCTGTCCGGCGGGCTGCATGAAGGCATCCAGGCGCGCTTCAAGTTCATTCGCACCAACCACCGGCTGACGTGACCTGACCTGCTCGAGCTGTTCGGCCAGGCGATCATGCGCCTCGTTGAGCAGGATAAACAGCTCATCCGTAACTGCTATCGTCCCCTCGCCCGCAGCCGCCAGCAGCGACTCCAGGCGGTGACTGAGATCACCGATCGGCGCTATATCCACCATGCGTGCCCCGCCCTTGAGCGTGTGCAGATGGCGCTGGAGTTCACCCAGCAGCTGGCGGTCATCCTGCTGCGCGGACCAGTGACGCAGCGCGGCCTCGCTGGCGTCCATGATCTCGGTTGCCTCTTCGACAAAGATTTCGTAGAGCTCCTGGTCCATACCGGCATACATATCGCCCGGCTCCGGGGGCAGCGACGCCGGTGCATCCGCAGTTGCTGCCGCAGCCCCGTCGCGGGGCATGTCATCAGGTTCGGCCTCGACGGATGGCATGGCAGCTGCCGGTTCCATATCGTCATCCGGCACAGCGGTGCCGGTGCCGGACGTCACTTCAGCCAGCGGCAGTTCCTCCACGTCAGCGGCAGACGGGACGTTCTCCTGCGTTGCATCCTCGCCCGCCGGCAAGCTGGCGATGCGGGCCAGCAACGCATCAATCTCTGCCTCGTCACAGGGCTGGTCCGGCAGGCAGGCGTTTTGCGCATTCATCACACGCACGCAGTCATCCAGCACCGCAAAGGCCGCCGGTACGGCCGGCTGATCCTCGTGATACAAGGCGGAGAAGTATCTGTACAGGCCGCCGGCAAGACGTCCGATACCGGGCACGCAGGCAGATTCGCAGATACCCGAAAGGGTATGCAAGGACCGGTACAGGGGCTCGGAGATCCTGCAATCATCACCGTGCTGCGCCACGCAATCCGCCAGCGTGGCCAGGTGCTCGGCACTTTCCCTGCTGAACAGGTCCTGCAACGTCTGTTCCGGATCCGCCGTGACAGGCGGCTCCGCCCGAGGCTCATCGCCGAGCGTTCCTTCAGCCAGTGCATGCGCCAGCTGCATCATGCCGTCGATATCCTGCAGGGGCACGCTGCCGTCCTGCAGTTGCACCAGTAGCTCGCCCAGTGCCGTGGGCACCCGGCCAAGCAGGTCAATAGTCAGCGGGCCCGGCAACAGCACACCTTCCTGCAACCGGCTCAACAGGGTTTCAATATTCCAGCAGAATTCCCCTGCCAGCATGGCACCGGCCATGCGGCCGCTGCCCTTCAGGGTGTGGAAGCTGCGGCGCAGTTCATCCAGCATTTGTGCATCATGCTGCTGCAGCCACTCGTTCAGGGTCGACCCGATCGCGGCCTGTTCCTGTACGGCTTCCTCGATAAAAATCTCCACGATCTCGGCATCCGCATCCGCCGCCAGCACCGGCAACACCGTGCCCGCGTCCGCAACCGTGCCCTCCCCGGCATGCATCGACACGACTGTCGCGGCATCGTCTCCCGCCGGCGTGATGCTCTCGCCCCGGCTGGCACGGTCGGCCATGCCGGCCAGGGCATCGACATCCTGCGTCACCGGACAGTCCGCATCAGCGACGCGGGCCACCAGCTGCTGCAGCGCAGGCATGGCCTGGCCGAGCAGATCGAACAGCGGATCGCTCACCGCCACGCTGTCATCAAGGACGCGGTTGAGCAGGTTCTCGAATGCCCAGGCAAATTCCCCGACGGCCAGCGCACCGATCATGCGACCACTGCCCTTCAGGGTATGGAATCCGCGCCGCACCCCGCTCATCAGATCACGATCGTCCGGGTCGTCACACCACGCCGGGATCTGTTCGGCAAGCTGCCTGATCACCTCTGCGGCCTCTTCCATAAAGATCTCGACGATCTCCGGATCCGCGTCCTCTGCCAGCACCTGCATGCTGCCGATCTGCCCGGAACCGGGCGCCGCCGGCACAGCAACTTCCGCGCCGGTGTCCGTTACCGGTGCCGGGATGTCAGTGAAAGCGGTGATTTCCTGCTCCACCTGCTGCGGTTGTGCACTGCCTTCGTGCCCGTCTTCCGGGCTGGCGCCGACTGCCTCCGCTGCCGCCCCGTCCTCGCCTGCCGTCGCAACCGCGACGGCAGGATAACCGAGCCTGGCGAGACTCTGCTCGGCCACCTGCATGGCGTGATCGCCGTAGTACTGATTTTCGCTGAGCTGCTCGACACAGAACTCGATGCTGCAGATGGCATCGGCAAGACAGTCCAGTTCGGCCTCGTCCAGCGTTCGGTGATCGGCAAGCAACTGCTTCGCGACAAAGCGCTTGACGCGGTCGGTGGCATCGGCCAGCCGCTCCTCGCCGAGCAATTCCAGGCCGCCGTAGATGCGGTGCATGACGAGTGGCACGTCACTCATGAGATCGAAACTGCCGGATGACTTGACGAATTCGCTGATGGCCTCCTTGGCCGTGACAAGATCCGATTTCACCGCGCCAATCACGGCCTGGCGGCCCTGCCTGAAGCTGGTCTCACCCTCCGTGTTCACCGAGTCACTGTTGACCTGCGCACCCAGGTCGGCCAGTGCATCCTCGACCACCACCAGGGTATTGGCCAGCTCTGTCATCACTTCGCCGCCGGCAGCCGCTCCGCTGTCTACCGCCTTGCGCAGTTCCTGCTCGCGTTCGGCCACAACCTTGCCGAGCGCCTGCATGCCAACCATGTCCAGCATGTTGGCAACGGCATGCAGCTCGTTCGTCAGTGCCGCAAGCACGTCTGCATCGTGCTGCTGCTGGTAACTGTCGACCTGCATCTTGATATGTTCGATGTCATTACGGGCATTGCCGGAAACGGTTTGCAGCAGTTCGTCACTGAGTGCACCCCCGCTATCTCCGGCTTCATCGGCAACCTGGTCCGCAGCGGGGGATTCCAGACCATAGGTTGACTGTATGAGCGCGCAGCGCCCGCCCCCCGCACTGACGTTTACCACCTGGTACAACAGGTTTTTCAGCAGGTCATCGGTCAGCAGGTCGGAAAACACCGACTCACCGCGATCCATTAACCGCTTGATCGAGCGATCCAGCTGGCCGAACAGGCGTTTAAGTACCGGCGTTTCCTGGATGAGGCCGTCTCTCAGCAGCTCGGCAACACCGGCGCCGACCCACCAGAGCCGCGCGGCAGACTCGCTGCCGGCACACTCCTGCAGGTGATCCAGCACGTCGACCAGCACTTGCAGGCCGCCGCCCTCGCTGTTGCCGCGATACCACTCCAGCAGGCCGGCCTGGAAGCGAACACGTGCGGCGCGTGCCAGTGTCTTCAAATCCTGATCCGCCGGTTTCGCATGCACGTCGAACACGCTGCGCGGCACGCGCGCAGACAGGTTGGGCGCGAACACCGCCTCGGCCTGCAGCGGCTGCAGTCCGCGCACGGCACGCAGGGTGTTGATCAGGGGAAACAGCGCTTCCGGGTTATCCTGCCTGCCCGAACGCAGGCTGAACAGGTAATCCTGCATTTCCAGGAAGCCCTGCATCAGCAGTTCCAGAATCGTCTCCGGCTCTGCTGCCGTATCGAGCAGCAGGTCGGCAATGGCCTCTTCCATTTCACTGGCGAGCAGGTCGGCTCCCTTCAGAATGACCATCTGCAGGGGGCCGCGGGCCTGGTGCAGGTGCGCGGCACCGGCCTGCAGCAGTTCCTTGCGGTGCTCGCCGCGCGCGTACTCTTCCAGCTGCAGTCGTGCCTGGCGCAGTGTCTCGCCCAGTTCCTTACGCACCCAGCTGAGCGCGTTGTAATCTATAGCTTCACGCATGATTTTTCCCTTGGCAGTCCGGAAGCGCTGTCACGCATGCTGTGCGCTGCATGCAGGGCTGCGGCAGACAGACAGCAGACCGGTCATTGCGATACCTGTTTAATGGCCCCGGACGTTCCACTCAGTCCGGCAACTTGAAACCGGCCACGGACTTGTCCAGGTCCTGCGCCAGCCGCGCCAGGTTACCGATCGACCGTGAGGTCTGCTCGGCGCCCGCGGTCGCCTGCGTGGTCAACTCCTGGATGCCGTTCATGGTGTCCGACAGGCTGGCGGCGGCATTGGCCTGCTGGCGTGCCTCGCCCGACATGTCCTGAATCAGGCCGGCAAGCTGCTCCGATACCGTCTCGATCTCTTCCAGTGCACCACCGGCGTTCTCGGCCAGCCGGGCACCGGTCACCACGCCGGAGGTGCTCTTCTCCATGGAGATCACGGCCTCGTTGGTATCCGCCTGAATGGCCTTCACCAGCGCCTCGATCTGGCGCGTGGCGTTGGCGGAACGCTCGGCGAGCCGCTGCACTTCGTCAGCCACCACCGCAAAACCGCGTCCGGCCTCACCGGCCATGGCCGCCTGGATGGAGGCATTCAGGGCGAGGATGTTGGTCTGCTCGGCAATGTCATTGATCAGCTCCACGATGTCACCGATTTCCTGCGAACTCTCGCCAAGGCGCTTGATGCGCTTGGAGGTCTCCTGGATGTGCTCGCGGATGGTGTCCATGCCGGTCATGGTGCTCTTCACCGCATCGCCGCCGTGCTTGGCGATCTCCACAGAACGCATGGCCACCTTGGATGACTCGATGGCATTGGTGGACACCTGCTCCATTGAACCGGACATGTCGTTAATGGCCTTGCTCGCCACGGTAATGTCCTCGAATTGCTGCTTGCTCGCTTCAGCCAGACTGAGCGCGGTATGCTCGGTTTCCTGCACCGCCCCGGACAGCTGCGTGGAGGTGTCGTTGATGGTCTTGACCAGGCCGCGCAGCGAATCGACGGTCACGTTGATCGAGTCTGCGATGGCGCCGGTAAAGTCCTCGGTCACCGTGGTGTGTACCGTCAGGTCACCGGAGGCGAGATCACCCATCTCGTCAAGCAGCTGCATGATGGCCTGCTGGTTGTGCGAATTCTCGACCTCCACCTGCCGGCTGTGGCGGCGCTGCGAGCGCAGGGTCTCGAAGGCCATGAAGAACATCATGAACAGGGCAACGGCACCGAACAGGTAGGCCAGCTCGTTGCTGACAAAGCGGCTGTCCTGGGCCTTCACCAGTGCGCTCTGCAGCTCGCTGGCGTCCCTGAACAGTTCCTCGCTCTGCTTGTTGATGGCGGCGGCCGCGGCCTGAATTGTCACCAGTTCGTCGGCATTCTCGACAATGGAGCCTGCGTTGTCGCTGATGCGCGTAAACAGCAGCGCGATCTTCTGGATCTTTGATTGCAGTTGCTTGCCCTTCAGTTTGCTGATGCCACCGGTGCCGCGCGTGAAGCCATCCAGGACGCGCCCGAATTCCCTAGTATCGGCCGCGAACAGCAGCGCGGATGATTCGGTATTGCGCCCGCTCATCACATCGTTCAGGCTGTTCACGATACGCTGGCCCAGCACGGCCTGCCGGCCGGCGAGACGCACCTCGTCGGGACCGGCGCCATCGGCCACCAGCGTGTCAACGATGTCCTGCGAGTGTTCCATCAGCTGTGGCATGACCTCGTTCATGAGCGTGGTGGCCTCGGCCATCGCCATGATAAGGAACTGGCCATCCAGCACTGCATCGATGTTCTGGCGGTAGCCACTCCAGTGGCTGTCCAGACTGGCCAGCGCGACGCTCTCCGGCGTTGCTTCAGCGCCACTGCCGCTGCCAAAATCGGCATTTTGCCGCTCGAGGATGCCGGAAAACTGCTGTTTCGATGACTGCATGCTCGCGAAGGCGTCGGTATCACCGGTACTTGCTGCCAGTGTGTACTTGGCCACACGCTGCGAGAGCACCAGTTGCTCAGCCACATCCGCCATACGCAGCTGGTCGGATTCTGTCTGCTGCGTCACCTTGACCAGGGTCATGACCATGGCCCACACGGCGAGCAACGTCAGGAAGGCCAGCACCTTCATGCGATGGTTACCTGCACCAGACACCTTCTCGTCAAACATCTTCTTCATGGTCCGTCTCCTGACCTGTTAATGCGGGCTGATCACTCCCTGTGTATTGCTGTGTACGCCTGCCGCTACACGGCCGCTTCCATAAACAGCGGTGCATCCGCCAGTGCGTACAGGCTGAGAATCGACCAGACCCGGTCGCCGCGGCGAAATGCGCGTTCCGTGAATGGTTGCAAGAAGCTGCCCACCGTGGACGGCTCGTCGGAGTATTCGCTATCGGTGAAATGTTTCAGTCCGAGCACCTCATCGACCACCAGACCCGAGTACAGCCCGTCGTAATCGAAAACCAGCACCCGGGTACGGGCGGTGTGCCGGGTCATGGTGCCGGACAGCATGCCCTGCACGTCGATCACCGGCAGCAGGTTGCCGCGCACATTGGCCATGCCCAGCACCCAGGGCCGGGTCAGCGGCACGCGCGACATTGCCGGCAGCTCCAGAATCTCGATTACCTCGCCGAGTTTCGCGACCAGACAGCTGTCACCGATGCGGAACCCGACCCCGCTCCATTCATTACCGGCCTCGGCCTTGCGCGGCAGCTCGGCTGCATTGCCACGGCAACGTTCCTCGATATCACGCAGCAGGGCTACCGGATCGATGTCATGTTCGGCTGTCATCGGTGACTACGCTGCCAGTGCCTGGTGAATGAGCGTCAGCAGGGTGTTTTCCCGAACCGGCTTGGTCAGGTAATCGCGCGCACCCTGGCGCATGCCCCAGACACGATCGACCTGCTGGTCCTTGCGGGTTACGATGATGACCGGAATGCCGGCCGTTTCCGGGTCCGAGGTAAGCTCGCGGGTAGCCTGAAAACCGTTCAGCCCGGGCATCACCACATCCATCAGGATCAGGTCGGGCTTTTCCCTGCGCGCCAGCTCGATACCTTCACGCGCATCGGCGGCAAGCACGGTGCTGTAACCGTTTTTCTCGAGCATCGTGCTGAGCACATGGGCGTCGGTCGGGGAATCGTCGACAATCATAATTCGTGCCATTGCATTCGCTCCTGGATCTCCGTGTTCTGACTGTGCGCAGCGCTATGCCGCGGAACTGCAATGCTGTTCGATCACCGACAGCAGTTCGTCGCGGGTAAACGGCTTGGTGATGTAATGATCGGAACCGACCACCCGGCCGCGTGCCCGGTCGAACAGACCGTCCTTGCTGGACAACATGACTACCGGGGTGTGCCGGAATACGTGGTGGTGCTTGATCAGGGCGCAGGTCTGGTAGCCGTCCAGGCGCGGCATCATGATGTCCAGGAAGATGAGGTCGGGCCGGTGATCGGCGACCATGCTGAGCGCCTCGAAGCCGTCAGTGGCCAGGATCACCTCGAAACCCTCCTTGCGCAGCAGGGATTCGGCCGTGCGCCGGATGGTCTTGCTGTCATCGATGACCATGATCCGGAGCACACGCCGGGCGCTGCCCTCCCCCTGCCCCGACGAGGTGCCGGCGGTTTCATCTCCTGCAACCGTGCTGTTTTGCATGACAACCCCTATCTAACTGTTTCGTATATTGTTTACGCCGACCATCCGGGGCCTGCGCAGAACCGTACCGGGATGAATTGCGGCCCCCGCTCATACCGCCGTAAATTCATTTAGTATTGGCTTTCGGATACACCGTTCTATCGTCAACCCTCCGGCAAACTTTATGTACCGCGCCGGAACCGGTCGTGCCTGGCAGCCGGCCGAACAGGAGCCCATGAACATCAAACTCGGTGTGGTGATGGATCCGATCGGGGCCATCCACTTCAGGAAAGACAGCACGCTGGCCATTCTGCTGGCCGCGCAGCGGCGCGGCTGGGAGCTGTACTACATGGAGCAGCATGACCTGTTGCTGCAGGATGCCGACTGCCAGGCGCGCATGCGCCGCCTCGAGGTGCGCGCCGATCCGCAGGACTGGTACAGCCTCGGTCCGGCCAGCACGCTGCCGTTACAAACGCTGGACGTGGTGCTGATGCGCAAGGACCCGCCGGTGGACCTGGAATTTCTCTACACCACCTTCCTGCTGGAACGCGCCGAGCAGGCCGGCGTGCTGGTGGTGAACCGGCCGGCGGCGATCCGCAATGCCAACGAGAAGCTGTACACCGCCTGGTTCGCGCATTGCTGTGTGCCGATGCGGGTCAGCCGCGAGATCGAACGGCTCGCGGAATTCCTGGACGCGCACGGCGACATCGTGGTGAAACCGCTGAACGGCATGGGCGGCGCATCGGTTTTCCGCGTGCGCGGTGACGATCCGAACCGCAATGTGATTTTCGAGACCATCACCGACAATGGCCGGCAGAGCGCCATGGCGCAGCGCTTTATTCCGGAGATCGCGCAGGGCGACAAGCGCATCCTGCTGGTCGACGGGGAACCGTACCCGTACGCGCTGGCGCGCATTCCCGCGGCCGGCGAGAGTCGCGGCAATCTCGCGGCCGGCGGCTCGGGCGTCGGCGTCGCGCTGAGCGAACGCGACCGCTGGATCTGCGCGCAGGTCGGGCCGGCGCTGCGCGAACAGGGCCTGCTGTTCGTCGGACTGGATGTGATCGGCGACTACCTGACCGAGATCAACGTCACCAGTCCGACCTGCATCCGCGAACTCGATGCCCAGTACAGCAGCGATATCGGTGCGCAACTGCTGGATGCCATCGCCGCAAGGCTTGCCGGCAGGTAATGCCCCGGCGTCGCCTGCCAGCGGCCGGTACGGAGTCGCACCGAATTGACTGCCCCGGGCGGTGCCTGGCGCACTGTCACGGCACATTCCTGCAGCCCGCATCGACCCCGGCCGACTGATGGCGCCCCGCGCGGGTGGCAGAATCTGCACCCTCGCCGCCAGGACACGGATATGTCCATGAAATCATTACTCCTGCTCTGCCATCTGCCGGCACTCCCGTGGTTACTGGCACTGTCACCCGCGCTGGTTGCCGGCGACGTTTACCGCTGGAGCGATGCACAGGGACAGGTCCATTTCAGCGACGCTCCGCCGGCTGACGGGACCATGGCACTACAGCGCACGCTGCCGCACGGCACACCCGCACCGGCGCAGGGGCTGCGCACGGGCGAGCGCAAGGCGCTGCGTACCTACCATGAACGCAAACGCCGCGAGCAGCGCGCCGCGGCCAGCCGCTCTGCGCAGGCGACACAGCGGCTGGAGGAGCGGCGCTCGGACTGCCGCACCGCGCGTGACAAGCTGCATGCCGCGCGCGAGCTGGCACAACGCAAGCAGCAGAGTAGCTATCTGCGCAAGCATTGCTGGTAAACTCCGGCAGACACCCGGTCCAGGGCCGGTGCGGCCGGCCGGTATATAATGACAGGGTAAGACGTATCCCAGCGCCATGGACATAACCGATACACAAACGCTTGTAGACAACACGGTCACCAGCACTGATCGATTCTCGCTGACGCTGTTTCTCGCTATCGCCCTGCATGCCGTCATCATTCTCGGCATCACCTTCGGCGTGCACGACGACAAGCCCCCGGAACATGTCCTGCCCACCCTGGACAT
>Ga0210144_1001411_pt1 | contig 10035 bp, 6 predicted proteins | sample Muzzi_PWA_D2_FD_185532 | JGI IMG/M metagenome (GOLD analysis project Ga0210144, IMG submission 185532) | Wetland microbial communities from San Francisco Bay, California, USA, that impact long-term carbon sequestration - Muzzi_PWA_D2 (SPAdes) | ecosystem: Environmental > Aquatic > Marine >...
CTGGGTCGAGCCGGCGACCAAAGCCAGCGTGAACACGATCATCATCATCGCCGGCTCGGCGAGCGAGGCGATCATCGCCTCGCGGCTCGAGCCGATCCCGCCGAAGCTCGTGCCGACATCCATGCCGGCGAGCGCGAGCAGGAATCGAGCGCCGGCGAGCAGCGCGATGATGGCGATCAGGTCGGCCGCCCACGAAAACAGGAGCCCAGTGGCAAACGTCGGCACCAGCGCTGCTGCTACCCAGGTGATCGCGAACATGAGATAGGGGGCGACGCGGAAGAGCCACGAGGCGCTGTCGGCGATGACTACCTCCTTGCGCAGCAGCCTGGCGAGATCGCGATAAGGCTGGATCGGCGACGGGCCACGCCGCCGCAGCAGGAACGCCTTCACCTTGCGGACGAAGCCGGTGAGGAGCGGTGCCAGGGCAAGCACCACGATCATCTGGATGCCCTGGACGGCGATGTCGCGGATCATTGCCACACCGCCAGCACTACGAGGAGCGCCACCAGCGCGACAAACACGATGGCGAGATACCGCCGGATGGTCAGGAACTGGTACCGGTTGAGGCGGTCGGCGACGATCGCGACGCCGCCCGCCACCGGCTGATAGAGAGAGTCCCAGACAAGGTCGCGGAGCGTAACCGCGAAATATGCCGGTCGTAGATCGCCGGGGGCGGGCATGTCGACCGTTTCACGCGCCTGGAAAACCGCGGTGCCGAAGACGCGGCGGATCGGCTGGGCGAAGCTGCCGGCGGTGTATTGGGTGACCGGGCTTGCATCGGGAAAGCCGCAATCCCACGGCGGCGCGCGCCGCAGGGCGCGCGACGCGACGCGGTGGATGACGAAGGCCGTGAGCGAGGCAGAGACCGCGATGAAGAGGAAGACGAGCAGACCGTTGTAGGAACTGCGGCTCTCGCTGACCGGGGCGATCGACAGCCACGGCAGCGTAGTCTGCATGGGCATCCGGCCGTCGACCAGGGAGTTGACGGCGGGCCCAAGGCCGTCGATGACGAGCCCCGGCAGGATTCCGGCAAGCAGGCAAAGGACGGCGAAGCCGAGCATGGCGGCCAGCGAGAAGCGATCGACTTCGCGTGCCGCCGCCGCCTGCGGCGTCCGCGGGCGGCCGAGGAAACTGACGCCGAATGCCTTGACGAAACATGCCGCGGCGAGCGCCGCCGACAGCGCCAGCATGGCGCCGACGGCCGGCACCAGGATTCTCAAATCCCACTGCGGCAGATCGGGGCTGAGCAGGATCGCCTGGAAGGTCAGCCATTCGGAGACGAAGCCGTTCAGGGGCGGCAACGCCGAAATGGCGATGCAGCCGACGAGGAAGAAGAGCGCCGTCTGCGGCATGCGGTGAATAAGGCCGCCGAGATGCTCCATGTCGCGCTCGCCGGTCGCCGTCAGGATGGCGCCGGAGCCGAAGAACAGGAGGCTCTTGAAGAGCGAGTGATTGAAGACGTGAAAAAGCGCCGCAGTCAGCGCCAGCGCCGCGGCGGCGTCCATGCCGTTGGCGCGAAACGCCAAAGCGAGGCCGAGACCGATGTAGATGATGCCGATGTTCTCGACGGTGTGATAGGCGAGCAGCCGCTTCAGATCGTGCTGCATCAACGCGTAAAGGACGCCCATCACCGCGGTGATGCCGCCGAGGGCAAGCACGAGCGTCGCCCACCACCATTGGATCGGCCCGAGCAGGTCGAAGACGATCCTGACGAAGGCGTAGACGGCGACCTTCGTCATCACGCCGCTCATCAGCGCAGAGACGTGGCTCGGCGCCGCCGGATGAGCGAGCGGCAGCCAGACATGGAGCGGCACCAGCCCCGCCTTGGAGCCGGCGCCGAGAAGCACGAGGCCAAGGACCAGCGCGGCCGGGATCGGTGCCAGCGTCTCGGTGCGGATGGCCGAGAACGTGTAGCTGCCCTGCGCCCCGGCGAGCAGGCCGAACGCCAGCAGCAGGCAGAACGTGCCGAACGCCGCCATCATCAGATAGATGTAGCCGGAGCGGGCGTTGTCGCGCTCCTGATGGTGGGCCATCACCAGCGCCCAGGAGGCGAGCGACATGAACTCCCAGGACACCAGAAACGTGAAGGCATCGTCGGCAAGAACGACGAGGTTCATCCCGGCAAGGAAGGCCGGAAAGAACGGCAGCACGCGCTGCGGCGCTTCCTCGTGGCGGCCATAGCCGATCCCGTAGAGGCTGGCGCCGAGCCCCCCGAGATTGACCACGGCGAGAAAGAACGCCGAAAGCGCGTCGACGCGGAAATGAGCCCCGATCCACGGCAGCCCAAGCGGCAGCTCCTGCATCACCGGACCGGCGCCGAAGGCAAGCTGGACCACCGCATAGGCAAGAAGGATGACCGAAATCCCCGCCGCGACCAGGTAGATCGCGCTGGAGGCGCGGGGCGAGCGGCCTGCTCCGATCGCGATCACGCCAAGGACGAGCAACCCGAGGATGGAGAAGAGGGGGATACTCATCCCTTGAGGCGAACTCCGCGCCCGCCTTTGTCACTGATCGCGCCTTCTGCGATCAGTTCGATGCCGGCGGCATCGAGCGCGGCGATCAGCTTCATCAACGAATCGACGTTGCCGCGGATGACCCCGTCGCTCGCCTCCATGCGCTGGATGGTCGGCACCGAAAGCGCCGCCAGCTGCGCGATCTGACGCTGATCGAGGCCGATCAGCGCTCTGGCAGCCCGCAGCTGAGCCGCAGTAATCATGTCTTAGATATCATTTATTAGCATCAGAGACCCATAAATCATGTTTAGCACGCGAGAAATGCCCCGCACAATGGCCCTATCCATGTCTCGGAGAGTGTCAGGCAGAGGTCGACATAGAAGCGGTCGCGCATCGCGTGGCACGAGATGCAGAACTCCTCGGATGCCGGTGTCGTCCACGAAGGCGTGGAAGGCCCCCCGACTGACCGACCACGCGCCCGTCGGCCGACAGAAGCTCAACCTCTAGCCATGCCACTGGTTGTCCCCCACGAGCCGCACAGGAACACAAGGCCCCATGCGTTGTCCGATCATGGCGTCAGGTTTGGTCGGGGCAACCATGATTCAGAACAAGTCTTGGGCGACGGTTCCGGCGGCCGGCGTCGGTTGCGGCCACAGACAAGTGCGCGTGGCGGCCTATCGCGCGTGCGGATCATGAAGCCGCCGGGCTCGATCCTCGAATGCCGAGATGATCGACCCGGCCGTCCCGCCCATTGCACGGCCGAGCACACCGGCGAGGAGCCGTGAGCCGAGGTCGATCTCACCGACAAGCGCGACCTCGCACCGAACAGACTCCACCAGGCCGAAACGCCAAGTCAGATCGAAGGTCCCGAACGGCCCGTCAATCGCGGTCACCGCGATCTCACGCGGCCGCCGCAAGACGGTCTTTGTGTTGAAACGTTGCCTGACCGGCCCGAAGCCGATGACCTGATCCGTGTAATAGACGTTGCCGTCACGCCGCCAGATTTTGGCAGAGAGCCACCACGGCAGGAAATCCGGGTAGCGCTCCACGTCGGCGGCGATGTCGAAGAGCTGCTCGGCCCGGTATGGCAGGACGCGGGAGACCCTGAGAGTTGGCATCGACCTTCACTTTTGGAAGTAACCTGGACGGGCGGTCAAGCTTGCTTCTGTGACAAGGGTCGCAGCTGGCAAAAGCCTCGGTCCGTTGTCGAGTGACGCAGACCGAGCCTCTGCCGGCCAACGAGGCCACCTTCCTGCGGCGTGTCCGACCGCCCAAGGGTCGCATCGCCGGTCGAAGAGCGTGTCCCTAGCTGCTCGGATCGTCGATGAGCGGGTCGGGCCGGGCGAGCTCGATCAGTTCATCACTGTGTGTGACGCGGATTTCCGATCCGTCGACGGCAACCCCATGATTCGCCAATGTCGCAAAGGCCCGGGAGAGATTCTCCGGCGTCATGCCGAGTAGCGAGGCGAGCGTGCGCTTCTCTATGGCGAGGCGGAAGTGTCCGGCGCTGCCGTTCTCTTGATCAGAGCGGAGCACATAGTTCGCCAGGCGCTCGATCGATGTGCGTAGCTTCTGGTTCTTCAGCGCCTTGACCATGCCGCGATAGCGCCCAGCCAACTCGCCGACCACCGCGCGGGCAAACACTACGTCCTCGAGAAAGATCGCCTTCACGTCGCGTGACGGGACCATCAGGATGCGCGACGGAGCCAGCGTCCGCGCCGACATCAGGTTGGCCTGGTCACGCACGACGGCTGCCAGGATAAAGGTCTCGATCGGCCGGACAATCTCCATGACAGTCTCACGGTCATTGCTCCGCGCATAGAGCTCGACGATCCCTTCGACGACGACATGAAGAAAGTCGGCTGGCTCGCCTTCAGCGATCAGGTCCACCGATGCCGGAAAGCGCTGGAAATAGGCCGCCTGCATCAGCGACTCGAAACGCGAATCCGCCATTTCGGCAAAGAGCGGCAGAGCGCGGACCAGAGCCAGTTCGTTGCTGCGCATCAGAGACTGCGCCGTCAAGTTGAAAGTGATTGACAAATGTTAAGGGATAAATCGATGAATGGCAAATACACGTTTATCGTTTTCGTTGTCACAGGCTGACCAGAGTATAGTCTATGTTTTCTTTGGAAAAATGGCCTGCTCCCTTGATTCCGATCAATACTGACTCGGTCATACCAGTCAATCTCCACAGCGATTTGGCCAACGCCGTGGGGACACACAATGGAAAGCAAGGCATCCGCAGCCGCGACCGGCGAATCCGGCGCCAGCTATCGACTCTCCGGAACGCCGACCACCGGGCTGGTGATGGGCACATGGGGCTTCTTCATCGGGTTTGCCGCTGTCGCGCTCTACGGGCCGGCGGCGAAATACTTCCAGGACCAGATGCACCTGAGCGGGCTCGCGCTTGGCTTGCTCGTGGCGGCGCCTCAACTGACCGGATCGCTTCTGCGCATCCCGTTCGGCGCGTGGGTTGACCGGGTCGGCGGACGCCTGCCGATGCTGACGCTGTTCGCCTTGTCCCTGACAGGCATGTGGGGACTGGTGTTCATCCTGCTCACCGCCAAGACACTGACGGCAAATGCCTTTCCGATCATCGTCATATTCGGATTCCTGAGCGGATGCGGCGTCGCGTCGTTCTCGGTCGGCATTCCACAGGTGTCGTATTGGTATCCGCAGTCGCGCCAGGGCACGGTGCTCGGCGCCTACGGCGGCATCGGCAACCTGGCGCCGGGCATCTTCACGTTAGTGTTGCCTTACGCCATTGCCGCGTTTGGTCTCGCCGGATCATATTTTGCCTGGTTCACCTTCCTGCTGATCGGCACGGCGATCTATGCGTGGCTGGCGCGCGACGCCTATAGCTTCCAGCTCCGAGCTCAGGGCGTCGATCAGGAGACGCGACGCAGGATCGCGCGCGAAAAGGGACAGGAACTGTTCCCTTCACATGCCGTCTGGCAGGCGGTCATCACCGCAGCCGAGGATCCGCGGACCTGGGGTCTCGTCGCCCTCTATTTCGTCTCCTTCGGCGGCTTCCTGGCGCTGACCGCCTGGTTCCCGACCTACTGGATCAACCTCCACGGCATGGACGTGAAATCGGCGGCCATGCTCGGCGGTCTCGGCTTCTCCCTGCTCGCCGCCGTGATCCGTGTCGTCGGCGGCATGATCTCGGAGCGCATCGGCGGTGAGCGCACAGCAATTGTTGCTTTCATCGGCGTACTCGCCGGTGCGCTGATCCTCACCTTGACGCAAGACTTCATGCAGGCGCTCATCGGCGAAATGCTGATCGCGCTCGGCATGGGGGTCGGCAACGCCGCCGTCTTCAAGATGGTGCCGAAATACGTGCCCGAAGCAGTCGGCGGCGCCGCCGGTCTGGTCGGAGGACTTGGCGCGACCGGCGGCTTCGTCATTCCCATCTTCCTTGGCGCCGTCGTCGATGCGCTCGGCACCGGCGGCTACGCCGGCGGCTTCTTCGCCTATGTCGTGCTCGCCGTTATCGCGATCGCCATCAGCATCTACTTCTGGCGTCTCGACCGACGGGTGATGCCGTCGACTCTTCAGGCACGGAAGGCGTGAAACGATGAGCCATTTCCTCGATCGCCTTACCTTCTTCAACCGGGTCACCGGCGAATTCGCCGACGGCCACGGCATCGTCACCAACGAGGACCGCCGCTGGGAGGACGGCTATCGGAAGCGGTGGCAGCACGACAAGATCGTGCGCTCCACCCACGGCGCCAACTGCACTGGCTCGTGCTCGTGGAAGATCTACGTCAAGGGCGGGATCGTCACCTGGGAGACGCAGCAGACTGACTATCCACGCACGCGGCCGGAGCTTCCCAACCACGAGCCGCGCGGCTGTTCGCGTGGCGCGAGCTATAGCTGGTACCTCTATTCTGGCAACCGGGTGAAATACCCGCTGGTGCGCGCCCGTCTGATCCGGCTGTGGCGCGCGGCTCGCGCATTGCGCACGCCGGTCGCCGCCTGGGCCTCGATCGTCGAAGACCTCGAGAAGCGCAAGAGCTACACGGCCAAGCGCGGCCTTGGCGGATTCGTCCGTGCATCGTGGGACGAGGTCACAGAAATCATCGCCGCCGCCAACGCCTATACGGCCAAGACTTACGGGCCTGACCGGGTGATCGGCTTCTCGCCGATTCCGGCGATGTCGATGGTGAGCTACGCCGCCGGCGCCCGCTATCTGTCGCTGCTCGGCGGCGTTTGCATGTCCTTCTACGACTGGTATTGCGATCTGCCGCCCGCCTCGCCGATGACCTGGGGCGAGCAAACCGACGTGCCCGAATCGGCTGACTGGTACAATTCGAGCTTCCTGATCCTGTGGGGTTCGAACGTGCCGCAGACCCGCACGCCCGATGCCCATTTCTACACCGAGGCGCGCTATCGCGGCGCCAAGAGCGTCGTCATCTGCCCCGACTATTCGGAAGCCTCGAAATTCGCCGACCTGTGGCTCTCGGTGAAGCAGGGCACCGATGCGGCGCTCGCCATGGCGATGGGCCATGTCATCCTCAAGGAGTTCCACGTCGATCGGCAGGTGCCGTATTTTACCGACTATATCCGGCAGTACACCGACATGCCGATGCTGGTCCGCCTTGTGTCGAAGGACGGACAGCTGGTGCCCGAGCGACTTGTCCGTGCCGCCGATTTTGCCGGCGGGTTGGGCGAGACCAACAACCCCGAATGGAAATCCGTCGCCTTCGAGGAGGCCAGCGGTGATGTCGTGGTACCGCGCGGCTCGGTTGGCTTCCGCTGGGGCGAGAAGGGCAAGTGGAATCTGGAAGAGAAGGACTCTTCCGGTCGAGACACCAAGCTCCGGTTGACGCTCGCTGGCGGCGAGCTGGCCGAGGTCGGCTTTCCCTATTTCGGCAATGTCGAGCACGACTATTTCACCGGCACCGGCCATCCGAGCGTGCTCAAACGCAAGGTGCCGGCAAGGCGCGTGATGCTCAAGGACGGCGAGGCGCTGGTCGCCACCGTCTACGATCTTTTCCTCGCCAACTACGGCGTCGACCGTGGCTTCGGCGGCGCTCATATCCCGAAGTCCTATGACGACGTCGAGCCCTATTCGCCGGCCTGGGCTGAAGCGATCAGCGGCGTCAAGCGCGATCAGATCGTCACGGTCGCGCGCGAGTTCGCCCGCAATGCGGAGAAGACCAACGGTCGCTCGATGATCATCATCGGCGCTGCGATGAACCACTGGTACCACATGGACATGAACTACCGCGGCGCCATCAACATGCTGGTGATGTGCGGTTGCGTCGGCCAGTCGGGTGGCGGCTGGTCGCACTATGTCGGGCAGGAGAAGCTGAGGCCGCAGACCGGCTGGCTGCCGCTCGCCTTCGCGCTCGACTGGAACCGGCCACCGCGGCAGATGAACTCCACGTCGTTCTTCTACGCCCATTCCGACCAGTGGCGCTACGAGACGCTCGACGTGAAGGAGATCCTGTCGCCGACGGCGCCGGACGGCGCGTGGAACGGGGCACTGATCGACTACAATGTGCGGGCCGAGCGCATGGGCTGGCTGCCCTCGGCGCCCCAGCTCGAGACCAATCCGTTGACCATCGCGGCGAAGGCGGCGGAGAAGGGGCAGGAGCCGAAGGACTACGTTGCCGCCGAGCTCAAATCCGGCGACCTGAAGCTCTCCTGCAACGATCCGGACGCGCCGCAGAACTGGCCGCGCAACCTGTTCGTCTGGCGCTCCAACCTGCTCGGCTCATCGGGCAAAGGCCACGAATATTTCCTCAAGCATCTGCTTGGCACGACCAACGGCGTGCTCGGCAAGGACCTCGGCGAGGACGGGCGGCAGAAGCCGGAGGATGTCGTCTGGCATACGCAGGCACCGGAAGGAAAGCTCGACCTCCTCGTCACCCTCGACTTCCGCATGTCGACCACCTGCGTCTACTCCGACATCGTCCTGCCGACGGCGACCTGGTACGAGAAGAACGACCTCAACACCTCCGACATGCATCCCTTCATCCACCCGCTCACCGCGGCGGTTGATCCGGTGTGGGAGGCCAAGAGCGACTGGGAGATCTACAAGGCGATCGCCAAGAAGTTCTCGGAGGTCGCGCCGGAGGTGCTGGGCGTCGAGAAGGACGTCGTGTTGACGCCCATCCTGCACGATACGCCGGCCGAGATCGCCCAGGCGATCGACGTCAAGGATTGGGCGCGCGGCGACATCGACCCCATCCCCGGCAAGACGATGCCGCAGGTCACCGTGGTCGAGCGGGACTATCCGGGCCTCTACGGGCGTTTCACCTCGCTCGGGCCGCTGATGGCAAAGGTCGGCAACGGCGGCAAGGGCATCGCCTGGAACACCGAACACGAGGTCGATTTCCTCAAGCGCCTGAACGGTGTCGTGACCGAGGAGGGGCCGACCAGGGGGCTCGCTCGCATCGATAGCGACATCGATGCCAGCGAAGTGATCCTGGCCCTGGCGCCGGAGACCAACGGCGAGGTGGCGGTGAAGGCGTGGCGCGCGCTCGGGCAGGCCACTGGCCGCGAGCACACGCATCTGGCAGTGCCCAAGGAGGACGAGAAGATCCGCTTCCTCGACGTCGTCGCCCAGCCGCGCAAGATCATCTCCTCGCCGATCTGGTCGGGGCTGGAATCGGAGAAGGTCTGCTACAGCGCCGGCTACACCAACGTCCACGAATTGATCCCCTGGCGAACGCTCACCGGTCGCCAGCAGCTCTACCAGGATCACCTGTGGATGCGGGCCTTCGGCGAGGGCTTCTGCGTCTATCGCCCGCCGATCGACACCAAGACGGTGAAGCCGGTCCTCGAGCGTAGCCCCAACGGCAACAAGCCGATCGTGCTCAACTTCATCACGCCCCATCAGAAATGGGGCATCCACTCCACCTATACCGACAATCTCCTGATGCTGACCTTGTCGCGCGGCGGGCCGATCGTGTGGATCAGCGAGGCCGACGCCAGGGACGCCGGCATCGAGGACAATGACTGGATCGAGGCGTTCAATTCGAACGGCGCGCTGGTCGCCCGCGCCGTCGTCTCTCAGCGCGTCAAGCAGGGTATGTGCATGATGTATCACGCCCAGGAGAAGATCGTGAACGTGCCGGGGTCTGAGCAGACCGGGCAACGCGGCGGCATTCACAATTCGGTGACGCGCGCGGTTCTCAAGCCGACCCACATGATCGGCGGCTACGCCCAGCAATCCTACGGCTTCAACTACTATGGCACCGTCGGCTCCAACCGCGACGAATTCGTCATCGTCCGCAAGATGGCCAAGGTCGACTGGCTCGACGAGCCCGCCGCCGATCAGCCCGACGTGCCCGCCGTCGTGGCCAAAGTGGAGGCCTGAGACATGAAGATCCGCGCGCAAATCGCGATGGTGCTGAACCTCGACAAGTGCATCGGCTGTCACACCTGCTCGGTCACCTGCAAGAACGTCTGGACCAATCGCGAAGGCATGGAATACGCCTGGTTCAACAACGTCGAGACCAAGCCGGGCATCGGCTATCCGAAGGACTGGGAAAACCAGAAGCGCTGGAAGGGCGGCTGGCGGCGGAAGAAGAACGGCGAGATCGAGCCACGCATCGGCGCCAAGTGGCGG
>Ga0210144_1001412_pt1 | contig 10031 bp, 8 predicted proteins | sample Muzzi_PWA_D2_FD_185532 | JGI IMG/M metagenome (GOLD analysis project Ga0210144, IMG submission 185532) | Wetland microbial communities from San Francisco Bay, California, USA, that impact long-term carbon sequestration - Muzzi_PWA_D2 (SPAdes) | ecosystem: Environmental > Aquatic > Marine >...
CGGCGGGTGCGCAGCTGCGGCGGGTGGTAGACTACATGACTTTTCACGGGAGGACTGTCTGATGAAAGCACGCGCCGCCGTAGCCTGGGCACCGAAACAACCGCTGGCAATAGAAGAGATCGAAGTGGAAGGGCCGCGTCAGGGCGAGGTCCTGCTCAAGGTCGTGGCCAGCGGGGTCTGCCACACCGACGCCTTCACGCTCTCCGGCGACGATCCGGAGGGGGCATTCCCCTGCGTACTGGGCCACGAGGGGGGATGCGAGGTGCTGGAATGCGGTCCGGGAGTGAAGGGACTCTCACCGGGGGACCATGTGATCCCGCTCTACATCCCCGAATGCGGCGAGTGTGAATACTGCCGCTCCACCAGGACCAATCTGTGCCAGTCCATCGCAAGCACCGTCTGGACCGGCTACATGCCCGACGGTACGCGTCGCTTCTCGATGAACGGCAAGCCCATTTTCCATTACATGGGGTGTTCCACCTTCTCCGAGTACACCGTGGTCCCGGAAATCGCGCTGGCGAAGATCAACAAGGCCGCCCCGCTGGACAAGGTCTGCCTGCTTGGTTGCGGCGTGACCACCGGTATCGGCGCGGTGCTCAATACGGCAAAGGTTGAAGCGGGGTCCTCGGTGGCGGTCTTCGGGCTGGGGGGTATCGGGCTGTCGGTGATCCAGGGCGCGGTCATGGCCCGGGCCGGGCGCATCATCGCGGTGGATGTGAATGCCGACAAATTTGCCATGGCGAAAGCGCTCGGGGCGACCGATGTCATCAATCCGCGGGATCTCGATGTCACCGCCAGGGAAGCGATCGTCGAGATGACCGGCGGCGGGGTGGACTACTCTTTCGAATGTATCGGCAACGTGGAGGTCATGCGCGAGGCGCTCGAGTGCTGTCACATGGGCTGGGGCGTGTCGACCATCATCGGCGTGGCTGGCGCCGGCCAGGAGATCCGCACCCGTCCGTTCCAGCTGGTGACGGGGCGCACCTGGAAGGGGACCGCCTTCGGCGGTGTAAAAGGTCGCAGTGAATTGCCGGGTTACGTGGAGAACTATCTGAATGGCCAGATCGAACTGGACAGCATGGTGACCCATACGATGCCGCTCGAGGAGATCAACACGGCCTTCGACCTCATGCACGAGGGGAAAAGCATCCGCTCGGTCATTCTCTTCTAGAAGGATTTGCCATGGAACGCATCGAACGCATCAGGGAATCCGGCGGCTGGCTGGAACGTTACCGACATGCCTCGACCAGCTGTCACTGCGACATGACCTTTTCCGTCTACCTGCCGCCGCAGGCGGAGAAAGGCCGGGTGCCGGCGGTGTACTGGCTCTCGGGGTTGACCTGCACGGACGACAATTTTCGCGTCAAGGCGGGAGCGCAGCGCTACGCCGCCGAATTCGGGCTCGCACTCGTCATCCCGGACACCAGCCCGCGCGGCGCGGAGGTGCCCGATGACCCGCAGCGTTACGATCTCGGCCAGGGGGCCGGCTTCTACGTCAACGCCACGCGCGCGCCCTGGTCAACGCACTACCACATGTACGACTATGTCACCCGCGAACTGCCGGCGCTGGTCGAAGCCGGGCTGCCGCTCATTCCCGGCGTAAAGTCCGTCACCGGGCATTCGATGGGGGGACATGGCGCGCTGGTCTGCGCCCTGAAAAATCCCGGTGCCTACCGTTCGGTGTCGGCCTTCGCGCCGATCTGCAACCCGGTTAAAAGCGGCTGGGGCGAGGGCTGCTTCATGGCCTACCTGGGCGAGCGGCGCGAAGACTGGGAAGCCTGGGATGCAAGCTGCCTCATCGAGGCGGGCGCACAGTCCATTCCCCTGTTGATCGATCAGGGCACGGCGGATGAATTTCTTCCCGACCAGCTGCATCCACGGAACCTGGAGGCGGTCTGCGCCCGGCGTGGTTTCCCGCTCACGCTGCGCTGGCAGGAAGGCTACGACCACAGTTATCACTTCATCGCCACTTTCATCGGCGAGCATCTCGCCCTGCATGCCCGGGCGCTGCGGGACTGAAGGGCATACGGGCCGCCTCTGCGGAAAGCCCCTCTATCCCAAGGCGCCATTAAGGGAATACTGATTACCCCTGAAAATCAGCTACGGCGGAGAGGGGTGGAATCCGAACCCGGGCCACAAGACACGCCGTAAATACTTCCCTGTATGCTCGACTGCCGCATCCCTGCGGCAGACGGTCTCGATGCCCGGGTTCGGATTCCACCGTCAGCGCTGTCAGCGGCTATGGGGTCTGCACAACAGGGACCGTCGACAGCATGGATGCTGTCGTCGAGCGTACAGGGATGTATTCACAGCGTGTCCCTGATGTGCAGACCCCATAGTCGGGATTCGGGTTATAGGCGCCTCGTAGCTGATTTTCAGGGGTGAACAGCAAGGGCACAGCGACGAGCTGCTGCGACGTGAGGGCAACCGGGGTCAATTCTCCAGGGTGATGACCCGGATCAGATCGGTGCCGCCGGCCTTCTGATGCTGGCCGGCCGCTACCACCAGGATGTCGCCAGCCCCGATGTTCATCAGTTCCCGGGCGCGTGCGATACCGAAGTCGATGCGGGCGTTGTCTGTGGGTTCACCGCCATAGAGGAGGGGAATCACCCCCCAGTTCATCGCGAGCTTGCGCACCACCACGGGTGAGGCGGTGATCGCCAGGATCGGGCAATCCGGCCGGTATTTGGATATCTGCCTGGAAGTGTAGCCGGTCTCGGTGAGGCTGATGATGGCCGCTGCCTTGAGGTGGGCAGTCATGCTGACGGTTGCCTGACTGATTGCCTCGGTCACCAGGTTGGAAGGATTGGGCTTGATTTTCTGCAGGTAGCCGTATTCGCTCAGCGAGGCCTCGGCCCGCAGGGCCACCGTCGCCATGGTCTTCACCGCCTGCAGGGGATACTTGCCGGCGGCGGTCTCGCCCGAGAGCATCACCGCGGAGGTGCCGTCGAGGATGGCATTGGCCACGTCGCTGGCCTCGGCGCGGGTGGGTTTCGGATTGTGCTCCATGGAGGCCAGCATTTGCGTGGCGGTGATCACCGGTTTGCCGTTGCTGACGGTCATGCGGATGATTTTCTTCTGGGTGCTGGGCACATCGGCGAGGGGGAGTTCCACTCCGAGATCGCCGCGGGCGACCATGACGCCGTCGGCGGCCTCGACGATCTCGTCCAGGCTGGCCACGCCGGCCTTGTTCTCGATCTTGGCGATAATCGGGATGCTGACCCCGTGTTCGCTGAGGATTTCCCGCATTTTGTGGATGTCATCGGCGGACTGGATGAACGAGGCGGCGATATAGTCCACGTCGTTCTCACAGGCAAAGCTCAGTTCCCGGACCACGTCCTCGCGGTTTTCCGGGCTGACGGCGCTCATCGCCAGACGGGTCTCGGGGAGATTGACGCTCTTGTTGTTGCCCAGTCGTCCGCCATGCACCACACGGCAGACGATGGCGCCCTCGACGACCGATTTGACCTCGAGTTCGATCGCCCCGTCATCGAGCAGGATCGGGGTGCCCGCCCGGACCTCTTCCGGGAGCTTCCGGTAGGTGATAGTGGCGCCGGTGCTGTCGCCGAAGCGTTCCTCGGTGTAGAGGGTGAAAGTGTCGCCGGGTGCGAGGTCAGCGGTATCATTCACCAGTTTCTTGGTGCGTATCTCGATACCCCGGGTATCAATCATGATGGCGATGTTGACACCGACCTGCTGGGCGGCGGCGCGCAGCCGGTCGATGCGTCCCTTGTGTTCGGCGTGGGTGCCGTGGGACAGGTTCAGGCGCGCAACACTCATGCCGGCCTGGATCATGGCGGCGAGCATCTCCGGCGTGTCGCAGGCCGGTCCGATGGTGGCGACGATCTTGGTCTTGCGCAATTGAGGGTGTTTCAACGGGTGGTTTGTCATAAAGGTGCTGGGTTCTGGAAGCAAAAGAAGTGGGTTTCGGGGCTGCTGGTGCGCTATTCTACCGCCGAACCGGCTCAGGCTATAGGCAAATCATCTTCGCACCTGAGCCGCATATACTGATTGACGCCGCGCAATGAACAAACCTGTTGACAGTCTGGCGAAACGGATCCGGCATTACTGCCACGGCCTCCTCGGCCTGGCGTTCCTCGCGCCGGTGGCGCTGCCGGCGGATGAGGCCGGCAATCCGCCGCCTTATTTTGACTGGCAGACGGAGAATTATGAAATCAACACGCCCCTCGGCGGGTTGACCGGTGTGGCCGAACGGGGCAGGGCAATAGCCGCTGACCCGCTGCGGGGGAATTGCCTGGCCTGCCACCAGTTGCCGATCCCCGAAGAGGATTTTCACGGGAATCTCGGGCCGCCGCTGACGGGTATCGCCTCGCGCCAGTCCACGGGCATGATCCGCCTGCATATTGTCGACCAGTCGCGGTTCAATCCGGAAACCGTCATGCCGGGATACTACCGTCCCTTCGGGCAACTGCATCGCGTCGCCGCTGAGTTCCGCGGGCGCACCTACCTCTCGGCCCAGGAGGTCGAGGATGTGGTCGCCTATCTGGCCACCCTGAAATAGACGATACGGGATAGTGTCATGAAAGCCCTGGTACCGATCCTTGCTGTCCTGCTTGCCGCGATGCCGGGACTTCAGGCGCCCCTGGCCGGTGAAGCCGTCTCCGGCTATGACTACCTGCAGCCGGACATGCAGGCGATGCAGGATGACCTGTTCGCCAACCCGGGCATGCTCGTGGTCGAGCAGGGCGAGGCGTTGTTTTCCACCCCGGGGCGGAACGGGAAGTCCTGTGCCGACTGTCACGGTGAGGACGGTGCGCGTCTGGATGCGCGGCGCATCGCACGCTACCCGGTTTACAGCGAGGAACTGAAGCAAGCCGTGACCCTGCACGGCCAGATCCAGCGCTGCTGGAAGGAACGGCTCGGGAATCCGCCGATCGGCTATCGGGACGAGGAGCTTCTGCCGCTGGAGAGCTTTGTCCGCTATCTGGCGCGGGGCGAGCCGGTGAACGTCGATGCGAGCGGCGCGCTGGCGTCCTACTACGCGGCCGGCAGGGAACTGTTCCACCGGCGCTTCGGCCAGGTGGATATCGCCTGCCACCAGTGTCACGACTATCACGCCGGGCAGATGTTCCGCGGCCAGGTACTGAGCCAGGGACAGACCAATGGCTTTCCGGTGTATCGCTTTACCGAAGGTCAGGTCACGGGGCTGCAGGAGCGCATCACGCAATGCCTGACTAAACTGCGTGCCGAGCCCTTTGCCGAAGAATCCCCCGAATACCTCGATCTGGAAGTGTACCTGTCAGCTCGCAGCAACGGCTTGCGCATCGAGACGCCGGCAATCCGCTATTGATGTGGAACCGGTCCGGGTCGCCGGGCGCGACCGGCAGTCAGCGTCACGGGGAGGGAATGTCGGTAGCCGAATGATGCTGCACGATGCGATCCACCTGGATACCCAGCTTCTTCAAGCGGTGCCACAGGCTGCGTTCGCTGATGCCGAGCCGCCGTGCGGCCTGCACCTGGACGCCATCGCAGGCCGACAACGCCTCGATGATGAGCCTGCGTTCCATGTCCTGCAGACAGGCGTCCAGACCTTCCGCGCCGAGTTGTGCCAGCCCGGCGCTGTGCTGGCGTACGCTCCGGCCGCCGCCGGTGATCCTGTCCGGCAGGTCATCGACGCCGATGGCCTCTCCCCGGCAACTCAGCAACGAACGTTCCACGGCGTTGCGCAGTTCGCGCACATTGCCCGGCCAGTCATGGCGCGACAGCACCGCCATGGCAGTATCGGAAAACTGCGTCACCGGCTTGTCCATTTCCGCGCGCAGGTCGCCGAGAAAGGACTGTGCCAGTAGCGGGATGTCATCCCTGCGTTCGCGCAACGGGGGGATGTGAATATTGTAGACATCCAGACGATAGAGCAGGTCCTCGCGGAACCGTCCCTCGTGTACCAGCTGCCGCAGATCGCGGTTGGTCGCGGAGATGACACGCACGTCGACCCGGCGAATGGATTCGCTGCCCAGGGGCGAGAATTCGCGTTCCTGCAGCACCCGCAGCAGCTTGGCCTGCAGATCCGGGTCGAGGTCGCCGATCTCGTCGAGAAAGAGCGTCCCGCCGTGCGCCTGCTCGAGCCGTCCCATACGGCTCTGTACCGCGCCAGTGAAGGCGCCTTTGACATAACCGAACAACTCGCTTTCGATCAGTTCGCGCGGGATCGCCGAACAATTGATGGCCACCCAGGGCTGTTCGGAGCGTGGTCCCCGTTCATGAATGGTGCGCGCCACCGCTTCCTTGCCGGTACCGCTCTCGCCGGTGATCAGCACATTGGTCTTGTACGGCGAGACCCGCCGGATTTCCTCCATCAGGGCGTGCATCGCGGGACTTTCCCCGATCAGTCGTCTGCCGGATTGCGCCGTGCTGACCACGGCGTGCAGCCGGCGGTTTTCCTCGAGCAGGTCATGCAGGCGCACGGCGCTCTGTACTGTGAATTCCAGGTCCTCCGGCTCGAAGGGTTTGCACAGGTAATCGGTGGCGCCGGCCTGGATGCATTCGATGGCCGAGCGGATGGATCCAAACGCCGTGACGACGATGACCGGTACATCGGGGCGTTCCTGTTGGGCGCGCGCAATGAATTCCTCGCCGCTCATGCCCGGCATCTTGAGATCGGTCAGCACCACGTCGAGGTCCGGGTCGCGCAGCAGACCGATCGCATCCCCGGCGCGTTCCGCCGTCAGTACCCGGTAACCCGCCTGCTCCAGCGTCATGCGGATGACAGAGCGCATGTTGCGCTCATCGTCGACGGCCAGTACCGTTCGCGTCATTATTCCTCCCCGCCGGTGACCGGAAATCGCATGGCGATGCAGGCGCCGGCTTTCACCTCCGGCACGAGTTCGAGATACGCGCCGCAGGCCTCGGCCAGGGTGCTTGCAATGGTGAGACCAAGTCCGCTGCCATGTTCCTTGGTGGTAAAAAAGGGTTCGAACAGCCGCGTCATCAGTTCCCGAGAAATTCCGGGCCCGCTGTCCTGCAATGACACGGACAGGGTATTGTCGTCGACACGCGTGCGGACCACCAGTCTGCCAGGTTCCTCACCCATCGCATCGAGGGCGTTGCGGACCAGATTGATCCAGGCCTGGCGCAGCAGTTCGCGATCGGCCCGTATCCGGCGACTCTGGTGATCCGTCTTGCGCACCACCTCGATATTATCGCGTCCGGCCAGCAATACCTGCAGGGCGGCGTTGAGCGGTTCCAGGGGATCGATGTCCGTGAACTCCGGACGCCGATGACGGGCCAGTTGCTGGAAATCATTGAGCAGATGATCCAGGCGCAGGCTCTCCTCGCGGATCATCCGGCGCAGCTCCGCTCGCCTGGCAGGGTCCTGGGTCGATTCCATCAGGCCGGAGGCAGTCTTGATTACGCCGATGGGGTTGCGAATCTCGTGAGCCATGGCGAGTGATAATTCGCCCAGGGCGGCGATCTTGTCGCGCTGGAACTCGCGTCGCTGCTCATCGCGCGCCTCGCGCAGCCGTTGCGCCATCGCGTTGAACGCCTCTGCCAGTTCGCCGAGTTCGTCACGGCTGGTGACGGGAATCGATGCGCGGAAATCCTGGGCCGCCAGTTTCATTACACCGTGGCGCAGTGATTCCACCGGCCGGATCACGATGCGTCCGAGCAGCATGCCGGTCACACTGGCCAGGAGGATGCCGAGCAGGGTAATCACGAGTGTCAGTGACAACTCATCGGTGAGCAGCCACGCACTGCCCCGGTGCTGCAGACCGCTGAACAGCACCGCCTCGACCCGTCCCGTGGCGTCAACCAGCGGCGTGTAAAGACCCCAGTACTGTCCGTCCTCGGCTTCCTGGCTGTAGTACGCCTGCCGGTGATTAAGTGCCTCGAAGGCGCTCGCCGGCAGTCGCAACTTCAAGGGTTGTTCTTCCTCCGAAAAAGCCCTGGCGAAATCCCCGTTCCGCGGGTAGAAAAGCCGTGTCTTGAGGCCGCTGGTCTGGCTGAGACGATTCAGCAAGTCCTTGTCGAACAGCGTCCCCAGTACCAGCCGGTAATGCCGCGGCTGGTCGCGGGGGATGCGCACAATCGTGATGGCTGCCAGCAGGCTGTTGCCGTCCTGCTCCACTTTTACCACTGCACTATCCTGACCCTGGCTCCAGTAGGTTGCCAGATGTATCGGATGCGAGGAATAGATCAGCCGGTTTTCGTAGTCATACAGCTGCACCAGGTTGATATCGAGCTGCCTCGCGAGTCGCCATAGTGGCGAGGGGACCGGAGACTGACCCGCCGTGAGATTCATGGCGCCCTGTGTTGATTCCTCCAGCACATCGGCAAACAGTCGTGAATTCTCGTGGATGCGGTCCAGGGAATCCTTGTTTACCTGAGCCGCCTCGCGTAACCAGCGTTCAATGGATTCATCCGTGCGGCCGGCGATCCAGGAGGCCGAGATCCATCCCGTGATCAGCATGGGTACGACGATGATCACGATGATGACGAGCATTACCTTGCGTTGCAGGCGATTGAGAGACAGTCGCGCATTCATCCTGCAAATTCCGTCGATTTCCACATTTCACGTAGCCAAAGATTCGCAGCGGAACGGCCTGTTGCCCGGCGCGGGATGGGCATCTTGCTGAAACACAAGCATATGATGGTTCTGCCGGTTGCTGGCCCGATACTTGCCATCAGGTGATAGAAATCTCTTTGAACTCAATACAGTACGCCAATAATCATGACCAGCGCAAAATATTACCGGATGATGGAAAAACCACATCGCCCCGACAATACTAACCCGGGCGGTAGAAACGCGCTGCCGCCGCCGGTAATCCGCTGCCAGTGCAGGCCCTGGCGGAAGCTGATCAGTCAAGTAACTGATATATATATTAAAAAACAGCGCATGATCGTGCTGCGATTCAATGTGCCTCCTTGACATATACGTGAGTTAGTATATAATCACTCACTAATATATCTTGGTGAGGTAGGACATGAATACACGACGACAGTTAGCGAGTTTTGGACTGGCAGTGGCGTTGTCCACCAGTAGCCTGACCGGCATGGCCGGTGAGGGTGACCTGTGCGCTCCGTTCAAGAATAATGGCAAGGTTGATCAATCGCTGCTGGCGACGATGCTCGAGGCGGCTGATGGCGGTCGTCTCTATCGAATCGAGGCTTCATCCTCGAAGGTCGGCTTTTGTGTGAACAGCCAGTTCAGGCGCGTTGAGGGTGACTTCCAGGAGTTCCAGGGCGGCATGGCCCTGAGCAAGGAAGGCGCCGGCAAGGCGCAAACCCTGGTGGCGATCAAGGCCGGCAGTCTGGATACCGACGGTGCGCTCATCGAGAGCATGATCAAGAGCGAACGTTTCTTCGATGTGGAGAATTACCCCGATATTCTCTTCGTCAGCACCGGTTTTGAATGGACCGGCAGCACTACGGCGAAACTGACGGGTGACCTGACGCTGCATGGCGTCACAAAACCGGTCGTGTTCAACGTCACGCTGACGGATATCAAGGACACCACGGCGGGCGAGGGCGAGCAGATCCTGGTCAAGGCGACCACGAAGGTCAGCCGCGCTGAATTCGGCATGGACACCCTGTCGTCGCTGGTCGATGACAACGTGCAGTTATGCATGAGCGTCAAGGCGAGGAAATTCGCGGGCAAGGTGTGAACGGAAAAACCGGATTAACGACCCGAATCGCATGTGCCTGGACTTTCCTTACTGAAAATAACAGCCACGGATCCACGGAAGACACGGATCTACAGTAATAATGTCTGTGTCTTCCGTGGATTTCGTGGCTATTGCCATGATTTGCGATTGACCACGCCCGATTCAGGTTAACCGTCCGCTCTGCTACTGCCTGGCTCCGACACGGCGTCCTTCCCCCCATCGAGACGCTCGACATCCACGGCTACGTGTATCCGGTGACCCGGATCGCCACCGTAAATGATGCCCTTCAGCGGTGTAACATCCCCGAAATCGCGCCCCCATGCCGTGGTGATATGCTGGTACTGCGGGATCTGATTGTTGGTGGGATCGAAGTCCATCCAGCCCGTCTCGGGCAAAAAGACCGAGAAC
>Ga0210144_1001414_pt1 | contig 10022 bp, 5 predicted proteins | sample Muzzi_PWA_D2_FD_185532 | JGI IMG/M metagenome (GOLD analysis project Ga0210144, IMG submission 185532) | Wetland microbial communities from San Francisco Bay, California, USA, that impact long-term carbon sequestration - Muzzi_PWA_D2 (SPAdes) | ecosystem: Environmental > Aquatic > Marine >...
ACGACCGCATCCTCGGACGCCAGCACCCGGCCCTGGAGCGGCTGGGCGACGCCTTCGCCGCGCTGCCGAACGAGCGCCCGCATGTGATCCGCCGCGCCAGCGACCTGAAGGGCGAGCTTGCCCGGCTCGCCGCCGAAGACCCGGAAGTCGCCAGGGCCATCGCCGCCGCCGTCGCCGGGCTCAACGGCACCCCGGGCAAGCCGAAGAGCTTCCGCGCCCTGCACGAGCTGATCCAGGTCCAGAACTGGCGGGCGGCGTTCTTCCGGGTGGCGGCCGACGACATCAACTACCGCCGCTTCTTCAACATCAACGAGCTTGCCGGCCTGCGCATGGAGCAGCCCGAGCTGTTCGACCTCACCCACCGTCTCGTCCTCGACAAGCTCGCCGACGGCACCCTCGACGGCCTGCGCATCGACCACATCGACGGTCTGCTCGACCCCAAGGCCTATTGCATCCGCCTCAGGCAGAAGGCCAAGCGGCCCTTCTATCTCGTCGTCGAGAAGATCCTCGCCCGCCATGAGCACCTGCGCGACGACTGGCCGATCGAAGGCACCACCGGCTACGAGTTCGCCACCCTCGTCGGCGGCCTGTTCGTCGATCCGGCTGGCGAGGAGGCGTTCACCGCGCTCTACCGCGCCTTCACCGGCCAGGCCCAGGCCTTCGAGGACACCGTCCGCGACTGCAAGATGCGCATCATGACGACCGAGATGGCGAGCGAGCTCAACGTGCTCGCCCGCGACGCCGCCCGCATCGCCCGCGCCAACTGGCGAAGCTGCGACTTCACCGACAACATCCTCCACAAGGCGCTCCGCGAGATCGTCGCCCGCTTTCCCGTCTACCGCACCTATATCGACGGCTCGGCGCCCGCCGAGGAGGACCGGCGCGACATCGACTGGGCGATCACCCAGGCCCGTCGTGCCAGGGACGCGGCCGACGAAAGCGCCTTCGACTTTCTCCACGCTCTCCTCACCACTGACCTCGTCGGCGAGCCGCGGAGCGGCTACAGCCGCCAGGCCGTCGTGCGCTTCGCCATGAAGGTGCAGCAATACAGCGGCCCGGTGATGGCCAAGGGCCTCGAGGACACCGCTTTCTACCGCTACAACCGCCTTGTCGCGCTGAACGAGGTCGGCGGCCATCCCGACCATTTCGGCGTCGCGGTCTCCGCCTTTCACCGGGCCAACGCTGAGCGGGCGCGGCGCTGGCCGCACGCCATGCTCACCACCTCGACCCATGACACCAAGCGCGGCGAGGACACCCGGGCACGTCTCTACGTGCTGTCCGAGATGCCCGAGGAATGGGACCGCCACGTCCAGTCATGGAGCCGGATGGTGCGGGCCCGCCGCGGCGACGTCGAAGGCACCGCACCACCCGACCGCAATGACGAGTATCTGCTCTATCAGCTTCTCCTCGGCGCCTGGCCCGCGGAGCTTACCGACGTCGATGACCTCGACCCCGACGCGGTTGCCGCCTTCGCGACGCGCGTCGAAGCCGCGCTGGTCAAATCGGTGCGCGAGGCCAAGATCCATTCGAACTGGGTGCTGCCCGACGAGGCCTATGAGGAGACGCTCACCTCCTTTGTACGCGACTGCCTTGACACCGACACCTCCCGCTCAAACCCGTTCCTTGACAATTTCCGGCCGTTCCAGGCGCGCATCGCCCGTCTCGGCATGCTGAACAGCCTGGCCCAGACGCTGGTCAAGCTGACCGCTCCCGGCATGCCGGACCTCTATCAGGGCAGCGAGCTGTGGGACCTCACCCTCGTCGATCCGGACAACCGGCGCCCGGTCGACTACGAGCACCGTCGGCGGGTTGCCGCCGAGGTGGATTCAAAGTTCGAACAGGACCCGGCGGCGATCGTCGGGCTGCTCGAACGGTGGAAGGACGGCGCGGTCAAGCTCGCGCTCACCCGGCTGGCGCTCGCTCTCCGCCGCGAGAAGCCGGACCTGTTTGCCAGGGGCGACTACGAGGTGCTGGAGGCGACGGGAGAGCGCGCCGATCATGTCTGTGCCTTCGCGCGGCAGCACAGCGCTTACTTTGTGGTGACCGCGGTTCCCCGCCTGGTGGCCGCCCTCGACGCCCGGCCCGGCTGGGGCGACACGCACATCCCGCTGCCGTCGGGGTCCGACCACAAATGGTGGCGGAACGCCCTCACCGGCGACCTCATCGAGGTTGGCGAACAGGACAGCCCGCGGTCGATTCCGGCGGAGCGGGTGTTCGGAGACTTCCCGGTCGCGGTGCTGATGCCTGCTCTCGCCGGCTGACGCGGCAGCCCTCGCTCTGCCGGATTGGCTGCTGTGGCACTCCGGAGGCGGGGCGCATCAGCAATCACCGCGCTCTACCTCGAAAACGGCCCTGCATTACCGCGGGGCCCGCTTGGCGAGGATGCGCTGCAGCGTCCGGCGATGCATGTTGAGCCGCCGGGCCGTTTCCGAGACGTTGCGGTCGCACAGCTCGTAGACACGCTGGATATGCTCCCAGCGCACCCGGTCGGCCGACATCGGGTTTTCCGGCGGCGGCGCCTTCTCGCCCGGTTCGCGGGTCAGCGCGAAGTGGACGTCGTCGGCGTCCGCCGGCTTGGCGAGGTAGTCCACCGCGCCGAGCTTCACCGCGGTCACCGCCGTGGCGATGTTGCCGTAGCCGGTCAGCACGATGATGCGCGAATCCGGGCGGCGGCGACGGATCAGCTCGACAACGTCGAGGCCGTTGCCGTCTTCGAGCCGCATGTCCACGACGGCGTAGGCTGGGGGCACCGATTCGGCCTTGCGCAGGCCTTCGGCGACGTTGTCGGCGGTCTCCACCTCGTAGCCCCGGGACTCCATGGCCCGCGCCAGGCGTTGCAGGAAGGGTTTGTCATCATCAACAATCAAAAGCGACATGTCTGATTTCTCTGTGGTTTCGGGCATTGCGCGCCGTCCTCGGTCGCGTGCGAAATAGTGTCGCGGCGCGGGAATTGGAAGGGTTATAGGGATTCGACCTCGGCTCGCCAAGCCGTTCCCGACTCATCGGTTTCCGTCTCCGGCGGCTCGGCGTCGAACAAGGCCCGCGGCCACGTGACGCGGACGACGGCGCCGTTTGCCGGGGCCTCGCGGTTGGCCATCGACAGGCGGGCGCCCGTCCGCTCCAGGAGCGTCTTGGCGATGAAAAAGCCGAGCCCCAGCCCGCCGGCCTCGTGATCGGCGACATCGTCCTCGGCGCGGTCGCGGGTCGTTACGTAGGGCTCGCCGATGCGGTCAAGGATTCCGGGCGCGAAGCCCGGGCCGTCGTCGGCGATGGTGATCGCGACCCGCCGGTCGTCCCAGGCGCTGGTGATCTCGACCCGGTTCTGGGCGAAGTCGACGGCGTTTTCCACGAGATTCGCCAGCCCCTGGATCACCGCCGGATTGCGCCGCGCGATCGGCTCGTCCCTGCCGTCCGGCGGCCTGGCAATGGCGATCTCCACGGCGAACTCGCGGTAGGGCGCGACCACCTCCTCGATCAGGTGCGACAGCGGCTGGCGGGTGTGCGGATGGTCGAGCTCGCCGGACAGCGACGTCAGCTTGGAAAGGATGTCGCGGCAGCGTTGCACCTGGCTGCGCAACAGGGCGATGTCCTCGGCGTGCGCGCCGCCGGGCGGCATCTCGCGCTCGAGCTCCTTGGCGACCAGCGCGATGGTTGCCAGCGGCGTGCCGAGCTCGTGCGCCGCGGCCGCGGCCAGCCCGTCGAGGGCATTGAGATGGTGCTCGCGGGCAAGCACCCTCTCGGTGGCGTTGAGCGCCTTGGCGAGCTGGCGGGCTTCCTCGGCGACCCGGAACGTGTAGATGCCGGTGAAGGCGCAGGCGGACACCAGCGCGAACCAGACGCCGGCCGAGTAAATGAGCGGCAGGGCAAGGCTTTCCCCTGCCGTCCACGGCAACGGCTCATGGACGATGACGAGCAAGGTTGCCGTGGCGACGACCAGCATGCCGAGCAGCAACGTCGGCCGCGGCGCCAGCGTCGTTGCCGACACGATCACCGGCACCAGCAGCAGGATGGCGAACGGGTTGTCGAGGCCGCCGGTGAGGAAGAGCAGGCCGCCGAGCTGCAACACGTCATAGGATAAGAGCCACAGCGAGGCGACGCTGCCCAGCCTCTGGCTCGCCTTGTAGATGATCCGCAAGGCGATATTGAGCAGCGCCGACAGCGCGATCAGCCCGAGGCAGAAGAAGAATTGCAGGGGGAAATCGAGGCCGAAGCGGACGAAGACGACGGCGGCGATCTGGCCGGCGACGGCCAGCCAGCGAAGCCGGATAAGGGTCTCGAGCCGCAGGCTGTGGCCCGCGAGGTCGCTTGCTGGAAGGTGAAGGTCCGCCATGGCTCAGGGCTGCTTGGTTACCAAACGGTCAATCTTTTCCTTGCTTTGCCACCCCTGCTCACCATATCATTTTTGCGGTGCAAAACTGTCGGCCGAGTCGATAGGATTGCGCCCCCGGAAAGGGGTTGGGCTTTGTCCTATTATCAGCTTTACGAATTGAATCATGCTGCGCTCAGTCCGTTTCGGGCCGCAGCCGATGCGACGCGGCTCTATTTCAAGAATCCGCTGAACCCGCTGTCGCATACGCCGTTCGGCCGGAGCGTCGCGGCGGCGGCGGAACTGTTCGAGCGAACCACCCGGCGCTACGCCAAGCCGGAATTCGGCATCACCTCGACGGTGGTGCGCGGCCAGCGGGTCACCGTCCAGGAGCGGGTGGCGTGGTCCCGCCCGTTCTGCAATCTTCTGCATTTCGAGAAGCGCGTGCCGCGAAACGGCGCCGATCAGCCGAAGCTGCTGATCGTCGCGCCGATGTCCGGCCACTATGCGACGCTGCTTCGCGGCACGGTCGAGACCATGCTGTCCGACCACGACGTCTACATCACCGACTGGGTCGATGCGCGCATGGTGCCGCTCTCCGACGGCACCTTCGACCTCGACGACTATGTCGACTATGTGATTTCCATGCTCCACTTGCTGGGGCCGGGCGCCCACGTCATGGCCGTGTGCCAGCCGTCGGTGCCGGTGCTGGCGGCGGTCGCCTTGATGGAGACGCGCGGCGACGAGTACCTCCCGGCGACGATGACGCTGATGGGCGGACCGGTCGACACCCGCATCAGCCCGACTGCGGTCAACACGCTCGCCCACAATCACGATCTCGACTGGTTCCGCCGCAACGTGATCATGCAGGTGCCGTTTCCGCATCCCGGCTTCATGCGCGACGTCTATCCCGGCTTCCTGCAGATCTCCGGCTTCCTCGGCATGAATCTCGACCGGCACGTCGAGGCGCATCGCGATTTCTTTCGCCATCTCGTCGACGGCGACGGTGATTCGGCCGACAAGCACCGCGATTTCTACGACGAATATCTGGCGGTGATGGACCTTACCGCCGAGTTCTATCTGCAGACCGTCGATACCGTGTTCATCAAGCATGCTCTGCCGGAGGGCAGGATGATGCATCGTGGCGAGCGCGTCGATCCGGCGGCGATCCACCGGGTCGCCATGTTCACCGTCGAGGGCGAACACGACGACATCTCCGGCGTCGGCCAGACAAAGGCGGCGCACGACATCTGCACCGGCATCCCCGCCGAGCGCCGGGCGCATTACCTGCAGCCGAAGGTCGGCCATTACGGTGTCTTCAACGGCTCGCGCTTCCGCTCCGAGATCGCGCCGCGCATCGGCGACTTCATCGCCACCCACGGCGCCGGCCGCGGCAATGGCGCCAGGAAAGCGACGACGAACGGTGCTGCGGCGCCGAAACCCGAGCCGGCCGCCAAGCGTGCGCCGGATAGCCTCCAGGCGATCACCGGCGTCGGCCCGAAGACCGAGAAGCTGCTCAACGCCGAGGGGATTTCCACCTTCGCCGAACTCGCTGCGCTGAAACCCGGCGACGTGACGAAACTCGAGAAGAAGCTCGGCTTCCCCGGCCGCATCGCCCGCGAGCAGTGGATCGAGCAGGCGAAAGCGCTGGCCTCCAAGTAGGTCGAGCGAGCCAGCCTCCCAAGGGAGCGAACACTGGCGTTTGTACACGGACGGCAGAGCCCGCAGAGCTGTCGTCCTCCGGCTTGACCGGAGGACCCGTTGCCAAACCTCAAACGCCCGGCAGTCAAACGTGCGCACCGGACGTCCCTGCGGTGCCAGACGAAGAACGGTCCTCCGGTCAAGCCGGAGGATGGCAGTGGAGCGAGTGGTGCGCCTTCGGCCACGCCGGAATCGGCAGGCTCCTCGTCCGATTTTTCTTGAAACGGGTTTTGACCATACCCACGTCCAAACTTGTCACCATGACAGGGGAGAACGATGTTCAATTCCTACGCCATGCGTCCGGCCTGGACGCCGCTTACCATCCTCCTGATGGTCATCGGCTTCGTGTTCTTCTGGCCGCTCGGTCTCGCAATGCTCGCCTACATCATCTGGGGCCATCGCCTGCCCGAGGTAAGGCGTCACTTCGACGGCATGAAGCGCGACTGGTCGAACGAGTTCCGCGGCTGCGGGGCGCGTGGCTATGCGCGCACCGGCAACGCCGCCTTCGACGAGTACCGGGCCCGCGAGCTGAAGCGGCTCGAGGAAGAGCGCCGCAAGCTGGAGGAGGAACGTCGCGAGTTTGAGACGTTCATGCAGAACCTCCGGCGCGCCCGCGACCAGGAAGAGTTCGACCGTTTCATGCGCGAACGCAACACTTCGCGGAAGAACGGCGACAACGAGCGGACGGTCGATCTCTAGGTCCGTCCTACGCGACGGATCGACGACGGCGGGGCTTGAAGCCCCGCCGTTTTGATTCGCGATGTCGGCCGCGTCCGGGTCGCATCGATGGACGCAACATGCCGCGCGAAGGATTCCGGCTTTCGCCCAAATCGCGCAGAATGATCGAAGCCGATTGATTCGCGATTTTGGGTCGACGCCCGCATGGTCTTCTTCGAACAGAAACCGCCACCGCGCCGTGCCGTTCATTTCGATCTCGCCACCGAGCGCGGCACGGTGGCGGTTGCCTTGCGCCGGCATCCGCGCGCCCGCAACTACACGCTTCGCGTTGGCAGCCCGGCCGGCTCGCCGGTGCTCACCATGCCGGCGCGCGGCTCGCTTGCCGAAGCCCGCGCCTTCCTCGACCGCCACGCCGGCTGGCTCGTCCGCCAGATGGGCAAGCTCCCTGAGGCGCTGCCGATCGTCGACGGCGCTAGCGTTCCGCTTCGCGGCGTTCCTCACCTGATCCATCACGCCCCGCACCGTCGCGGCACGGTGACGACAGCGACCAACGGCGAAGGGCCGGTGCTTCTGGTCGCCGGCCAGGTCGAGCATCTCCGCCGCCGCGTGGTCGACTTCCTCAAGCGCGAGGCACGCCGCGATCTCGATCGCGCGGTGACAAGGCATGCGATGATGCTTGGCGTTCGCGTCAAGGCGATCCGGCTGCGCGATCAGACCAGTCGCTGGGGATCCTGCTCGTCGACGGGAACGCTCTCCTTCTCGTGGCGGCTGGTGATGGCGCCGCCCTTCGTCCTCGACTATCTCGCCGCCCACGAGGTGGCGCATCTTCACGAGATGAACCACAGTCCGCGCTTCTGGCATCTGGTGGAATCGGTCTGCCCGGAGACCCGGCAGGCGCGCGCCTGGCTGAACAGCGAGGGCCTCCGCCTTCACGCCATCAGAGCTTAACATCCCCGGGCGGTACGGTGCCACCGCTAGTGCCTTGTATTTTGGCGACAGGCTGCCTGGTTCCATCGGAATCCTGGGTCTTGTCGTTAGAAGGAATTAAGAGGTCCTTCGCCAAAGCGACAAACGATCCAAAATAAAACCCGACAATTATTCCTCCCCAGTTGGATATAATGTCTGGCGCTGTTGCACTTTGTTCAAATATAGTCAAATAGCAAGCAGTAAGAATCACAGCTAGCGCGATGACTCCGGAAACGACAGTACCGGCGTACACAACGATACGAAGGGCTCTCATATTTTCATTCATGACGTCACCTTACTACACGCCTGCAATAGGTCATCCAGATTATGGCCGCTTCGCGTATATTTTATTTCCCTATTATACTTTTTTACAACTTCACAAAGCTGAGATAAATTCGATAACAACAATACGTTATCAATAGTGCCGCTATTCAGCCATTCATTATATTCAGAATAGCTATAATAGTTAGTTATAAAGTGCGTCCAATCGCGTATGAAGGGTACAACTACCCCATTCATGCTCTGCTTATCAGCCCCAAGCAAAAACTTATAAATGATAGCCATGCTGATGTCCAGTTTATCTTCGCCAGCAAAATACAAATATGCGGCTTGGGTAACGCTATAGTCATTATTGTCACTAGACAAACTCGCATTATACAGAACAAGCAACTCGCTGTCGTATGGTAACGCTCCTGATCCTAGAGTATAAATTTGTTGACGATTTCTATACAATGACGTGATTATCCGATCATAAATGTTTTGCCTTATGGCCGAAGGCAGAAGGATAAAAGGCGACGAAAGGGATTCGCCCCGGAAATAGTATAGAGCATCAATCGGAGGAGGAGAATGCTGCGAATCGGAATAATACTCAAACAGACTAGCGACAAGTTTGTACAATATTACAGAAAAATTAGCCCGTCTTGTAGCATCGGAGTCGCTTGATAAGGATCGTGTTAAAGTGATTGCGAGCGTAATCTTATCTTGCGCGATGTCAGGCCTATTATTATTCAAAGACTTATTAGTATCGACAATGAGGTCTTGGATTAAGTTCGCTTTATGGGTGATTGTGAGGTCGTATTGATAATCGTATTTGTTATGTGTGTTTACAAAAAATGTAATTGGGGGCTTTGGGTGGATGATCGTGTAGCTAGGATCGGCAATGGCGATAACGAAACGACGTTGGTCGAACGCCGTCGGCAGAAATTTTGCTTCAAAAGAATTTTGGCGGGGATCGAATTCTGCATCTTCGGACCGATCCAATTGGTTGTCGTCTTCGTAAACCGAAACACGGACGGTTGGATTGGTTGCCTTGTCGGGGTAAGGGAGGTTCGTGATTGTCCCGTGGACGCGTATTGTTTCGGATTGTGCGGCTAAAGGCGCCCACACCCAAAATGCTGCCGCGCAAAGCGCAAGGCGACACAGACGCATCACCGCCTCCAGGAGATGAGATAATATAAACGCACAATCTATAGATGATTGCAACCTGTGAGCCCTGCGGGAGCCAGGCCGAGGCGTCCGAAGAGGGTCCTCGGCAGCGGCGGCAAACTCGTGCACCATGCCAGGATGGCAGCGCCGGGGCCGCTCCACGTGACCATCGATCTTGCCGACGAAGCGGCGACCGCGCGCCTTGCCGAGGACGTGGCCGCCTGCCTCGAGCCGGGCGACGTGGTCACGCTGTCGGGCGGGCTCGGCGTCGGCAAGACCACCTTCGCCCGCGCCTTGATCCGCGCCCTTGCCGACGATCCCGAGCTGGAGGTGCCGAGCCCCACCTTCACGCTGGCCCAGAGCTATGCCGTCGGTCGCGTGCCGGTCACCCACTTCGACCTCTACCGTCTCGCATCGCCCGACGAGCTCGACGAGATCGGTCTCGATGAATCCCTCGTGTCTGGCGCGGCGCTGATCGAGTGGCCCGAGCGGGCGGAGACGCGTCTGCCGGCCGAGCGACTGGACATCGCCTTCGCCCTTGCCGGCGAGGGGCGCACCGCAACCCTCTCCGGCAGTCACAGCTGGGAACGCCGCATCGGCCGCAGCCTTGCCGTCCGCGCCTTCCTTGACCGCGCCGGCTGGACCGATGCCGGCCGCCATCACCTTCAGGGCGACGCCTCGACCCGCACATGGGAGCGCATCCGCGCCGCTGAGGGCCGCGCCGTGCTGATGGACTGGCCGCGCCGCGAAGCGGCTCCCGACGACCGCCGTCAGGTATTTCGCGCCCGTGACGCCCGCGCCTTCGTCGCCGTGGACGCCGCACTGCGCGACGCCGGCTTCTCTGCCCCAAGAATCATCGCCAGCGACCTCGACGCGGGCATCGTCCTGATGGAGGACTTCGGTACCGAAGGCGTCCTCCGGCCGGACGGCACCCCGGATCCCGAGC
>Ga0210144_1001417_pt1 | contig 10009 bp, 10 predicted proteins | sample Muzzi_PWA_D2_FD_185532 | JGI IMG/M metagenome (GOLD analysis project Ga0210144, IMG submission 185532) | Wetland microbial communities from San Francisco Bay, California, USA, that impact long-term carbon sequestration - Muzzi_PWA_D2 (SPAdes) | ecosystem: Environmental > Aquatic > Marine >...
GCCCGGTGGTCGGCATCGGAACGCTTGCCGTCATTGCCGAGCGGGCGCGGGAAATCGCCGGGCCGGTGCCGGTCTTGGCCGTGCTCGACGCCAGGCGCGGCCAGGTCTATGCCCAACCATTCGAGGAAAACGGCCAACCGTCCGCCGCCCCCGCCGCTGATTCTCCGGTGTCCTTTGCCGCGCTGGTGACGCCAGCCACCATGCTTGCCGGCTCAGGCGCTGCGCCGGTCGCCCGCGAAGCGGATGCGGATGCTCTCAGCCGACTCGTGCATGCCGAGTCGGCTCCGGATATTGGCGTCCTGGTCCGGCTCGGGCTTGCCGCGCCGGCCCCGTCCGGCCCGCCACGCCCGCTCTACCTGCGGCCGCCCGACGCCAAGCCGCAGAGCGCGGCCGCCGTGCCCCGGCAATGATCGACTTTCTTCAGCGTCCCCGTATCGTCGTCGAGCCGGTCGGCCCGGAAGATGCCGACGTGCTGGCCGACATCCATGGCGATGCCTTCGCCCGCGCCTGGTCGGCCGAGGAATTCGCCGCGCTTGCCTCCGATCCGGCGGTTTTCGCCTTCGGGCTGCGCCGTCACTCGCTCTTGTGGCCACCGCGCCTGGTCGGCTTCGTCCTGACTCGGGTCGCGGCCGACGAAGCGGAAGTGCTGACGATAGCGGTGAGAAGCACCAGCCAGGGCAGGGGGCTCGGCCGGGCGCTGATGGACGAAACCCTGCGCAAGCTCTACCGCGACAGGATCGTAACCTGCTTTCTCGAAGTCGACCGCGATAACCGGGCGGCGGTCTCGCTCTATCGATCGCTCGGTTTCGAGATCGTCGGCGAACGGAAGGGGTATTATCACCGCCTCGACGGCCCCGCCGGGGTCGCCCTTGTCATGCGGGTGAAGCTTCGTTAATCGCCGGTAGAGGAAGCTTGCGACGTGACCGGAGAAAGCAAGGCCAGCAGCCTCGAGGATGCCTGCGCCGCCAAGGGTCTCAGGATGACCGAGCAGCGCCGGACGATCGCCCGCGTTCTGGACGCGGCGACCGATCATCCGGATGTCGAGGAGCTGTACCGTCGCGCCTCCGCCGTCGACGCGCGGATCTCCATCGCCACCGTCTATCGCACCGTCAAGCTGTTCGAGGACGCCGGGGTCATCGCCCGCCACGATTTCGGCGAGGGGCGGAGCCGGTACGAGACGATTCCCGACATCCATCACGACCATCTGATCGACCTGCGGTCGGGAGAGGTGATCGAGTTTCGCAACGAGGAGATCGAGCGCCTGCAGCAGGCGATCGCCGAGCGCCTCGGCTTCCGGCTGGTCGATCACCGCCTGGAGCTCTACGGCGTTCCGATTGGCGACAGGAAGAAGGGCGACAATTGATGGGCCTTTTGCGCGTTGTCGCGGTCGTCGTCATCCTCGCCGTCTGGACACTTCTCCTCGCGCCGCTTCAGCTCATCGCCATACGGCGGAACTGGCCGCTCGCCCGCACGCTCCCCTACCACTGGCAGCGCCTCGCCCGGCTGATGCTCGGCCTCAGGGTCCGGGTCGAGGGCGAGCCGGCCAAGGCGCCGCTCCTGCTCACCGCCAACCACATCTCGTGGCTCGACATCACCGTTCTCGGCAGCGTTCTGCCGATTTCCTTCGTCGCCAAGGCCGAGGTGGCCGGCTGGCCGGTGCTCGGAACCCTCGCGCGGCTGCAGCGCACCGTCTTCATCGACCGCACCCGCCGCTCGCAGACCGGCCTGGCGGCCGATATGATCGCCCAGCGCATCGGCAACGGCGACGTCATGGTTCTCTTTGCCGAGGGGACGACGGGCGATGGCATCCGCGTCCTGCCGTTCCGCAGCGCCCTGATCGGCGCCGCCAGCGCCGCCGCGGGATCGAAAACGATCACGGTGCAGCCCGTTGCGATCACCTACACCGCCATCCAGGGCATCCCGGTCGGCCGCGCCGACATGCCCGATATTGCCTGGTATGGCGACGCGGATTTCATCGCCCATTTCCGTCGGCTGGTCGGCTGCGGCGGGATCGACGCGGCAGTGAGCTTCGGCCAGCCGATCCCCTTCGGCCCCGAGACCGATCGCAAAAAGGTTGCCGAGGCGTGCTACGCCTCGGTACGCGCGATGGTCGAGGAAGCACGCGGCCGGGCGTCACGGAACGGCCACGGCGGCCGTCTATTCTCTCGCGAGCAAAAAGGCGGTAAAGGGACGGCCGACACGCCGGCCGGTGGATATGCCGTGCCCGGCGGCGAACAGGTCGTCGACCGGGCTTCATGAACGGAACGGAACGAAAGCTGAGAAGAGTCTTCGTCAGGACCTATGGCTGCCAGATGAACGTCTACGATTCCGAACGGATGACGGACGCTCTGGAGCCGTCCGGCTACACGCCGGTCGATACTCCGGAGGCGGCCGACCTGATCCTCCTCAATACCTGTCACATCCGGGAAAAGGCGGCCGAGAAGGTCTATTCGGAGATCGGCCGCCTGCGGCGACTGAAGGAAGCCGCCGCGGGAAGCGGCCGCGAGGTGCTGATCGGCGTTGCCGGCTGCGTTGCCCAGGCCGAAGGCGAGGAGATCATGCGCCGGGCGCCGGCCGTCGATCTGGTGGTCGGTCCGCAGTCCTATCAGAGCTTGCCCGACATCGTGGGGCGTGCGGCGCTTGGTGAGCGCGTGGTCGAGACGGAATTCGCCGTGCGCGACAAGTTCGCCGCGCTCGCCCGGCCGGCTGGCCGGCGGCCGGGGCGGTACGCCGCGTTCCTGACCGTACAGGAGGGCTGCGACAAGTTCTGCACCTTCTGCGTCGTCCCCTACACCCGCGGGGCCGAGGTTTCGCGCCCGGTCGAGGCGATCGTGGCGGAGGCGACCCGGCTCGCCGCCGCGGGCGTCCGCGAGGTGACGCTGCTCGGCCAGAACGTCAATGCCTGGCACGACGAGGGGCCGGACGGTCGCGACTGGGGGCTCGGCCGCCTGCTCTTCCGGCTTGCCGAGATACCCGGCATCGACCGGCTCCGCTACACCACCAGCCATCCCCGCGACATGGACGACGAACTGATCGCCGCCCATCGCGACCTCGACGTGCTGATGCCGTACCTGCATCTGCCGGTCCAGTCGGGGTCCGATCGCGTGCTCGCCGCGATGAACCGTCGGCACCGCCGCGACGACTATCTGCGCCTCATCGACCGGGTCCGGGATGCCCGGCCCGACATCGCGCTCGCCGGCGATTTCATCGTTGGCTTCCCCGGCGAGGAGGAGGCGGATTTCGCCGACACGATGAGGATCGTTGACGAGGTGGGTTACGCTTCGGCGTTCTCGTTCAAGTACAGTCCGCGTCCCGGTACGCCTGCAGCGGGCCGCGCGCAGGTCCCTGAGCCGGTCAAGGCCGAGCGGCTGGCGCGACTGCAGGAGAGGATCGCCGTCGCTCAGGCGGCGTTCAATGCCTCGCGCGTCGGCATGATCGCCGAGGTGCTGTTCGAGAAACAAGGCCGCCATGCGGGCCAGATCGTCGGACGCTCGCCGTGGCTGTCGCCGGTCCAGGTGTCGGCCGACAAGGGGCTGATCGGCTCGATCGCCCGGGTGGAGATCACCGGGGTTGGCGCCAACAGCCTGTTTGGCCGGCTCGCCGACGGGACCGGCATAGCGGTTCAGACTGCGGAGGCGTCGGCTTGACGCCGCGCTCCACCGCGTCAACGGCGACGGCGCTCTCCGGCAACGAGACGCACATCGTCGTCGCGTTCGACGACAATCGGCTGATTCCGGCGTTGTTTGGCGAGTTTGACCGCAACCTCGCGCTGATCGAGCAACGATTCGGCGTCGATGCTGCGGCGCGCGGCAATCAGGTGACGATTCGCGGCACGTCGGAGGCCTGCACGCGGGCCCGCCTCGCCCTCGACATCCTTTACGGCCGTCTGCAGGAAGGCCACGAACTCGTCCCCGGTGACGTCGACGGCGCCATCCGCATGGCGGAAGCAGCCGAAGCCCAGCTCAGCCTGCCGACGCTTGAGCCGCGGGGCCGCCTGGCCATGGCCCAGATCGCGACGCGTCGGCGGACCGTCATGGCGCGCACCGCGGTGCAGGACGCCTATATCCGGGCCTTCGACCGGGCCGAACTGATCTTCGGCATCGGCCCGGCTGGCACCGGCAAGACCTATCTCGCGGTCGCCTACGCCTCAGCCATGGTCGAGCGCGGCACGGCCGAGCGGATCATTCTTTCGCGCCCCGCAGTGGAAGCCGGCGAGCGGCTCGGCTTCCTGCCCGGCGACATGCGCGAGAAGGTCGATCCCTACCTTCGCCCGCTTTACGACGCGCTCTACGACATGATGCCCATCGACCGGGTCGAGCGCGGGCTGCAATCCGGCATGATCGAGGTGGCGCCCCTCGCCTTCATGCGCGGCCGTACGCTGTCGGACGCCATCGTCATTCTCGACGAGGCGCAGAACACCACCTCGATGCAGATGAAAATGTTCCTCACCCGGCTCGGCGAGAACTCCAAGATGATTGTCACCGGCGATCCGAGCCAGATCGACCTGCCGCCCGGCCAGACCTCGGGCCTCATCGAGGCGGTGGGTCTCCTGGACGGCGTGGCCGGCACTGCCCAGATCCGCTTCACCTCGGCCGATGTGGTCCGCCATCCGCTGGTGACCCGCATCGTCGAGGCGTATGACCGCGCCGAGTCGCGGGAAGGCTGACAATGTCATGGTCTGCCGGGACGGCACCGTTGGCGGCCGCCGTCGCGGTCGACACGATTGTCGAAGCGGGCGACTGGGCGGGGAAAACCGAAAATCGAACCCGACTTGAGCAGCTTGCCGAAGGCGCCGTCGCCGGCGCAATCGCCCGGACGGAACCTCTGATCGCCCCCGCGGCCGAAGTGGCGATCGTGTTCAGTGACGACGCGCATATCCGGGCGCTGAACCGGCGTTTTCGCGAGAAGGACGCGCCGACCAACGTTCTGTCGTTCCCTGCCGGCCCCCCGGTCGCCGGCCGCTACGGCCCTTTGCTGGGTGACGTGGTGCTGGCGTTCGAGACGGTGGCGGCCGAGGCTGCCGAGAAGGGGGTACCTTTCGACGACTATGTTTCCCATATGATTGTGCACGGTTTTCTTCACCTTCTTGGCTACGATCACGAGACCGATGAGGAAGCGGTTGTCATGGAGGGCCTGGAAACCGCTATCATGAAGGATCTCGGCATCGCCGATCCGTATGCCGAGTGAGCCTCAAACCCGCGACGATGAACAGCGCCGAAACCGCCAGTTCGACATCCGACCCCGTTCCTGAACCGGACAGTACCGCCGGGTCGGGTGCGTCCGGCCCCGAGCGCTGGCTCGAGCGCCTGAAGGCGGCCGTCGGCCTGCGCGGCGCGGTGACGATCCGCGAGGAGATCGCCGACGCGCTCGCCAGCGAGGACGCCGGCTTCTCGCCGGAAGAGCGGGCGATGCTCGCCAACATCCTGCGGCTCCGCGAGGTGCGGGTCGACGACGTGATGGTGCCGCGCGCCGACATCGAAGCGGTCGAGATCGGCACCCCCCTCGCCGACCTCCTCGCCGCCTTCCAACGCTCGGGGCATTCGCGCATGCCGGTCTTCCGGGAGACCCTCGATGACCCGGTCGGTCTCGTCCACATCAAGGACCTGATGAGCTACGTCGCCCGCACCGCGGCCATCACGCCAGAGGCGCTGGAGGAACCTGAAGAGCGCCGGAATGGTGCCGACGGCAGCAATGGCAAGACGCCGGCGGCCTTCGATCTCGGCCGCGTCGACCTGACCCGACCCTTGGCGGAGGCGGACCTGGTTCGCAACATCCTCTTCGTGCCGCCCTCGATGCCGGTGACGGCGCTGCTCGCCTCCATGCAGGGGACGCGGATGCAGATGGCCCTCGTCATCGACGAATATGGTGGCACCGACGGCCTGGTTTCGCTCGAGGACATCGTAGAGATGGTCGTCGGCGACATTGAGGACGAGCACGATACCGAAGCCCGGCCGATGATCGTGCCGGACGGCGACGGCGTGTTCCTCGCCGATGCCCGGGCCGACCTCGACGACGTCGCCGCGACGATCGGCGCCGACCTCGCTCCCGGCGAGGAAGGCGAGGACGTCGACACCATCGGCGGCCTGGTGTTCAGCCTGCTCGGCCGCATTCCGGTGCGCGGAGAGCTGGTGGCGGCGCCGGGCGGGTTCGAGTTCGAGATCCTTGACGCCGACCCCCGGCGGGTCAAGCGGTTGCGCATTTATCGCCGCCCGAATGGCGCGCCGCGGCCAGCGCCGCGCCACCGCCCGCGCCCGGCGCGCCCGGAGCCCGATACGGCGGACTGACCGTCGCGGGCAACTTCCCTTGACGCTACCGCGGCCGACGGCCTTTGGTCGGGCGCGATGGACCGAATCGCCAATTCGATCGTCGTGCTCTGGGGATGGCGGCGGGCGGCGCTTGCCATCGGCGCAGGCGCGCTGTCGGCGCTGGCGATGGCGCCCTTCTACCTGTTTCCGGTTCTGTGGATCACCCTTCCGATCTTTGTCTGGCTGATCGACGGGGCGACGGCCGCGGACGGGGCGGGCATGATCCGGCGGCTGATGCCGGCCCTGGCGGTCGGCTGGAGCTTCGGCTTCGGCTTCTTCGTGTGCAGCCTGTGGTGGATCGGCACTGCCTTTCTGGTCGAAGCGGCCGATTTCGCCTGGGCGATCCCGTTGGCGGTCATCGCGCTGCCGGCGGGGCTTGCACTGATCTGGGCGCTCGGCGCGGCAGCTGCTCGCGCCGCCTGGAGCGAAGGGTGGACGCGCGTTCTCGTCTTTGCCGTGGCGATGACCGCCGCCGAATGGCTGCGGGGCCACGTGCTGACCGGCTTTCCCTGGAATGCTCTCGGCTATGCGCTGACGCCGAACGCGCCGATGATGCAGTCGGCCTCGCTCGTCGGATTGTGGGGTCTCACCCTCGCCGCCTTCATCATCTTCGCCGCCCCCGCGGCTCTTGCCGGGACGCCGCGCGGAACCCATGGGGGCCGCAACCGCTTTCTCGCCTTCGCTGCCGCCTTGTTCCTCGCCCATCTCGGCTTCGGGGAACTGCGGCTCCTTGCTGCTAGCGATCCGGCCAGTGGGGACATCACCATCCGCATCGTCCAGCCGGCACTCGATCAGGCCGACAAGTGGAACACCAGCGAGGAAGACGCGATCGTCTCGCGGTATCTGAACCTCAGCGACGGTGCGACCTCGGCGGATCGCAACGGCGTCGGCAGTGCCGACATCCTGGTCTGGCCGGAATCGGCGTTTCCCTTCCTGCTGACGGACCGCCCCGACGTTCTGGGGGCAATCGCCGCCCTTTTGCCGAAGGGGACGACCCTGATCACCGGCGCCGCGCGCGCCGAACCGGGACACGGCGGCGGCCGATTGCCGCGTGTGTTCAACAGCGTCTACGTCATCGCCGACAACGGCGAGATCGTTGGCGCCTACGACAAGGTCCATCTCGTGCCCTTCGGCGAATACCTGCCGTTCCGCGAGCTCTTCGACGCGCTGGGCGTCCGCCAGCTGATCGACCTTCCGGGCGGCTTTTCACCGGGCTCGCGACGCCTCATGCTGACCCTCGACGGCGCTCCGTCTTTCATCCCGCTGATCTGCTACGAGATCATCTTTCCGGGGGAGGTCCTGCCGCCGGGGCCGCGGCCGGGCTGGCTGCTCAACCTCACCAATGACGGCTGGTACGGAAACACCCCCGGCCCCTACCAGCACTTCCTGCAGGCGCGGTTGCGCGCGGTCGAGCAGGGACTACCGTTGGTCCGGGCTGCGAATTCCGGGATCTCGGGAATCGTCGACGGCTATGGCCGGGTGCTCAAGAGTCTGGGGCTCGGGCTTGCCGGCATTGTCGACGGGAATCTTCCCGCTATACTTCCACCGACGGTCTATGCCCGATTTGGCGACGGCATATTCCTGGTGCTGCTGATCGCGGCGGTCGCCGTCGCCGGCGTAGGTCAATTTTCCTTTAGGTTGAGGAGGAATTGACAAAAATCGCATGCCCATGCTCTATCCCATATGTCCGACAAAAAGCGTTCCCGAGACGGGCGGGATAGACTGCGTTGCTATAGTCTAGGACGAGTCAAGCGTGAAGCGTGGGACATCGCGGCAAGGTGTCGCGAATCAATCAAGGCGAGCCGTCCCCGTGCGGCCAAAGAGAGAGGCCAAATGGCCAACAAAAAAACGCCAAATCCAATAGACATCCACGTCGGAAGTCGGGTTCGATTGCGCCGGATGATGCTCGGAATGAGTCAGGAAAAGCTCGGCGAGCATCTCGGCATCACGTTCCAGCAGATCCAGAAATACGAAAAGGGTACCAACCGGATCGGCGCGAGCCGACTTCAGCACATCGCCCGGGTGCTTTCGGTGCCGGTGTCGTTCTTCTTCGAAGATGCACCTGGCGGCGAGGCTCAGACTGGTGGCATGGCCGAGCAGCAATCGGCCAGCTACGTGGTTGATTTCCTCTCGAGTTCGGAGGGAATCCAGCTCAACAAGGCCTTCGTTCGGATCAAGGACGCCAAGCTGCGGCGCAAGCTGATCGACCTCGTCCGGGCGATGGCCGGGAGCGACGAAGAAGCGGGTTGACCGGCACCGGCCGGCTCGCGCGCTGGCCGCGCAATAGCCGGTATCGAGCCCGGGTTCGCTCATGCACGATGGACCGTCCCGCTCGCGGGACGGTCCGATCCCGCTCAGCCCGCGCCATCTTGCCTGTTGACCGATCACGGTTTCGCTGCGAGAACGTCGCCGGGACCATCTCCAGCACAATTCCAAGAACACGAAGGGCCAGAACCGGTGCCGCGATCTTCTTACCTGTTCACCAGCGAATCCGTCTCCGAAGGCCATCCGGACAAGGTCTGCGACCGCATCTCGGACACGATCGTCGACGCCTACATCGCAGCCATGCCGGAGTCGCGGGTAGCGTGCGAGACGCTGACCACCACCAACCGCATCGTGATCGCCGGCGAGGTTCGCGGACCGGACAGCGTGCTCGACCGTGTCGAGGACCTCGCCCGCCAGGCGATCCGCGAGATCGGCTACGAACAGGAAGGCTTCCACTGGCAGCACGCTGACGTCGAGTGCCTTCTCCACGCGCAGTCGACCGATATCGCCCAGGGTGTCGATGCCAGCGGCAACAAGGACGAGGGTGCCGGCGACCAGGGCATCATGTTCGGCTATGCCTGTCGGGAGACGCCTGAGCTGATGCCAGCGCCGATCTTCTACGCCCACCGCATCCTGAAGCTGATGGCCGACGCCCGCAAATCCGGAGCCGAGCCGGTACTCGGCCCCGACGCCAAGAGCCAGGTGACCATCGCCTATCGGGACGGCAAGCCCGTCAAGGCGGCATCGATCGTCGTCTCGACGCAGCATCTCGACGAAACAATGACCTCGGATGACGTTCGCGACGTGGTGGAGCCCTACGTCCGCAAGGCGCTGCCCGAGGACTGGATCAACGGATCGACCGAGTGGCACATCAATCCGACCGGCAAGTTCGTCATCGGCGGCCCTGACGGCGATTGCGGGCTGACCGGGCGCAAGATCATCGTCGACACCTATGGCGGCGCGGCCCCCCACGGCGGCGGCGCTTTCTCCGGAAAGGATCCGACCAAGGTCGATCGCTCGGCCGCCTATGCGGCGCGCTATCTCGCCAAGAACATCGTCTCGGCCGACCTTGCCGATCGCTGCACCATCCAGCTGTCCTACGCCATCGGCGTCGCCAAGCCGCTTTCGATCTACATCGACCTGCACGGCACCGGCCGGGTGGACGAGGAGGCCCTGGAAAAGGCGGTTGGCGAGGTGATCGACCTGTCGCCGCGCGGCATTCGCCAGCACCTCCAGCTCAACAAGCCGATCTATGCGCGCACCTCGGCCTATGGTCATTTCGGCCGGCCGCCGGAACCCGACGGTGGATTCTCCTGGGAGAAAACCAACCTGGTCGACGAGCTGCGCGGCGCGATCCGCTAGGATCGGCTTCCGGCCGCCCCGCGATGCGAGGGCCCGGCCATGCAGAGGCGAAGCACGCTCTACGGCCGGCGCAAGGG
>Ga0210144_1001418_pt1 | contig 10008 bp, 10 predicted proteins | sample Muzzi_PWA_D2_FD_185532 | JGI IMG/M metagenome (GOLD analysis project Ga0210144, IMG submission 185532) | Wetland microbial communities from San Francisco Bay, California, USA, that impact long-term carbon sequestration - Muzzi_PWA_D2 (SPAdes) | ecosystem: Environmental > Aquatic > Marine >...
GCCGTCTCCCTGGCGCCGCAGGAGGTCTTTCTCGACCCCTCCCACACCTTTCGCCTGTGGCTGGATCGCTACCAGCCCGCACACCTGCGCACCCGGGGGTTCACCATCCGGCTGCTGAACAGTCCGGAAGACGCCGAAGCCGTGCACAATCTGTATATCCGTCGGCACATGGTGCCGCCGAGCGCCCGGTTTCTCTGGGAACACCGTGCCTCGCGCGTGCTCACCTACCTGCTTGCGGTGGATGCCGACGAGGGCCACGTTCTCGGGGTCGTCACCGGCGTGGATCACAAGACGGCATATGGAGACCCCGAGTGCGGCTCCAGTCTGTGGGCGCTGGCCGTGGATCCGCAGGTCAGCGTACCGGGTATCGGCCAGGCCCTGGTGCGCCAGATCGCCGAACACTTTCAGGCGCGCGGCCGTACCTACCTGGATCTGTCCGTGATGCATGACAACACGCATGCCATTCGGCTCTATCAGAAGCTCGGATTCGAGCGCGTACCGGTTTTCGCGCTGAAGCACAAGAATCCGCACAACGAACCGTTGTTCACCGGCGACGACGTCGGCGAGAGCCTGAATCCCTACGCGCGTATCATCATTCGCGAAGCCCAGAAACGGGGTATTTATATCCAGGTGATCGACGCCGAGGGCGGCTACTTCGAATTGAGCTTCGGCGGCCGCAGCATTGTGTGCCGTGAATCCCTGACCGAACTCACCACAGCGATCGCCATGAGCCGCTGCGATGACAAGACGACGACTCACCGCCTGCTGCATGAAGCCGGCTTGCGGGTCCCGGCCCAGCTAAGAGTCGATAACGATCAACAGGCGCTTGATTTCCTGAACGAATGCGGTTCGGTCGTCGTCAAGCCGGCGCGCGGCGAGCAGGGCGCGGGCATCAGCGTCGACGTGCGCGATGCGGATTCCCTGCGCACGGCCATCCGTGAGGCGCGAACTATCTGTGACAAGGTGATCCTGGAGGAATATGTCAGTGGCGACGACCTGCGCATCATTGTCATCGGCGAGGAAGTGGTCGCCGCGGCGGTGCGCAAGCCGGCCCGGATTATCGGCAACGGCAAGGATACGGTGCGCACGCTTATTGAAAAACAGAGCCGCCGGCGTGCCGCCGTTACCGGTGGCGAAAGCCGGATCCCGCTCGATCGCGAGACGCAGCGGTGTATCAGCGAGCACGGTTACAAGTTCGACAGCATGTTGCCGGAAAATGAATGTCTGGAAGTACGCAAGACCGCGAACCTGCACACGGGAGGCACCATTCACGACGTCACGTCCCGGCTGCACAAAGAGTTGCGCACGGCGGCCATTGACGCGGCCCGGGCGATTGACATCCCGGTCACGGGACTCGATTTCATTGTCCCGGCGGTGGACGGCCCGGAGTATGTCATCATCGAGGCGAACGAGCGCCCCGGCCTGGCGAATCACGAACCCCAGCCTACCGCGGAACGTTTTATCGACCTGTTGTTCCCCCAGACCGCGGTGCGCTGACCGGCAAAGAGGAAGCATGAAAAAGCTGCCCATAGACCAGTCCTATGTCCTGAACACCCTGGTGAAACTGCTGCGCATACCCAGTCCCAGCGGTTATACCGACCGTATTGTGCACTTCATGTCCCAACGTCTGGAGCAGCTGGGCGTGGAGTTCGAGCTCACCCGCCGCGGCGCCATACGCGCCACCCTCAGGGGGAAGCGCAGCAGCCCCGACCGGGCGATCGTGGCCCACCTCGACACGCTGGGCGCCATGGTCAAGAGTCTGAAGGCCAACGGGCGCGTTCAGGTGGTGCCGGTAGGCCACTGGAACGCGCGTTTTGCCGAAGGGGCGCGCGTCACGCTGTTTGCCGATCTCGGCGCCTACCGCGGGACCCTGCTTCCCCTGAAGGCATCGGGGCACACCTTCGCCGCCGAAGTCGACAAGCAGCCGTCGAGCTGGGAAAACCTGGAAATGCGCATCGACGAACGTTGCCACAGCCTCGAGGACCTGCTGCGGCTCGGCATTCATGTCGGGGATTTCATCGCCGTGGATCCGCAGCCGGACATCATGGAAAACGGGTTCATCGTGTCGCGCCATCTCGACGACAAGGCGGGCATCGCCGTGCTGCTGGGCGCCATGAAGGCCGTCATCGATGCCGGCGTTCCTCTGCCCCTGGACTGCCATCCGCTGTTCACCATCTCGGAAGAGGTGGGTTCCGGCGCTTCGGCCATCCTGCACGGTGATATCGCCGAGATGCTGACGCTGGACAATGGCACTACCGCGCCGGGCCAGAACTCCAGCGAATACGGCGTCACCATCTGTATGGCCGACATGGCCGGTCCGTTCGACTACCACCTGACTCACCGCCTGCTGCAGATCTGCCAGGAGTTCGAGATCCCTCACCAGCGTGACGTGTTTCGTTATTATCGTTCCGACAGCGCCTCGGCCGTGGAGGCCGGAAACGATCTGCGCACGGCGCTGGCGGCATTCGGCGTGGACGGTTCCCACGGCTGGGAGCGCATCCACTGGAATGCGCTGGAGTCGCTGGCGCAACTCGTGTCGATCTACATGCAGTCCGCCCCGCTCTACGAACGCGACCGCACCGCACGCGGTCCGCTGCCCGGGTTTCCGACCATGCCCGGCTGATCCGGCCGTTCTGTCTACCCGTCGCGGGCCGTTGCCACGCAACCCCGCCAGGGCGCGCTCATCAGCGGTCTTCTGTCTTGCTGAGCACCAGTCCCATCGGGCCGATCAGGGTATCGTCCTCCTTGATCTGTAACACCATGTTGCCGTTGTTGCCCCTGATGATGAGCTTGTCGTCGTCAATCTCGTATTCACCGGCGGACTGTATGCCCAGCGTGGTCACATAGACTTTGCCGTCGGACTTGAAGTCGTACTGCATGATGCCGGAGTTATCCGAGTACTGCCCTGACAGTTTTGAACCGCAGGCCGTCAGCAGCAGCACGAGTCCTGCCGTTATCGATGCCTGCATAACGGCAAACCGCTGACCGTTTCGTGAATCCAGAGCGCGTTTTTTCATGACAAACCTCCCGATGATGGACACGGGGAGCATAACCCATTTATTGTGGCTGGACTCTGGTTGCCTGCCTTTTACAAGCCGCTTCATGCTGGTTATCGAAAGAAGGCTATTGTGCCGGAAAATGTAGCCGGCCCCATTCATCCGGGACAGGCATGCCGCAGCGTTCGAAACATCCCGCCTGGTGATAATCCCGGGCAAACAACGACAGGAGTGAACTATGGACTTGCAGTTGCAAAACAAGCGTTCTCTGGTGAGCGGCAGCACGGCTGGCATCGGTTTTGCCATCGCCGAAGCGCTGGCCAGGGAGGGCGCCAGCGTCATCATAAACGGTCGTTCGCAGCAGTCAGTGGACGGTGCAATTGACAAGCTACGGTCAAAAGTGGACGGCAAACTCACCGGTTTCGCCGGCGACCTCGCCAAAGAAGACGTAGCCGAGAAGCTGGCCCGCAAGCACCCGGACATCGACATCCTGGTCAACAGTCTGGGGATTTTCGAACCGTTGCCGTTCGAGCAAATCCCGGACGAGGACTGGCGACGCTTCTTCGAGGTCAATGTACTGAGCGGTGTACGCCTGAGCCGGCTCTATCTTCCCGGGATGAAGCAGCGCAACTGGGGTCGCATCCTGTTCATATCGAGTGAAAGCGGCGTACAGATACCCCCGGAGATGATTCATTATGGCATGACCAAAGCCGCGCAGATTGCCATCGCACGCGGGCTCGCCGAATCCGTTGCCGGCACCGGGATTACCGTGAACAGCATTCTGCCCGGTCCAACCCGCTCACGTGGCGTGGTGGAGTTCGTCGGCAGGATTGCGAAGGAAAAAGGCAAAACCTTCGACGAGTTCGAACCCGGGTTTGTCGAAGCGATGCGGCCGAGTTCGATCATCAAACGCTTCGCCACGACGGAAGAAGTCGCCTCGCTGGTTGCCTACATTGCCAGCCCGCTGGCCTCCGCAACGACCGGTGCGGCGCTGAGAGTCGATGGCGGCGTGATCAGGAGCGCTTTCTGAAACTGTTTGCTACACCTGATTACGCTGCAGGTCCCCGCCTCACCTCTCACTGAACTGCAGCGCCATTCCGCGTCGTATCGTTAATATCGTGATCCAGCCACGGATGTGGATAGCGGCGACTTTCCTGTCCGGACTCGTTGGCCTGTGAACACACCAGCCCCTGAAATCGAGGGGTTTACTGATCCCCCGACGGTGCTCCAACTGTGATGGCGGACAATCAAAATCAGGGCTATTGATGCTATATCTCCTGATACGGAATTCGCGATCAATGTTACAGATTCATTACATACGGATGTACTAAACGAGGGTTTTCCACAATAGCCAGATTACTGCGGGTCAGATAAGGTAGGTGCGCCGGTCAGGAACGATACTATCGTTCCCGCTGATGAACACCGCATGTATTCGATGTACTGAAGACGGACATCCGTAATCACGGGCTGCAGGCAGCCCTTCCTGCCAGGCAGTTGACGACGATCATCCGGTGTCCGGACCGGAGATTTGCAGCAGTATGCAATCAAACGGCCCTGCATTCACGTGTTGATGACAGGATTTCAAACCGGGAGGGACTGCAAGTTGTTGTTCACCGGGGCGCGTGATCGCTGGAATCGGCGACAGATCCCGGAAAATGTTTCGAGATTGTACGCCAGGAACACGCGGCGCTGACGGACTTCACCGGTTTTGCGCGATGCTGTCTGGCGATGAATTTATCTGCCTCGGCTGCCATGTGACGCTGCCCTCCTTATGAAAGGCTCCAGCGGCACACGGCGACGCCGATCTGCTGGAGGTACTAGCAATGAAGCTGTCAACGGTTCACACATCGACCGGAAACGTGATCACCATCGAGACCGATGAAGAACTCGACCTGAAATCTCACGGCGTATTCGTGGACGCCTGCAGGCTCGCCAGATATCCCGACCAAACCCACATCGACGTAAACCTCGGGAAAACCCGAAACATCCGCGGTTCGGGAATAGCCATGCTGCTGATGCTGCGCGAGCTTACGGGCTGGGAACGCAGTCGCATCCGGCTCGTCAATTGCAGCCCTGAAATCCGCGGCCAGCTGTCAACAGGCAATGTGGGAAAGCAGCTCCAGGTGATTTAGCGCCCGTCCGCCATGAAGCGCCGGAGCATCTTCCCGCTTCAGCAATGCTGATGCCGAAAGTCCGGCGCGGCGGACAAATCCCGCCCGATACATTCTGATGCAAGCGCATATCGTGTCCCTGTACGCCGCAATACAGCGGCGATCAGCCAGGCTGACGGGCGACAAAAACCCCACATTGGAAATGGAGTTCCCGCATCAAGCCGAACCATAGGCTACTCTGTATGTGTATGGCCCTGCAAAAGTCGTTTCACGGCGTGAAGGGTCAACGATGCGAGCACCAAAACCCGGTTGAAAACCCGTCGAAGGAGAGGAGATATGACTGACAAGCCACGCGGCACCGTAACGGTCACGGTAGGACATATCGATTACGTAGCCGAGTATACGGTCGAAAATGAGATATTAACCGTAACGGCTGCCCACGGATCGAAGTCAACGCCATTGAACGGCAAATCGCCGGAAGAGAAGGCCCGAATAGTGCTTGGCGAAATGATCAAGGAAGGCACGGCTTCTGACTGCGTGTAGCAACTTTTGCAAATACGGCTTCGCTGCGGGAAAGTCACGCCCCGGCAGAAATGGTCAAGCCGGCTGCGACCGGCAAATCGCCTTACAGGATCGGGAGGTCTTATGACGCAAGCTGCGGATGAGATGGACCTGGAGACAGCGCGCCTGAATCCAGGTTCGGTGTTCACGAGTCCCGAGGAACTGCGCGAGTCTCCGGGATTATCCAGGGAACAGAAGATCGACCTCCTGCAACGCTGGGCTGAGGACGCCCGCGAGCTCGAAGTTGCAGAATCAGAGGGAATGGGTGGCGGCGAAACTTCCCTGTTTGCGCGAATTCTTCTGGCGCTGGACTCCCTGGGTGTCAGTTATGGCTCAGGATAAGTCTCACCCATGGAGCCTCACGCCAGCCATCAGTCGTCCCAGCGCCCCGATCCCGGAATCCTGACTGCGTGTTCATCGTAAGATCCGTCCCCGGCGCCGGTATGGCAGGCGTCGCAGCGGCTGAAGCTACCGATCTCCGGGTTGTCTGCCACCGCACGGGCAGGGATCTCGTCGTGCTGGCGACGGAAGTAGAGCGTTTCCGTGATGCGCAGCGGGGCATCGCCGCGCAGTGAGTTGGCAATGCCCGGAGATCGGCCCGTGTTCACCCGATCGGCCGCATTGGCGACCAGGTAGGCGCGCAGCTGCGCACCGGTGTCCGCATCCAGCTCGGCGTTTTCACCGAAGTGGTCCGCCAGTCCGTTCATGAGCCGGTCCCAGGAGGCCGCCGGCAACAGGCCGGGCTGATAGGCGAAGTGGCAGCTGCCGCATTCTTCCTGGTAGAGTGCGGATTGCACGGGCACAACGTCCTGCCGGGTCAAGCCATAGCGTTGTTTGCCGCGTTCATCGTCTTCATGCTCGTACTGGCTGCCAATGACCAGGCCGGCGGCGGCAATTCCGGTGGCGGCGATCAGTGTTCCGATGATCCAGGTTTTCATGTGTATCTCCTCACAGTTGTCTCAGGTATTCCAGCAAATCGCCCTTCTCCTGCGGCGTGCATTCACGGCCCCAGGTCCACTTGCAGTTGCGCTTGAACCATTTTTCCACCTTGCCCGGGTCGGTGTAGCGCCCGGCGACAACCGATGGCGCCATGGGTTCGATGGACTTGTTCGTACGCTGGTGCCGGCCGGGCTGTCTCAGGTCGGGCCCATGGCAGTCCGCGCATTGGCGGTCCTGGTACGGTCGGCTGTTCCACAGCTTGTCGCCGCGCTCGAACAGAAACGGGCCTGCACCCTGGGCGCGGTACTGGTCCTGCATCCCGGTGATGGCATCGGCCTGCAGGCCGGGACTCGCCAAGCCGACCAGCAGGGCGGTAACGAGTACGGGTATTTTCATCATGGCAGCTCCTGTTGCTTGCGGCCGGTAACCATGCTGCGGACCAGGTTCTCGCCGTGTTGCAGACTGGCAAGCGCCACGCCGGCCAGATGCAGCAGTACCAGCAGCAGGGTGAAGTTGGCGAACAATTCGTGTGTTTCCTCCAGCGCGTTGCCCAGCCAGCCCGGGGCGCCTTGCATCAGGCCGGCCAGCGGTCCGGAGAACTCTCCATGGCCATAGAGGGCCAGTCCCGAGACGCTGGTGAATGTCAGGCTGGCCAGGAGAGCGATCACCATGGCACCGCCGGCGGGGTTGTGTCCCACATAGCGCCGGGCGCGGATGGCAAGGGCATCCTTCATATAGGCGAGCACGGCAGCCGGAGATCGCACGAAATCCGTGAAGCGGGCGTGGCGGGTGCCGATTGCGCCCCAGACAAGGCGAAACAGCACCAGGCCCAGCACCGTATATCCGGCCAGTACATGCAGAGCCAGCCAGTCGTCCTCGACAAGGTAGGCAGTCAGGAAGGCGGCCGCCAGTGTCCAGTGAAACACGCGGACAAGCGGGTCCCAGACGCGAACCGTGTTGTGTTTATCGGGCATGAGTCGTCTCCATGTGATTGCTGGAAAGCAGACTAGCGGAACAATCTGAATTCATGCTGAACACAAGCGCATGCACCGGGCGTCACCGGCAGGCCTGAAGCGGCGGCAGTGGCGTTGCTCGGGCAGGCGAGGCGACCGGAGGTACGGACGGACAGATAACACGGGATCCGGGTATCAGCCCTGACTGTAATACGAAGGTTTTGACCCGGGGTTCTGTCAGGGCCGGATACCTGCCGAACAGAAAACCCGGTGTGCGGCGCGCGGCGGGCGCGCCGATCATCCGCAGTCTGACTACACCGGGTCGCAGCCGGATTACGACAACGGCATCCGGATCACTCGAACGACATCTTCCGCTGCTGGCCAGTCAACGCGTGCAGGAAAGCGACCAGGTCGGCCTGCTCCTGCTCGCCCAGTCCCAGCGGCTTGAGCAGCGGACTCTTGTTCGGGTCCTCGCCACCGCCCCGGTTGTAGAAGGCAACCACCGCTTCCAGCGTCTCCAGCGCGCCGTTGTGCATGTAGGGTGCGGAGCTTTCGATGTTGCGCAGTCCCATGGTGCGGAACTTGCCCCGATCCGCCGGATCCCTGGTTACCAGTTCGCGCCCGGGATCGCTATGAAGCAACGCCCAGTCCGCCAGCCCCATGCGTTGCGCGTCAAACCGGATCGAGGCGAGGATCTGCGGGTTGTAATCGACCGACGACGCCGGAACGCCAAGATTGTGAAACCCGTTGTCGGTGAGATTGGCGCCCTGATGGCACTGTATGCAGTGCGCCTTGCCGAGGAACAGCGCCAGCCCGCGCTGCTGCGCTGCGCTCAGCGCCGCCTGTTCGCCATCCATGTAGTGATCCAGCGGACTATTATCGAATACGAGGGTGCGCTCGTAGCTGGCGAGGGCGAAGGCGATGCGTTCAGCAGTGACGGTGGAATCACCGAAAGCCTCGGCAAACGCCCTGCGGTAAGCCTCCTCCATCTTGAGCTGTTCCACCAGCAGGTCCACATTGTTGTTCATGTGCAGGATGTTCTTGACCGGACCCAGCGCCTGCTTGTCGAGGTTGGGCGCACGCCCGTCCCAGATCAGCGGACGGTTGTACGCCACGTTGACCAGCGAGGGGGAATTGCGCCGTTCGGACTGGGTCGGATAGGCCGGCCCGAGGGCCACGGGCACGGCAAAACCGTGATCCGGCATATGGCAATCCTGACAGGAGAAACTGCTGTCACCGGAAAGACGTTTGTCGGTGAAAAGCTTCTGACCCAGCGCCACCCTGGCGGCAGTGAGCGGATTGTCCTGCGGCACGGGAACCGGACCGGGGTGTCCGATCGCGGCCTTGACCTGATCCGGTGTCGGCACCGGTTCGGCTGCCCGGACCGGGACTGATCCGCCCAGCAGCAGGATTGACAGGACAAGCGCGCGGGTGATGCGTTTATGGGCATACATGATCATCATTATTTCCTCGTGGTTCATGACATGACCTCAGACGTCCCCTGCCGGTCATGCAGCGCCGACAGTGCTTCGGTTTCGCTGTCAAGTATAGCCGCCCGCAGGCCAGGAAGCCGGCCATCCCCGGTGGTTCGTTAACCGGGGGCACCGGCAACATCAAGGTTTGTTTCCCAGCCTCTTCCGGCGTCGGGCGCCGGCACGACACGCTTGTCGACGGCTTCGGCGCCTGGAAAATGCTTCCGACCCGAATGGCACTTACCCAAGCCCCGATACAGATATATGGCCACGGAAGCACACGGAAGATCCGTGGCTGATTATTCTTTAATATTGAAGCCGATTTCCATTAGCTCAGTGCCATTCGCTTCCGGGCCGTTTGCCGGGGCCGTTAGCGGCATGATACCGCGTCCGCCTCTATGCGGAATTCCGCCCCCGGTTCGCGGTTGATCACATCCACCTTGCAACCCATGGCCCTGGCAAGCTGGTGCACCAGCGCCAGGCCGATACCGGTGCCGACTGTCTCGCGCGTGAGCTCGCTTTCCGGGCGATAGAACAATTTGAAGATCTTTTTCATCTGTCCCGCGGCGATGCCGGGTCCGTAATCACGCACACTGAACTGCACAACGCCGTCCTGCAGTCGCCGGCAGCCGATGTCGATGACTTTCTTTTCCGCAGCGGCGGAAAACTTGACGGCATTGTCAACCAGGTTGATGAAAATCTGGACAAACCAGTCCGGGTTGGCCCGGATAACGGATTGTCCCGCGTCCGCCTCACAGCACATGTTGAGCTCGAAACCCGCGCGTTCGACCGGTGAGGAAACCCGCGCGCGGATATCCTCCATCAACGCGGCCACGCTCAGTGGTTTTGTGTCTGGGCGCAGATTATTACGGGTCAGACGCGCCAGTTGCAGGACATTATCGATCAGTCGTGACAGGCGTTCGCTTTCATCAAAAATATAATCGTAGTAGACCTTTTTCCTGTCCTCGGACATCCA
>Ga0210144_1001421_pt1 | contig 9985 bp, 9 predicted proteins | sample Muzzi_PWA_D2_FD_185532 | JGI IMG/M metagenome (GOLD analysis project Ga0210144, IMG submission 185532) | Wetland microbial communities from San Francisco Bay, California, USA, that impact long-term carbon sequestration - Muzzi_PWA_D2 (SPAdes) | ecosystem: Environmental > Aquatic > Marine >...
CACCGAAAAGCGCCAGGTGCCGCCGTCTTCGGGCACCGCCTCGACCGCCACGACGTCGGCCTCGCCGGCCGCCACCGGAAGGGCGGCGGCAAGGCCGAGTATCGGGGCAAGGGCCGCGGCGGCGAGCCGGGAGGCCGGCCTCATACCTCGACCGTGTCCTTGGGGACCGGGTGCGGCCGGCCGTGCTCGTCGAGGGCGACATAGACGAAGCGCCCCTCGGTCACGAGGACCCGCTCCCCCCTGCGCCCGCGCAGGGCCCAGGCCTCCAGATCGATCGTCATGGAGCTGCGGCCGATGCCGACGATCTCGGCATAGACGCAGAGCACGTCGCCGACGTAGACCGGAAGATGGAACGTCATGGCGTTGACGGCGACCGTCGCGACCCGCGCTTGCGCCCGCCGGCCGGCGGTGATACCCCCGGCAATGTCCATTTGCGACAGCACCCAGCCGCCGAAAATATCGCCGCTCGGATTCGCGTCGGCCGGCATCGCCAGGGTCCGGGTGGCCAGCTCGCCGCGCGGCGATTCGCCTGTCCGACTGTCGCTTTCGCTCATGACCACGCTACCAATCGTTAACCAATCCCCGTGAATATGCCAAAGAAACCCCGTGGCAGACCAAGAAAATCGCCTTCCGGGCGTGCCGAATCGACAGGTAAATCCAAAGCGATGGCGGATCTCTTCGACAATCTGGCGAAACAGAGTGCCGACTACTCGGCCAAGGACATCGAGGTCCTGGAGGGCCTCGAGCCCGTGCGCCGCCGTCCCGGCATGTATATCGGTGGCAGCGACGCCCGCGCGATGCACCACCTGGTGGCCGAGCTGCTCGACAACGCCATGGACGAGGCCGTGGCCGGGCATGCCACCCGAATCGAGCTGGCGCTGGGGCGCGACAACGAAGTCACGGTGAGCGACAACGGCCGCGGCATCCCGGTCGATCCGCACCCGAAATTCAAGACCAAGTCGGCGCTGGAGGTGATCCTGACCACCCTCCACTCGGGCGCCAAGTTCTCGCAAAAGGCCTACGCGACCTCCGGCGGCCTGCACGGCGTCGGCGTCTCGGTGGTCAACGCCCTGGCCGACACCCTGGTGGTCGAGGTGGCGCGCGACCGCAAGGTCTATCGCCAGGGCTACAAGCGCGGCAAGCCGCAGGGCAAGCTGAAGCAGGCCGGCACGGCCCAGAACCGCCGCGGCACCACCATCACCTTCAAGCCGGACGTCAGCATCTTCGGCAAGGGTACCAGCTTCGACCCCGAGCAGGTCTACCGCATGGCGCGGTCGCGCGCCTATCTGTTCCGCGGCGTCGAGATCCGCTGGGCCTGCGACAAGTCGCTGCTCAAGAAGGGCGGCAAGGTTCCGGCCGAGGCGGTGCTGCACTTCCCGAACGGCCTGCAGGACTTCCTCGAGGCCAGCCTGAACGGGCGCAAGACCCTGACGCCGGAGCCCTTCGTCGACCGGGCCGACTTCGCCGAAGGCGAAGGCTACGTCGAATGGGCGATCACCTGGCCGAGCGACGAGGACGGCTTCCTCAACTCCTTCTGCAACACGATTCCGACGCCGGACGGCGGCACGCACGAACAGGGACTGCGCGGCGCCCTGGTCAAGAGCCTCAAGGCCTACGGCGAGCTGAGCGGCGCCAACAAGAAGAAGGTCGGGCAGATCACCGCGGACGACATCCTCGGGGGCGCCTGCGCCATTCTCTCGGTCTTCATTCGGGACCCGCAGTTCCAGGGCCAGACCAAGGAGCGCCTGGCCGCGCCGATGGCCAGCAAGCTGGTCGAGAGCAGCGTGAAGGATCATTTCGACCACTGGCTGTCGGGCCACCCCGAGCGCGCCGGCCTGCTGCTCGACCGCATCCTGGAGCGCGCCGACGAGCGCCTGCGCCGCCGCCAGGAAAAGGAACTGAACCGAAAGACCGCGACGCGCAAGCTGCGGCTGCCCGGCAAGCTGGCGGACTGCACCAGCGCCAGCCGGCAGGGCACCGAGATCTTCCTGGTCGAGGGCGATTCGGCCGGCGGCTCGGCCAAGCAGGCGCGCTCCCGCGAGACCCAGGCGGTGCTGCCGCTGCGCGGCAAGATCCTCAACGTGGCCAGCGCCACGCAGGACAAGATGAAGGCCAACCAGGAGATTTCCGATATCGCGCAGGCGCTCGGCTGCGGCCTGCGCCAGCAGTTCGATCTCGACAAGCTGCGCTACGAACGGGTCATCATCATGACGGACGCCGACGTGGACGGCGCCCATATCGCCTCGCTGCTGATGACCTTCTTCTATCGCGAGATGCCGGGGCTGATCGAATCGGGCCGGCTGTTCCTGGCGCAGCCGCCGCTGTATCGGCTGACGCAGGGCGGCGAAACGGTCTACGCGCGCGACGACGCACACCGCGAGGAACTGCTCAAAACGCACTTCAAGGGCCGCGGCAAGGTCGAGGTCAGCCGCTTCAAGGGCCTGGGCGAGATGCCGGCGAAGCAGCTCAAGGAAACCACCATGGATCCGAACAAGCGGATCCTGCTGCGCGTCACCCTGGTCGACCTCAAGGGCGCCGAGAAGCGCGCCCAGCTCAAGGAGGCGGACAGCCTGGTGGAGCGCCTGATGGGGCGCAAGCCCGAGGCGCGCTTCGCCTTCATCCAGGAGAACGCCCGCTTCGTCGAAGAGCTCGACGTCTAGCGGCCTATTAGCGGCCTATTCGCTTTCCAGCCATTCCGTGAGTGCGGCCGTCACGGCCTCCGGCTGCTCGAGCGGCGAGAGGTGGCCGCAGTCCTCGACCACGACGAGGCGCGCGTCGCGGATGCCTGCCGCCATCTCCATGTGCGCGTCCGGCGGCGTGAGCTGGTCCTGGCGGCCGCAGAGCACCAGCGTCGGGCAGGTCACACGGGCCAGCGTCGGTCGGCTGTCGGGCCGGCCCATGATGGCCGTCTGCTGGCGGACGAAGGCTTCGCGCCCGACCCGGCCCGCCATCGCCATGACCTCTTCGATCAGCGCCCCGTTCGCCAGGTGCGCCTCGGCGACCAGCATCGGCAGCAGCTGTCGGGTGACGCCCTGGAACCGCCCCTTGCGCGCGAGCTGGATCAGGCCGCGGCGGCGCGCCGTCTGCTCGGCGCTGTCCGGGCCCGCCCTGGTGTCGAGCAGCGCCAGGCGGACGATCCGCTCGGGCGCGCGGCGCAGGATCTCGAAGGCGACGTAGCCGCCCATGGACAGCCCGGCCAGGGCGAAGCGCGGCGGCATCGCGGACAGCGCCGTCTCGGCCATCGCACCCACCGACTCCTGGGTCGTGAAATCCGGGACGAAGCAGGCCGCGCGCCCTTCCAGCGCCGCCACCTGATGGCGCCACAGGCTGGCGTCGTTGAGCAGGCCGGGCAGCAGGGCGAGCGCGACCGTCATCCGGGCGCCGGCATATCGGCGGCCGTCGGAACGGAGGTCTGCGCCACGATCGACATGCCCTTGAATATCGTCCTATTTCCGGCGGAACGCCGGCCAGCGAAATCGTCCGACAATAATGGAAGGAAATTTCTAGACCAAGCCGGGTTGCCGCAACTTTCGGATTTTCTTTGGCTTTTCCGGAAGATCGCGCTTGACTTCCCGTTATGCAAAATTAAATAACTGGCCAGCGATAGTCACTTTCGACCGCTTAAACTACTCGAGATCAAAGACACTATATGAAATTCACCGATATAGGACTCAGCCAAGAGGTCCTCAAGGCGGTGGAGGATGCCGGCTATACAGAGCCCACCCCCATCCAGGCACAAGCCATCCCCTACGTTCTCATGGGCCGCGACGTCCTCGGCTGCGCCCAGACCGGAACCGGAAAGACCGCGTCCTTCACCCTTCCGATGATCGACATCCTGGCCAGCGGCCGGGCCCGCGCGCGTATGCCGCGCTCGCTCATCGTGTGCCCCACGCGAGAGCTCGCCGCGCAGGTTTCCCAGAACTTCGAGACCTACGGCAAGTACAACAAGCTTTCCATGGCGCTGCTGATCGGCGGATCGTCCCTCACCGACCAGGAGAAGCGCCTCGACCGCGGCGTCGACGTCCTGATCGCCACGCCCGGCCGGCTGTTGGACCTGTTCGAACGCGGCAAGATCCTGCTGGCCGACGTCAAGATCCTGGTGATCGACGAGGCCGACCGCATGCTGGACATGGGCTTCATCCCCGATGTCGAGCGCATCGTCGGCCTGCTGCCGAAGATCCGTCAGACTCTGTTCTTCTCGGCCACCATGCCGCCGGAGGTCCGCCGCCTGGCCGACGCCTTCCTGATGAACCCGAAGGAGATTTCGGCCAGTCCGCAATCGACCGCCGCCGAGACCGTGCAGCAGTCGCTCGTGCGGGTGCGCGGCGACCAGAAGGACAAGCGCGCCGCCTTGCGCACGCTGCTGCGCCGCGACGAGGTCACCAGCGCCCTGATCTTCTGCAACCGCAAGAAGGACGTCGACATCGTCTTCAAGTCGCTGCGCCGTCACGACTTCTCGGTGGCGGCGCTGCACGGCGACATGGCGCAGCCGGTCCGGGTGGAGACGCTGGAGCGCTTCAAGAACGGCGAGGTTCGCCTGCTGGTGTGCTCCGACGTCGCGGCGCGCGGTCTGGACATCCCCAAGGTGTCGCACGTGTTCAATTTCGACGTCCCGATCAATGCCGAGGATTACGTGCACCGTATCGGCCGGACCGGGCGCGCCGGGCGCAGCGGCATCGCCATCGCCCTGGCCTTGCCGGAAGAGATGAAGGCGCTCAAGGCCGTGACGGAAATGCTCGGGCGCGACATTCCGGAAATGGAGCTCGAAGGCGTCGAGCCCTGGGACGATTCCGAGGGCGAGGCACACGCCTCCGGGCGCCGACGCGGCGGACGGCGGCGCGACGGAGACCGCGGCCGCGCGGCCGGCGGGCGCAAGAGGCAGGCGGCACAGCCGGACGCCGGGGAACGCCGCCGGCCGGAGCCCAAGACGGCTCGGGGCGCCGCGCACGACACCGCCGAGCCCGACGCCGCCGGGAGCGCGCCCCAGGAGGCCCCCGTGGAGGCCCCCGTGGAGGCCCTCGAGGAGACCCCCGAGGAGGCCCCCGCCAAGTCGTCGCGGCGCGAACAGGCGAAGCCGCAAAAAAGCGGCGCCAAGTCCGAAGGCGGCCGCGGCCGGCGCAGCCAGCCGGCGAAATCCCAGGACCACCCCTTCGGCGAGCACGCGCCGGCCTTTCTGTTCAAATCCGTCAAGGTCGCCTGAGGCAGCGCCGGCGCCGTCACGCCGGCGAGCGCGGGCCGAGAGGCATGAGCGCGGCGGCACCGGACCGCCCCGCCCCGCCGTCGCTCTCCACCGAAAGCCGGAAACCAGAGGGCCGGAAACCAAAGGGACTGCGCCGGACCTGAATCCCGGGTCTGCGTTCCCCCGGGATTGGCTGCGGCGTGGGGCGCTCGCGTCCGCCCGGGTTCGCGATTTTTTGCCGGACAAACCGGGGATTTCCCTTGATTTTGCCGGCCCGAGCCATAATTAATCCTTACCAATATAGTCTGAATTGGAGCAGCCGATGTTCCGGCTCAATCGATTGACGGATTACGCGGTCGTCGTGCTCTCGCAGATGACGCAGCATCCGGCCGAATTCTGGACCGCGCAACGGATCGCCCAGGGTACCGGCGTGCCTCTCCCGACGGCCGCCAAGTTACTGAATTCCCTGGCGAATGCCGGGCTGATCAAGTCCCAGCGCGGGGCCGCCGGCGGCTATTCCCTCAAGCTGGCGGCGGACAAGGTCACCGTCGCGCAGATCATCCAGGCGCTGGAGGGGCCGATCGCCCTGACCGCCTGCGTCGAGGGCGCGCCGGGCAACGGCTGCGACGTCGAGTCCCTCTGCCCCATGCGCGGCAACTGGGACAAGGTCAACAAGGCCATCCGCGGTGCCCTGTCGCAGGTCACGCTGGCGGACATGGCCTGCAACTTCATGCTGTTCCCGCCGCCGGAGGAGCCCGACGTGCGGGCCGGCGCGGCGGGGCCGGCGGACTAGGACGCAAGCGCAGGGAAAGAGCGGCGCCGCGGAAACGGCGCTGGAAACCGGAGTAGGGATTGCATGGCGGCCAGTATCGAAACGGCACGGGAAGTTCGGGCGCTCGCCGAACAGAAATATAAGTACGGCTTCGTCACCGATATCGAGGCCGATACCGCGCCCAAGGGCCTGAGCGAGGACATCGTCCGCTTCATCTCGGACAAGAAGGGCGAGCCGGAGTGGCTGCTGGAATGGCGCCTCAAGGCCTACCGCCGCTGGCTCACCATGCCGGAGCCGCAGTGGGCCAAGGTGAGCTTCCCGCCGATCGACTATCAGGACGCCTACTACTACTCCGCGCCCAAGGCCAAGGACGGGCCGAAAAGCCTGGACGCGGTCGATCCCGAACTGCTGCGCACTTACGAGAAGCTGGGCATCCCGCTCAAGGAGCAGGAGGCCCTGGCGGGCGTCGCCGTCGACGCCGTGTTCGACAGCGTTTCGGTCGCCACCACCTTCAAAGGCAAGCTCGAGGAGAAGGGCATCATCTTCTGCTCGATCTCCGAAGCGGTGCGGAACCATCCCGACCTGGTGCGCAAGTACCTCGGCTCGGTCGTGCCGGCCGGCGACAACAAGCACGCCTGCCTGAATTCCGCGGTCTTCACCGACGGCTCCTTCGTCTACGTGCCGAAGGGCGTGCGCTGCCCCATGGAGCTGTCGACCTATTTCCGCATCAACGCGGCCAACACCGGCCAGTTCGAGCGCACCCTGATCATCGCGGACCAGGGGTCCTACGTCAGCTACCTCGAGGGCTGCACGGCGCCGATGCGCGACGAGAACCAGCTTCACGCCGCGGTGGTCGAGCTGGTCGCGCTGGACGACGCCGAAATCAAGTACTCCACCGTGCAGAACTGGTACCCGGGCGACGAGAACGGGCGCGGCGGCATCTATAATTTCGTGACCAAGCGCGGCGCCTGCCGAGGGCGCAATTCCAAGATCTCCTGGACCCAGGTCGAGACCGGCTCGGCGATCACCTGGAAGTACCCGAGCTGCATCCTGCAGGGCGACAACTCGGTCGGCGAGTTCTATTCGGTCGCCATCACCAACAACCTGCAGCAGGCCGATACCGGCACCAAGATGATCCACCTCGGGCGCAACACGCGCTCGCGCATCATCTCCAAGGGCATCTCGGCCGGCCGCAGCCAGCAGACCTATCGCGGGCTGGTCCGCATATCCGGCAAGGCCGAAGGCGCGCGCAACTACACGCAGTGCGATTCGCTCCTGATCGGCGACCGCTGCGGCGCCAACACCGTGCCCTACATCGAGAGCCGCAACCGCGCGGCGATCGTCGAACACGAGGCGACGACCTCGCGGATCAGCGAAGACCAGCTCTTCTACTGCCGCCAGCGCGGCATCGGCGAAGAGGAAGCGGTCGCCCTGGTGGTCAACGGCTTCTGCCGCGAGGTCCTGCAGCAGCTTCCCATGGAGTTCGCCGTTGAGGCGCAGAAGCTGGTCGGCATCAGCCTGGAAGGCAGCGTCGGCTAGGCCGCGCGGTATCGGATAACACGAACGACGAAGAGAGACGGCACGACACATGCTCGAGATCAAGAACCTGCACGCCACCGTCGACGGCAAGGAAATCCTGCGCGGCATCGACCTGACCATCGCGCCCGGCGCGGTGCACGCGGTCATGGGGCCGAACGGCTCGGGTAAGAGCACGCTGGCCTATGTCCTGACCGGCCGCGAGGGCTACGATGTCACCGAAGGCGAGGTGCTCTACGAAGGCCGCAACCTGCTCGAGATGGCGCCCGAGGAACGCGCCGCCGAGGGCGTGTTCCTGGCCTTCCAGTATCCCGTCGAGATCCCCGGCGTGCCCAACTCCACCTTCCTGCGCGAAGCGCTCAACGCGGTCCGGCGCCATCGCGGCGAGGACACGCTGGACGCCATGCAGTTCGTCAAGCTGCTGCGCGCCAAGGTCAAGGAGCTCGGCGTCGCCGACGACATGCTGAAGCGCGCCGTCAACGTCGGCTTCTCGGGCGGCGAGAAGAAGCGCAACGAGGTGCTGCAGATGGCCATCCTCGAGCCGAAGCTGGCGATCCTCGACGAGACCGATAGCGGCCTCGACATCGACGCGCTCAAGACCATCGCGGAGGGCGTCAACGCGCTGCGCTCGCCGGAGCGCTCGGCCCTGGTGATCACCCATTACCAGCGCCTGCTCGACTATATCGTGCCGGACCACGTCCACGTCCTGGCGCGCGGCCGCATCGTGCAGTCCGGCGGCAAGGAACTGGCGCAGGAGCTGGAACGCTCGGGCTACGCCGCATATGTCGGAGAGGCGGCCTGACGCCATGCCCGACAGCAGCCTGACACGTCCCTTCCTGGACAGCTTCGAGGCCAGCCGGGCGGCCCTCCCCGGCGCCGGCCTCGATTGGCTGGCGAGCCTGCGCGAGACGGGCATCGCGCGCTTCGCCGAGCGCGGCCTGCCCTCCCCCCGCCTGGAAGCCTGGAAGTACACCAGCCTGGGCCCGCTCGGGAAGGTCGACTTCGCGCCGGCACGTCCCGATTCGATCAGCATCGATCACCTGCCGACCCTGCTGCCGCACGGCCAGGGCGGTCATCGCCTGGTCTTCGTGGACGGGTATTTCCGCGCCGACCTGTCGCGCATCGAGGACCTGCCGGAGGGCGTCGAGCTCGGCAGCCTGGCGGCGCTTCTGACGAGCGCGCCCGATGGCCTGTCGGAGCACCTCGGGCGGGTCGGCGCCGCCGAGGCCGGCGAACAGCCGCTGCTCGCGCTCAATACGGCGATGATGGCGGACGGCTTCGTTCTGCGCCTGCGGCGCGGCGTACGCCTCGCCGCGCCGGTCGAGATCGTGTTCCTCGGCGCCACCGGAGACGGGGCGCTGGCCTATCATCCGCGCAATCTGATCGTGCTGGAGCCCGGCAGCCAGGCGACCATCCTGGAGCATCACGCCGGAATCGGCGACGGCACCTATCTGGCGAACGGCGGCACGGAAGTCGTGGTCGGCGCCGACGCGGCGCTGCACCATTACAAGGTGCAGGCCGAAAGCGACAAGGCGTTCCACCTTTCGACGGCGCAGGTCGAGGTCGGCCGCAACGCCCTCTACGACGCTTTCCTGCTGACCACCGGCGCGCGGCTGTCGCGCAACGAGGTCACGGTCCGCCTGACCGAAGCGGGGGCCGACTGCCGGCTGAACGGCGCTTACATGCTGCGCGGATCGCAGCACTGCGACACCACGACGGCGATCCATCATGCCGCGCCGCACACCAACTGCCGCGAGGTCTTCAAGGGCGTCGTCGACGACACCGCGCGCGGCGTCTTCCAAGGCAGGATCGTGGTCCACAAGGACGCCCAGCACACCAATGGGCACCAGCTCAGCAAGGCGCTGCTGCTGTCCGACCGGGCGGAAGTGGATGCCAAGCCGGAACTGGAGATCTACGCCGACGACGTGAAGTGCAGCCACGGCGCGACGACCGGCGACCTCGACCGGGCGGCGCTGTTCTATCTGCGCAGCCGCGGCATTCCGGAAACCGAGGCGCGGCACATGCTGATCGAAGCCTTCCTGTCCGAGACGATTCACGCCATCGCGGCCCAGGGAATCTGCCCGGCCCTGATGTCGAGCGTCGGCCATTGGCTGTCCGATGCGCGCATGCGGAGGGCCGCATGACCCTGCTGGAGCCAGGCGCGGCCGCAACCGCGGCCGAGCGCCGCGCGGCGGCCCTCGATGTCGCGCAGGTGCGGCAGGACTTTCCCATTCTGACGCGGGAAGTCCACGGCCGGCCGCTCGTCTATCTCGACTCGGCGGCAAGCGCACAGAAGCCGCGCCAGGTCATCGAGGCGATGGACGCGGTGATGACCGAGGGCTATGCCAACGTGCACCGCGGCGCGCACTACCTGAGCCAGACCCTGACCGACCGCTACGAGGGCGTGCGCGAAAGCGTGGCGCGCTTCATCAACGCGGGCTCCGATCAGGAGATCGTCTTCACCCGCAACGCGACCGAGTCGATCAATCTGGTGGCGC
>Ga0210144_1001423_pt1 | contig 9977 bp, 9 predicted proteins | sample Muzzi_PWA_D2_FD_185532 | JGI IMG/M metagenome (GOLD analysis project Ga0210144, IMG submission 185532) | Wetland microbial communities from San Francisco Bay, California, USA, that impact long-term carbon sequestration - Muzzi_PWA_D2 (SPAdes) | ecosystem: Environmental > Aquatic > Marine >...
CGCGGCCGGGTTGTCGGCCCCCATCGAACCGATGGCCTCCTGACCGGTCACCGCCATCGGCGTCATCAGGAACTTGACGTCTTCCTGGGTGTAGCCGAAGGCCTGCTGGCGATCCAGCAGGGAGGTCAGGTCGACGTCCGCCGCAGCGCGGCCAACGGGCAGGCTTTCCAGCCGGATCTGCGTCTTGTCCAGCCAGTCCTGGTAGGGGTAGCGGTCGGCCAGGGCGTGCTTGAGTTCGCTGTCGTCGATGATGCGGCCCTGTTCGAGATCAATCAGGAACATCTTGCCGGGCTGCAGGCGCCATTTCTTGACGATGCGTTCCTGCGGGATGTCCAGCACGCCCATCTCGGAGGCCATCACCACCAGGTCGTCGTCGGTGATCAGGTAGCGCGCCGGGCGCAGACCGTTGCGGTCCAGGGTGGCGCCGATCTGGCGGCCGTCGGTGAACGCGACCGCGGCCGGCCCGTCCCAGGGCTCCATCACGGCGGCATGGTATTCGTAGAAGGCACGGCGCTGGTTGCTCATGAGCGGATTGCCGGCCCAGGCCTCCGGGATGAGCAGCATCATGGCATGCGTCAGCGAGTAGCCGCCATTGACCAGCAGTTCCAGTGCGTTGTCGAAGCACGCGGAGTCGGACTGTCCTTCGGCGATCAGCGGCCAGAGCTTTTCCAGGTCATCGCCGAACAGTTTCGAGGCCATGGAGTTGCGGCGCGCGTTCATCCAGTTGATGTTGCCGCGCAGGGTGTTGATCTCGCCGTTGTGGGCGATCATGCGGAACGGATGCGCCAGGTCCCAGGACGGAAAGGTATTGGTCGAAAAGCGCTGGTGCACCAGTGCCAGCGCGGAGACCATGCGCGTGTCGCCCAGGTCGAGGTAGTAGCTGCCCACCTGGCTGGCCAGCAACATGCCCTTGTAGCAGATGGTCCGCGCCGACATCGAGGGCACGTAGAAGTTGCTGCAACCGGGCCGTTCACTGGCGCGCACCGCGTGTTCCACGCACTTGCGGATGATGAACAGCTTGCGCTCGAAGGCATCGCCGTCGGTCGTATCGCCGCCCTTGCCGATGAAGACCTGGCGGATGACCGGTTCCACCTGCCTGACGCTGGCGCCCAGGCCGTTGTTGTCGACCGGCACGTCGCGCCAGCCGAGCAGGACCTGGCCCTCGCCGGCGATAGTCTGCTCGATCAGCGTTTCGCAGGCATCGCGCGTGGCGGTCTCCTGCGGCAGGAAGATCATGCCGACGCCGTATTCGCCGGCCGCCGGCAGCCGGATGCCCAGGGCCGCGCACTCTGCGCGCAGCAGTTCATCCGGGATCTGCATCAGGATGCCGGCACCGTCGCCGGCCAGCGGGTCGGCGCCCACGGCGCCACGGTGGGTCAGATTGACCAGGATGCGCAGTCCCTGCTGGATGATCTCGTGGCTCTTGCGTCCCTTGACGTTGGCCACAAAACCCACGCCACAGGCGTCGTGCTCGTTGGCCGGATCGTAGAGGCCCTGTCGGGGTGGCAGCATGCCGTAGGTCATCAGGTGTACCTTGACTCTGTGCAGCCTGAGTCCGGGCCATGTGCCGCGCCCCTGACTCAGAAAGTTATAAAATACAACATGTTGTCGACATTGCCGGCGATCGCGGTGGTGGCCGGGCGCGGGCCGGACAACAACCCGCGCAAAAGGCCCGACAGTATAGCGCCGGCCGGGCCGGGGTTCAATTTGACGGACGGGGGATTACCCCTTTGCTTGCGGGGCCATGCAGATCGGTACCGGGGCCGGCTTCAGGTCTCGCCGGTATGCATGAACACGACCCGGTAACCGCGCCCGAGCTGTTCGTCGCGGACCCGCAGCAGGGCCGCCTCGGCGCTGGCGCGGTCGGGAAACTGCTCGCGGATGACGCGGCCGCGCGCGCCCTGGTAGCCCCATTCGCGGATCAGCGTCCAGCCCTCCAGCAGGTCTTCCTGCAGGTGCAGGTGGTAGAAGCGCGGTGCCTTGTCGCCCTCGGGCGGGATTTGCATGTAGATACGCATGGTCAGGCAGTCACGGACAGACCGGGGTCACGCGGCTAGCCGCCCGGGTTGAGCACCCGGTCAAACTCGGCGAAGGCATAGCGGTCGGTCATGCCGGCAATGTAGTCGGCCACCGCACGGGCGCGGCCGCTGTCGCCGTCCAGTTCCTCGAGCCGGTCCACGTGCTGCCGGGCCTCGTCCGGCAGCAGGCGCGGGTCATCGAGAAAGGCCTCGAACAGTGCGGTGATGGTGCGTGCGGCCTTGGCAGTCATGCGATGCACGCGGTAGTGCCGGTACAGTCGTGTGCGGAGGAAGCCCTTGAGTTCCAGGTTTTTCTCGCGCATCACGTCACTGAAGGCGATCAGCGGGCCGCTGTGCGTGCGCACGGCCTCGATGTCGGGCGGCGCGGCGGCCGCCAGCAGCCGGCTGCTGGTTTCCACCAGGTCGATGACCTGGCAGCCGATCAGGCGGCGCACGACCTCGTGGATGGTGCGGCGCGGTGCCAGTTGCGGGTAGGCATTGCGCACGATCTCGTATTGATCGCGAAACAGTTCGACGCCGGACAATGCATCGACATCAATGAGTCCCGAGCGCAGTCCATCGTCAACGTCGTGGCTGTTGTAGGCAATCTGGTCGGCCAGGTCGGTGAGCTGGGCCTCCAGCGAGGGCTGCAGGCGCTGTATGAAGCGCTTCCCGAGGACACCGAGCCGCTCGGCATTTCTGCGTGAACAATGCTTGAGGATACCCTCGCGCGCCTCGAAGGTGAGATTGAGGCCGGAAAACTCGGCATAGCGCTCTTCCAGTTCATCCACGACACGCAGTGACTGCAAGTTGTGCTCGAAACCGCCGTAGTCCTGCATACAGGCATTCAGCGCGTCCTGGCCGGCATGGCCGAACGGTGTGTGGCCGAGGTCATGGGCAAGTGCCAGGCATTCGGTGAGGTCCTCGTTCAGGCGCAGGGCGCGTGCAATCGAACGCGCGACCTGGGCCACCTCGATGGAGTGGGTGAGCCGGGTGCGGAACAGGTCACCCTCGTGATTGACGAATACCTGGGTCTTGTACTCAAGCCGGCGAAACGCGGCGGAATGGATGACGCGGTCGCGGTCGCGCTGGTATTCGTCACGGCAGGCGGGGGGCGGCTCGGAATACTGCCGGCCACGTGATGTTTCCGGCTTGGCGGCATACGGCGCCAGCCTGGCAGAATATATGTGCTGCGCCCCGGTTGGCATAATCAGGCGGCGCTGGTCAGGGTCTCGCTGAGCAGGTGCGCGCGATAATCGGCGGTGACCACGGCCGTACCGATGGCCTTCAGCAATACCAGGCGCAGACCGCCGTCCCGGGCCTTTTTGTCGACAGCCATGAGGTCGTGGAATTCCTGCTCGGTCATGTCGGCCGGGGCCGCGACCGGCAGCCCCGCGCGTGCGATCAGGGTGGTGGCACGTTCGACGTCGGCGCGTGCCAGCCAGCCGTGCCGGGCCGACAGGTCGGCGGCCATCACCATGCCGGTGGCGACCGCTTCGCCGTGCAGCCAGTTGCCATATCCGGTGCAGGTTTCGATGGCATGGCCGAAGGTATGGCCCAGGTTGAGCAGGGCGCGCATTCCGCTTTCACGTTCGTCCGCGGCAACGATATCCGCCTTGATGGTGCAGGAGCGTTCGATGGCGACCGCCAGCGCCTGCTTGTCACGGGACCTGAGTGCGTCCATGTGGGTCTCCAGCCAGGCGAAGAACGCGCTGTCGTGGATCAGTCCGTACTTGATGACCTCGGCGAGACCCGCGGCCAGTTGCCGGTCATCCAGCGTGTCCAGTGTATCGGTATCGATCAGCACGCAACCGGGCTGGTGGAAGGCGCCGATCATGTTTTTGCCAAGCGGATGGTTGACTCCGGTCTTGCCGCCCACCGAGGAATCGACCTGCGCAAGCAGGGTGGTGGGCAACTGGATGAAGGCAACGCCGCGCTGGTAGCTGGCCGCGGCAAATCCGGTGATGTCGCCGATGACGCCGCCGCCGAGTGCCAGCAGGGTACAGCCGCGGTTGTAGCGGCTTTCGAGCAGCGCGGTGAACACCGAGTTCAGGGTGTCCAGCGTCTTGTATTGCTCGCCGTCCGGCAGGATCACGTGGTTGACCGTGAAGCCGTCGAGTAACGCCATGACCCGCTCCAGGTAGAGCGGGGCAACGGTCTCGTTGCTGACGACCAGTACCTGGCGGCCATGTATACGGGGCGTCAGCAGGGCGGGCCGGTCCAGCAGGCCCTGGCCAATGTGGATCGGATAGCTGCGCTCGCCCAGGTCAACAGTCAGTGAAATCATAGGGTTCATTTATAAGGTGGCTGCCGTGAGCATAGCCAATTGTGCCGGCGCAGCGCAAAGGGTGGAGCCGGTACTAGTCCAGTTGCCTGACAATTTCCCTGACCACGTCGGTGACGCGCTTGCCATCGGTATCGATCACGATGTCGGCACATTCACGGTACAGTGGATCGCGTACGGCCATCAGTTCCGACAGGCGCTGGCGCGGGTTCACGGTCTGCAGCAGGGGCCGGTTACGATCATGCCGGGTACGCCTGAGTTGCTGGCTGATCGAGGCATGCAGGTAGATCACCGTGCCGCGGCCGGTCAGGTGCGCGCGGGTGTCCTTGTCCATGATGGCGCCGCCACCGGTCGCCAGGATGATGTCGGGCAGGCAGGTCAGTTCGTCGATGACGGCCTTTTCGCGCTTGCGGAAGCCGGCTTCGCCCTCGAGTTCGAAGATCAGCGGGATATCGACGCCGGTACGCGCCTCGATTTCATGGTCGCTGTCATGGAATGGCATCTTGAGGCGCTTTGACAACTGGCGCCCGATGGTTGACTTGCCGGCGCCCATGGGACCCGTCAGAAACAAACTGCCCGGCACTTTCATGCCGGGCAGGTATGCCAGAATATCGGCCGGCTGGCAAGCGCTGCCAGCCGGTCGTTATCAGATACGGAAGTCTTCCTTGACGATCTTCGGCGTTACGAAGATCAGCAATTCATCCTTCTCGTTGGAACGTGAGCGGGTCTTGAACAGCCAGCCGACAGCCGGAAGCTCGCCCAGTAGCGGGGTACGGTTGGTCTGGTCGGCGGCCTTCTCGGTGTAGACGCCACCCAGCACCAGGGTCTCGCCGTTATCGACCAGTACCTGGGTCTGTACCTCGTTGGTATCGATGGCCGGGCCGGCATCGGTAATCTGGCCGCGACTGTCATTGTTGACGGTCAGGTCGAGGATGATGCGGTCATCCGGGGTAATCTGCGGTATTACGTTCAGGCTCAGCACGGCCTTCTTGAATGCGACGTTGGTAGCCCCGCTGGAGGTCTTTTCCTCGTACGGGATTTCCTCGCCCACCTCGATATGGGCTGCCTTCTGGTTGGAAGTCAGCACACGCGGACTGGAAATCGTTTCCGAATAGCCTTCCGCCTCGGCGGCACGCAGTTCGAGATCAAGGACGTGGCTGCCGATCTTGCCAATCCGGAAATCGAACAGGGTGTTGGTCGTGGTCGGCAGGATGGTGATGAAATCACTCGACAGGAAGTGATCACCGTTATACGTCGTATCCTTGCTGACCGACATGTTGACGCCGATGTCACGCGAGAAGTTCTTGTTCGCAACCACCACACGCGATTCGATCAGCACCTGGCGCACCGGCACGTCCAGCCGGGCAATCAGCTTGCGGATTTCCGCCAGCTTGGCCGCGGTATCCTGGACCAGCAGGGTATTGGTGCGTTCGTCGGTCGTGGCCATGCCGCGTTCGGAAAGCAGCGTTGTGTCGCTGCTCTTGAGCAGGCCGAGGATGTCGGCGGCCTTGGCATAGTTGACCTGCACATACTCGGAATACAGCGGTTCGAGTTCCTCGATCTGCTTCTTCGACTCGAGTTCCAGCTTCTCGCGGGCCGCGATTTCCTCGCTCGGCGCCACCAGCATCACGTTGCCGCTCTGGCGCATGGCGAGACCCTTGGTCTTCAGGATGATGTCCAGGGCCTGATCCCACGGTACGTTCTTCAGGCGCAGTGTCAGGCTGCCACCGACCGTGTCACTGACGACCACGTTGATGCCGGTGAAGTCGGCGATCAGCTGCAATACCGAGCGCACCTCGATGTCCTGGAAGTTGAGCGACAGGCGTTCACCCGAGTAGCCGAATTCGTCCTTCTTGCTTTCTTCCACTTCGGCCTTGGTGAGCTGACGTACCTCGATGGTGAACTGGTTGTCCGACTGGTAGGCGATGTAGTCGTACTCGCCCATCGGGGTGATCACCATGTGTACATTGTCACCGCGCGGGAATGTGTCCACGGTCTTGACCGGGGTTGCGAAGTCGAGCACGTCCATGCGCCGTGCCAGTTCCGCGGGCAGTGCTGCACGGTAGAAGTCGACCACGACATTGCCGCTCTCCTGGCGCATGTCGACCGGGATGGAGGGGTCGGACAGGGTCACGATGATGCGGCCCTCGCCACCTTCTCCGCGCCGGAAGTCCACGTTGCTGATCTCGTTGCCGGCCTTGCCTGCCGCACGATTGCCCAGGGTTTCAGCCTCGGACAGCTCGCTGCCGGCATTCTGCACCGTCAGGATGATGCTGTTGCCGTCCGCGTGGGCTTCGTAGGGCACCATACGGGTCAGGTTGACCACCACCCGGGTGCGTCCCTTGGCCTCTACCACCGTCATGCTTTCGGCAACGCCGATACCGATATTCGAGGAGCGATCTTTCAGGGCATTGGCCGTATCCTGGAAATCCAGCGCGATGCGGGCCGGGTTGTCGATGGTGAAACTCAGCGGTGCCGCGGCGGGCTGGCTCATGTTGAGGGTGATCTGCGCCTTGTTGCCGGGCAGGCTGGAAAAATCGACGCTCTGCAGGGTGTTGCCGGCTGCGTACGTGTTGGCGGTCCCCCCGGCGAGCAGCGCAACTGCCATGAGCAGCGCATTCCGTAATGCAAGCGCCTGGCGTTTGACGGACTCCGTCAGCCGGAATTCACGTAACTGCATGTGGTGTGAAATGGATCCGATCATTGTTATCACCCTGGTTGATTATTCACTGATGGCAATCGTTGCCTGGCGTTCCATCCAGCCACCGATTCCGTCGGGAATGATTTCAGTAAGTTCAACTTCAAACTCGGTTACGCGCGTTATCTTGCCATGATTCTGGCCGGCATAGTTACCGGTCTGTACGCGATGTATGGTGCCGTCGGTATCATTGATCAGCGCCCAGCTCGTATCACCCTGTTCGAGGGTGCCTACCATGCGCAGACTGTCGAGCGGGAATTCCTCCAGCGGCTCGGCCGGGCGGTCGAAATCCGGCTTGATCGAGCTGTTCGAGGTCTGGATGGTCATCGCCTGCTGATTGGAGAATGACGGTTCGGTGAACGGGTCACGCAGGTCATTCGCCGCATAGGTGAACGATTCATACGGGCGAAACTCCGGCAGCGGCTCGATGTGCGAGACCTGCTGGTTCTTGACCTCCTCCGCGTACTGTTTCAGGTCGGTAGTCGGGTCCGCCGAGCAGGCCAGCAGGCCCGCCGAGACGGCAGACAGCAGAATCCAGTTGCCGATTTTGCGATTGTGGATGGCCATCACTTGTTTGCCTCCCCGGATCTTTCTTCCTCTTCCATATACCGGTAGGTCTTGGCAGTCAGGTTCATTGCCAGCTGTCCGCCGGAAGCAGGTGCAATACTGATATCGTGCAGCGTCACGATGCGCGGCAGGGCCGCCACACCGCTGACGAAGCTGCCGAATTCATGGTAATCGCCGACCACGCGAATCTTGATCGGCAGCTCGGCGTAGAACTCGCGCGGGTTCTCTCCCTGCGGCTGGAACAGTTCGAACTCCAGGCCGCTGGCCAGGCCGGTCTGCGATACGTCCACCAGCAGGTCGGCGACCTCGGTCTGGTTGGGCAGCTGGCGCAGCATGGCGCCGAACGATTCACGCATTTCCTCGAGTTGCTTCTGGTAGGCCTCGAGGTTGACGGCCTGTTCGGCTTTCTTCTCGAAGATGACCTTCAGGTCGCCTTCCTTGCGCTCGGCGTCAGCCAGCACCATCAGCTGGTCCTTGGTGTGAAACCAGTAGCCCAAGAAGATCACGCTGCCCATCAGGATCATGATGAGCACCACACGGGCCGCAACCGGCCAGCGGGCTACGCTTGAAAGGTCAAGTTCGTTGACGTTCATGGTTACCTTGCCTCGCCCTGTGCGACCAGCTGCTCGCTAACGTGGTTTTTCTGGGCGCCGCGTAACGTAAAGTTGGCAATGCGGCGGCGATTGGATTCGGTGGTCTTGATCAGGTCAAGCCGCGGCCCGCCAAACCATTCGGAACCGTCTATGTTGCGCATGTAATCCGATACGCGGGCATTGGACTGTGCGATGCCGTCCATTTCCAGGTTGCGAGTGCGCTGTACAAAACGTTTCAGGTAAACACCTTCCGGCAGGGTCCTGACCAGTTCATCCATCAGGTGGACGCTTTCCGGGCGGCTGCTCTGCAGCTCCTGGATCACGTTCATGCGGGCCAGCAGGTTATCCTTCATTTTCTCGAGTTCCTGAATGCGTCCAATGCGCTGGTTCAGCACGGTGATTTCAGACTGCAGAAAGGCGTTGCGCTGGTTCTGGTTCTCGATTCTGCCCTCGAAGTGCATGTGGGACATCAGCACGATCAGGCCGGCAATAATGACACCACCCATCGCTGAAACGATGAATTCACGCTGCTTTTGCCTGTTGAGTTCTTCCCGCCAGGGCAGGAGATTGATGCGTGCCATATCAGTCGAAGCTCCTCAGTGCGAGTCCGCACGCGACCAGCAGTGCCGGCGCGTCGTTGCTCAGGGTCTGTGGCTTGATGCGCGCCGACAGGGACATGGAGGCGAACGGGTTGGCGATACAGGTATCCACACCCAGTTTCTCCTGGATCATCTCGTCCATGCCCGGAATCGAGGCACTGCCGCCGGCCAGCACGATATAGTCGACCCGGCTGTGCGGGCTGGACGAGTAGAAGAACTGCAGCGAGCGGCTTGCCTGCTGTGTCATGGCCTGCTTGAACGGTTCCAGCACATCGGTCTGGTAGCTTTCCGGCAGACCACCCTGGCGTTTGGCCATGCCTGCTTCCTCGTAGGACAGGCCATAACGTCGCATGATCTCCTCGGTGAGCTGCTTGCCGCCAAACACGGTGTCACGTGTGTAGATACTCTTGAGGTTGTGCATCACGTTCAGCGTCGTCATGGTGGCACCGACATCGACCACCGCGATGGTCTTGCCGACGCCACGATCGGGCAACTGGTCAGCAAGCAACGCGAAGGCGTTCTCGCTGGCAAATGATTCAACATCCATGATCTGCGTGGTCAGGCCGCCGGTTTCGACTGCCGCCTTGCGCAGGTCGACATTCTCGCTGCGGCAGGCCGCCAGCAACACGTCGACGGTATCGGGATTCTTTTCTGATGGACCCAGCACCTCGAAGTCGAGATTCACCTCGTCGAGCGGGTAAGGTACGTACTGGTCCGCCTCCAGATCGATCTGGCTCTCCAGGTCATCCTCGCTGAGGCCCGCAGGCATCGGTATGATCTTGGTGATGGTCGAGGATCCGGCGATGGCGACTGCGGCATGCTGGGTACGCGAGCCGGAGCGCTTCACGGCGCGGCGTACCGCTTCACCGACCGCGTCAACATCGGTAATATTCTTCTCGACGACCGAATTGGGTGGCAGGGGCTCAACGGCGTAGCTTTCGACCCGGAAACGTGATCCGCTCCGGCTCAGTTCCAGCAGCTTGACCGCCGTGGAACTGATGTCCAGACCGATGAGAGGTGGTTTGGTCCGTTTGAATAGTTGCGCGAGTGGCACAATTTTTCCCTTTAATTACCCGCTGTTGCACAGGCCGGGTAGTTCGCCGCATTAGAGGACATTGCCAACAGCTTGTCAACTAATGTGTAATTGAGGACAAGGTTCTGACATTGCATATCGGTCGCATGAAAATTTTGTTTAGAGATATTTTCCGGCGAACTGAT
>Ga0210144_1001426_pt1 | contig 9963 bp, 6 predicted proteins | sample Muzzi_PWA_D2_FD_185532 | JGI IMG/M metagenome (GOLD analysis project Ga0210144, IMG submission 185532) | Wetland microbial communities from San Francisco Bay, California, USA, that impact long-term carbon sequestration - Muzzi_PWA_D2 (SPAdes) | ecosystem: Environmental > Aquatic > Marine >...
CCTTATCCCCAAATCCCGGCAAAAAGCTGTCACTATTCTTGTTCCCACGCTGAGCGTGGGAACGAGAGTGAGAAAGAGGAAAACCGATGATGCAAAAAAGTATCTATTTTAATGAGGAGCACGACATGCTGCGTGACCTCATCCGTAAATATGTGGAGAGCGAGGTTGTACCCCAGGGCGAGGCCTGGGAAATTGAGGGGATGATACCCCGCAGCATCTTAAAACAGATGGGAGAACTCGGCCTGCTGGGGCTGCGCTATCCAGAAAAGTATGGTGGCTCTAACCTCGATATGCTGGCTTCCGTGGTCCTGGCCGAAGAAATGGGGCGCTCGACCTTTGGGGGCTTTACCGCAACCGTACTGGTGCATACCGATATGGCCTCGCCCCATCTGATCAATGCTGGAAACAAATATCAGGTGGAGAAATATCTCCCCAGCATTATCGCCGGTGACCTGATTACGGCGATAGCCGTCACCGAACCGGATGCTGGCTCGGATGTGGCGGGTATGAAAACCAGGGCCATTCAGGACGGCGACCACTGGGTTCTCAACGGCTCCAAGATGTTCATTACCAACGGGGTCCACGCCGATCTCTATTTTGTGGCGGCCAAGACCGACCGGGCGGCCAGAGGCTCGCGGGGGATTACCATATTCATCGTCGAGAAGGGAACCCCTGGCTTTACCGTGGGCCGCGCCCTGGATAAAATGGGCTGGCGCAGTTCGGATACGGCAGAACTGGCCTTTGATAATTGCCGCGTCCCCGAAGAGAACATTTTGGGTGAGGTCAATCGAGGCTTTTATGCCATCATGCAGAACTTCCAGAACGAACGGCTCGTATTGGGGGCGCAGGCGTTGGGCGAGGCCCAAAAAGCGCTGGAACTGACCCTCGATTACGTTAAACAGCGCGAGGCATTTGGGGCGAGGTTATGGGCCAAGCAGGCCATCCGCCAGCGATTGGCCCAGCGGCTGGCCGAGGTCGAGGCCGGGCGGCAGTTATGTTATCACGCGGCCTGGCTGGATTCGCAGGGTGTCGATTGCGTCAAAGAGGTCTCGATGGTCAAGGCGTATTGTGGGGAGTTGGTCAATAGAGTGCTTTACGATTGCCAGCAATTTCACGGCGGCTTTGGCTACATGCGCGAAAGCACCATCGAGCGCATGGTGCGTGATGCCCGCGTCCAATCGATTGGGGGAGGGGCCACAGAGGTCATGCTGGAGGAGGTGGCAAAGCGGGTTTGAAATATTGGCTCTCCACACTAATTTGTATCGACCCATAAACTTTGATACGGTTGTTAAAAAGCTAGGGGCATGCTATCTTTTCAAGCAACAATTTACAAACAGCACGGTTAAAGATACTGGCAAGAGCACATTACGAACAGAGACCGGAGGATAGAGATTAATAACGTTGAAAACTTGTTAGCCCCTATTCGACGCTTGCATGAGCAGATTCGGGAGGCTATAGTAGAAGCATCTGAGCAAGCAACCTTTGAAGATATGTCCCAAATCGCCCATGACAGTGAAGGAGACACGATCTATGCTATCGACCGGGTGGGCGAAGACTTATTGACTGAATTTTTTGAGCGAGAAGTAGCGCCGCTTACTCCCATTGTTCTTATTGCCGAAGGGCTACCTGGTGGTCAGGTCGTGTTGCCTCAAGGTACATCCGAAGCCGAGGCAGTGTGGCGTATCATCGTTGATCCTATTGATGGCACGCGTGGCCTGATGTACCAAAAGCGCAGTGCCTGGATTCTAACCGGGGTTGCACCAAACCGAGGCCCGGAAACCAATCTGCAAGATATTGAGTTAGCCATACAAACCGAGATTCCGCTGGTCAAGCAGCACTTGGGCGATGTCGTGTGGGCCATTCGTGGGCAAGGCGTACAAGCTCGGCGAGTCAACCGCTTGACGGGTGAAGCTACCACTCTTAAACTCAGCCCATCCAGTGCCCAGACCATTGCGCATGGCTTTACTATGATATCCCGCTTCTTCCCCGGCGTTCGTCAAGAGTTGGCCGCCATTGATGAAGAAATCATCCAGGGGGCGCTTGGACCAGTTCAACCCGGTAAAGCGCATTGTTTTGAAGACCAATATATTTCAAGTGGCGGCCAACTTTATGAGTTGATGGCTGGACACGACCGTTTTGTAGCCGACCTCCGGCCACTTATGGAACAGATTTTGGGGCAGCAGGGATTGGCCCTTGGCATTTGCTGTCACCCTTATGATTTATGTACCGAGCTCGTTGCTCGTGAACTGGGCGTGATTGTTACTGATGAGAATGGCAACAGGTTGGGAGCACGGCTTAATGTGGAGACTAATATATCGTGGGCGGGTTATGCCAACAAGCATATTCAGGCCCAGATTGAACCCTTGCTACAAGCGGCGCTTCAAAAGCGAGGGTTGCTAAACAACCCAGTGGTGAGATAAAGAAAAAAACAGGAATGCATATGCAATCTGCACTCCTGTAATTTTTACCCAATCATTACCGAGTCTAAGGCGTACCAGAAATGCCTCGGGAGAGACTCGAACTCTCACGCCCGTACGGGCACAGGCCCTCAACCTGCTGCGTATGCCAATTCCGCCACCGAGGCTCATACATTTATTATCGAGCTAGATTATACTTTCTCCAGGTATTTTGTCAAGGAATCACCCCATTTGCCGTGTTGTCTCTCTTATTAGGCTTGCCTATGACGATTATGTTTAACTTCTGTTGCTTCAGTTGCCTATAATGTTAGGATTCCCTTATAATTTAAGATAAGGTAAGGAGTTTATAAAATGAGAAATAAGCCTATAGTGTACTAAATAACTATTTGAAAAACTACACTTTCCCCTTAATATATTACACAGAACAAGTTTAGGCTAATCTTCTTCTACTTTAAACAATATACAGCGGTGACCACATAAGCTGGCATCAAGAATCCTCAGGGGGTATTATGTCTACACATAGCCTGTATTGCAAACAAAGGCTACGATATATTAAACATGGTCTAGTTGTGGCTATTGTCACAACCATATTTATTTTTTATCCCCAATTTAGTACAGCAGATAGTCGTATTAAGTCCATAGGGTCGGCCGAAGCAAATGTATCTGTTTGGCTACCTACAGGCTCTGTGGCCGATTCCGTCACGGTCACCGCCGACTACGTGGCAGAAAAAGCGTTGCCCAATCGTATTAAATATCCAACAGGTACAGTAGGCCAGACCTTTACTTTTGCAATATGGGATGGATACGGCAATTCATTGTCTCAATTTAATCCTTCAGTTGTAATAGCTGCAAGTTATCGCGACGATGATATTCCACCCTCGGTTCGTTCAGAAGAATCAACGCTGCACCTTCATATGTATAATCCCGCTACTAAATCCTGGAACAAATTGTGTAGTAGTGTAGACATCTATGAAAACGTCGTTTATGCCGCGCTTTCATCTTCCACACCCTTAGAAGAAAACGGTAGTAACCTGATGGCAATCGCCATTGATGAAACACCAATGTTGGAGCAAAGTTTGGATGACCAAGGTACTACCACCATCACCTTTGAAAAGAGCAACTTCAGACTTGAGGTTGGATCGAATATCCTTGAAAAAGGTTCTCATTTTGTTGTAACCATATTGCCCAATACATCGACCAGGAGCGAGGTCAAACTACTTTCCAATCCTATTGACATAAAGGCTTGCAAAGCGGATCCAGATATTCCTGAGCAAAATAATCGAGAAATAACTAACTTCTTCAAACCATTAACAGTTGGCTTTGATATTGACTCCGATACCACCTCCCGAGCTGGCGGCCGGTCTAATTTAACCATAGCCAACCTGCAAAAGGATGAGTGGACAGATATGGAAGAAGTTGGGGCCAGAGTGGCCCGCGGTAGCGACACAATTACCGTTGACACGCGCAGCCTGGGTACATTTGGCTTGGGGGCACGTTAAATAGGACATTAAATGACTGACGTATTCATTTCCTACTCCCGCAAAGACAAAGAGTTCGTACAGAAACTGCATGAGGTCCTTACCGAGCAGGGTCACCAGGTTTGGGTCGATTGGGAAGATATTCCTCTAACTTCAGATTGGCGTGAAGAAATCCGCCACGGTATGGAAGAAACCAATGCCGTGATCTTTGTTATCAGTCCAGATTTTCTGGACTCCAAAGAATGTGGGGTAGAGGTAAAACTGGCCGAGGAGTATAACAAGCGACTGATCCCCATTGTTTACCGGGATGGTGAGTCTAGTAAAGTTCCCCATTCATTGGCTTCGCTCAATTGGATTTTCTTCCGTGAAAGCGACGATTTCGACAGCGCTGTTGAAACCCTCAGCCAAACGATGGATACTGACCTGGATTGGGTCAGAGCGCATACCCGTCTGCTCACCCGCACCATAGAATGGAAAGACCGAGACCGAAACGATAGCTATTTACTGCGGGGAGACGATCTTCGGGAAGCTGAACAGTTACGTCTCACTGAAGTTGAAAAAAAACCAAAACTAACGGCCTTGCAGCAAGAGTATATCTATGCCAGCCGACAAAGGGCAATGAAAATTCAACGCCTCATTTTGGGGGCCGTTACTTTTGGTTTTGCCGTTGCCATTATCCTGGCATTTGTAGCCTTTTTTCAGTTCCGCGAGGCAGAGACCCAACGTAACGTGGCCGACAAAGCTAAAGAAACCGCAGTATCAGAACGTGACCGAGCGGCTACCGCTGAACATGAGGCCCGCATAAACGAGCAGCACGCCATTGCTGCGGAAGGTACAGCGGTTACCGAACGCGCAATTGCCATAGATCAACGTGAAAAAGCTGTGCGCCAGAGTCAAATTTCCATGGCTAAATCTTTAGCGGCCTTATCCATTCCTATTATCGAAGGCTCCAACAACACCGAACTTGCTGCATTATTGGCCACCGAAGCCGAGAACATCAATCGGCTGGCCGAAGGCAACGGCTACGCTTTGATTGACAACTCTCTCCGCAAAATTTTGGGCGGCACAACCTTTAATGTGGTACTGGGCCAACATGAAGCCGCTGTCATTGCGACAGCCTTTAGCCCCGATGGAAAGACAGTTGCCTCCGCTGATGATGACGGCATAATTCACTTATGGGCAGTTTTCGACCCATCTGCCGACCCTATCACACTAACCGGCCACGAGGGTAGAATCTCCTCGATAGCTTTTAGCCCTGACGGTTCAAGGCTGATATCTGGCGGTGATGACGGAACCATTCGAGTGTGGGATGTTAGTAACCCCTCCGCTGAACCTAAAACATTAACTGACCACGAAGGCCGTGTTCTGGCTGTAACCTTTAGCCCGGATGGCCGAACCTTTGCCTCTGCCGGTGATGATACCGCCATTAGATTATGGGACACAACCGATATCTCTGCCAGCCCCATCACGCTTACCGGCCCTGAAGATACGGTCTTATCCCTGGCTTATAGCCCCGATGGACAAATATTAGCGGCTGCTGGGGCTGACGAAACTGTCAGATTGTGGGATTTGGCTAATCCAGATTTGGAGCCGGTCATCTTGAGGGGTCACGAGGGCCAGGTATTTTCAGTAACATTCAGTCCCGATGGTCAAACTCTGGCTTCCGCCAGCTTCGACAAAACCATCCGGTTGTGGGATATGACAAACCTTGATGAGGAGACCGCACCAGAAATTCTTCGAGGCCACGACAAGAGCGTTACATCCGTAACATTCAGCCCCGATGGTCAAACTCTGGCTTCCGCCAGCTTCGACGAAACCATCATGTTATGGGACATGAACAATCTTAAGGCTGATCCCACAATCCTGCTTGGGCACGACAATTGGATAGGCTCTGTTGATTTTAGCCCTGATGGAGAAATGCTCATCTCAGCCAGCGCCGATAAAACCGTAAGGCTATGGAATCTCATTCCCCTCGCTAAACCTATTGTTCATCGAGGCCATGAAGACTGGGTTGAAGCCCTGGCCTTTAGCCCGGATGGCAAAACTCTGGCTTCGGCCAGCGATGACACAACCATTAGATTGTGGGATGTATCGAACCCCACCAGCCAACCTCTAGTACTCCTTGGTCACGAGGCTAGTATCAGGTCTTTGGCCTTTCACCCTCAAGGACGCATTCTTGCCTCGGCCAGTGATGATGAAACCATTAAGTTATGGGATATAACCGACCCAGACATTCAACCCACAACCCTAACCGGTCAGGAAGGCAGTATCCTCTCAGTTGCCTTTAGCCCTGATGGAACATTAGCCTCTGCCAGCACCGATACGACAATTTGGCTGTGGGACATATTCACGCCTTCCAGTGAGCCGGTAATCCTTCGCGGCCACAAGGATGGCGTTAGTGCCGTCGCTTTCAGCCCCGACGGACAAACCTTAGCCTCGGCCAGCTTCGACAAAACAATTAGGCTATGGGATATGGCTGACCCAACCAGAGACCCAAAAATTTTAAGTGGACACGAAGGTGGCGTGTTGTCTGTGGCCTTTAGCCCAGACAGCAAAACTCTAGCTTCGGCCAGTAATGATGGAAACATTAGGCTGTGGGATGTTACAGACCCTTCTACCAAGCCAATAATTTTAAGCAAGCTTGAAGACCAAATCTTTTCTATCGCTTTTAGCCCAGATGGTCAAGTGCTAGCCTCGGCCCTTGATAATGGAACCATCCAAATGTGGCAGGTAACAGACCCTTCCTCCGACCCCATAATTCTTACTGACCACACTGCCAGAGTGTTTTCCGTCGCCTTCAGCCCAAACGGCCAAATTCTGGCTTCATCCAGTGCCGATAAAACTGTAAGGCTATGGATTGCCCAACTGGAGACATTAAGCAATTTGGCTTGCCAGCATGTGCGCCGTAATTTAAGCTTTGATGAGTGGCAGCGCTTTGTAGGCGACGAGCCATACCGGGCTACTTGTCCTAATCTTCCAATTCACCCTACCGTCCTCGAAAAATAAAAGGTTAACTAAAACTTATCGCTCCCCAAGTTCAAACCGCTTTGTCAAATTGGGACTTTTTACTCTCTTGAAGTAACCCCAAAATCTGTTAAAATTGCTTGTATAGTTTCATCAGTCGTGATGGGTTGCACGGTTGGTGGGTATTGCACTTTAAAACACAGCTTTAACAATTTGTCAAGCTAATATATCGCATTGTGTGCATATTTTAACGCCCTCTGTCTTGATACTTCCTGGGAGGAAGACAAGGAGATGCAGAGGGCGTTTGCTTTTCCAGGGTCAGTTGGGGATTGATATTTCTGGTAACAGGAGACAGCATGAGAGAGAGAAACTTGATATCCGTTCTAACTTATATTGGTCGATCCACCCTGCTGACCGTAGGCCTGACTTTCATCTTATCAGTGACAGCTCTGGCCGAGGAGCCGACGCTGGTGGAGACCATACCCACCCGGTTGGTCATCCCCTCTATTGCTCTGGATAGCGCCATTATTCCGGTTGGGGTGAAGCCCATTATCGTCGAGGGCAAAACTTACGGAACCTGGGAAGTGGCTGATAACGACATAGGCTGGCACAATCTCTCAGCCAACTTAGGTCATGTTGGAAATACTGTACTGTCTGCCCACAGTAATATCAAGGGCAGGGTTTTCCAAAACCTGAGGTACGTTCATCCGGGTGATGAAATCATTGCGTATTCTAGTTTCAACGGAGAGGCATATCGCTATATCATCACACAAAAGTTTTTGGTTCGAGAAGTGGGAGTCCCACTTGAAACTCGGATCAAAAATGCACAATTGATTACCCCGACTCAAGATGAACGCCTAACCTTAGTGACTTGCGCTCAACCCGGCGCTACACATCGCCTGATTGTCATTGCCAGACCGGCCCCTGTGGAAGAACCCTTATATGGAGCAGCCAGGATTTCAGCTTTGCCTTAAGGGCAGATGTATGGTAAAGGTTGTCCCCTGCCCCGATACGCCATTACTGATAACGCCGATTTGACCACCATGAGCCTCTACAATGGCGCGGGCGATGGCTAATCCTAACCCAGTGCCGCCCCGGTCACGGCTGCGAGCCCGGTCTGTACGATAGAAGCGGTCAAAAATATGGGATAGATGTTCCGGCGGAATGCCTTCGCCGGTATCAGAGATAGATAAGTTGATTGCATCCGCGGTTGACTCGGCACGAACCTTAATTGTTCCGCCGGTTGGGGTATGACGTAACCCATTACCGAGTATATTATGCAATACCTGGGCCAAACGAGCTTCATCAACCTCGATTAGCGGCAAATCGGCCGGTAGCTCCGTCTGGATAGTGATACCCTCAGCCTCGGCTACAGGGCTAAACGTATCACTCGTCGCCATAATGAGTTGGGTTAAATCGGTTGCTTTGAGATTAAGTGGGAGTTGTTTGGCCTCGGCTTGAGCCAACTCATGCAAATCATTCACCAGGCGACTCAATAAACGGGTCTGCTCATATAGACCGGCTACTTCCGTTTTATCGAGCGCATAGACCTCATCGAGCATGGCTCGTAGATTGCCCTGCAAAACACTGAGGGGGGTTCGTAGTTCATGGGCCACATCGGCCAGTAGGTTACGGCGTAGTTGTTCGGCTTGCTCCAACGAGGATGCCATCTCATTAAAGGCCCGGGCCACCTCGACAATCTCATTCGTCCCCTTCTCTTCAACTCGCTGGGTGAGATTTCGCGCCCCGATAGCCCTGGCTCCTTCAGCCAGCCGACTAAGGGGAGCGGTCAAGGTTCGACTCATTAATATCCCAAATATTATCCCAATAGCCCCCCCTACAATCGCTATGATCAGTAAGAAGCCGCGCAACCGCTCAAGCAAGGTGGGTGGCGATGGACCGACATCCGGCGAACCGGGTGGCGAGGGTCTAGGAGCAATTCCAAGATAACCCACGGTTCGACCATCCACATCAATGGATATAACTTGTATCCGGGCTACCTGATTAAGCCGCATCCCAATCTGACCGGACCGGTCAGGGTACATGATCCGTTGATTCTCATCGGCCAGAAAAAGGATTAACCCCCTACCCGATTCCGCTCTAAAAGTCGATTGCGCCCCGCCGAGGACCAGATCAACGCCATCCCAGGAGTTATGCCTTTGATAGTAGGCAGAGAGTTCCTCAACCAATCCTCTTGGTGCTCTTAGAAATTCAGGTCGGAAGTTTTCAGGACGATTAATCCAACTTACCAGGATACTGGTGAGGATAACAAGGATAACCGCAATCAAAACCACACTGCTAAAGGCTATGCTTAACCGTACCCACAGCCTATTCATTGTTCTATCTCCTGAGTCAATCCAAAATCTAAAATCTCAAATCCGAAATCGAGCTACGGTCCTACCATCCGATAACCCACCCCATAAACGGTTTGAATATAGGAGGGCTGTTTGGGGTCAGACTCTATTTTACGGCGCAGATTCTTCATATGGCTATCCAGTGTCCGCTCCGAGCCTTCATATTCATAGCCTAAACCTTGTTCGATCAACTCGCTCCGGGTGAAAGCATAACCTGGATTTTCCAGCAATGTTTTTAACAGGTTAAACTCAGTGGTGGTCAACTCAACCGGTTGACCATTTAGCATCACCTCATGTCGATCTAAATCCATGAGCAAATCGGCCAGTTGCAATACACGCGGCTGTTTGATAGTGACATTACCCTGGCTACGGCGCAGCACCGAACGAACCCGGGCCACCACTTCGCGAGGGTTAAAGGGCTTGGTGATATAATCGTCAGCGCCTAATTCCAGGCCAATGATTTTATCGGTATCATCCACCCGGGCTGTGAGCATAATGATGGGAGTGGCGGCCAAACTGGGATCTCCCCGCACCAGCCGGGTGATGTCCCAACCATCCTGATCGGGCAGCATCAAATCCAAAACCACCAAGGCCGGCTGGTCGTGGCGCAAAATATGGATGGCAGAGGCGCCATCATAGGCCGTCAGAACGGAGAAACCCGCCTGCTCTAAATAGGCGCGTACCAATCGCACAATTTCTTTGTCATCATCGACCACTAAAATAAGTTGACTTGATGCTGGTGTTGACATG
>Ga0210144_1001429_pt1 | contig 9948 bp, 4 predicted proteins | sample Muzzi_PWA_D2_FD_185532 | JGI IMG/M metagenome (GOLD analysis project Ga0210144, IMG submission 185532) | Wetland microbial communities from San Francisco Bay, California, USA, that impact long-term carbon sequestration - Muzzi_PWA_D2 (SPAdes) | ecosystem: Environmental > Aquatic > Marine >...
CCATGCTCAGCAGATTGGAACGAAAAGCGCCGAAGCTGTTGTAGAGACCGGCGTTGGCAAGATGCAGGCGCTTGGCGAGCTGCACGGCCGAGCGGCTCCAGCCGATGATGTGGTAGATATCCTTCAGCAGGACATCGCGCTCCTCGCGCGTCACCGCCTTGTTGACCCCGCCCGGTATCGCGCCCGTGCCGTGAACACGTTTGCCGGCGGTGACGCGTATCACCTCCTGCCCGAAGCGGCGCAGCATCACGCCCTGCCGGGCAATGTCCGGGAACTCGGCCGCCACGCCGACGATGTTGCGCTTCGCCACCTCCGAGTCGAAACCGAACAGCAGGTCGGGCGAGGACAGGTGAAAGAAGTGCAAGGCGTGCGACTGCAGGATCTGTCCGTAGTGCATGAGCCTCCGGATCTTGTCGGCAGCCGGGCTCAGGCGGTCGACGCCGACAACCTGGTCCAGCGCCTTGGCCGCCGCCAGGTGGTGGCTGACCGGACAGATGCCGCACAGCCGCTGCACCATCACCGGGATCTCCCAGTAGGGGCGGCCCTGGATGAATTTTTCGAAACCGCGGAACTCGACGATGTGCAGCCGGACCTGCTTCACCTGATCGTCGCCGTCCAGCAGGATCGATACCTTGCCGTGACCCTCCACGCGGGAGACCGGCTCGATGACCACCCGCTGCAGGCCGGCGGGATTGGCGGCGGTTTCAAGTTCAAAACTCATGCGGGCGTCTCCGGGTCAGGATCAATGGCACTTAAACTTGAGGTGTATCGTGTATGCAACCCGGCAATTGGCCACGGAAGCACACGGAAAAACACGGAATATTTGCTAGCAACACTGGTGTCTTCCGTGTGGTTGCGTGGCGATTCATCAGGGTTGGGACATGACTACGCGGCATTCGGGTCAGTGTTCAGTCGTACTGGATCAGGCCGTGGCCGAGATGCGGCGTGCGCCCGGCCAGCAGGTCGGTGAGGAATTTCCAGATGGCGTCCGCCGTCGGCGGACAGCCGGGCAGGAAGTAATCGATCTTCACCACCTCGTGCAGCGGATGCACCTTGTCGAGCGGCAGCGGCAGTTCGGGGTCGTTGGGGATGCAGCCCTTCGCCAGGCTGATCTCGGTGACATAGACTTCCTGCAGGCAGGCGCCGAGGTCGAGGTGATTGCGCTGCGCCGGCAGCCCGCCGTTTACCGCGCAGGCTCCGACCGCAACCAGGATCTTGCAGGACTTGCGGAACTCGTGCAGCACGTGGACATTGTCTGCATTGCAGATTCCGCCCTCCACCAGGCCGATATCGCAGGGGCCGCAGTGCTTGATGTCGGTGAGCGGCGAGCGGTCGAACTCGATGAGCTCGAGCAGATCGAAGAGCCGCTCGTCGATATCGAGCATGGACATGTGGCAGCCGAAGCAACCCGCGAGCGAGGTGGTCGCGACACGAAGTTTTCGCTGTTGCGTTTCGCTCATGATGATTTATCGGCCCTGTCCGCCGGACGACGCGGGGCATCCTCCAGCGCCTGGGCGCTGACCGGACTGCGGTCGAAGCGCCGCTTGCCGATCGGGATGCTGAAACCGACGCGCTTGTGCAGGATCACGCCGACCGGGCAGACCTCCATCGCCTTGTCGCCGAGGGCGATGTCGGTATCGGCCAGTCGCCCGGACTCGGCGTTGACGATGAGGTGCTTGGTGATGCCCCGCCCCGACAAGGCGAAGACGTGCTTGCCGTCGACCTCCCGTGATGCGCGCACACACAGCTCGCACAGGATGCAGCGATTAAAGTCGAGCAGGATATCCGGGTGCGAGGCATCGACCGGCCGGTTGGGGAACAGGTAGTCGAGATCCGCAGACATCATCCCGAGATCGTAGGCCACCGCCTGCAACAGGCAATCGCCGCTTTTCTCGCACGACGGGCAGAAATGGTTGCCCTCGACGAACAGCATCTGCACCAGCGTCCGGCGCTTCTCGTTGAGTTCTTCGGTCTGGTTTGCCACCACCATCCCTGCCCTGACAGGCAGGGTGCAGGCGGCGGCGGTCCGGCCCTCGACCTCGACGGTGCAGACCTTGCAGCTGCCGTGCGGCTTGAACTCCGGGTGGTAGCACAGATGCGGAATGTAGTGTCCGGCCGCCAGTGCGGCCTGGATCACCGTCTGCCCCGGCGCGAAAGGCACTTCCTCGCCGTCGAGCAGAAAGGTCTCGCGCGGTTCTGTCTCCCCGTTCATTCATCACCTCCCAGATGTGCGCCGGCGTCATCCCGCCCGGTCATCTCCCGCGCCTGCGCGAGTGCGCCGTCGAGGTCAAACGCGGGTTCGAATTCCAGGGACTCGAGACGACGTTCGTAGGCGGGCCGGAAGCGCTTGATGGTATCGACGAGGGGATTGCAGGCGGTAAGCCCCAGACCGCAGTGACTCGAGGACTGCAGCAGCCGGTTGAGACGGAAAATCCGGTTCAGGTCATACCGGGAACCCTTGCCGCCATGTATCTTGTCCATGACATTGCACAGCAGCACGGTGCCCACCCGGCAGGGCGTGCAAAAACCACAGCTCTCGTGCGCGAAGAAATGCGTGAAATTGCGTGCCACCTCGAACAGGTCGCGCGACTCGTCGAACACCATGAAGGCGCCCGCGGTGGGCAGGTCCTCGAAGCCGATGCGCCGGTCGAGTTCGGCCGCATCGATACAGGTTCCCGAGGGACCGCTGATCTGCACCGCCTGGGTGCGTTCCGCACCGCAGTCCTCCAGCACCTGGCGCACCGACACACCGAACGGGACTTCATAGATGCCGGGGCGCGCACAGTCGCCGGAGACCGACAGCACCTTGGTGCCCGTGGACTTCGCCGTACCGATGCCGCGATACCACTCACCGCCCTGCAGGGCGATCAGGGCGGCGGCGCAGAAGGTCTCGACATTGTTGACCGTGGTCGGCTGCTGCAGATAACCGTGGGTGACCGGATATGGCGGACGATTGCGCGGCACGCCGCGTTTGCCTTCGAGCGATTCGATGAGGGCGGACTCCTCGCCGCAGATATAGGCCCCGGCGCCGAGGTGAATGTCGATGTCGAAGCAGAAATCCGCCTGGCCGCAGATGTTGGTGCCGAGCAGTCCGGCCTCGCGGCGCCGGGCCAGTACCTCCCGCAGGGGGGCGAGCAGATGACGGTATTCGCCGCGCAGGTAGAGAAACCCCTGGGAGGCGCCGACGACACTGGCGCAGACGGTCATGCCCTCGAACACCAGATCCGCATAGTGCGATAACAGCACCCGGTCCTTGAAGGTGCCCGGCTCGCCCTCATCGGCGTTGCAGACGACATAGTGCATCTCACCCGGTGCGCCCCGACAGACCTCCCATTTAAGCCCGGTGGTATAGCCCGCCCCGCCCCGTCCGCGCAGCTTCGATCCCTTGATCTCCTCCAGTGTCGCGCTTGCACCCCGGCTGAGGGCGCCGCGGATGGCCGCTCCCGGCGAGAGTTCCGTTGCGAGCAGGATATCCCGGCGCTGGATATTGTCCTCGATCGCGAAGAGCCCGGCGGGCCAGTCCTCGACGGGCCGGCGGTTACGGATCAACTCGGCCAGTTCATCGACCCGTTCCGGAGTGATGCGCGGGACGGCCCGGCCGTTCACCAGAATGGCGGGGCCCTGATCGCACATGCCGGTGCAGGAGGTGGTATCCACGAGGACGAGGCCGTCCTCGGAGGGCTTGCCGCGCTCCACCCAGAGACTGCTGCACAGGCGATCGAGCAGATCGAGATTGCCGAGCATGCGATCGGTGATGTTGTCCGAGAACAGCACCCGGTAGCGACCGGCGCGCTTGAGGTGCAGGAAGCTGTAGAAACCGGCCACGCCGACGACACGCGCCCGCGGCAGGCCGAGCCGCTTCGCCACCCGGGTGAGCGTCGCCGGGGGCAGCCAGCCCTCGATCTCCTGAGCCTCCACCAGAATCTGCAGAAGCGCGGTCGGAGCGCAGCCATAGCGCTCCGCAATAGTGTCGATCTCGGCACCTGGTTCAGTCACGGGGATCCTGTCTTGTCGTTGGGCGAACCATCTGGATGATCCGGGGAGCCGCAGCACCTGCAAACCTCGGCACGGAGAGATGACGGCCGCGGCATGTTGCGCCGCACGGCAAGCATAACCCAGCTCATTACGAGGAATCCAGATGAATCGGCCCATGAGCGCACCGATTGACAGAAATCCCGCACATGTTATCAGGCAACCGATGCATCAGCCGCATTGACGCTCCGGTTCTCGTGAACCAGACTGACCTTGGATGAAGTCTCTTTCCTCAGTCCGGTCACGAGACCCCCAACACCATGTCCCAGCCTGAAAACGCCTGCCTGTTGCTCCATCGCCCGCATGCGGCCTGCGGCGTCGGGGTGCTGGTCGATCTGCAGGGCCGCGCCAGTCACGCCCTGGTGGACCAGGGTCTGGAACTGCTCGCCAATCTCGATCATCGCGGCGCGCGCGGTGCGGAGGAGAAAACCGGTGACGGCGCCGGCATGCTGCTGCAGAAGCCGCATGCGTTTTTCGCCGAACTGATTGCGGATCTGCCGCCGGCCGAGGGCTACGGCGTCGCCCAGTGTTTTTTCCCGCGCGATGCCGGGCAGCGCGCGGCCCTGCAGACCCTCATCGAGGCCACGACCGCCGCCGAGGGAATGCGCCTGCTGGCCTGGCGCGAAGTGCCCACCGATGACCGCGATCTGGGCGAGGGAGCGCGGGCATCCGAGCCGGCGGTGCTGCAGGGTTTCTTTGCACCGGTCACGGCCGTGCCGCCCGCGGAACTGGACACCCGGCTCTATGTGCTGCGGCGCGTACTGGAAAAAACCGTGGCCGCGCAGGCGGCGGCGCTCGATCCGCAGGGGCGCTTCTACTTCTGTTCGCTGCACCGGCGCAAGATCGTCTACAAGGGACTCCTCACGCCGGTCCAGCTGCGTTCCTACTACCCGGATCTCTCCGACCCGCGGCTGGCATCGGCGCTGGTTCTGGTGCATTCACGTTTCTCCACCAACACCCTGGGCGCCTGGGATCTGGCTCATCCCTATCGGGCGATTGTCCACAACGGCGAGATCAACACGCTGCGCGGCAACCTCAACTGGATGCGGGCACGCGAAATGGATCTGGCGTGTTCCCGGTTCGGCGATGCCATCGACAGGATCCGGCCGGTGACCGGCGAAGGTCTGAGCGATACGGCGATTTTCGACCAGGTGCTCGAGCTGCTGGTGGAAGCCGGTCGTCCGCTGGCGAAGGCGCTGCGCATGATGGTTCCGGAGGCCTGGGAGCAGGATACCGACATGGCCCCGGCGCGGCGCAACTTCTACGCATACTGCTCGACCCTGATGGAACCCTGGGACGGTCCCGCACTGGTGGCCGCCAGCGACGGCGAGCAGGTCGCGGCCATCCTCGATCGCAACGGCCTGCGCCCGGGCCGCTACTGGATCACCCGGGACCACCGCCTGATCATGGCGAGCGAGTGCGGTGTGCTGGAGGTAGCGCCCGGCGAGATCCTCGAGAAGGGCCGCTTGCGACCCGGGCAGCTGCTGCTCGTCGACACCGCGACCCGGCGCATCGTGCCCGAAACGGAAATCTTCGATTCCCTGACCGATCACCCCTACGGCGACTGGCTGGCGGCCAACCGGATGACGCTGGACGACCGGGTGGAAACGACCGAAGCGCCTCCGGCGGTACTCGCGCCGCAGACAGTGCGGCGTCTGCAGCGCGCCTTCGGCGTCACCACCGAACAGCTGGACGTCATGCTGCGACCGATGGCGGAATCCGGCAAGGATCCGATCGGCTCCATGGGCAGCGACACGCCGCCGGCAGCGCTGTCGAGGCGTGCACCGCCGTTGTTTGCCTATTTCAACCAGCTCTTCGCCCAGGTCTCCAACCCACCCATCGATTTCCTGCGCGAGACCCTGGTGACCTCCCTGTCCTGCTACGTCGGGCGCCGCGGCAATCTGCTGGAGGAAACCCCGGCGCACTGCCGCCAGCTGCTGCTCGACTCGCCGGTGCTCACCACGCCGCAGCGGGATGCGCTCCGCGCACTCGATAACCCGCACCTGCGCGTGACGACAATCCCCATCACCTTTACGCCGGACGAGGTGCTGGCGGATGCCGTGGAGGCGCTGTGCGCCCGGGTGGACGCCGCCGTCGAGAACGGCTGCGCACTGGTAATCCTCTCGGACAGCGACATCGGCCCGGAACGTATCGCCATCCCCGGCCTGCTCGCCGTCTCGGCGGTGCATCATCATCTCATTCACCGCGGCTTGCGCACCCGGGTCGCACTGGTGCTGGATTCGGGCGAGCCGCGACTGGTTCATCACCTGTGCACCCTGATCGGTTATGGCGCGGATGCCGTCCACCCCTGGCTGTCCTACGCCGCGGTGACACAATTGTGCAACGAGGGGGTACTGGCGTTGCCGCCCGCCGAGGGCCTCGCCCGTTATCGTCGCGCCCTGGAGTACGGCCTGCTGAAAGTCATGTCCAAGATGGGAATCTCCACCCTGGCGAGCTACAAGGGCGCGCAGGTATTCGAGGCCGTCGGGCTGACCCGTGACCTGATTGACCGTTACTTCACCGGCACCCGGCTGCACCTCCCCGGCGTGGGACTGGAGCGGCTGGAACACGAACTCCGGGAGCGCCACCGCCTGGCCTTCGGCGAACCGCCGGCGGCAACGCTCGCGCTGGAGACCGGCGGCGACTACGCCTGGCGACGCGACGGCGAGCGGCATCAGTGGAACCCCTACATCATCGGGCGCCTGCAGCAGGCGGCGCGCCACGCCGACCGGGAGGCGTATGACGCGTTCGCCGCCGCCGTGAACGACCAGTCGACAGCGCTGCACACGGTACGCGGGCTGCTCGATTTCGCCATCGAGTCCTGCTCGCCGGTGCCCCTGGAGGAAGTCGAACCGGCCGGGGCGATTCTGCGCCGCTTCGCCACCGGATCCATGTCGTTCGGTTCGCTCAGCCAGGAGGCGCACGAGACCCTGGCCGTGGCGATGAACCGCCTGGGCGGGATCGCGGGCAGCGGCGAGGGCGGCGAACAGGTGGCGCGCTTCGGCACCGAGCGCGAGTGCAGCATGAAGCAGGTCGCCAGCGGGCGTTTCGGCGTCACCATCGAGTATCTGGCCCGCGCCCGCCAGATCGAGATCAAGATGGCCCAGGGCGCCAAGCCCGGGGAAGGCGGCGAACTGCCCGGGGCCAAGGTCGACGAGGGTATCGCATCGGTGCGCTTCACCATCCCCGGGGTGGGGCTGATCTCGCCGCCGCCGCATCACGACATTTACTCCATCGAGGATCTGGCACAGCTCATTCACGACCTCAAGTGCGCCAACCCGGAAGCGGAAATCCACGTCAAGCTGGTGTCGATCGGCGGGGTCGGCACCATCGCCGCCGGGGTGGCCAAGGCGCGTGCCGATGCGGTGCTGATCAGCGGTGAGTCCGGCGGCACCGGAGCCGCGCTGAAGACCTCGATCAAATCCGCCGGCAGTCCCTGGGAACCGGGTCTGGCGGAAACCCATCAGGTGCTGATGGAAAACAACCTGCGCTCACGCATCCGGGTACGCGTCGACGGGGGGCTCAAGACCGGGCGCGACGTCGTGATCGCCGCCCTGCTGGGAGCCGAGCAGTACGGCTTCGGCAGCGCGGCGCTGGTCAGCCTCGGCTGCATCATGCTGCGCAAGTGCCATTGCAACACCTGCTCGGTGGGCGTGGCGACGCAGGACCCGCGGCTGCGAGTCCGCTTCGCCGGCGAGCCGGAGCACGTGATCAACTACCTGGGCTTTGTCGCCCGCGAGGTGCGCGAGCTGATGGCACAGCTCGGCGTTCGGCGCATGGACGAGTTGATCGGCCGCCGCGACCTGCTGCGGCCGCGACAGCCGGCGGCGGGGCCTTCCCTGGATCTCTCGGCGTTGCTGTGCATGCCGCACTCGCAGGATACCCCGCGCCAGTGCCGGGCGCAGGACCATCATCTCGAGCGGGTTGCCGACCGTCGGCTGATCGAACAGGCACGCCCTGCCATCGATCACCGGCAGCCGGTGCGGCTGCAGCTCGCGGTGCGCAACCGTGATCGCGCCGTCGGCACCCTGCTCAGCGGCGCGGTCGCGCGGCGCCACGGCGGCCGGGGTCTGCCGAATGACTGCATCCGCATCGACTGCACCGGCTCCGCGGGACAGAGCTTCGCGGCGTTTCTGGCGCGCGGTATCAGCCTGCATCTGGAAGGCGACGCAAATGACTACATCGGCAAGGGACTGTCCGGCGGGCGCGTCAGCGTGCGGACGCCGCGCGAATGCGGTTTCGATCCGGCGCGCAACGTCATCGTCGGCAACGTCGTCCTCTACGGCGCCACCGCGGGCGAGGCCTATTTCAACGGGCTCGCCGGGGAACGCTTCGCGGTGCGCAACTCCGGCGCGCTGGCGGTGGTGGAAGGGGTCGGCGACCACGCCTGTGAATACATGACCGGCGGCACGGTGCTGGTGCTCGGACCGACGGGGCGCAATTTCGGCGCCGGGATGAGCGGCGGCGAGGCCTATGTCCACGATCCCGGGGGACGGCTTGCCGGGCGCATCAACCCGCAGACTGTGCAGCTGGAGCCGCTGTACAACACGCGTGATATCGCGTTGACGCGGCGGCTGCTGGAGAATCATGCCGCCTACACCGGCAGCCCCCTGGCGCGCGACCTGCTGGAGGACTGGGAGGTGACCTGGCGCGCCATCGTCAAGGTGGTGCCGCAAGCCTATGCCGCGGTGCTTACCCGTGCGCTGACGCAGGGGCGCGACCTCCGGGTGCCGTTGCCGCCGGCCGCGGGCGTGCGCGGGGTCGCACCGGTCGCCTCCAGGGGACCGGGAGGATGAGCGACAAACATCCCGACGGCTACCTGCGCCATCCGCGCCGGCCGTTCGACTACCGTGATCCGGCCGAACGCATTCAGGATTATCATGAGGTGTACGCCGCCGACTGGGACCCCGACCTGCTGCGCACCCAGGGGGAGCGCTGTATGGATTGCGGGACACCGACCTGCATGGCCGGATGCCCGATCGGCAATCTCATTCCCGAATGGAATGATCTCGTTTCCCGCGGGTGCTGGCGCGAGGCGCTGGAGCGGCTGCACGCTACCAACAACTTTCCCGAGTTCACCGGCTACACCTGCCCCGCGCCCTGCGAACCGGCCTGCACCCTGGCCGTCAACGATGCGCCGGTGACCATCAAGAACATCGAGCGGGCCATCGTCGACATGGGCTGGCGGCAGGGCTGGATTCGTCCCCAGCCGCCGCAGCGGCGCAGCGGCTTCACGGTCGCGGTGGTCGGCAGCGGACCGGCCGGGCTGGCCTGCGCCCAGCAACTCAACCGCGCCGGACATGCCGTGGTAGTGTTCGAACGCGACGACGCCATCGGCGGGTTGATGACCTACGGAATCCCCGACTTCAAATTCGACAAACGCAAGGTGGCGCGCCGGGTCGAGCAGCTCGCGCAGGAGGGCATCGAGTTCCGCACCGGCATCGAGGTGGGGCTCGACCCGTCCCTGGAGGCGCTGCGCGAACGCTTCGATGCCGTGTGCCTGGCCATCGGCGCCCGGAATCCGCGCGAAGTGGATATCCCGGGCCGCGCCCTGGGCGGGGTCGAACTGGCCATGGAATTCCTCACCGCGGAGAACCGGCGGCAGGCCGGGCTTGCCGTGCCGCGGCCGATCTCCGCGCGGGGACTCGATGTCGTGGTGCTGGGGGGCGGAGATACCGGCGCCGACTGCCTGGCGACCGCGCACCGCCATGGCGCCCGGTCCGCCACCCAGATCAGTATCCGCGATCGCCCGCCGGAACGGCGCGACGCACACCATCCCTGGCCCTGGCTGCCCATGACCTACGCCGCGACCTATGCGCTGGAAGAAGGCGGTCAGGACGTCTACGGCCTGAATGCGCTGGCGTTCCTGGATGAGAACGGTGATGACCGCGTGGAAACGGTACTGGTCGAGCGGGT
>Ga0210144_1001430_pt1 | contig 9948 bp, 7 predicted proteins | sample Muzzi_PWA_D2_FD_185532 | JGI IMG/M metagenome (GOLD analysis project Ga0210144, IMG submission 185532) | Wetland microbial communities from San Francisco Bay, California, USA, that impact long-term carbon sequestration - Muzzi_PWA_D2 (SPAdes) | ecosystem: Environmental > Aquatic > Marine >...
CGCCACCGGACGCCGCCCTTGCCGATGTGGTAGAGGCGCGAGTCACCCACGTGGGCGACCACCGTGCGTTCCGCGTCCAGCCAGCACAGGACGGCGGTGGTGTGGGGGTCCAGGGCCGGGTCCTCGGCCGCCACCTCGGCCAGCATGGCAGCCGTCGCCCGCGCCACCAGGTCGGCCACGGCGGCGTCGGGTTCCTGGGGAAGCCGGGCCCCGTCGCGCGCCACGGCGGCGGTGGCGAGGCCGACGAAGCTGCGCGCCGCGAAGCCGCCGCCCAGGTGGCCGCCCATGCCGTCACACAGCACCAGAAAGGCCCGTGACCCGGCCTGGAAGCGGCCGTGGGCGTCCTGGTTCTCGGCGCGCCCCCCGATCTCGCTCGCGGCCGCCACCACCGGCGCCGCGCGCGCCTCCCCCGTCCGTCGATCCGACCCCGCTTCCATCGTGGCGCCACGGTACCACGGCGGGGATGCCGGGTCCACGGGGCCGCTTGGTATCATGCGCCCCCGACATGATCGCCCTCATCCAGCGCGTCCGCGAGGCCTCCGTGCGGGAGGACGGCGCGGAGCTGGGCCGCATCGGCCCCGGGCTCCTCGCCCTGGTGGGCGTCGAGCGCGACGACACCGACGCGCGCGCGGTGCGACTGCTGGAGCGGGTGCTCGCCTACCGCGTCTTCCCCGACGCGGAAGGGCGCATGAACCGGAGCGTCGCCGACGTGGGCGGGGGGCTCCTCCTCGTGCCCAACTTCACCCTGGCGGCGGACACGAAGGGCACCCGCGCCAGCTTCACGCCGGCGGCGGCCCCGGAGCGGGCCGAGGCCCTGTTCGATTGCTTCGTGGAGGCGGCACGAGCCCGCCATCCCACCGTCGCCGCGGGCCGGTTCGGCGCCCACATGGCGGTCGCCCTGGTGAACGACGGGCCCGTGACGTTCCTGCTGTCGGCTTGAAGGGAAAGCCCGCCGGGCGGCCGCCCGGCGGGAAATTGGTCGGGGCGAGAGGATTTGAACCTCCGACTCCACCGTCCCGAACGGTGTGCGCTACCAGACTGCGCTACGCCCCGAAAACACGTGATGACACGAGGGTAGCCAACATGGGGATGGCTACAAGGACAGCGGATTATAGGGGAGGCCGAAGTTCTCCGCAATGTCGCGGTGGCACAGGGACCCGCCGGTCATCCGGATGCCACGGGCCAGACCCGCGTTGGCGAGGGCCGCGTCGCGCCAGCCCCGGGCGGCGATCGCCTTGACGTACGGCAGGGTGGCCCGGGCCAGCGCGCGGGTGGAGGTCAGGGGCACCACGCCGGGCAGGTTCGGGACGGCCGAGAAGACCACGCCGCCCTCCACGTAGGTGGGTTCGGTATGGCTCGTCTCGCGGATGCCCTCCACGCACCCGCCCTGGTCGATGGCCACGTCCACGATCACCGAGCCCTGGGGCATGGAGCGCACCATCTCGCGCGTGACCACGCGCGGGGCCTGCTCCCCCGGCACGAGCACGGCCCCCACCAGCACATCCGTGCGGGCCACGGCGCTGGTCACGGTCTGGATGTCGGAGAGCGCCACGCGGGCCGTCGGGAAGGCGGCATGGACCCGGTCCAGGGCGGCCTTGGAGCGGTCCAGCACCACCACCCGGGCGCCCATGCCGGTGGCCACCCGCACCGCGCTGGTGCCCACCACTCCGGCGCCCAGGACCGTCACCGTGCCCCCCGGCACCCCCGTGATTCCCGTGAGCAGCAACCCCCGGCCGCCGTAGCGGCGCTCCAGGAAGGCCGCGCCCATCACCACCGCCAGGGCCCCGGCCACCTCGCTCATGGGGCGAAGGAGCGGCAGGTGGCCGTGGTCGTCCTCCACCGCCTCGTAGGCGATGGCGGTGACACCGGTCTTGAGCAGCCCCTCGGTCAGCGTCTTGCTGGCCGCCAGGTGCAGGTACGTAAAGAGCACCTGCCCCTCCCGCAGGCGGGGCAGCTCGACGGGCTGGGGCTCCTTGACCTTGACCAGGAGGTCGGCCGCGAAGGCCCCCTCCGCGTCCACGAGGGTGGCCCCGGCGCGCTCGTAGGCCGAGTCGGAGAAGCCGCTTCCCGCCCCGGCGCCGGCCTCCACGCGCACCCGGTGGCCCTCCGCCACGAGGGCGTCCACCGCGTCCGGGGGCAGGCCGACCCGGAACTCGTTGTCCTTGATCTCCTTGGGGATGCCGATGAGCATCCCCGGCTTTCCGCGGGCGGCCAAGGTCGGCGCCGTCAGAACCGCACGCCCACGAGGGGCAAGCCCACCATCGCCTCACGCCGGCCCCGGTCGGCCAGGGAGGGGCGCGCCACGCGCAGCTCGGGCGTCGCCAGGGCCGTGTGGACCTCGCCGTGCTCGATCATCACGTAGGGGTTCGCCCCGGCCGAGTCGTAGATCCCCCAGGCCACCCCCACGAGCACGCCGCTGGCGGCGCCGACGGTGACGAACTCCAGGTGGTCGCCCGGGTCGTCCTTGAAGGCCAGCAGGGCGCCGCCGATCAGGGCCCCGACCGCGGCGCCGTACAGGCCGTTGCGCAGGATTTTCTGAAGCTTGATGTCGTCCGCCCGCGCCGTCGAGGGCAGGGCCAGGTTCGCGGCCAGGCCCACCGTCAGGACCAGGGCGAGCACGCCGATGGACAGTTTCCGCATCACTTCCGGTCTCCCTTTCCCGCTCCCCGTTTTCGCGAAATGTTACGCCCCTCCGGGGGCAGCACGTCGGCCTCGATCAGGACGTCGTCCCCCAGGCGCCGAACCGCCAGGGGCCCGAGCCGGAGGGCGCCGGCGAGCCGCGCGGGGGCGGTCCCGCCGATGGCGCCTCGGGCGTCGTCCCCGCCCAGGATGCGAGGGGCCGTGTAGAACGCCACCCGGTTGACCAGGCCCCGGCCGACCAATTCGGCGGCCAGGCGCGGGCCGCCTTCGCACAGGACCCGGTGCCGACCCTCGGCGACGAGGGCCATGAGGAGCCAGCCCAAATCCATGCGACCGGCCCGCCCCCGCACCTTGAGCAGCCGCGCCCCGGCCGCCTCCAGGCGGCGCGCGGCTGTGGGCTTGGCGGCCGGCGTGGCCGCCAACGTGGCCGCCAACGTGGCAAGGATCGTAGGGGTCGGCCGCCCCTCCGTCAACACGCGCGCGTTCGGGGGCGTCTCAAGGCGGGGATCCACCACCACCCGGACCGGGTCGCGCCCGCGCACCAGGCGGCAGGTAAGGGCCGGATCGTCCGCGAGGACGGTCCCGACGCCCACCAGGATCACGTCGTTGCGGGCCCTGAGGCCGTGGCCGTGGCGCCGGGCCGCCTCGCCGGTGATCCACTTCGACTCGCCCCGCGCCGTGGCCACCTTGCCGTCCAGGGTCTGGGCGACCTTCAGGGTCACCCACGGCAGGCCCGTCTCCATGGCCCGGACGTAAGGCGCGTTCAGCCCCCGGCAGCGGGCCTCCTCGACCCCGACGCCCACGGCGATCCCGGCGGCCTTCAGGGCGGCCACGCCACGGCCCGCCACCTTCGGGTTCGGGTCGCGCATGCCGACCACGACGCGGGCGGGCGCCGAGCGGATCACCGCCGGGGCGCAGGGCGGGGTGCGCTTGTCGGTGTGGGTGCACGGCTCCAGGGTGACGTAGAGGGTGGCGCCCTTTGCGCGCCGGCCCGCCGCAGTGAGGGCCTCGATCTCGGCGTGGGGGCGTCCCGGGCCCTTGTGCCAGCCCTCGCCGACGGCGCGGCCGTTTTTCACCACCACGGCCCCGACGAGGGGGTTCGGGGACGTGCGCCCCTCGGCCCGGCGTGCCAGCGCCAGCGCGCGGCGCATCCAGCGCCCGTCGGCTTGCCTGTCGGCGTCGGTCATGTGGATGATTCGGTGTCCCGAGGGTGGGGGCGGGATCGGGGGCTACATGCCGATGGCGTGGTACCCCGCGTCCACGTAATGGACCGCGCCCGTCACCCCGCGGGAGAGGTCCGACAGGAGGTACAGGGCGGCGTCCCCCACCTCGTCGATGTCCACGTTGCGGCGCAGGGGGGCACGCTCCGCCGCCGTGTTCTGGATGTCGCGGAAGTCGCTGATGCCGGACGCCGCCAGGGTCTTGATGGGCCCGGCGGAGAGGGCGTTGACGCGCACGCCGCGCGGCCCGAGGTCCTGGGCCAGGTAGCGCACGGCCGCCTCCAGTGCGGCCTTGGCGACCCCCATGACGTTGTAGTTGGGCATCACCTTCTCGGCCCCGTAGAAGGTCAGGGCCACCACCGCGGCGCCGGGCTTCATGTGGGGCGCCGCCTCGCGGCACAGGCCCACCAGGGAGTAGGCGCTGATGTCGAGGGAGCGCAGGAAGTTGCGGCGCGTCGTGGCGAGCAGCGGGCTCTTGAGGTCCTCCTTCTCGGCGTAGGCCACCGAGTGGACCAGAAAGTCGATGCCCCCCAGGTGCTCCGCCGCCTGACCCATGGCGGTCGCGATCTGGGCGTCCTCGCCCACGTCGCACGGGATCACCGCGGCGTCGCCCAGCTCCTTCGCCAGCGGCCGGACGCGCTTCTCGATCGCCTCGCCGGCGTAGGTCAGGACGATCCTCGCCCCCTCCCGGTGCAGGGCCCGGGCGATGCCCCAGGCGATGGAGCGGTCGTTCGCCACGCCCAGAATCACGCCCCCCTTGCCGTCCATGCTTCCCATGTATTCCTTACCCGGCCTCCGCGGCGAAGGCCCGCACCGCCCCGAGCAGGGCGTCGGTGTAGCGTGCGATCTGCCAGCGCCGGATGCCCGGGATCGCCTCCAGGTCGGCGGGCTCCAGGGGCCGCCGGGTGCTGACCTCCTGCAGGATCTGGTTGTTGACCACCATGGCGGGCTCCACCCCCTCGCCCTCGGCGCAGGCGTTGCGCCACTCCTTCAGGCGCTTGAACAGGGCGTCGTCCTCCCGCGTCGGGCGCCGTCCCTCGCCGCGCTTGGGCACCGGCAGCGGGCGGTCGCTCACGAGCCCCGCGGCCACCGCGTCCAGGATGCGGGGGCCGTAGCGGCGCCCGATCCGGCTGTGACGCCCCAGGGCGTGCTCCAGCGTGCGGGCGTCGCCCGGCGCGGCATCCGACAGGGCGATGAGGGTCTCGTTGCCGATCACCTTGAAGGGCGGCCAGTCGCGCTTCTTGGCGATGCCGTCACGCATCTCCCACAGCTCCCGGAGCACCTTCCGGCCCCGCTCGGACAGGCGCGTGGCGCCCTTGACCTGCATGAAGGCGTCCGGGTCCGGCTCGCGCCGCACCCACTCGCGCAGCTCCAGCAGGCGGCACTCCTCCTCGACCGCGTCCGTGCGGCCCTTCTCGGCCACCAGGGCCCGCAGGCGGTCCATGATCTCGGGCAGGTACCGGGTGTCCAGGTGGGCGTAGTCCAGGGCCTCGCGGCTCAAGGGCCGGGCGGACCAGTCGTGCTTCTGGTACTTCTTGTTGAGGGTGACGCCGAAGTAGCCGTTCACCAGGTCCGCCAGGCCGAACCGGGGCACCCCGGCGCAGCGCGCGGCGACCATCGTGTCGTAGATGCCGGCGAAGGCGAAGCCGTAGTCGCGCCGCAGCGACACCACGTCGTAGTCGGCACCGTGGAAGATGACGGTGACCTTGGGGTCGGCCAGGATCGGCCCGAGGAGCCCCACGTCCACGTCGGCGATGGGGTCCACGATGGCGTGGTGCAGGGTGCCGTCCCGCTCGCGCCCGGTGAGCTGGATCAGGGAGACGCGCTCGCGGTAGTGGTGCAGGGAGTTGGCCTCGGTGTCCACCGCCACGTCCGGACAGGCCTCCAGGCGGGTCAGGAACTGCTTCAGGGCAGCCGTGTCCTCGATCTCGAGGTAGGCCGGCTTTCCGGCGGGGGCGCCCTCCACCAGGGGCGTCATCCGTGGCTGCCCGTCGAGCCGAACCCGGCCTCGCCCCGCGCCGTGGCGGACAGCCCCGCCACCTCCCGCACCGGGCCCCCGAAGTGGGGCACCACCACGAGCTGGGCCACCCGCTCGCCGTCCGTCACCTGCACCTCGCGGTCGAAGACCACCTTCACCTCGCCCCGGTAGGAACTGTCGATCACCCCCGCCACCGTGTAGCCCCGGCCCGAAAGGGCGATGCCGGAGCGGTCCCGCACCAGGCCCACCCAGCCGATAGGAATCTCCAGGGCCACCCCGGTGCCGATGAGGCGTCCGGTCTGGTCGCCGCAGGCGTACAGGTCGTAGCCGGCCGCCCCGGGGTCGGCGCGGCGGGGCATGCGCGCGCTCGCGCGTAGGCGCTGAACTTGCAAAGCCTGCAGGTCGTCCCCGGGGGCCGGAGCCCGCTGAGCGACGTAACTGTCTGAATTCACGATGATGATGTGCCGATGGATAGGGACGGGGCCCGTAGGGGGCGCGCCCATTTTACTCCGCCGAGGCCCCGGGGCCAACCGCGCCCGCCGGGAATCCGGCGGCGGGCGGCGATAATGGAGCGCGTCATGCGGCCCGCCCTCCCCTCGAGCCCGCGCCGGATTGCCGCGCTGGCGGCCGTCGTGGCAGCCGGCATGACAGCCCTGTTGGCCCCCGGCGTGTCCCGCGCCCAGGAGGTGCCCCCGGCCGCCCTGCCCCTGGCGGTGGCCAGCTACGCCCCGGTGCCGGTGGCCTTCGGCTTCATCTCGGTGCGCACGGTGCCTCCCTCGAACCTCGTCTCGGTGCGCAACCTGGGCGGCAAAGACCTGGTGATCTCCGCGATCACCCCCACCGACGCCGCCCTCACCGTCGACCCATCCTCCCTTCCGCCCATCCCCGCGGGGGGCACGGCCTCCTTCCGCATCACCTACGACCCGGTGATCGCCGGCGGGATGAACGCGGCCGTCGTGGTGACCAGCAACGACGCCTTCAACCCCACCTACCGCCTTCCGGTCCGGGGCACGGGGCTGGACGTGGCCGTGTTGGTCGCGCCGGCCCAGCGGATCCTGGTGCCCGGCGAGCGGCTGCGCTTCAACGCCGGGGTTTCGGGCGCGCCGACCGCGGCGGTCACCTGGACGGTGACGGGGGACGGAACGATCGACACGAAAGGCATCTACACCGCCCCCGCCACCCCCGGGAGCGCCACCATCCGGGCCACCAGCGTCGCCGACCCGGAGACCAGCGCCACCGCCTCGGTGGTGATCCTGGACCCGGAGGTGGCCATCGAGCCCGACGCCGATTTCGGGATCGGGCGGTTCGGCGGGGCCGTCGCCGCGGGCGACCTGAACGGCGACGGCTTCGGCGAGGTGGTGGTCGCCGCCCCGGACGCCGACGTGGATACCCCCGGAGGCACCGTGCCCGGGGCCGGGGCGATCTGGATCCGGACGTTCAACACCGAGGGCTTCTCGGGGCCGGTGACCCGCCTGGTGTCGCCCGCCCCCGTGGCCGGCGGCGGCTTCGGCGCCGCCCTCCTGCTGCAAGACCTCAACGCCGACGGCCGCCTGGACCTGACCGTGGGCGAGCCCGGCGGCCAGGGCGCCACGGCGGGCGCGGGGGCCGTGCACTACCTGGCCGGCGACGGCGCGGGCGGATTCGACGCCGCGGTCACCACGGCCCCGGCGGGTGGCGTGGCCGGCGACCGGTTCGGCGCCACCCTCGCGGCCGGCTACTTCGGCGGCGCCCTGCCGCCCCTCCTGGCCGTGGGCGCACCGGGGGCGGCCGTGGACGGGCTGCCCCAGGCGGGAGCGGTGCACGTCGTGGACCCCGTGGCCGGGGCCTCGCTGGTCACCGTGACCGCGCCGGCGCCCGAGGCCGCCGCGGCCTTCGGCACGGCCCTCGCGGCCGCCTGCCTGGACGGCTGCACCGCCTACGGCGGGTCCAGCGCGGCCGCCGAGGTGCTGCAGCGAAACGACTTGGTGGTGGGGGCGCCGGGCGCCACCGTCACCACCGCCGCGGGCGACCTCGCGGGGGCCGGCCGCGCCTACGCATTCCCCTACTCGGGCGACCCGGCCGTCCCCTTCGCCACGCCCTGGGCGCTGGCGTCCCCGGTGCCCACCGCGGACGCGGCGTTCGGGACCGCCGTGGCGGCGGGCGACCTGAGCGGCGACGCGACCTCCGACCTCGCCGTGGGCGCCCCCGGACAGCCCTCCGTAAAGGACACCGCCGACCCGGGCGCCGGGATGGTGTTCACGTTCGTGTCCGACGGCTTCGGTGGGTTCGCCCCGATCGACCACCTGTACGACCGCAGCCGGGCGGGCGGGCTCGGGTTCGGAAGCGCGCTGGACATGCGCGACCTGGACGGCGACGGCCACACCGATTTGACCGTCGGCATCCCCGCGCCGGCCGGCGACGGAATGGTGACAACCTACTACGGCTCGGGCGAGGGCGACTTCGGCCGCATGCGCACCTTCCCCGCCTCCACGCCCGACCCCGGGGCGCGCTTCGGGGCCGCCTTCGCCTGGCGCGACCTGAACCTGGACGGCCACCCCGACCTGCTGGCGGGCGCCCCCGAGGCCGTGGTGGAGGGCACCACCGGCCGCGGCGCGCTCCAGGTCCACCTGGACCTGCCGCCGACGCCCATCACCGTCGTGCCGGCACGGGTGGTGCTGGCCCGGCGGACCGTCAACGCCCAGAAGGTGGCCTTCACCGGCAACCTGCCGCCGGAGTCGGATACCTGGGCGACCCTCGCCGGGTCCGGGTCGATGGGCAGCTCCGGGATCTACACGGCCCCGGTCACGCCCGGCGACGCCCTGTCCGACGACGTGGTGGTGGGCCTGCGGTCCCTGGACGACCCGAACCACTGGGGCCTGGCCCACGTGCACAAGATCGGCGCCGTGGCCAGCCTCTACTCGCCCGACATGATCATCAACAGCGACGGCGTGGTGCTCTTGAGCAGCCAGCCGGAGGGCGGGGCGCAGTTCGGCTCCGCCATCCAGGTGGTGAACATCGGCCGCCAATCCACCGACCCCTACCCCGGCATGCCCTCGGTCCTGGCCAGCTTCGCGTCCGTCAGCAGCGGCCAGTACCCGCGCGTGCCACGGTTCCCGTACGACGCCGACCCCACCGCGCCGTTCACGTCCATCCAGCTCTACTTCGGCCAGCCCTCCGCCGCCCGGACCGGCTGGGGCTTCCAGCTCGCCGCGGGCGACTTCGACGGCGACGGCAACCAGGACTTCGCGGTCTCGGCCCCCTACGCCCCGTCGGCGGACAGCACCGAGGTGCAGGTCGGCTTCGTGGACATCTACCTGCTGAACGCCGCCGGCCTGCTCAGGAGCGGCGTGATCCGCCTGGGGCCCACGCCGTCCATGCTCGCGCCGGACGGCTCGGCCCTGTGGGTGGGCGCCGACGCCCGCTCCAACGCACGCTATGGGTACCGCCTGCTGGGCGACGACCTCAACGGTGACGGCCGGACCGACCTGATCGTGGGCATGCCCCACGCCGACCTGTGCACCGGCACCACCGCCGCCGAGTGCGACGGGCCCACGGGCGCGGTGAACAAGATCCGCGACGCCGGCGTGGTGGAGGTGCTCCTGGCCCCGTCGTCGGGCGACTGGACCCAGACGGTACCGCGCGCCACCCTCACCGAGACCGCCCCGCGTGCGGGGGGCTACTTCGGCGCCTCCCTGGCGGCCGGCGACCTGTCCGGCGACGGCGTGCCCGAGCTGTTCGTGGGCGCGCCCGGACGCGATCCCCAGGGCCTGGAGACCGCCCTGAACACCACGGGCCAGGTCCACGGCGTGGCACCCGCATCCTGGGCCCAAACCGGCAGCGAGGGCCTGCGCGCCGCCCTGGGGGCGGCCGAGCGCGTCCTGATCGCGGACCCGGAGCCCGCCCCCACGCGCTACTTCAACGGGTTCGGCATGGCGGTGCGGCTGGCGGACTTCGACCCGACCGACACCGCCGACGAGCTGGCCGTGGGCGCCCCGTACCGGGTCCTCGTGGACCCGACCCAGCGCGACCTCGCGGGGGTGTCCCTGAAGCACGAGACCGGCGGCGTGGACCTGTACGATGGCGACGGGGGCTTCACGGTGCGTCACCTGGGACAGGTGCTGCCGCCGATCC
>Ga0210144_1001431_pt1 | contig 9947 bp, 11 predicted proteins | sample Muzzi_PWA_D2_FD_185532 | JGI IMG/M metagenome (GOLD analysis project Ga0210144, IMG submission 185532) | Wetland microbial communities from San Francisco Bay, California, USA, that impact long-term carbon sequestration - Muzzi_PWA_D2 (SPAdes) | ecosystem: Environmental > Aquatic > Marine >...
ATAGTCCGCCCGCCCCGGGAGGGTTAGTCTGAAATTACACCGGATTACAGCTGCACAGGAGACAGTCACATGCAGGCACTCGAAATCGACAACCCGCAGGCCGCGAACAGGACGTTCCTAAGCCACAAGATCGCCATGGAGCTCGCGCTTGGCGATACGGCAGATGACGGCCTGCACGAGCGGATCAGCGCTCATGTCATCGCCATCGAGGGCGTGACGCATGCCGGTTTCAGCACCCTGCTCCACGATGTCATTGTCATTGAATACGACCCAGGCCTGACGACACCCCGCGCCGTATACGACGCGGTCGGCAGGCTGTGCGCTGTCAGGCGCAAGGTGCATTTCTAGACATTTCACGATCACGGCAACGGGAGGTACCATCTCATGGCAAGCAACTCAGGCGCAGCACGACAATGGGGTTCTGCATACCACCGTGCAGGCATGCACAAGGAGGCGCATACCAGCCCCGCCCGTACGCCCGCACAGATCGCTGCGGATGACTACCTGGACCAGGTTGAAGAAACCTGCGCACAGGCCATCCGGCAGAACAAGGGCTACCTGGACATGCTCGAGGCGGTAAACAGCATGTCCTGAGTAACGCACGCGGTACAGGCGGCAGGCCGGCCACACCCGCCCGGGCTCCTGCCAACAAACAGATGCAGTCACCGTGGCGCTGAACCGGCCGTGCAGTTGGTGCTATGATCGCGCATCATGCCAGCTGAATTTCTCGCCATCCTGCTACCGGCACTCGCCAGTGCCGCTGTATTCGGGGCACTCGTGGCATTCCTGCTGTTCTCCGGCCGGCTGTCACGCCTGCGCAGCGACGCGGCACGGACGGAAATCGAACTGGAACTGGAACGCAAGTCCGCAGCCGCCTGGCAGCAGTCCAGCGAACAGCTCAACCGGCAACTGCGTGACAGTTTCAATGCGCTGGCTGCCGAGGCCCTGACCAGCAACAATGCACAGTTTCTGCGCCTGGCGAAGGAAAATCTCGAACAGTTCCATATCAGGGCCGAGGGTGAACTGGCCAAGCGCGAGAAGGCCGTCGAAAACCTGGTCAAGCCGATCCGCGAGGCGCTGGACAAGACCGAGCAGCAGGTGCGTCGCATGGAGTCCGAGCGCCAGCAGGCACATGGCGCCCTGACCCGGCACCTCGAGACCATGGCCGAATCGCAGCGCCTGCTGCAAACCGAGACCCGTAACCTGGTGCAGGCACTGCGCCGCCCGGAGGTGCGCGGCCAGTGGGGTGAACTGACCCTGAAACGGCTCGCGGAACTGGCCGGTATGGTCGAGCACTGCGACTTCATCGAGCAGGAGACAGTGCATTCCGAACACGGGCCGCAACGCCCCGACATGATCGTGCGCATGCCGGACCGGCGCGAAATCGTGGTCGATGCCAAGACACCGCTCGATGCCTACCTGTCCGCCATCGAAAGTACCAACGACGAGGACAGGAAGCGCCACCTGCTGCGCCATGCACGCAACGTCCGCGCACGCATCCGCGAACTGTCCGCCAAGGCCTACTGGAAACAGTTCGGGCGCAGTCCCGAGTTCGTGGTGCTGTTCATCCCCGGCGACCAGTTTCTCAGCAGCGCGCAGGAATATGACCCGGCGCTGCTCGAGGACGCCCTGGCCCAGCAGGTCATCCTCGCCACGCCGACCAGTTTCGTTGCACTGCTGCGCGCCATCGCGTTCGGCTGGCGCCAGGAGACACTGGCGGAAAATGCGGAATTGATCCGCGCTATCGGCCAGGAGCTGTATGGACGACTGGGCACCTTTGCCGAACACCTGTCAAAGCTGGGGCGTAACCTTGACAGCAGTGTCGATACCTTCAACAAGGCAGTGGCCTCGTTCGACTCGCGGGTGCTGCCCGGCGCACGCAAGTTCACCGAACTGGGTGTCACAGCGAACAGGGACGCGCCACATGTTGAACAGATAGAACGCACCCCGCGCAACGTGGAATCACGCGAGGAAACCACCACGGGCACATCCGAAGAAACCGCCTGACCCATGACAGACACCATGACTGTTCCTGCCGGCTGGCAGCCCGCCCCCGGGCTGCTCGCCGGCCGCATCATCCTGCTGACCGGTGCCGCCAACGGCATCGGCCGCGCACTGGCAGACAGCATGGCCGCGCACGGCGCCACGCTGGTACTGCTCGACAAGGACGTGCACGGCCTGGAGACAGCCTACGACGCCATCGTCGCGGCCGGCAACCCGGAACCCGCCCTGTATCCACTCGACCTCCAGGGAGCATCGCCCGATGATTACCGGACACTGGCCGCCACACTGGAACAGGAATTCGGGCGCCTCGACGGGCTCATCAACAACGCCGCTGAACTCGGCGCGCTGATACCGGTCACGAACGCCGACACCGAACTGTGGTTCAGGACACTGCAAACCGACCTGCACGCACCCTGCCTGCTGACCATGGCCTGCCTGCCCTTGCTGCAGGCCGGTGACGATGCCTCCGTGATCTTTGTCAGCGATGCCGTGGGCCGGCACGGCAAGGCGTATTGGGGCGCCTACGGTGTGGCCAAGGCCGGCCTCGAGGGATTCATGCAGATACTGGCCGACGAACTGGAAACCAATACCACCATCCGCGTCAACAGCATCGATCCCGGTCCGGTGCGCACCTCCCTGCGTACTCTCGCCTACCCGGCAGAGAACCGCGACCGGCTGCCGGCAGCGGCCGACGTGGTGTTGCCGTTCCTGTTTCTCGCCGGCACGGCGAGCCGGGGCATCACCGGGCAGCAGTTCTAGCCTTGCCGAGCAACTGCTCGATCCTGCGACGCGAAACAGTGCCCGGCACATGCCGGTTGGCCCAGTCGATCATCGCCGAGAGCACCGGGTACAGGTCACTGCCCTTGTCCGTCAGCCGGTAGCGATAGCGTTTCGGTCGTTCCTGGTAAAGCTGCCTGTCGACGATACCGCTGGCCTGCAGGCGCTTGAGCCGCTCAGCCAGGATGTTGGTCGGGATGCCCTCGGGTGACTGCTGGAACTCGCTATACGTGCTTTTTCCCAGCAGCAGGTCACGCACCACCAGCAACGTCCATTTATCCCCCAGCATGTCGAGCGTACACGCCACCGGACACTTCGAGCGCAGGCAATCCCCTGTTTTCCCTTCTGCTTCTAGCTTCCTGATCATGCTCCCAGCCTAGCACCGAGGAATATACTTGTAAATTGCAAGTTACTGGGTTAGGTTGGCAGTCGCTTGTGTTTTACAAGTCTATCGCGCAGGAGATTGTATGGACATCGAGCTGTTCTATACCCCCCACACCCGTGCCGCACGACCGCGCTGGCTGCTGGAAGAACTGGAAGTCCCGTACCGCCTGCATCCTGTCGATCTGTTCGCCGGTGAACGCAATCCGGCGCACCCGCTGGGTGCCGTGCCATCGCTGCGCGTTGACGGTATGACACTGTTTGAGTCCGGCGCGATCTGTCACTGGCTGGCCGATCGCTATCCGGACCGGGGGCTGGCACCTGCACGGGATGACCCGCAGCGTCCCGGCTACGAGCAATGGATGTTTTTCACGCCCGGTACGCTGGAACCTCCGGGCTTCGATATCGTCCTGCACAGCTCGATCCTGCCGGAGGCACAACGTGTACCCGCCATCGTGCCGTTTGCCGAGAAACGCTACAGGCGCGTGCTGCGCATGTTGTCCAATGAGCTCGACCACGGCGGTTACCTGCTCGGTGAGCGCTTCAGCGCTGCGGACATCATGGTCGGCAGCACGCTGAGCTGGCTGCCCGGATTGCTCGTGCCCTTTCCGTCCCTGCGTGCCTATGTCGATCGCCTCACGACCCGGCCGGCCTGGCAGCGTGCACAGCAGGCGCCCGGGCAGACAGCCTGAACGGCCGTGACCCTGCCCCCGGCTATTCCATCAGCTCGACATGTACCCCCTGCGCCTCCAGCTGCGCAGCACGCGCGGCAATGTAGCGCTGGAATTCGGGATACTCGAGATAGGACCCCGATGCCACGTAATCCATGGCTGACTGGGTGTGGAAGGCCCTGAGATACGCCTCGCTGCGGAACACCTCCCTGTTGTTCGAATCAAGAAACACCAGCGACGGGGCGTATTTCACATCCAGTTCGCGCGCCCACCCGGCCATGGTGGTGCGCTTGCCGTCGGGGCGCTGCAGCGGTTCACCTGACCACATGTCCAGCAATACCACGTCAAAGCGCGCCAGCAGCTCGCGACTCTCCGGTCGCTGCAGGATGTCGGTGTGCAGCTCGTCGCAGGGTGCGCAGTCCTTCTGCTCGAACAGCACCAGCAGCGGCTTGCCGCTGTTGCGTGCGGCCAGATCTGTACCGGCAGGCAGCAACAACGGATCGCTGTGCAGTTTGCCACTGGCGGCAACCGGACTGATCCGTGCAACGTAATCACGAAACGCGGGAGCCGTACCGGAATATTGCGCGCCGTAGTCGAGCGCGGCATTGAACAGGTGCGGCGGGTAATAGCCGTTCAGGCGCAGCACCACGTTGCCCTGCTCGTCCATGAACAGCAGCGTTGGTGTAAACATCACGCGCAATGTCCTGGCAAATTCCTTTTCGGTGGTCGGACTGCCTGCCAGATCGGTCACCTCGCGGTCGCCCCACATGTTGATGGCAATGACCTCGAAGTTGTCGCGCGTGCGCCGCTCGGTGTCGGCCAGCGCAAAATTGGTCTCCAGCAGTTTCCTGCAGTACGGACAACCGTCCTGGTAGAAATACAGCAGAATGCGTTTGCCGGCCGCCTGCGCATCGGCAATATCCGCGCGGATATCGAGGAAGGAATTGGCGAACCAGTCCGGCTTTTCCTGGTAGCCGGGATTGACCATGCCCTCGGCCAGCACTGTATCCGCAGGCTCGACACCGGCCCCGGCCGCAGCCCGGGCAGCGGGTTCAGCGGCCGCGGGTTCGGGCGCAGACCTGTCACACCCGGCCAGCACAATGACCGCCAGGCACCCGGCGATGACTGCACCCGTCCTGCGTGCGGACCGCCGCAACCAGCCCTTGCCCATCCAGGTACTGTGCATGATTCGCCTCCGCTTGACCTGGATCAAGTCTAGCACTAGCCGAGCTGCCACCGGGTGCCGGCAGTACCTGGGCGATTACAGCTTGCAGACGGCCAGCTCAGCTGCGACAGGCTGCTCCCCCGAGTCGGGCATGGAATTGACAAGCATGCTAATGATAAGTATTATCATTCGCGTTACTATTTTATCAGCGCTGCCATGGCCGTCACGCCAGACCGGCCTAACAGGGCAATAATGTATTGATAATACATATAGTTATCTCCCTGCCGCCTTGATGCAGGGTGATGCGAAAAATATTGATCCCAGGGAGTCGGAAGATGAACAGATATGTACCCTTGTACGTGACAGGCCTCCTCATTGTAAGCAGCGCACTGACCCAGGCAGCGGGACTCAGCCCAGCGCAACAGCTGGGCGAGCAACTGTTTTTCGACCTGAGTCTGTCAACCGGCAGCAACCAGGCCTGCGCCAGTTGCCACACGCCGGCAGCGGCATTTGCCGACCCGCGCAATACCGGCGATCCGCTCAACAGTCCGGTATCGCCCGGTTCCATTGACGGTGAATTCGGGACACGCAATGCGCCCAGTGCGGCCTATGCCCGCTTCAGCCCGACATTTCACTGGGACGGAGAGGAAGGCCTGTATGAAGGCGGGCAATTCTGGGATGGCAGAGACAATTCCCTCGCCAACCAGGCTTCGAGACCCCCGCTCAACCCGGTCGAGATGGCGCTGCCCGACAAGGCTGCCGTCATCAACGCACTGGTGCTCAACGCCGACTATGTCACCGAGTTCATGGACGTCTATGGCCTTGACCTGATAGAGGCAAGTACCACCCATGCCGGGGTGCTGGCAGCCTACGACCGCATGGCGCAGGCGATTGGCGAGTTCGAAAAATCCCTCGCCTTTTCGGAATTTTCATCCAAGTTCGACTACTGGCTTGCCGGTGAGTATCAAATGACCCGTCAGGAAGAAAAAGGGATGAAACTCTTCAACGGCAAGGCGAAATGCAATCTCTGTCACCTGAGCAACACCCAGCAGGCAGCCGATGGCAACGGCATCATTCCGCCGCTGTTCACCGACTTTACCTATGACAACCTGGGAATTCCCGTCAACCCGCGCATTGCGGAATTGCACGGTGCGCCGGTAGCCGTCGATTACGGTCTCGGCGGCCGTGCCGCCATCGCCACCATCGACCCGGTCATGCTGGCCAATGGTGACGTGGTGTCATTGGGACAGGCCGGCAAGTTCAAGGTCATGTCGCTGCGCAACATCGCGGCAACCCCGCCCTACGGTCACAACGGCTTCTTTGCGAGCCTCAAGGACATTGTGCATTTCTACAACACGCGGGACACCCTGGCGGATTGTGCCGCTCACCCGGCACCGGACGTCGGCGTCAACTGCTGGCCGGCCCCCGAGGTGGCGCTCAATGTCAATTCCGACGAGCTCGGCGATCTTCATCTGACCAGCGAGCAGGAAGCGGACCTGGTGGCGTTCCTGAACACGCTGACCGACGGCTACGGCGAACCACTGGATATCATCCTGCCACCCGCGCCGTAACCGCGTATGTACAGGAGGCCGGCTGCACATCGCGTGTACATGCAGCCGGCCAGATGATCATGGTGCCGCATGCCTCGCCACCCGCCCGGGCGAGCGATGTATACGGCAGGGAAACGGCCGGATACAGATCGTGGCCGGTGTATCCGGCCGGGCCCCGGTTACCGTGTCGGAGTGATGACCACGTCGTTGTTGAAGTTCGTCAGCAGGTTCAGGTGGGAACGGTTGTCCATGCCCAGACGCACCGGGATATGCTCACCCCCGTGTTCCAGCGCGAATTCCCTGACCGCCTGGATCTGCAGAAACCAGCCCTGACAGACGCTGTCAACGGCCGACGGTGCCTGGTCCTGCAACTGGCCGGCATTCTGCTTGTCACATTCGGCGGATACGCCCGGACTCACGGCCCGGGGATCGGTACCCGAGCTCGTGATCCAGTGGAAATGGGTGAAGCTGCCGGGCTGCGGAATCACCATGTCCGCTGCCGGGGCCGTACCCTCCACGGCGCGATTCACCAGCCACAGCGGGTGATCGTCGCCGTTGATCCCGCTGTGTGAGACAAACTTCGCGTTACCCGGCACGCCGTCCATGTACCAGCCGACGACACAGGTGATGTTGGGCGAGGTGCCGCAGACCTCGTCATGATCGGCGCCACGCGGGTGGCGCGCTATCGGCAGGCCCGACACCGGGTCGGTGCCGATTGGCACACCGTTGCTGTCCGTGAAGATGATGTAGAACGAGCCCGACAGGCTGTCCGGCATACCCATTTTGGTCTTCAGCCTGAGCTGCACGTGCGTGTCGATGTGGTTACCGAAGGTGAAATCGTATGGATTCTGTTGCCAGCGATCGCCCGGCCCGACATCGCCCGGCCGGGGTGCGGCCTGCACCAGCGCGCTCGTCAATAGCATCAGGAAACCGGGAATTATCAGAATTGTTTTATTCATCACGAACCTCCTTACCAAGAGGTATCCAGGAAAATTCAATGAATTCCAGATACCTGAGAAATATTACAGAAATATAAACAGTGACACCGACAGACGTACCGTGCAATCAATCATAAGCCGTATTTATGTGGTTTTATCAGTGCACGCTACTCAGTGTAGACGCTGGAATCGATACAACAACTTTCCGGAGTGGCCCCCGATCAGGGTGCGCAGGCGCAACGCCGGCGCAGCACACAGGCATCGCATTGCGGACGCACGCGACAATGTTCCTTCGCGTGGCGCACGATCAGGGCGTGGAATTCATTCAGTGCGGCGACATCGGCACCCAGCGCCGCCTCGGTCGCCACCCGCAGCACATCGTAGGGTTCATCACCGGCATACAGTCCGAGACGCGCATACAGACGCCGCGTGTAGGCGTCGATCACGAACACCGGGCGCTCGAAGGCATACAGCAGCATGTCATCGGCAGTTTCATGGCCGATACCGTTGACCGACAACAGCGCACTGCGCAGCGCAGCGGTTTCCAGCCGTTGCAGCCGTTCATAGCCGCCGGCCTGCAGATACCACCGGCAGAAATTCTTCAGGCGAGTCGCCTTGATATTGAAATAGCCGGACGGACGCAACCAGCCGGCCAGGTGATCATGGCGTGCCCGCACGATCGCCGCCGCCTCCAGCTTGTCGCGGGTACGCAGATTGACAAGCGCCTTCTCGACATTGCTCCAGGCGGTGTTCTGGGTCAGTACCGCACCGACCATCACCTCGAACGGACTGTCGGCCGGCCACCAGTGCTGCGGCCCGAAGCGGCCCGACAATGCGCGGTACACCGCCGGCAGGGTAGCGCGCTGGCGCTGGCGCGCCGCCATCAGCGCGCCCGGCGTTTGCCCGGCCCCTTGCCATGACGCGGCGCGCGACGACGTGGTGCGGCGGCCGGTGGCGCCGGCAGGTCGACCGCGGCATACAGGGCCTCGATTGCGGGGCGTTCGAGATCGCGAAAATGACCCGCCCACAGTTCGGATGGCAGACTCACCGGGCCGTAGCGGATACGGATCAGGCGACTGACCTGTACCTCCTGCGATTCCCACAACCGCCGCACCTCGCGGTTGCGTCCTTCCTTCACGGTTACGTGGTACCAGTGATTGGCGCCCTGCCCGCCGGCCTCGCGCAATGAGGTGAATGCAGCCATGCCGTCTTCCAGCATGACGCCTTCCTGAAGTCGCGCAAGCACCTGGTCATCCACCTGGCCGAGCACACGCACCGCGTACTCGCGCTCGATCTCCCAGGATGGATGCATCAGCCGGTGCGCCAGTTCACCGTCGGTGGTGACCAGCAACAGGCCGGCGGTATTGAAATCCAGCCGCCCGACCGTGATCCAGCGTGCGTTGCGGATGCGCGGCAGACTGTCGAACACCGTGGGCCGCCCTTCCATATCCCTGCGCGTGGTCAGTTCGCCGGCCGGCTTGTGGTAGATCAGGGTGCGGGGTGCGGCCTGGCCGGCCAGGTTCACCGGGCGACCATCCAGACTGACCAGGTCACGCTCGCCGACACTGGCCCCAAGCTCCGCTGTTTGCCCGTTGATGGCCAGGCGGCCGGCACGGATCCAGCTCTCGATCTCGCGGCGCGAACCGAAGCCGGCACGGGCCAGGACTTTTTGCAGGCGTTCAGCCATCAGGAACAGCTCTGGCCCGGGCGGGCCGGTCAGTGCAGGGTAGCGGCGTGCTCGTCGTCGGACGCCTCGGCAACAGCTGGTTGAGCGTCGTTAGCCGCCTCATCCACCGAAACATCTGCAGCCTCTGCAGACTCTTCCGCCCCGTTATCAATCAGGCCCGGGATGTCGTTGAGATCCATCTGCAGGTCCTTGCCGATGGCCGCGAGGTCACGCAACTCGGCCAGCGAGGGCAGTCCCTCGAGGTTCTTCAGGCTGAAATAGTTGAGGAACTCGCGGGTGGTCCCGTACATGGCCGGACGTCCCGGCACATCACGATGGCCGACCACCTGCACCCATTCACGCTCCAGCAGGGTCTTGATGATCGAGGTGCTGACGGTCACGCCGCGCACGTCCTCGATCTCGCCGCGCGTGATCGGCTGGCGGTAGGCGATCAGTGCCAGGGTCTCGAGCAGCGCGCGCGAGTAGCGTGCCGGTTTTTCCTCCCACAGGCGGCCGACCCAGGCCTGCATGCTGTCACGTATCTGGACGCGATATCCGCCACCGACCTCGACAATTTCAATACCACGGCCGCTATAATCCTCGCTCAGCAGCGCGACTGCGGCTCGGATTGCACTGCGTTCGGGTTTTTCATGCTCGCCGAAGACGGCCAGAATCTGGTCGATGCCGAGCGGACGTCCGGCCGCCAGCAACACCGCCTCGATAATCAGCTTCAGTTGATCGTTTTCCATGGTCTCCGGTTCAGGCAGTGGCGGTTTCAGCGGCATAGTCTTCGGT
>Ga0210144_1001433_pt1 | contig 9945 bp, 9 predicted proteins | sample Muzzi_PWA_D2_FD_185532 | JGI IMG/M metagenome (GOLD analysis project Ga0210144, IMG submission 185532) | Wetland microbial communities from San Francisco Bay, California, USA, that impact long-term carbon sequestration - Muzzi_PWA_D2 (SPAdes) | ecosystem: Environmental > Aquatic > Marine >...
TCCAGCTGCCCGCCACCAACGGGCACAACAAAGAAGTTATCCCCGCGCCCCTGCCGCCCCTGATTTTGGGCACTCCAAAATCGCCGCCACCCCTCGTGAACGATGAGGGGACAATTCGTAGGATGGGCAAAGCGGCGAAGCCGCGTGCCCATGCGGGAGGGACGCAACGCAAACCCCGGCTCGGCATCCGAGCGCGGCAACGACCGTGTGTGTCTAGCGCGATGTCGCACCCAGCGGCTCACCCCTCAACCGGTCATCCCCGCGGAAGCGGGGACCCAGCAAACACCGTCGATGCAGAACGGATCGCGCCGGTGTTCGCTGGACTGCATGATGGTCCTTCATCCGAAGAGGACGGGGACGCTGGCGGGCCTCGGCGGCGCCGGCGCTCCATCCCGCCCTCGGGGCTCAACGGACCGCTTGGTGTCGCCCTTCGGCCCGGCTAGGATCGCCCCACGTCCACACCCGGAGACACCCCGATGAACAGTCTGCGCGCCGTTGCCCTAACGCTCGCCGCCGTTGTGTTGCCCTTTGCCGCACAGGCCGCCGAACTCCCCGATCTCAACGGACGGGCGGTGAGGGCGGTGACCGAAAACGCTTACACGCCGCTCAATTTCGCCGACCCCAAGACCGGCGAGGGAATTGGCTGGGAATACGATGCGGTCAACGAGATCGCCAAACGGCTCAACATGAAGGTCGAGTGGAACCTGGCGAGCTGGGACACCATGATCCAGGCGGTTCGGGAGGGCCAGTTCGACATCGGCATGGATGGCATCACCATTACCGACGACCGCAAGACCCAGGTCGACTTCTCCGACCCTTACATGATCTCCGAGCAGTACATGCTGGTGCGCGCCGACGAGGACCGCTTCGACGCCGCCGCCTCCTTCGCCGCCGACGATGAGCTCCTGGTCGGCGCCCAGGCCGGCACTACCAACTTCTACACGGCCGTCTACGACGTGCTCGATGGCGACGAGGGCAATCCCCGCATCAAGCTGTTCGACACCTTCGGCGCCTCGGTGCAGGCGCTGAAGTCGGGTGACGTCGACCTGGTGCTGATGGACAAGACCAGCGCGGCCGGCTACATGGGCGCCTCGCCCAATTCCTTCAAGATCGTCGGCAAGCCCTTGGGCACCGAGGCGTTCGGCTTCATTCTCACGCCGGGTTCCGAGCTCACCGCTCCGGTCAACGCCGCCCTCCAGTCGATGAAGGAGGACGGCACGATCGAGGCGCTCAACAAGAAGTGGTTCTTCGACTACCAGAACCAGAAGTGAGGACCGGTTGGAACCCGACAGGCCATCGCGGCCATGCCGATAGCCGGGCGGCACGGATCAGCGCCCGGGCGTCGGGAAATTCCGTACTGGCTGCTGGCGATCGTACTGCTTGGCGTCCTGTTCGCCTGGCTGATCACCGCCGACGGCGACTACGCCATCATCTTCAATGCCTTGCGGCGGGGGATTGTCACCACGCTGTGGGTGTCGTTCGTCGCCTTTGCGCTGGCGACCGCCCTCGGCCTGATCGTCGCGCTCGGCCGCTTGTCCCGCCGCCGCGTCCTGCGCGAGGTGGCCACCTTCTACATCGAGATCGTCCGCGGCATCCCGGTGCTGGTGCTGCTCTTCTACGTCGCCTTCGTCGGCGCGCCGCAGATCGTCGCCCTGTGGAACCGGCTGCTCTCCGCCCCCATCGAAGCCGGCTGGCTTCCGGCGATGAGCGTGCGCGATTTCGACATGACCTGGCGGGCGATCTTCGCCCTGATGATCAGCTATTCCGCCTTCATCGCCGAGATCTTCCGCGCCGGCATCGAGGCGGTGCCGCAAGGGCAGGTCGAGGCGGCCGAGTCGCTCGGCCTCAAGCGCCCGCAGGTAATGCGCTTCGTCGTCCTCCCCCAGGCGGTGCGCATGGTGCTGCCGCCGCTCGGCAACGACTTCGTCGCCATGATCAAGGATTCGGCGCTGGTCTCCGCACTCGGCGTGCAGGACATCACCCAGCTCGGCAAGGTCTATTCCGCCTCGACCTTCCGTTTCTTCGAGACCTACAACGTCGTCGCCTACCTCTACCTGGTGATGACCATCAGCCTGTCGCTGCTCGTGCGCGGCCTGGAGAAACACCTGAAGACGCAAGGCCGGACGGGGTCGTGAAGGGTCCTACCCGACCACCACGATGTGCAATCGCCGCGGGCCATGGGCGCCGAGCAGGATAGTCTGCTCGATATCGCCCGAGCGCGACGGCCCGGTGACGAAGTTGACCGTGCGCGGCAGGCTGTTCCGGCCGTAGCGCTCGCGGAGCGCATCGAAGGCGCTTTCATAATCGCCGGCGATCTCCGTAGCCTTGATGACGACGACGTGGGTCTCCGGCAGGAAGTTGATGGTGGTCGGGTTGTCGGGGCCGGAGGTCAGCACCAGCGTGCCGGTCTCGGCGACACCGCCGACCGCGTGGCTCAAGCCGACCGCGTCGTTGCCGTCGCTCGGACCGTGCGACATCTCGATCTGGGTCTCGCCCCACGGCATGTCGGCGAAGAGCGGATCGTCGCCGATGCGCAGCGTCGCCGGCAAATTGTGCTTCCTCAGATACTCGGCGACCGCCCGCGGCACCTCGCCGGTCTCGCCTACCCGCACAACACTCGATGACACCTTCTCGGCCATCTTGATGAAGAGCGCCACCTGTTCCTCATGCGGCAGCTGCCCGCGGGCCGGGATCACCCCGCGCGGCGTTCCCTCGAGGCGGGCGATGGTGATGGCGCGCCGGCCGACATCGCCGCTGTCGACGGCGAGCGCGCGGCGCACCTTGCCGAGAACGATGTCGCGATCGCTCATCGGGCCACCCGCTTCGCCGCCCACATTTCCTGAAACGTCCGGCCTTCCGGCGCCGGGAAGTCGCGGTATTTGGTCCAGCCGCCGGCAAGCGGCAGCGAGGCATAGCGGCCCTTGCCGATGGCGCGATTGCCAAGAACGCGCATTGCCCAGCGCGTCGCCCACTGATAGAGGCGCGGTCGCTTGGCGAAGAACGCCCAGAAGCCGAGCCCATAGCGGGCGGCGGCGGGGGAGAGGTGCCGCTCGAATTCCCGCTCCCGCCAGTGGCGCATCAGGTTGGGGAGCGGGATGCGCATCGGGCACACTGCCTCGCAGCGGCCGCAGAAGGTCGAGGCGTTGGGCAGGTTGCCGGCCTGGTCGACGCCGATGAACTCCGGCGTCAGCACGGCGCCGATCGGGCCGGGATACACCCAGCCATAGGCGTGTCCGCCGATCGCCTGGTAGATCGGGCAATGATTCATGCACGCCCCGCAGCGGATGCAGCGCAGCGCCTCCTTGAACTCCGAGCCGAGCATCTCGGTGCGGCCGTTGTCGAGGATGATCACGTGGTATTCCTCGGGCCCGTCGGGATCCTCGGGCCGCCGCGGCCCGGTCGAGAAAGTGGTGTAGACCGAGATGTCCTGACCGGTCGCCGAGCGCGACAGGAGGCGGATGATCTGGCCGACGTCGTTGAGCGTCGGCGTGATCTTCTCGATCGAGGCGATGACGATGTGGACGCGGGGGAGGATCTGCGTCAGGTCGCCATTGCCTTCGTTGGTGACGATCACCGAGGTGCCGGTCTCGGCCACCAGGAAGTTGGCGCCGGTGATGCCGACGTCGGCCGCCATGAACCGCTGACGGAGCACGGAGCGCGCCTCGTTGAGCAGCTCGGTCGGCTCCGACAGGTCGCGGTCCGGCGGCAGGCTGGTGTGGGCCTCGCGGAAGCTCGCCTCGACCTGGTCCTTGGTGAGATGGACCGCCGGCGCGATGATGTGGCTTGGCGCCTCGTGGCGAAGCTGGATGATGTATTCGCCGAGGTCGGTCTCGACCGGCGCGATTCCGTGTTCCTCGAAGAATTCGTTGAGACCGATCTCCTCGGCGATCATCGACTTGCCCTTGGTCACCGTCCTGGCGTCGATCCGTTGGCAGATCGAGAGGATGATGTCGCGGGCACTCGCCGCGGTCTCGGCGTAGTGCACCTCGCCGCCGGCCGCCCGCAGCCGGTCCTCGTACGCTTCGAGGTAGAGGTCGAGATGGGCAAGCGTGTGGTTCTTGATGTCGCGCGCCGCATCGCGGAGCGCGTCGAACTCGGGAAGCTCGGCGACCGCCTTCGCCCGTTTGTCGATGAAGCCGGCCCGCACGTGACCGAGCGCCCGCTGCAGCTGGCGGTCGGCCAGCGCCTCGCGGGCATTCTGTTTGAAGGTGGGGGAGGTGATGTCCAAGGCTACGCCTCCCGCGCCTCGCCGATCGGCGGCGTGTCGGTCATGTCGGCAAGCACCTCCGCTACATGGCGTACCGCCACCGGCTGGTTGTCGCGCTGCAGCTTGCCCGCCATGTTCATCAGGCAGCCGAGGTCGCCGGCGAGCAGCGTCCCGGCGCCGGTCGCGGCGATCAGGTCGGCCTTCTTCTGGACGATGGCGTTCGAGATGTCCGGATATTTGACACAGAAGGTGCCGCCGAAGCCGCAGCACACATTGTCATCCTTGAGGTCGACAAGAGTCAGGCCATCGACCGACTTGAGGAGCCGCCGTGGCTGGTCGTGGATGCCGAGCTCCCTCAGCCCGGCGCAGGCGTCGTGATAGGTGACGGTGCCCGCAAACCGCGCGGCGACGCTCTTCATGCCGCGCACGTCGGTGAGGAAGCTGATCAGCTCGTGCACCTTGGCGCTGAACGCCTCGGCGCGAGAGCGCCAGGCGGGATCGTCGCTGAACAGCCCGGGGTAATGGACCTTGAGCATGCCGCTGCACGATCCCGACGGGGCGACGATGTAATCATACGGCTCGAAAGCGGCGATCACCTTCTTGGCGATCGCGCGGGTGTCGCGACGGTCACCGGAATTGTAGGCCGGCTGCCCGCAGCAGGTCTGCGCCGCCGGAACTTCGACGTCGCAGCCGGCTTCCTCGAGAAGCTTGACCGCGGCGAAGCCGATGGTCGGGCGGAAAAGATCGACCAGGCAGGTGACGAACAACGCCACCTTCGGTCGCCGCTCGGTTCCTTCCGCCATATGCCTTGCTTTCCGGATTGGAGTCTCGGGAGCCCGTCGATAGCAGGGCCGGTGTCGTGTGATCAATATAGGCCGGCGCCAAGCTGGACCAACACGCCGTGGAGCGCCCACAATGCCCCTCGGAACTCGGGGGGCGGGCCATCGTGATGGGCATGGACGACGGGAACGCGACAGGCGGCGGAAATCGCGGGTTCCAGGCGCATCCGTGGCGCAGCAGGGTTCTTGAAGAGATCCACGCGCGCCCGTTCGCGATGATCACCGCGCCACGGATCGTGATTCATTACGCCTTCATGACCGATTCACAGGCGGCCGAGGCGGCACGCCGCCGGCTTGCCGAGTGGTGCGACCGGCTGGGGCAGCCACGGCCGGACGAGGGCAGCCGGTATCACTTCATGGACGTCGGCGGCGGTCGGCTGAGATGGGAGAACCATGCGGAATTCACCACCTACAGCTGGGATGCGCCCGGCCCCGGTCCGCATGGTCCGGTTCCGAAAGGCAATCCTTTCGACGAAGATTTCGTCCCACCGGGCCCGCTGATCGTCGCGGTGCGGGCCGATCTGATAAAGGACCCGAAGGGTCCGATCGGTCCGCTCCTTTCCATGTTCGACCCGAGCTCGCTGGCCGTCTCCAGCCTGCTCGGCGGCCATGCCGACGCCGCCAGTGACTTCCATGCGGATGCAGACGGCTTCACGCGTCTCCTGATCGTCGATCGCGCCCTGGCCGCCAACCGGGCCGGCCCATTGGTCCAGCGGCTGATCGAGATCGAGACCTATCGCACGCTGGCGCTTCTCGGACTGCCCGAGGCGCAGCGCGCATTGCCCGAAGTGCAGCGGGTGGAAGACCGGCTCGCCGCCATCACGGCACGCATCCGTACCGAGACCGAGCTCGACGCCAGTCGCAAGCTGCTCGAGGATCTGACCCAACTTGCCGGCGACATCGAATCGAACATCTCGGAAAGCGCCTACCGCTTCGGGGCTACCCGCGCCTATGCCGAGATCGTCTCCTCGCGCTTTCACGCGATCGGCGAGCAGCCGTACCCGGGCTATGACGCCCTCTCGGCGTTTCTCGACCGGCGCATGGTCCCCGCCCTGCGCACCTGCCAGACCACGGGCGCCCGGCAGCGCGATCTCTCGGAGCGCCTGTCGCGCACAACCGAGTTGCTGCGGACGAGGGTTGAGATCGAGCTGGAGGGCCAGAACCGTCAGCTGCTGGAGTCGATGGATCACCGGGCGCGAATGCAGCTTCGGCTGCAGCAGACCGTCGAGGGCCTGTCGGTCGCGGCGATCAGCTACTATGTCGTCAGCCTCGTCGCCTATGCGGCGGAGGGGATCGACGCCGTTTTCAAGCTCGAGATCGAACCGACGTGGGTCGCGGCCCTGTCGATCGTCCCGGTTGCCGTGGGCGTCTGGTACCTGGTGCGTCGGGTTCGCGCGGCGGTTGCCGATCGGCACGCCGGCGAATAGCCACCCGGAAGGGACCGTCGTTGCCGCGCCATGGTGAGGTCACGGCTCTCGATTTGGTCTATATTGTGGTCCGAAAGGAAGACGAACATCCGATGACAGCCATCCCGATGCCGCCGGTGGATGAAGCCGTACTCGCCCGGCGTGACGAGATCGTCGCCGGCCTGCAGAAGATCCTCGGCCCGGCCCACGTGATCGCCGCCGAGGACGAGCGTCGTGCCTACGAGACCGATGCGCTGACCGCCTACCGCGCGGTGCCGCTGGCTGTCGTGCTGCCCGGCTCGACCGAGGAGGTGTCGCAAGTCCTTCGTTTCCTCAACGGAACCGGGGCGAAGATCGTCGCCCGCGGCGCCGGCACGTCGTTGTCCGGGGGCGCGTTGCCGTCTCCCGACGCGGTGGTGATCGGCCTCGCCCGTCTGAACCGGATTCTCGAGATCGACTACGAGAACCGCATCGCGCGGGTGGAGACCGGCGTCACCAACATCAACATCACCAATGCGGTGTCGGGGCAGGGCTTCTTCTATGCCCCCGACCCGTCGAGCCAGCTCGCCTGCACCATCGGCGGCAACATCGCGATGAACTCCGGCGGCGCCCATTGCCTGAAATACGGGGTGACCACCAACAACGTGCTCGGCGTCAGCATGGTGCTGATCGACGGGACGATCGTCGAGCTCGGCGGCAGCCATCTCGACGCTGCGGGCTACGACTACCTCGGCCTCGTCATCGGCTCCGAGGGCCAGCTCGGCGTGGTCACCGAAGCGACCGTCCGCATCCTGCGCGCCGCCGAAGGCGCCCGGCCGATGCTGATGGGCTTCGATTCGGCCGAGGCGGCGGGCGGCTGCGTCGCCGCGATCATCGGCTCCGGCATCATTCCGGTCGCCATCGAATACATGGACCGGCCGGCGATCAAGGTGTGCGAGGCCTTCGCCCATGCCGGCTACCCCCTCGACGTCGAGGCGCTGCTGATCGTCGAGGTGGAGGGCTCGGAGCCGGAGATCGCCGACCTCATCGAGCGGATCACGGCGATCGCCGCTGCCTTCAATCCGACCACCATCCGCGTCTCGAAATCCGAAACCGAGAGCGCGGCGATCTGGAAGGGTCGGAAGTCTGCGTTCGGCGCCATGGGCCGGATTTCGGACTACATGTGCATGGACGGCGTCATCCCGACCGGCAAGCTGCCGGAGGTGCTTCGCCAGGTCTCCAAGATCTGCGCCGGCTACGGGCTGTCGGTCGCCAACATCTTCCACGCCGGCGACGGCAATCTGCATCCGCTCATCCTCTACGACATGAACGATCCCGACGAGCTGGCCAGGGCCGAGTGGGCGGGCGCCGACATCCTCAAGCTGTGCGTCGAGGCCGGCGGTTGCCTGACCGGCGAGCACGGCGTCGGCATCGAGAAGCGCGAGCTGATGCCGGTCCAGTTCTCAAAGACCGACCTTGCCCAGCAGATGCGGATCAAGACTGCGCTCGACCCGCGCTGGCAGCTCAACCCCGCCAAGGTCTTCCCGCTCAAGGGTCGTCCGGTCGCTGCCGCCTGATCGGGTTGTGCGTTTGAGCCAGGTCAATGCGATGATTGCAACCTCAACCTACGAGGCCTCCCATGGAAAGGATCAGGATCGAACAGCACAGCTCGATCGGCTTGCTCTGGGCAGGCGGCTGGCTTTTTACGCTCGGTTACCTGGACCTGAACTTCTGGCGCGGCGTCTGGGCGATTGTGGTGTGGCCGTATTATCTCGGCGTGCACTTCAGCCCGCTTATCAGCTGACCGTCTGTCGCGCTGACGGCGGAGGAGGGGCGCGGCGGTGACGTCATCCGCCCCGACGATCACGCCTGCCGATGAGCAGGAGCTGGCGGAAGCCGTCGGCGATGCCGCTGCACGGACCACACCGCTCGCGGTCGCCGGCGGTGCGACCCGGATTGGCCTCGGCCGGCCGATGCAGACCGCGGTGACGGTCTCGACCATCAACCTGACCGGCGTCACGCTCTATGAACCGGCGGAGCTCGTCATCTCGGCCCGTGCCGGCACGCCGCTCGCCGAGGTCGAGGCGCTGCTTGCCGGTCAGAACCAGCGGCTCGGCTTCGAGCCCATCGACTACCGCCGTTTCTATGGAACGCACGGCACCCCGACCGTCGGTGCGCTGGCTGCCGCCAACATTTCCGGGCCGCGGCGCATCCAGGCCGGCGCTGCCCGCGACAGCCTGATCGGCGTGCGGGCCGTCACCGGGCGCGGCGACGTGCTGAAGTCGGGCGGCCGGGTGATGAAGAACGTCACCGGCTACGACCTGGTCAAGTTCCTCGCCGGTTCGTACGGCACCCTCTCGGTGCTTTCGGAGGTGACCTTCAAGGTGCAGCCGATGCCGGAGACCGAGGCGACGCTCGTTCTCGGCGGCCTTGACGATGCGCGCGCCGTGGCGGCGCTGTCGGTGGCGCTCGGCTCGCCGCATGCGGTCACCGGCGCGGCGCATCTGCCGCCCTTCGACAGCGAGATGGCGCGAACGCTGATCCGCATCGAGGGGTTTGTCGCGTCGGTCGCCGAACGCACGGACAAGCTCGCCGCCGAGCTCGCCGATTTCGGTCCGGCCGAGACGCTTGATGCCGACGCCTCGGCTTCCGTGTGGCGCGTCGTCGGCGATCTCGAGGCGCTCGGCGCCTCGCTGGGCGCCGTCGTGTGGAAGGTCTCGGTCAAGCCCGGCGACGGGCCGGCAGTGGCTGCAGCTGCGCGCGCCAAATTCGATTGCCGGGTGCTCTATGACTGGGGCGGTGGACTCGTGTGGATCGCGATGCCCGACGGCGGCGACGATGCCGGCGCTGCCGTGATCCGCAACGCAGTGAAGCCGCTCGGCGGCCACGCAACGCTGGTGCGTGCCCCGGACGTCGTCCGTCTTGCCGTCGACGTGTTCGAGCCGCCCGTGCCGCCGCTGCTGGACATCGCGCGCCGGCTCAAGGCAAGCTTCGATCCCGCCGGCATCCTCAACCCCGGCCGCATGTATGCGGGGGTGTGAGGGGGCAGGCATGCAGACCAACTTCACTCTCGCCCAGCTCGCCGATCCCGACACCGCGCTGTCGGAGAAGATCCTGCGCACCTGCGTCCATTGCGGCTTCTGCACCGCGACCTGCCCGACCTATGTCCTGCTCGGCGACGAGCTCGACAGCCCGCGCGGCCGGATCTACTTGATCAAGGACATGCTGGAGGGCGACAAGCCGGCGAACGAAGAGGTGACCCGGCATATCGACCGCTGCCTGTCGTGCCTCGCCTGCATGACCACCTGCCCCTCGGGCGTCGACTACATGCATCTCGTCGACCATGCCCGCGCCCGCATCCACGAGACCTACCGGCGGCCGTGGTTCGACCGGCTGATCCGCAACGTGCTTGCCGCCGTGCTGCCCTATCCACGACGCTTCCGCGCGGCCCTGGGCGCGGCATGGTTCGCAAGGCCGTTCGGCGGCCTCGTCAGGCGCATGCCTGGCATGGCCA
>Ga0210144_1001435_pt1 | contig 9941 bp, 7 predicted proteins | sample Muzzi_PWA_D2_FD_185532 | JGI IMG/M metagenome (GOLD analysis project Ga0210144, IMG submission 185532) | Wetland microbial communities from San Francisco Bay, California, USA, that impact long-term carbon sequestration - Muzzi_PWA_D2 (SPAdes) | ecosystem: Environmental > Aquatic > Marine >...
GAATTTTGAGTGGTGACGACCGCATTAAACTAAAAGATATTTTCCTGGATACGGTTTACATCACTTCCAAGAAACGCCCTGTAATACCCAAAAGCCAAGCTCAAAAGGAATACATAGATGCCATCCGGAGTTCGGACATGGTTTTCGGAATAGGACCGGCAGGAACAGGTAAAACCTATCTTGCCATGGCCATGGCAGTTGCAGCATTATCAAAGGGAAAGGTGAATCGCATCATCCTGACAAGGCCCGCAGTGGAGGCAGGTGAGGCACTGGGATTTTTACCCGGAGATCTGGCCCAAAAAATAGATCCCTATCTCCGACCGCTTTACGACGCGCTCCACGATATGATGCAGTTTGAAAAGGTATCCAACCTGATAGAACAAGGCGTTATCGAAGTTGCACCTTTGGCTTTCATGCGCGGACGAACATTAAATGATTCTTTTGTCATTTTAGATGAAGCTCAAAATACAACGTCTGAACAGATGAAGATGTTTCTGACGAGGATAGGATTCAGCTCAAAAGCCGTTATCACCGGTGACATTACTCAGATTGATCTTCCTGTGGGAAAACCTTCCGGGCTCATTGAAGCCAAGGATATATTACAGGAAATAGAAGGAATAAAATTCATTTTTTTTTCAAAAAAAGATGTCGTACGGCATGGATTGGTCCAAAAAATTATAAAAGCATATGAAGATCTGGATGCCCAAAAAAAGAAATAACATCCTATTACCATGAACCTTGAAAAAACTCAAATGTCTTTAAACAGACTGATTGATAACAGTGATCGCGTCCGTTGGGCACTTTTAGTCGCTGTTACCATAATTTTTACAATCTTGCTGTATCCAAATCTTGTTGTTAAAAAATATTCCTACAAATTAGGAGATGTTGTCACAAGAGATATTAAGGCTGAAAAAAATTTTTTAATTGAAGACAAAGATGCCACAGAAGCCAGCCGAAAACAGGCCGTAGAAAATGTATTGACGGTGTACGATCATGATGTAAACCTTTCCAAAAAGACCAATCAAAGAATAAAAAAAGCCTTTGATGATCTTCGTGCAACGCTTGAAACCATAAAAAGCATTGATCGCTTTAAAAAATCGGAAATATCCTCACCCGAAAATGAAGAACAAAAGTTAACCGTACATAACCTTATCTGGCAAAAAAAGACCGATTTTGAGGAAAAGATCGGTATTTCAGTCAGCGACGCGGATTATAAAACCCTCGAACTCGAAGCCTTCTCCAGTGACATTACCAATCTTATTTCCACCATTTTAGCAGAAATATTTGATAATGGGGTGGTTGCAAATAAAGAGATGCTTCTGAAAGAAGCCGATAGAGGCATAATTTTAAGCGATATCAAAACAAAAAATGAAATGCTTGTTTATGACTTAAAGCACTTTTACGGTCTTGATCAGGCAAAAATCATGGTCACAGTAATCGGCAATCCAATTCTTCAAAACAAGACTCCCGATCTTCGAAATTTGATCGTTGATTTCGCTCAAAGACTGATTCAGCCCAATATAACGCTAAACAGAAGTGAAACCGAAGAACGGAAAAAAGCTGCCTATTCGGAAGTTAAACCGATATTTTACAAGATAAAGGCAGGCGAGATGCTTTTGCGCGAGGGAGAACGGGTAAACAAAGACCAGCTTCTAAAACTCAAGATCTATCAAGAAGGCGTAAAGAATGAGAAAGTTTTAACAAACTGCATAGGATCGGCGCTTTTCATTCTATGCATCCTCATGACCATTTATGCCCTTTGTATTCACAATCGACCCAATCTCAACAACACCAAGAACCTGCTTTTTTTGGCCACCGTACTTATCACTTTTTTCTTCATCTCCAGCCTATCGGAATCTTTAGCCGATTCCGTATCCCATTATACGCCATTTTCAATATCCGCCGATTCAGTCTCTTACGGCATTCCCCTTGCCGCAGGTGCCATGACCACATGTCTGTTTTTGGGCATTGAATTGGCCATTCCCATTGCCATGTTAATTGCAATCGGTACGGCGATTATATTTAAAAACAGATTCGATGTTTTCATCTACTTTCTTCTTAACAGCCTGATGGCGGCATATTGGATGCAGAACTGTCGCGAGCGCAAAGTCTTTATAAAGGCCGGGTTAAAACTCGGCTTGTTGAATGTTATCCTCGCTACGGTTATCGACGTTTATATAGGAGGCTCCACAATCTTTAAACTCATGTGGGATTGGGGATTTGCATTTTCAGGAGGTATCGCGGCAGGAATCGTTACCGCCGGTATCGCACCGCTGGTTGAAATTGCATTTGACTATACCACAGACATTAAGCTTCTCGAACTTGCAAACCTCGATCAACCGATTCTTCGAAGACTTATGCTGGAAGCGCCGGGAACGTATCATCATTCGGTCATTGTCGGAACCATGGTTGAAGCAGCGGCATCTGAAATCGGTGCCAATCCGTCGCTTGCAAAGGTTTGTGGTTATTTCCACGATATCGGCAAGATTAAAAAGCCATTGTATTTTATTGAAAACCAGGCCAATGGCGTAAATAGACACGACAAACTTGCACCTTCCATGTCAAGTCTTATCCTCATTGCTCACATTAAGGACGGCGTGGAGATCGCCAAGCAAAACAAATTGGGGAATGCCATCATTGAAACCATCAGACAATCACACGGCACAAGCCTTATTAGCTATTTCTATGATAAAGCAAGACAGCTAAAAGGTGAAAATGGCGTAAATGTCGACGATTTCAGATATCCCGGACCAAAACCTCAGACCAGAGAAGCCGGGCTGGTCATGCTGGCAGATGCGGTTGAAGCTGCATCCAGAACCCTTTCAAACCCGACACCAGCCAGAATTCTTGGGCTGGTACAAAATCTAATCAACAAAATCTTCTCGGACGGACAGTTGGACAATTGTGAGCTAACGCTGAAAGATTTGCATAACATCGCGAAAAGTTACAACAAAATATTAAACGGAATATACCATCATCGCATTGAATATCCTGAGAAACAACTCTTGACCAACGGAACATGGAAAAATGGAAGTTTTGATAGACAACAGGCAAAAGAAATACAAGATATCGATGACAACAATCCAACAAAAAACCACAGACATCTTAAACGCCTTGGATTATCATGACGCAGAACTTTCTATTTTGATTGTTGATGATCCCCAAATTGCAATACTCAATAAAAAATATCTTCATCGAAACGGCCCCACAAATGTTATTGCCTTCCCCATGCGAACAGACCAGTTTTCGAACATCAACCCGGAACTTCTCGGCGATGTGGTTATTTCAATTGAAACCGCGGAGAAAGAGGGGAAAAATATAGGAATAAGTATGGAAGAACGTTTTACACAGCTCCTGGTGCACGGAATTCTTCATTTATTGGGATATGATCATGAAACGTCTGAACAGGAAGCTGACAAGATGGAAAAAAAGAGTGAGGAAATTCTAAAATTGATTAATATGGAGGTTTACTGATGGCCGGACTAGCCGTAAACGTTGATCATATTGCAACATTAAGAGAAGCCAGAAAAATCAACTATCCCGATCCTGTAGCAGCAGCCATTCTGGCGGAACTGGCCGGAGCAGACGGGATTGTGGTTCATTTAAGAGAAGATAGACGGCACATCCAGGACCGTGACCTTAGAACCTTGAGAAAGATTGTTCAGACAAAACTTATACTCGAGATGGCTTCGAACAATGAAATGATCGGAATTGCTCTTGATGTCCAGCCCGATGTTGTCACACTGGTTCCGGAAAAACCTGAAGAGTTAACCACCGAAGGTGGGTTGGACTTAATCTCGAATAAAGATGCGATTGCTGAAACCGTCGGTACGCTTCAAGACAGCGGTATCCCGGTAAGTATCTTCATTGATCCTGACCCTGATCAGATTAAAGTTGCCCACCAAATAAACGCAACCATGGTGGAGATACATACAGGCATATTCTGCGATGCCCAAAAAACAAAAAAAAGAGAGCGGGCTTTTTCCGATATCGTCGATGCCGTAAAATTTGCACACAAATTGAGATTGGGCATCCATGCCGGCCACGGTCTGTGTTACAATACCATAAAGACCTTTAAAGGCCTCCATGAAATCGATGAATTCAGCATCGGTCACAGCATTGTCTCAAGAGCGGTACTCGTGGGGATGGAAAAGGCCGTCAAGGAAATGTTGACACTGATCAAAGACCTCTAAATATTTGAAGAAAAGAACTGCCTTCGGACGAAAAGATTGGAGTAACGCATGTATCTTGTAACCGCAAATGAAATGCAGAAGATGGATCGTTCGACCATCGAATCGTTTGGTCTTCCCGGCAGAATTCTAATGGAGAATGCCGGCCGAGGGGCAACCCAATTTTTTTTGGAACATTTTAAAAATGCTGTAAATAAAAAGATTGGTGTGATCGCTGGTCGAGGAAACAATGGCGGGGACGGCTTTGTTATTGCCCGATATCTTGTTCAAAGAGGAATAAGCGTTACCGTTTATCTTCTTACAGAACGTCAAAAGGTATCGGGAGATGCTGCCGCCAACCTCAAACTCCTCCCCCCCCTGGAAGTCCCAGTTATTGAAATTCCGGACGCAGAAACTTTTTCAGCACATAAAACTGCAATGCGTCATGTGACGATCTGGATTGATGCAATTCTCGGAACCGGTCTGAAATCGGATGTGAAAGGATTTTTCAGAGATGTGATAGACTTCATCAATCAAACAAACAAACCGGTTTTTGCAGTGGATATACCTTCCGGCCTGAACTCGGATACAGGCCGGCCATGCGGTTCCTGTGTCCGAGCCGATGCCACCGCAACGTTCGCATTTGCCAAAACCGGTCACTTTCTCTTTCCGGGTGCTGATTATACCGGGAATCTGAAAATCATCGATATCGGAATACCTCCTCATATAGCAAACGATGTCAGCCCCCTGCAATACTTGTTAACGCCGGATTTGATCCGTGCTGTTTTTCACCCCAGACCTTCGGATGCCCACAAAGGGCACACCGGCCATCTTCTGGTCATAGCAGGTTCACCAGGCAAAACCGGAGCGGCTGCCATGACGGCCACGTCCGCTATGAGATCCGGTGCCGGCCTCGTAACCCTTGGAATCCCGGTCAGCTTAAACCCTGTTTTAGAGACTCAGGTGATGGAAGTCATGACAGATCCGCTGCCTGAAACCGTTCAAGGGATTCTGGGTGAAGCATCATTTAACAGAATTATGGATCTTCTCTCCGACAAAAAATGTCTGGCAATCGGGCCCGGAATTGGTACTGCCCCTGAAACTAAAATGCTTTTTAAGCATCTGCTTCAGGAAAACAAGAAACCGGTGGTTATTGACGCGGATGGGTTGAACATCCTTTCCGGTCATACGGAAATATTGAAAGATCTCGACGCACCTGTCGTTCTGACGCCGCATCCCGGAGAAATGGCGCGGCTTATGAGGACAACTTCAGCAGACGTTCAGAAAGACCGTATTCAATGTGCCCGTAATTTTGCAGAAAAATTCAATGTCCATGTTGTGTTGAAGGGTGCCCGTACGGTCGTGGCCCATCCGGACGGCAGGGTTTTCATCAACCCTACCGGTAACCCGGGAATGGCATCCGGCGGTATGGGAGATGTTCTGACCGGTGTCATCGCCGGCTTTATCGCACAGGGCCATTCACCTGAACTTGCCGCCCATGCCGGTGTCTATCTACACGGCGCGGCAGCCGATTCTCTGGCCAAAAACAAGGGGCCTTTCGGTTATCTGGCAACGGACGTAATGAACACCCTGCCCGAAGCGATAAAAAAACTGACCGATAGCATCTAAAAATAAAATCGTACAACGATTTTATAATCGTATTACCTGAATCTTGCACGAGTCGGAGGCTTTCATATGCAAGGCATTTAAGGGTGAAGCCATAGTCTGCTATTGCGAGCCCTTAATAACGCAGCAAATGAAAGCTTCCGGCTCGTGCTTTGGGGTTTTGTGTCATTGTGACTGAACTATTATCAGCTTTCAAATATCAGATAACGACTCGTTCCGTGGATGAAACCCAAAAACTGGGAGAAATTATCGGCACAGCCGTAACCGGTGGAACGGTTTTGGCGTTGACCGGTGATTTGGGAAGCGGGAAGACCGCCTTTGTCCAGGGACTGGCCAGAGGTCTTGAAGTCCCGGATGATTATTATATTACCAGCCCATCTTACACGTTAATCAATGAATATCCCGGCCGGGTTCCCCTGTTTCATGTCGACCTCTATCGCATTTCAAATCCCATGGACATGGAAGACCTCGGTCTTTACGAGATACTCCACAATAGTGGCATTGTGGCCATTGAATGGGCGGACAGAATCGAACGAAAGCTTTTACCCGTTTCCATAACCATACGCTTTGAAATCACGGACGACGACACACGAAAAATCTGTATCACTGCATATGATTTGAAAAATGCGACTCTGTTAAAAAATATTCTGTGAAATTTTTCTTGAAGAGCAAATGCATTTGAATTCCAATAGGGGGAGAACGCTCCACGACAGCGAGTATCTCTTTCCAACCGACTGAAACTTGTGCTTAAGCACCCGTAAGCCCGATCCTTGTCTGAGGTATTTAGAATAATTAATCGCTAAATAATGCCATTGATTTTTAAAGTCATCGTTTCATCCGGTTCGGACTAACGCGTGCTAAAGCCCTCCCGCCTGCCACTGCGAGGCACAAGCGGGCAGGTCAAACAGTCATTCGATTCCAAGAGAAACACGCCGTCGCTTCGCTTTACTGTAATCCTAAGTGCTTACCCTGTCGCTCAAAGTTGTTTTACTTGACTTATTGTTGCCACTTATAATATTTTAAGACCTTTCCGGTTTGACGGGGATAGGATTGAAAAATTTAACATCTTAATTTTATTTCAGGAAGTTAATATATGAGTCTAATCGTGCAAAAATATGGCGGCACTTCGGTGGCCGATCTTGAACGGATTCGCAATGTGGCAAAACGAGTGGCCAAAACCTTTGACCAGGGTAATGATGTCGTTGTCATTTTATCTGCCATGGCCGGGGTCACGGACGACTTGATCGATATGGCGTGTCAAATAACGGAATCGCCGGACAAACGAGAGCTTGATGTTCTTCTCGCAACGGGTGAACAAACAACGGCGGCGCTGTTGGCCATGACGTTAAAAAAAATGAATTATCCTGCCTTGTCCATGCTTGGGCATCAGGCCAAAGTAGTTACGGACTGTACTTTCGGTGATGCGCGCATCATCGAAATCGGCGCCGAATATATCATGAAGCTCATCGAAAAACGAAATATAATTGTCGTAGCCGGATTTCAAGGGAGTGATGTCAGCGGCAATATTACCACTCTCGGGCGGGGAGGATCGGATACATCCGCCGTGGCCATCGCCTCAGCGCTTAACGCAGACATCTGTGAGATCTATACCGATGTGGACGGGATCTATACCGCTGATCCCAATATCTGTGATAAGGCGAAAAAGATTGATAGAATCTCATACGACGAAATGCTCAATATGGCCAGTCTTGGGGCCAAAGTCTTACAGATCCGTTCGGTCGGATTTGCAAAAAAATACAATGTCCCTATACATGTTAGATCGTCTTTTAGCGAAGAGGAGGGAACCATGGTTGTAAATGAAGACGCCGGCATGGAAAGTCTCGTTGTTTCAGCAGTCACACATGACAAAGATCAAGCCCGTATCACCCTTAGAAAGGTACAGGACCGGCCCGGGGTTGCTGCCAAGATTTTTGCACCCATTGCTGAAGCAGGTATCGTTGTGGATATGATCATTCAAAATACACGCGCCGAAGGTCAAACGGATCTTACGTTTACGGTTCCCAAAAAACAGTTTCCAACTGCCATGGAGATCGAAAAAAAAGTGGCAAAAGAAATTGGAACAGAAGACGTTCTAGGTGATAAAAACATCGCCAAAGTCTCTGTTGTAGGGGTCGGAATGAAAAACCACTCAGGCGTGGCGTCCATGATGTTTAATACACTGGCCAGAGAAAACATTAATATCCTGATGATCAGCACATCGGAAATCAGAATTTCCTGTATCATCGAAGAAAAGTATACCGAGCTTGCCGTGCGTATTCTGCATACCGCATTTGGGTTGGACAGAGAAGATTAATCCAGACTTTTCATGAAAAAATTCGATACCGATCAGATGATTTTCACCATCGTATTGGCGGTTGTCATAGTAGGTGTCCTTATCTACAGGGTTCTTTACCCTTTTTAGACACTTTGCCAGAACCTAAGTGATTCCTGTCCTTTCTTGCCGCAATGTGTCATTATGGTAATGCCCTTGACAAGTTAGGTTAATTATGCAAAAGAATATATGATTTTAAATAGTTGCTTTAACCTTATACAAAGGGAGAGCATATGATGATAACAAAACCCCATTTCTCACATAGAGAGTGGGGTTTTGCTTTTGGCTGATACCGATTAGTAATCGCAACTAATGCAAAAGCTGCGATCAGGAATGGATATCACATGTTTGCCTGCGCAACTGGAATTGATGATATCACAATAATTTAGTATGTATAAAAATGATTTTAAGGCAAACTGGAATAAAAAGTTGATGAGCGTTTCTTCTGAGATATCATAATATGGTATCTCAATATGACGTTAAATTAGGTAGTTGCAAGGTATCACATTAAATTTGTTCTATTTATACTGTTACCTGTACTATTTTTGAATCAGATTTTGTTTTCTATCATCCTATGTCGATATTGTCGGATTTATTCCATGAAATTGTTCTTTTCAGATTAACTTCAGCAGGTCTATATTTGGGATTGATATCCATTGCGGCAAGATAGAATTTCTGCGCTTCGAACATTTTTCCATTAATCTCAAGAAGCGCCCCGAATAAATTATATGCTTCCGGCTGTGCAGGATCTAAGGCAATGGCCTTCCGAACTGTTTCGCGAGCCGCCCCAAATCTTCGATCCGTTATGTGCCGTTTGGTAATTTCGATCAATGAGTGGTAATCAATCGTTTGTTCTTCAGCAAGTGTCTCATCCTTCAGCACTGATTTGGCCAATTCTCTAATATCGTCTGGACTGAACGGCTTCTGAATGAAGTCCACCGCACCGAGCTTCATGGCCTCCACGGCAGACTCGATGGTGCCGTGGGCAGTGATAATGATCACACGGATTTTGGGCCACTCCTCCTTAATTCGGCGCAGCACTTCCATGCCTCCCACCCCAGGCATTTTCATATCTAAAAAAACAAGCCCAAATGGACTCTCTTGAAGCTTTTGCAGCGCCTCCTCACCGCTTGCTGCCGTCCAGATCGGTAAATCCAACGGTTCTAAGGCTTGAGATATGGTCAGACGAATGTTTTTTTCATCGTCTACGACCAGAATCGGCTGTTTTTCCATGAAATCCTCCTATTGGGCTACCGGCAGCGTAAAAGTAAAGGTGCTCCCCTTTCCGGAAGATGATTCCACCCAGATCGCACCTCCGTGAGCACGAACAATTTCTTTGCATATGGCAAGCCCCAAACCCGTGCCACCGGCTTCTCTCCCTTTCATCTGAACAAATTTCTCAAAAATCTTTGAATGGTATTCCGGGGGAATTCCAGGTCCATCGTCACGCACTGACAGGTGGACGTGCGGCCCGATTCTATGTGCCATAAGCTTAATGTGACCGCCAGTATTCACATAACGCAATGCATTGGAAACCAGGTTGGTCAGCACCCAAGTGATCTTATTGGCATCCGCACGAATGCTCGGCAGTTCTCCGGTGACCTCCGATTTAAGCGTAACCTTCTTTATGTCCATCTGACTTTTGAAAACCGTCTGTACGTGGTCAAAAACCGTCGAAACCGGAATGCTCTCAAATACCAATTCAATTCTACCTGCTTCTATCTTGGACAGATCCAGCAAGTCATTGACCAGGGCCTTCATCCGGTGCACTTCCTCGTGAGCAGCCTGCAAGAGATCGCGGTCCTTTTCGGCGA
>Ga0210144_1001438_pt1 | contig 9930 bp, 9 predicted proteins | sample Muzzi_PWA_D2_FD_185532 | JGI IMG/M metagenome (GOLD analysis project Ga0210144, IMG submission 185532) | Wetland microbial communities from San Francisco Bay, California, USA, that impact long-term carbon sequestration - Muzzi_PWA_D2 (SPAdes) | ecosystem: Environmental > Aquatic > Marine >...
CAGCACCTGGATCTGCTGCTTCAGGTCCTGCTGGGCAGCATCGCGCTCCTCGCGCCCCATGCGCAGGTCGTCGAGTTTCTCGCTGGTGACGAAGATGCGGCGCAGCGAACCCATGATGGTGCGACGGATCGCCTCGGTCGGGTGGGCGGTGAACACCGGCAGGTAGAGCGACTGGTTGAGCAGTTGCTGGAGTTGTTCCGGGCCGATGCCACTGTCGCGGAATTCCTGCAGGGTATGCTGGAAGGAACCGACCCAGAGATGACCGTAGCGGCGCGCCTGCTTGCGGCGCTGGCGATGCTGGAACGCCTCTTCGGCGATGTTGACGAGACTGAAATAGAGGTTGAAGGCGCGGATGACATCGGTCAGCTTGTCCGGGTCCAGCGCACTGATGGTCCGCGACAGGCGTTCGCGCAACTTGCCGTGCTCCTCGCTGCGCAGCCTGATATAGCCCCTGCGCAGGCTCTCGACTGCAACGACGATATCCTCGCCGGCATGCTCGCGCAGCACATCACCCAGCAGGTCGCCGAACAGGCGCACGCGACTGCGCAGCTCCTTGTCGCCGGGCTGGTCGATACTCAATGCGGATTGCTTTGGCATGGGCACAAAAAAGCCACGCCACTGCGCGGCCGTTCGTCTGCGTAACAGCTGATTATACCGGCGCGGGGCCGTTCTGCCAGCCACCGGCGCAGACACCGTGGCAGAAAGCTTTACGTTTCAGGGGGAAACGACTAGTCTTGGTTATATAACAAAGGGACCGGCAGCCTGATCGCCAGGTACCCATGTGCGATACACATACATTGGGGGATGTATGGGTCATCAGCAATTCACACGTACACCGGGACGCACGCGTCTGCGCGCGGAATTCACCGACGGCCTGCACTGCTTCGAAAACGCGCAGTACGCGGAGGCGCTGCCGCTGTTCCGGGCCGCGGACGAGGCGGCCGATATCGACGATGTCTTCCAGAACCGCTACACCTCGTTTCACGGCCTGACCCGGGTATTGATGGGCGATGAAACCGGGGTGAAACTGTGTCGCAAGGCCGCGGTGGGGCAGGTCAACGATGCCGAGGTATACCACAATCTCGCGCAGGCGGAACACCACCTGGGTTATCGGGAAAGCGTGCACATGGCGCTGCGGCGCGGTTTGCGGATCAATCCGAATCACCAGGGTCTGCTGAGACTCAGGCGCGAGCTTGGACTGCGCGACCGGCATGCCCTGATGCCGCGCCCGCCGCGTGACACTATCCTCAATCGCTGGCTGCTCAGGTGGTTACGCGGCAACCGTCGGCCACGCTCGGACTGATGGCGGCACGGTAAATTGCGTGTGCGCGGGTACGCCATACCCTATACTTGGACCCTGGAGTCGGCCAGACAGTCGCGCCGCGCAAGCGGGGAGGAAAGTCCGGGCTCCACAGGGCAAGGTGCCAGGTAATGCCTGGAGGGCGCGAGCCCATGGAAAGTGCCACAGAAAATATACCGCCCGTCGTGCTGCCTCAGGGCGCCGCGGGTAAGGGTGAAATGGTGCGGTAAGAGCGCACCGCGCGTCTGGTAACAGGCGTGGCAGGGCAAACCCCACCTGGAGCAAGACCAAATAGGGGAACTATCGTGCGGCCCGTACGGTTCCCGGGTAGGTTGCTTGAGGCCTGTGGTGACGCAGCGTCCAGATGAATGACTGTCCACGACAGAACCCGGCTTATCGGCCGACTCCTGCTATTCCCGCTCTAACGGCACCCCCGGATTCCAGCCCGAGCCCCGGGGGCCGGGAGCTGTTACTTCACGGCGCCCTGGTCGATCCAGGTCCGGATTATTGCAAGCTGGTCATCACCGAGCGCATCCTTGCCGTGCGGCATATGGATCGACGGGTCGGTTTCTCCTGCCACCATGCGGTACAGGGTGCTCGATTCCGCCGAGCCGGCGACGATTACGGGCCCCAGTCTGGTGCCTTTCATTACCGACTCGTAGGAGTCGACGGAAAAGCCGCTGGCGACAACGCCGCTCTGTTCACCGACATGACACTCGGCACATTGCTGCTTGAGCAGAGGCTCGACATCCGCATACGTGACTGTCTTGCTGCAGCCGCCCAGGCCGGCGGCGATGACTGTTGCCAGCAGCGTGAGTTCGATGTGTTTGTTCATGGTCCTGTCCTCCACAGTTGAAATCCTCCGGGTGTCCCTTTTACCCAGCATCGCACCTGTGCGGCGCCCGGGCAAGACGGCGCCGTGGCGGTCCGCGGCGCAACCATTGCCCGGTAATGCTTTGCGTTCCCGGCCGCTTTGCGGTTATGTTATGACAAAGACGCTCTTGTACCGCTTGAGTGCGATATTAAATATCATATTTTACATTATGTTAATAATCATTCTTCAATCTTGATGACGGAAAAGCTCTACATCAAGACGCACGGCTGCCAGATGAACGAGTATGACTCGGAGCGCATGGCGGACGTACTGGTTGCCTCTCACCGGCTGGAAATCACGCAGGATCCGTGCGCGGCCGACGTGCTGCTGCTCAATACCTGTTCCATCCGCGAGAAGGCGCAGGAGAAGGTGTTCTCGGAACTGGGCCGCTGGAAGGAACTGAAGGCGCGCCGCCCCGGTCTGGTGATCGGCGTGGGCGGCTGTGTGGCCAGCCAGGAAGGCGAGGCGATCCGGGAGCGGGCGCCGTTTGTGGATATCGTGTTCGGTCCGCAGACGCTGCACCGGCTGCCGCAATTGCTGGATGCCGCGCGCCGCGCACAACGACCGGTGATCGACATCAGTTTTCCGGAGATCGAGAAGTTCGATTACCTGCCGCAACCGCGCGCCGACGGTCCGACCGCGTTCGTTTCCATCATGGAGGGTTGCAGCAAGTACTGCAGTTTCTGCGTTGTGCCCTATACACGCGGCGAGGAAGTCAGCCGGCCGTTCGATGACATCATCGCGGAGGTTGCCACGCTGGCCGCGCAGGGCGTGCGCGAGGTCACGTTGCTGGGTCAGAACGTCAACGCCTATCGCGGCCTGATGCACGATGGCGCGGTGGCCGACCTGGCGTTGCTGATCAGCTACATCGCGGCGATCGATGGCATCGGTCGCATCCGCTATACCACCTCGCACCCGCTGGAGATGAGTGACAGCCTGGTGCAGGTCTATGCCGAGGTGCCACAACTGGTCGGTCACCTGCACCTGCCGGTGCAGTCCGGTTCCGACCGGGTGCTGGCGCTGATGAAGCGTAACCACACCGCGCTGGAATACAGGTCGATCATCCGCCGCCTGCGCGACATGCGCCCGGATATCAGCATCTCCTCGGATTTCATCGTCGGCTTCCCCGGCGAGACCGACGCGGATTTCGGGCAGACGCTTGCGCTGGTCGAGGAGGTCGGCTTCGACCATTCCTTCAGTTTCATCTACAGCGCGCGCCCCGGTACGCCGGCAGCAAGCCTGCCGGACGATGTGCCGCTGGCCGTCAAGAAACAGCGCCTCGCGCACCTGCAGCAGCGGCTCACCGGGCGGGCCGCGGCAATCAGCACGGCCATGGTTGGCAGCGTGCAGCCGGTGCTGGTCGAAAAGCCTTCGCGCAAGGATCCCGGGCAGTTGTGCGGGCGTACCGCAAACAACCGCGTGGTCAACTTCGATGCGCCGGATGACCTGATCGGACAGTTCGTGGATGTGCGCATTACCGAGGCACTGCCGAATTCGCTGCGCGGCGTGTTGCCGGACCCGGGTGCGGCCGCCGCGTTCCGCCAGAGGGTGTCTTGAGCGCCGACGTCAATTTCTTCGACCTGACGCTGGAGCCTGCCGACAACGAACGCCTGGCTGCACTGTGCGGGCAGTTCGACGCGCACCTGCACCAGCTGGAACAGCGGCTCGGTGTCGAGATCAACAGCCGTGGCAACCGTTTCCGGGTGCTCGGTGAGGCGGCGGCGGTGGCCGGCGCCGTGGAGGTGCTCAAGGGCCTGTACGCACAGACCGCGCGCGCCGGGTTGAGTCCCGGGACCATCCATCTTTACCTGCAGCAGCTCGGCGCCGATCGGGCCGCAGCTGCACCGCAGACCGGCGCGGCGGAGCCCGTGTCGATTCGCACGCCGGGCCTGACCGTCACGCCGCGCGGCCGTAACCAGGCGCATTACCTGCACAGTATCCTGCACAATGACCTGAATTTCGGTATCGGTCCGGCCGGCACCGGTAAAACCTTCCTCGCCGTGGCCTGCGCGGTACAGGCGCTGGAGCAGGAACGGGTCAGCCGGCTGGTGCTGGTGCGCCCGGCGGTGGAGGCGGGCGAGCGCCTTGGATTCCTGCCCGGCGACATGACCCAGAAGGTCGATCCCTACCTGCGTCCGTTGTACGACGCGCTGTATGAAATGCTCGGCCTCGACAAGGTGGCGAAGCTGATCGAGCGCAACGTCATCGAGATCGCCCCGCTGGCCTTCATGCGTGGCCGCAGCCTGAATGATGCCTTCATCATCCTCGACGAGGGCCAGAACACCACGGTTGAGCAGATGAAGATGTTCCTCACGCGGATCGGTTTCGGCTCCACGGCCGTGGTGACCGGAGATATCACCCAGGTCGACCTGCCACGCCATACAGAGTCGGGTCTGCGCCAGGTGATCGAGGTGCTCAAGGACAGCAAGGGCATCAGTTTCAGTTTCTTCTCTTCGCAGGACGTGGTGCGTCACCCGCTGGTGCAGCGGATCATCGATGCCTACGATGAATACGGTCTCGACAGCGGCGACCCGTCGCGCAACGGGCGCTAGTGGACGACTGCTGCGACATCACGGTGCAGGTTGCGGTCAGTGGCATGCCGCTGCCGTCCGCCAGGGATATCCACCGCTGGGCCGTGCAGGCGTTGTCAGCGCAGGGCGCCAGCGGCGAACTGGTGGTGCGCATCGTCGACGAGGCCGAGATGACCGCGCTCAATACGCGCTACCGCGGCAAGGACGGACCGACCAACGTGCTGTCATTCCCCGTCGAGGGTTTTCCGGGTATTGACAGCGGCATGCTCGGAGACATCGTGATCTGCGCACCGGTGGTACAGGAGGAGGCACTGCGCCAGGGCAAGGACCCGCAGGCACACTGGGCGCACCTGGTGATACACGGTGTATTGCACCTGCTGGGCTTTGACCACCTGCACGAGAACGAGGCGCGGGAGATGGAATCAACAGAAGCCGTTCTGCTGGCGCAACTGGGTTATCCCGATCCGTACTGATCCCGGTCGCCGCGCGAGAAAATTGCGCTGGCATTCAGCAGGCCGGAGCCGATATAGTGGACGGCGTTGGAGCAGTCCTGTGCAGTGCCTGTAATTTGCATCAGGAAAATTCCGTAACCATCAGAAATAAATGAACAAAGACCGACCTCCCAGGGGTCCCGTAAAGCACAGGGTGAGCACCGGCCTGAAGCGCCTGCTGTTACGGGAACCCTCCAGCAACGAACAATTGCTCGATGTGCTGCGCACTGCGCAACGGCGCGGCCTGTTCGAACAGGACGTGCTGGCCATGCTGGAAGGCGTACTGCAGGTCGATGACATGCAGGTGCGCGACATCATGATTCCGCGTTCGCAGGTGGTGTTTCTGGAGCGAGATGCCAGCCAGGACGTACTGGTGCCAATCGTGGTCGAATCGGGGCATTCGCGATTCCCGGTTATCGGCGACAGCCGCGATGAAGTGATCGGTGTGCTGCTGGCCAAGGACATGCTGCTGTATGCCTTCCAGAAGGAAGGCAAGCAGGTCGATGTGCGCGAGATCATGCGCCCGGCCGTGTTCGTGCCGGAGAGCAAGCGGCTCAACGTGCTGCTGAAGGAATTTCGTTCGAGCCGCAATCACATTGCCATCGTGGTGGACGAGTACGGCGGTGTCGCCGGCATGGTGACCATCGAGGACGTGCTGGAGCAGATCGTCGGCGAGATCGAGGACGAGCACGACGTCGAGGAGGATTACACCATCCGCCGCCACAGCGAGATGCACTACACCATCAAGGCGCTGACCCCGATTGAGGACTTCAACGAATACTTCGGGAAACAGTTCTCCGATGATGAATTCGACACCATCGGCGGACTGGTGGTGCACCAGATCGGTCATCTGCCCAAGCGTGGCGAGCGCACCGTCATCGACAACATGCTGTTCAAGGTGCTGCGTGCGGACAACCGCCGCGTGCACATGCTGCAGCTGACCATACTGCCCCGGCAGCCGGCCACCGCCGCATCGTGACCGGCTGTATACCTCCCGCGCGCAGCCATATTGACGAGCCGTGTTTCTCAAGCCATGCCGGGACGCTGTATTGATCGCGTGACTGCTCCGTCCGCGCACAGGACCGGACGGGGGGGTGGGCCATGTCAGCCGGGCTGACGCTACGCAGCCTGCTGCTGGTGCCGGCCGGCATCCTCGCGGTTGGCGCCTTTGCCCCGTTCGGCTGGTACCCGCTGGTGCTGCCCGCGCTGGCCGTGCTGTATTACCGCTGGGCACAGGACACGCCGCAGCAGGCCTTCCTGCACGGCGGCCTGTTCGGCATCGGGTTCTTCGGGGTCGGGGTGTCGTGGGTATACGTCAGCATCCACACCTACGGACACGTATCCGCTCCGGTGTCCGGACTGATAGCCGCGTTGCTGATCCTGGTGCTGGCGCTGTTCCCCGCGCTGGCCGGTTACCTGGTGCGGCGCTGTTGCCCGGGGCAGGGCCTGACCCTGCACATGCTGGCATTCCCCTCCGCCTGGCTGCTGGCCGAATGGGTGCGCGGCTGGATCCTGACCGGCTTGCCCTGGCTCGATCTCGGCGCCAGCCAGATCGACGGCCCGCTGGCCGGTTATCTGCCGGTCTGCGGTGAATACGGCGTGACCTGGCTGGTGGCATTCAGTGCGGGCACGCTGGCCGGTGTGATGCGCCAGCCCCGGCAACTGGTGCTGCTGCTGGTGCCGGTCCTGCTATGGGGAGGTGGCACCTTCCTCGACCGGGTGCAGTGGACCAGCGCGCGAGCCGCCCCGCTCAGCGTGGCGGTGGTGCAGGGCAACGTCGCGCAGGAAGACAAGTGGCTGGCCGGGAATCTCAAGTCCACGCTCAGGCACTACGCCGACATGACCTTCAGCGGGCCGCGCAGCGACCTGTACCTGTGGCCGGAGACAGCGATACCGGCGTTCTATGACCAGGTGGATGAATCCTACATTCCGTCGCTGCTGGAGCAGCTGCAGGACCGGGATTCCGCCTTGCTTACCGGTATCCCGGTACTGGAGCGCGAACACTGGCGCTACTACAACAGCGTGCTGTCAGTATCGGAGACCCCGGGCTTCTATCACAAGCAGCACCTGGTTGCGTTCGGCGAATACGTGCCACTGCGGGCAGTGCTCGGTTTCATCGTCGACAAGCTGGTGCCGATGAATGGCGATTTCAGCCGGGGCGGGCCGGACCAGCCGCCGCTGCAGGCCGCCGGCCTGCCGGTGGGTGCCTCGATCTGTTTCGAAGTGGCGTTCGGGCAGCTGATTGCGGCGCAGGCGCGCCAGGCCGCCCTGCTGGTCAATGTCAGCAACGACGGCTGGTTCGGTGATTCACTGGCGCCGCACCAGCACCTCGAGATCGCGCGCGTCCGCGCCAGGGAAACCGGGCGCGCGCTGCTGCGTGCCACCAATACCGGGATCTCGGCGATTATCGACCAGCACGGTGCGGTGATTGCACGCAGCGCACAGTTCGAGGCGGCCGTGGTGCGCGGCTCGGTGACGCCGCAGCAGGGCATTACCCCGTTCGTACGGATGGGCAACCTGCCGGTGCTGGCGCTGTCGGTGCTGGGCCTGTTGCTCGCGTGGGTGCGCCGTCGCGCATTGCCGCCGGCGCCTGCGCGCAGGGCATAGCCCGTCACGACGGTCCTGCTGCTGCCGCAGGCGCATGGTTCAGGCGCCCCTGGGCCGTGAACTGCCTTACTTGCGATATTGCTGGCGGTGATACGCCGTGTGGCCGCAGTTCGGGCAGTCCGGGATGACCCCGGTGGCATGAAAGCTGACCCTGGTGCCGCAACTGTCACAGTGCAACGTCCCGGGGCCGCTTATTTCGCCACTGTTCCAGGTCGGACCTGCGGCCAGGTCGTGCTGGAATTGCAGCATCTCCAGCCGGGTCCGGTCGGCCGCACTGAGCATGGCATCGAGCACTCGCTCCTCGACCTGGTGGACATCGAAGCGTAACCAGTCGCCCAGTTCCTGGCCGCTCTCGGCCAGGTGCCGGCCGGCGTCATGCAGGTCGCGGGACAGCCAGGCGGCGACCTTTTCCGCCTCTTCCCGGGTCAGTTCGCCCAGCTCGACCGCGCTATCACGGGCCGAGTGGATGATGCGCTGCATGGTCGGCAGGGTGGCTTCCTCCGCCTCCTCGAGGGCGGTCTTGACCCGCACCAGCATGTCATCGTAGGCCTCACGCCATTGTTCACGGGTGGATTTGTCGTCGTTCATGGTGATGGTCCGTTCGTCATTGTCTGCTTCAAGTGTGGCCTAAACCGGGCGCAAGGTGAAGCCGGGCGGCTGCCTTGTTGTGGGGGGTGCAGCCGCTACGGTATTCTTCGGCCTTTGATTTTTCGCAGACATCGAGACTCATGGAAGCAAGTTACCAGCCGGGGCCGGTCGAGGCCGCCGCACGCAACTACTGGGAAGACAACAGGACTTTCCGCGCCGTCGAGGATCCAACACGCGAGAAATACTATTGCCTGTCGATGTTTCCCTACCCGAGCGGCCGGCTGCACATGGGGCACGTACGCAATTACACCATCGGCGACGTGATCAGCCGCTACCAGCGCATGCTCGGCAAGAACGTCCTGCAGCCGATGGGCTGGGACGCGTTCGGACTGCCGGCGGAGAATGCCGCACTCAGGCACAAGGTGCCGCCGGCGCAATGGACGCGCGACAACATCGACTACATGCGCAACCAGCTTGTCCAGCTCGGCTTCGGTTATGACTGGGAGCGTGAACTGGCCACCTGCCACCCGGACTACTATCGCTGGGAACAGTGGTTCTTCACGCGCCTGTTCGAACGCGGCCTGGTATATAAAAAGACCGCGGTGGTGAACTGGGACCCGGTCGACCAGACCGTGCTGGCCAACGAGCAGGTCATCGACGGGCGCGGCTGGCGCTCCGGCGCGCTGGTGGAACGGCGCGAAATCCCGCAGTGGTTCATGAACATCACGCGCTACGCCGACGAACTGCTTGCCGACCTCGACCAGCTCACCGGCTGGCCGGAACAGGTCGTTACCATGCAGCGCAACTGGATCGGCCGTTCGGAAGGTGTGGAGATGGAGTTCGGCATCCAGGGTCGCGACGGGACCCTGCCGATCTATACCACGCGGCCGGATACGCTGATGGGCGTGACGTATGTCGCGGTGGCACCGGAACACCCGCTGGCGGCGCAGGCCGCGGGTGACAACCCCGCACTGCAGGAGTTCATCGACGAGTGCCGCAATACCCGGGTTGCCGAGGCCGACATGGCGACGCTGGAAAAGCGCGGTGTCGATACCGGCCTCAAGGCACTGCACCCGGTCACCGGTGACGCGGTGCCGGTGTGGGCGGCCAATTTCGTGCTGATGGAATACGGCCACGGCGCGGTGATGGCGGTACCGGCGCACGACCAGCGCGACTACGAGTTCGCGCAGCAGAACGGGCTGGCGGTCCGCAAGGTCATCTACCCGGCCAGTCCCGATGTCGAGATCGATCTCGACCGGCAGGCCTTCACCGGCAAGGGCATCCTGCAGGATTCCGGGCGCTTCAGCGGACTCAGCTCGGAACAGGCGTTCGAGGCGATCGCCGACTGGCTGGTTGCCGCCGGCAAGGGCCGGCGCCAGGTGAACTACCGCCTGCGTGACTGGGGTGTGTCGCGCCAGCGTTACTGGGGTTGCCCGATCCCGATCATCAACTGTGACGATTGCGGGCCACAACCGGTGCCGGAGCAGGACCTGCCGGTCCTGTTGTGGCCCGCAATCGTCACAGTTGATGATCGGGATC
>Ga0210144_1001439_pt1 | contig 9912 bp, 11 predicted proteins | sample Muzzi_PWA_D2_FD_185532 | JGI IMG/M metagenome (GOLD analysis project Ga0210144, IMG submission 185532) | Wetland microbial communities from San Francisco Bay, California, USA, that impact long-term carbon sequestration - Muzzi_PWA_D2 (SPAdes) | ecosystem: Environmental > Aquatic > Marine >...
CGCGCCGTGCGCCGCCGTGCGCCCGGCCCCCCGGTGGTGGCGGCCGTGGCCGCCATGAAGGCGGGCGCCAAGGACGACCTCCCCAAGGGCGACCTCACCGAGGGGGCCCTCCGGCGGGCGGTGGGCAACGCCATGGAAATGGGGATGCTGGAGTCCCGCCTCGCCGCCCAGCGCCGCGCCCTCAAGGCCGTCAACCACGACCAGTCCCGCAAGAACCGCGAGCTCCGGAGCTTCTACCACGTGGTCTCCCACGAGCTGAAGACCCCCCTCACCGTGATCCGCGAGTTCACCGCCATCCTGCTGGACGGCCTGTCGGGCCCGGTCACCAGGGACCAGTGCGAGCGCCTGGGCCTGGTGCGCGACAACTGCGACCGCATGACCACCATGATCGACGACCTGCTCGACTTCAGCCGCCTGGAGGACGGCAAGCTCGCCATCCATCCCGAGCCCCTCGACGTCGGGGGCCTGGCCCTGGGGGTGGTGCAGGCCCTGGAGCCCGTCGCGGAGGCCCGGCGCCTGGCCCTCTCCGGCGCCGTGGCGCCCCGCGTCCCGGTGGTGCGGGCCGACCCCGCCCGCATCCGCCAGGTGCTCCACAACCTGGTGGCCAACGCCCTCAAGTTCACCCCGCCCGGGGGCCGGGTCCACGTCACCGTCGTCCCCGGCCCCGGCCCGGCCGTCGCCGTGACCGTGGGGGACACCGGCGTCGGCATCCTCCCGGAGGCCCTGGAGCGGGTCTTCGAGCGCTTCTACCAGGTGGCCGGGGACCCCGCCGAGCACCCCGGCGGCCTGGGCCTGGGGCTCACCCTCTGCCGCGGCCTGGTGGCCCTCCACGGCGGCACCCTCCAGGTCACCAGCACCCCCGGCCGGGGCAGCGCGTTCCGCTTCTCCCTGGCCATCGCCGGACCGCAACCCAGGGAGCCCCGGCCATGCCCAAGATCCTGATCGTGGACGACCGCCAGGACCTGGCGCGCAACCTCGCCATCCGCCTGAAGAGCCTGGGCTACCACACCAGCCTGGCCGACGACGCCGTGATGGCCCTGCACGCCGCCGTGCGCGAGGCCCCGGACCTGATCCCGATGGACGTCTGCATGCCCGCCGGCGGCGGCCTCAACGCGGCCGAGCACGTCCACGACCACCCCACGGCCTCGGACATCCCGGTGATCTTCATGACCGCCAGCTAAGGACCCGACGATCCGCGAGCGCGCCATGGCCTTCGAGCCCGCCGGCTACTTCGAGAAGCCGTTCGACACCCAGGCCCCGGTCACCCGCATCGCCGAGGTCCTCGCCGTCGCCCGCGCCCGACCCCCTTCGGCGGGGTCGGGTAGGATGGGAGTGAAAGCTGCCCATGCCCACGCCGACGCCCGTCCTGTTCCTGTCCCACGGCGCCCCCACCCTGGCGCTGGCGGAGACCCCCACCGTGCGCCACTGGCGCGCCCTCCCCGAACGCCTCGCCGCCCCCCCCGCCGCCGTCCTGTGCGTCTCCGCCCATTGGGACACCCCGGCCCCGCGCCTCGCCGGCGGCCTGGAGCGCCCCGCCATCCAGCACGACTTCGCGGGCTTCCCCGAGGCCCTCTACCGGGTCACCTGGCCCGTGCGCGGCAGCGCCGAACGGGCCGCCCGGGTGCTCGACCTGCTGAACGGGGCGGGGGGCGGGGAGGGGAGCGCCTATACCACCACGGCCGAGCCCGCCCGCCCCCTGGACCACGGCGTGTGGGTCCCCCTGCGCGCCGCCTGGCCCCACGGCGAGGTCCCCGTGCTCCAGCTCTCCGTCTCCACCGCTCGCGGCGTCCCCTGGCACCTGGGGCTCGGCTGCCGCCTCGCGCCGCTGCGGGAAGAAGGATTCCTGATCGTCGCCAGCGGCGGCATCACCCACAACCTGCGCCGCCTCGACTGGCACGCCCCCGACGGCGCCGCCGCCCCCTGGGCCCAAGGCTTCGTCACTGCCTTCGAGGCCGCCCTCGCGGAAGGCGACCTGGACCTGCTGTGCGACCCCCACCGCCTCCCCCACGGCCCCGAGACCCACCCCACCGTCGAGCACTACGTCCCCCTCCTCGTCGCCCTCGGCGCCGCCGCCGACGAGCCCCTGATCCCCATCCACCGCGCCTGGACCCTCGGCGCCCTCGCCCTCCACAGCTACGCCACCCCGGGCATCAAGGCCGAGGCCCTGCCGGTGGCGGAAGAAGGGGAGGAGGAGCGGGAGGCGGCATGAGGGCTGGCTGAAGCGAATTTAACCGAACAGCAGACCTCCACTTAAGTTGGATGGACTAGATGTACCCCCAGGCGTTCTTGACGACATTTTGGAGAATGGAACTCAGGCCCAAAGTCTTCGTGGCCATGAGCTTCTCGGAGGAATACCAGGCACGGTTTGAGAACGTAATTGAGCCATCGATCCGGTCAATCAAACAAGATGGAAGCAGTCTCGAACCGTTGCGGGTTGATCTCTCTATAAGCGGGGATTCGGTTCTTACGGAGATCCTCGATGGGATCGCGCATTCGCGGCTGGTCTTGGCGGACGTCTCTAGCGTGGGGAAGGACTCAAAGAGTGGTCTGACGTATAGAAATGGGAACGTCATGTACGAGGTGGGCGTCGCCCTCGCGTGCAGACACCCATCCGAGGTTCTGTTAGTGCGTGATGACCACGACAACTTCCTTTTTGACGTCAGCGTCATTCCACACATGACCATCGACTTCACGGAGGTGGAGTCCGCACGACGTTCCCTCGAAACTGCTCTGCGGGAGAGACTTCGAGAACAGCGGCTTGTCCATGACGCGAGAGTGGAGATGGCGACCGCTCAGCTAAGTAGTGAAGAGATGAACGAACTTAAGTTTGCCGTCGGCCTCCCACCGGGCACTCCGTGGGGGCGCCAACATCGGCAGTTCGCGGGGCTGCATGAACTCGCGATCTCTCGTCTGCTCGACAAGCAGGTCGTGAAGATGGTTGGACGATTTCCCAACGGCATCCCGGCCTACGCCTTAACGCAGTTAGGTGTTGCCGTGGCTCAGCAGGCGGTCCAATCAGGCTCCGTGGTTAAGGACGAGATTGCCGAGCCCTAATCATGTTGCCCGTCCTTAGCCGCGTCGGCTGGCCATCTGGTTAAGCGCACAGCGCCCTGGAGGGGTACGATCCGCACCCCTCACCGCCCCGCCGCCCTGACCGCCTCCTCCAACGCCCCCAGGAACCGCGACCGGTCCTTGGGGCCGAACCCCGGGCCGCCGCCCCGCACTTCCCCCGTATCGCGCAGGTGGCCCATCAGCTCGCGCATGGCGAGGGCGGAGCCGATGTTGTCGTCGGTGAAGGGTTTTCCCGTCGGGCTCACGGCCTGGGCGCCGGCGGCCAGGCAGCGGGCGGCCAGGGGGATGTCGGTGGTCACGGCGATGTCGCCGGGGCCGACGTGCTCGGCGATCCAGTGGTCGGCCGCGTCGGCGTCGTCGCCCACCACCACGCGCCGCACGAGGGGGCCGGGGGGCAGGCGGATGGGCCGGTTGCTCACCATGTGGACCGTCAGGCCGTGGCGGGTGGCGACCCGCACCACCTCGTCCTTCACCGGGCAGGCGTCGGCGTCCACGTAGATCCCGGTCATCGGCTCCTCATCCGGCGCCTCATCCGCTCCCCCTTGACACCCCCCGTTCCCGGATTAATCCCCCGTATCGGGAAGCCGGCGCCCGGTGGGCGGGCGCCGGGTCGAGACAACCACGGTCAAGCACGATAGGAGGCTCCCATGGGAATCATCGAATCCTACCTGGCCGCCGTTGCCTTCGGCATCCTGGCGGTCTTCGGCTGGATCGTCCGCGCCATCCGCGCCGACCTGGCGCGGCTCGAGGGCTCCCGGCCGCCGCGTCCGGCGGGCGCCGGGGCCGCGCGCCCCTTGCGCCGGGCGGCCTGAGCCCCACGGCGCCCGCCCCCTTTCCTTGCCCCGCACCCCCCCGGCACGCCATGATGAGGGGACCCGCCCGGGTTGTGCGGCACGCGACGGGCCCGTCGCGGCCGGGTTTGGACCGACGACGGACCGGCGTCCCATGAAGACCTTCCGCTGCCACTGCGGCAACACGATCTACTTCGAGAACAACCGCTGCCTGGCGTGCGGCCGGGCGCTGGGCTTTCTGCCCGACGTCCTGGTGCTGTCGGCCTTCGAGCCGGGCGGGGAGGGGGACGCGGTGTTCGCCCTGGCGCCGGAGGCGGGCGGCCGGCTGTACCGGCCGTGCCGCAACTACACCGACCAGGAGGTCTGCAACTGGCTGGTGCTGGAGGCCGACCCGCAGCCGTTCTGCCCCTCCTGCCGCCTCAACCGGGTCATCCCCAACCTGGACACCCCCGGCAACCGCCGCCTCTGGTACCGGGTCGAGACCGCCAAGCGGCGCCTGCTGTACACCCTCTTCTCCCTGCGCCTGCCCATCGTGGGGCAGGACCGGGACCCCCACACCGGCCTCGCCTTCTCCTTTCTGGAGGACCCGGGCCCGGCGGCCGAGTTCATCGACCCCGTCAGCCGCCACCGCGTCCTCACCGGCCACGACCGGGGCCTGATCACGATCAACCTGGCCGAGGCCGACGACCCCGCCCGGGAGCTGATGCGGGAGCGCATGAACGAGCTCTACCGCACCCTGCTGGGCCACTTCCGCCACGAGAGCGGCCACTACTACTGGGAGCGCCTGGTGCGGGACACCCCCCTCCTGGGGCCGTGGCGGGAGCTGTTCGGCGACGAGCGGGCCGACTACGCCCGGGCCCTGGAGCGCCACTACGGCCAGGGCCCGCCCCCCGGCTGGGAGCGGGAGCACATCAGCGCCTACGCCTCCGCCCACCCGTGGGAGGACTGGGCCGAGACCTGGGCCCACTACCTGCACATCACCGACACCCTGGAGACGGCCCACGACTACGGCCTGAACGTGGACGGGCGGGCGGTGCTCCCCACCGGGCCGGGGGAGCCCTACTTCGGCGCCCTCATGGCCGACTGGTCCCACCTGACGGACATGATGAACGCCCTCAACCGCTCCATGGGCCTGCCCGACGCCTACCCCTTCTTCCTGTCCGACACGGCCACCCGCAAGCTGGCCTTCGTCCACGACCTCATCGCGTCCTGCGCCCCGGAGGGGCCTCGGGCTCCCATTCGAAGCGCGGCAGGGCCCTGAAGGCCTTCCTGAGCCCCTCGTTCCACTTCTTCTGCACGGTGGTGTAGAGCGGGCTGTTGAGCTTGAGCGTCAGGTGCCGCTCCAGCTCCAGGGCGTCTGCGCGGTAGAACGCCAGCTCCACCGGCGGCCCCACCGACACGTTGCTGCGGATCGTGGAGTCGATGGACACCATGGCGCAGCGGGCGGCGTCCTCCAGGCTGATGGTGGGGGAGACCATCCGGTCCAGGATGGGCTTGCCGTACTTCGTCTCGCCGATCTGCAGGTAGGGCGTCTCGGGGGACGCGGTGATGCAGTTGCCCTCGGCGTAGATGCGGTAGATGTTGGGCTTGCGGCCCTTGATCTGCCCCCCCAGGATGAAGGTCGCCTCCGGGCTGTTGCCGGACTGCTTGAGCGCCTCGGCGTGCTTCTCCTGCACCTGCACCGAAAGCTCCCCCACGTAGTGGGCCGCGTCGTGCAGATAGGTCACGGCGTTCAGGCCGTGGCGGCCCTTGGGGGCGTCCAGGTCGCGGTGGATCAGGTTGACCACCATCTGGGTGGTGGCCAGGTTCCCGGCCGTCAGCAGCACGAAGGCCCGCTCCCCCGGGATTCCGAAGGAATGCATCTTGCTGTAAATCGACACGTAGTCCACCCCCGCGTTGGTCCGCGAGTCGGAGGCGAACAGGAGCCCCTCGCTCACCTTGATGGCCAGGCAGTACGTCATGGCGCGTCCAGTCTCCCGCTGCGGCCGCCGCCCCCGGGCGGGGCCGGCCCCATCTTACGGCAAACGCGGGGCCCGAAGGCGCCGCCGTCGCACCGAGTCGCGGCGGGTCGGACGAAAATCCCCCGAAGCCGACGGCTTCGTGGGCTGTGCTACAGTGAGGAACGGTTCATGACGGAGGCGAAGCGGGTGGCCATCGACTGGGCACAATACGACCCCGGGGGCGCCTTCGACGAGTTGATCGCCCCCGGCGGCCGGGCCCGGCCCGGCGCGGGCCGCCTCTGCCGCTTCCTGGCCAAGCTGTCCGATGCCGACCTGTCCGAGCGCCGCGCCGCCGCCGACCTGGCCATCCGGGTCATGGGCATCACCTTCACGGTCTACTCCGACAAGCACGCCTCCATCGACCGGGCCTGGCCCTTCGACATCGTCCCCCGGGTGATCCGCAAGACCGAGTGGGACCGCATCGCCCGGGGCCTGGCCCAGCGGGTCCGGGCCCTCAACCTGTTCATCGACGACGTCTACCACGCCCGCCGCATCGTGAAGGACGGCGTGGTGCCGGAGGAGATCCTGGCGGGCTCGAGGAACTACCGCCCCCAGTGCGCGGGCTTCTCGCCCCCCCTGGGGGTGTGGGCCCACATCTGCGGCACCGACCTGGTGCGGGGCGCCGACGGCACCGTGTACGTGCTGGAGGACAACTTAAGGGTCCCGTCCGGCGTCTCCTACATGCTCGAGAACCGCGAGGTGATGAAGCGGGTCTTCCCCGAGCTGTTCTCGGCCCTGCGCGTCCTGCCGGTGCAGGAGTACCCCTCGCGCCTGCACGCCACCCTGGCGGACCTGGCGCCCCGCGCCGCCGACCGGGCCGAGGTGGTGGTGCTCACCCCCGGCGTCTACAACAGCGCCTACTTCGAGCACGCCTACCTGGCCCGCCAGATGGGCGCCGAGCTGGTGCAGGGGCACGACCTGGTGGTGGGCGACGACGACCACGTCTACATGCGCACCGTCTCGGGCCTGTCCCGGGTGGACGTGATCTACCGCCGCATCGACGACCTGTTCTTGGACCCGGAGGTCTTCCACCCCGACTCGACCATCGGCGTGCCCGGCCTGATGCGGGCCTGGAAGAAGGGCCACGTCGCCCTGGCCAACGCCCCCGGCGCCGGCGTGGCCGACGACAAGGTGGTCTACTCCTTCGTGCCCGACATGATCCGCTACTACCTTGGCGAGGACGCCGTCCTGCCCAACGTCCCGACGTACCTGTGCACCGACCCCAGGCAGCGCCGCCACGTCCTGGACCACATCGCCGACATGGTGGTCAAGCCCGCCGACGAGTCGGGGGGCTACGGCATGCTGGTGGGCCCCGCCTCCACCAAGCGCGAGCGGGAGCGCATGGCGGCCAAGGTGAAGGCCAACCCGCGGGGCTACATCGCCCAGCCGCTCGTGACCCTCTCGACCGCCCCCACGGTGGTGAACGACCACGCCGAGCCCCGCCACATGGACCTGCGCCCCTTCATCCTGTCGGGGCACGAGACCTACGTCACCACCGGCGGCCTGACCCGGGTGGCCCTCAAGCGGGGCTCCACGGTGGTCAACTCGTCCCAGGGGGGCGGCAGCAAGGACACGTGGATCGTGGACACGTCCCGGTGAGCCCCATGCTCTCCCGCGTGGCGGAGAACGTCTACTGGATGGCCCGCTACCTGGAGCGCGCCGAGGACACCGCGCGCCTGGTCAACGTCAACACCCACCTGCTGATGGACCTGCCCGGCCGGGTCCGCTTCGGCTGGGACACCCTGGTGGACATCACCGGCGGCGAGGCCCGCTTCGCGGCCCTCTACCGCGCCCCCACCGAGCGCAACGTGGTGCGCTTCCTGACCCGCGACCGGGACAACCCGGGGTCGATCCTGAGCTCCCTGTCCGCCGCCCGGGAGAGCGCCCGCACGGTGCGCGACATCCTGCCCCACGAGGCCTGGGAGCAGCTCAACGCCCTGTTCCTGGACGCCGAGCGCACCCTGGGTGGCAAGTCCGACCTCCGCCGCTCCCGCTTCGCCCCCTTGAACGCCGTGGTGCTGGGGTGCCAGCTGGTGGCCGGCATCCTGGAGGGGACCATGAGCCGCGACGCCGGCTTCGACTTCCTGCGCGCCGGCCGCCACCTGGAGCGGGCCGACATGACCACCCGCACCATCGACGTGCGCTCCGCCTCCCTGATCCCGGGCGCCAACGCCGACCTGACGCCGTTCGAGAACATCCTCTGGATGGGGGTGTTAAGGAGCCTGTCGGGATACCAGATGTACCGCCGCCGCACCCACGGCATCGTGCGCCGCCCCGACGTGCTGGCCTTCCTGCTCAAGGACCCCGACTTCCCGCGCTCGTTCCAGCATTGCGTGGGCCGGGTGGAGGAGTCCCTGCGCAACCTGCCCCACAACGGCACGCCCCTGCGCACCGCCGCCTCGGTGCGCCAGCTGGTGGCCGAGGTGGCGCCCGGCGAGCTCAAGCAGGACGACCTGCACCAGTTCATCGACGACCTCCAGCTCGGCCTGGCCGCCCTCGACCACCAGGTCCACGCCACCTACTTCGCCCACCACCTCGCCGCCGCCCCGCCGGTGACCCCGGCGACCGTGGAGGTGTAGGGGGGCGTCCGCCGGCGGGGAGGGGAGCTGGCGCCCAACGGGGAGGGAAGCCGGATGGACGACACCGACGCCGTCGTCGAGGAGTACCGCACACTCCGCGAGGAGATCCTCCGCTCCCAGCACGCCCGCCTCCTGATCGCCGGCTTCACCCTGGCGGCGGTCGGCACCTTCACCGGGTTCGCCCTCAAGGGCCTTGACCGGGCGAGCTCGGCCGCGGCCACTTTCCCGGCGGCGATGATGGTGGTCTCCGAGCTGTTCGTGATCGGCGCCCTGGTCCTGACGATCTACCACACCCAGACCATCGTGCGTATCGGGTTCTACATCGCGCACTTCATCGAGCCGAAGGTGCCCGGCCTGAACTACGAGACCCGCTGGCGTCGGTACCGCATGCGCGAGCCGGAGGGCCTGCCGCACCTGGGGTACGGGCTGTCGTCGGGACTGGCGGTGTTCTACGGCCTGCTGTCCGTCTCGCTGCTCCCCATCTCCGGCGCGGCGGGGCTGTTCGCGGGCGGGTGGGTGTTCGGGTGGTTCGTCGCCCTGGTGATCGTGTCCCTGGGCCTCGCCGTCGACCTGGTCTGGCGCCGCACCCGGGGGTGGGACATCGAGGAGGGCTGGCGCCAAGCCGCGAGGCCGCCGGACGGCGGCGAGGCCGACGCCCCCGATTGACTCTCGCCAGGTCCCCGGCCCCCCCCGGCATCCGCCCCGCCCGCCTGAGCCCCGGGTGGCGGCCCGACGGGCCCGGCACGCGACTCAGCGGCGAGTCACCCGTGTTTCTCCTTCGTGGCTGGCGAGACCCCGACGCGCAGACGAGCGCGCTCGCCGGGGAACTTGGCCCCCGCCTTCGGTCGCCACATGAACCCGATATCCAGCGACACCCCGAGGGCCCGCGCCCCCGTTACCGCCGCAAGGCACGCCTTGTTCGCATCCTGGCCCTGTACGGAAATATCGATATCCGCAAGGTAGCGGTAGCCATCGTCGACCTTGCATCCCCGGACCATGTTGACCGGGAACACCTGCCGTAGCCTCTCAATGGTCCAGAGGCGCTTCGCGGCCCGTCGCAACATTTCGTCCACGAGCAGGTTCCACTTCGGCCTCGCGATCGGTTCCCCCGCGATCGAAGCGTCGAGAACCTTTGCATGCGTCAGGCTGGGAAGCTCGTTGGGATCGACGCTGCGCTCGGGTTCGGGTACCGGTTCCCCGCTTGCGGCCGGCGGCGCTGACAGTTGCTCCAGCGCGTCCAGTGCCCGGTTGATCACGGGGTCGGGTGTTGTGTCCTCGAAGGGTCTTGCGTGCCGCTGAAGGCGCTCGTAGGTGGATTGCTGGATGGTAACTTGCGGCATGGCGCGCCTCCTATTAAAATACCGTTATATTGAATTATACCGTTTTACAGACTGGTCGTCAACTCACCCATGACCGCCTTGGCGGCCGGATGTTTGTTGTGGTCGTGTTTGCCCCGAGGAGCCGTCCTCG
>Ga0210144_1001442_pt1 | contig 9909 bp, 15 predicted proteins | sample Muzzi_PWA_D2_FD_185532 | JGI IMG/M metagenome (GOLD analysis project Ga0210144, IMG submission 185532) | Wetland microbial communities from San Francisco Bay, California, USA, that impact long-term carbon sequestration - Muzzi_PWA_D2 (SPAdes) | ecosystem: Environmental > Aquatic > Marine >...
AATGGGTCGGTCAGGGGAAATGAGAATAATCGAACCCAAGTCAAAGAAAGTATTGATTAGCAATCATGTTCCTTATGGTGCTTATTTAAGAGTTAAGGAAGGGGACAAGGTTGAGAAAGGTGAAGAACTTTGTTATTGGGATCCATACAACGCAGTGATACTTTCTGAAATTGATGGTAAGATCGAATTTGAATCCATTGAAGAGAGCATCACTTTCAAAGAGATTTCCGATGAGCAAACGGGTCATAGAGAGAAAGTTATCATCGATACAAAAGATAAAAAGAAGAATCCGGCGATTATAGTTAAAGGTAAGTCAGATGAGATAAGCTATAACATTCCTGTAGGAGCTCACTTAGCCGTAAACAGTGGTGTTACAGTTAGAGCAGGTAAAGTTATTGCCAAGATACCTAGAACTATAGGAAAATCGAGGGATATTACAGGTGGTCTCCCAAGGGTAACCGAACTGTTTGAAGCAAGAAACCCGTCTAATCCGGCAGTAGTAAGCGAAATTGACGGAGTTGTCAGCTATGGAAGCATAAAGAGGGGGAATCGTGAGATCTTTATCGAATCTAAAGATGGAATAAAGAAAAGGTATATGATTCCGTTGTCAAAACACATTCTTGTTCAGGACAACGACTACGTGAAAGCGGGGACTCCTATGTCAGACGGAGCTATTACTCCTGCCGATATTCTTTCTATCAAAGGGCCGACAGCTGTTCAGGAATATCTCGTTAATGAGATTCAGGAAGTTTACAGACTACAAGGTGTTAAGATCAATGATAAGCATATAGAAGTAATAGTTCGCCAGATGATGCAGAAAGTCGAGATCATCGATGCTGGTGATACCAATTTCTTGCCAGGCCAGATTGTTGATAAATGGCTATTCAGAGAGGAAAATGATTCTATTCTTGATATGAAGGTCGTTGAAGACGCTGGAGAATCGGCTTCTCTGAAGCCTGGACAGATAATTAGTTCCAGAAGATTACGAGATGAAAATTCTACGTTGAAAAGAAAAGATCTAAAGCAAGTAAAAGTTCGCGAAGCCCAACCCGCAGTTTCACGACCGACATTGCAGGGTATTACACAGGCGTCATTAGGAACTGAAAGCTTTATATCGGCAGCTTCATTCCAGGAGACAACTAAAGTGTTAAGTGAGGCTTCTATAAGAGGGAAACGTGACAAATTAATTGGTTTGAAAGAAAACGTTATTGTAGGACACTTAATACCTGCCGGAACGGGTATGAGAGGATACAGCAAACTAATTGTATCATCTCAGGAAGAATACGATTCGCTGGTGTCTTCTCAGGAAGATTACAGTAAAGAAAAAATTGATGAATTGAATTAAGATGGAAGATTCGAAGAAATCTAAAAATCCTAATCAAATCAATATTGAACTTTCAGAAGAAATAGCTGAAGGTATTTATTCGAATTTAGCGATGATAGCTCACTCAAATAGTGAGTTTGTCATCGACTTTATTCGATTAATGCCCGGAGTTCCTAAGGCAAAGGTGAAATCGAGGATCGTCATAACTCCGGAACATGCCAAAAGACTATTGAATGCCTTGAAGGATAATATTGAAAAATACGAGCAGACATTTGGCCCCATTAAAAAGACAGAAGAAGCGCCAAAATTTCCAATAAATTTCGGGGGGACAATGGGGGAAGCTTAGTTATTTCAAATAAATAAATAATATTCTTTTTGGTTAATAATATGTTTTATCTACCTTTGCATTCCCAAATTTAAGACCTATTTATAATAGAAAATAAATATGCCTACTATTCAACAATTAGTAAGAAAAGGAAGGAAAAATCTGACGGGTAAATCCAAATCACCAGCATTGGATTCGTGTCCGCAAAGAAGAGGAGTATGCACGCGTGTTTATACGACAACTCCCAAAAAACCTAATTCTGCGATGAGAAAAGTCGCCAGGGTTAGATTGACAAATAGCAAGGAAGTCAATGCATATATTATGGGAGAGGGACATAATCTGCAGGAACACTCGATAGTATTAATAAGAGGTGGAAGGGTTAAGGATTTACCTGGTGTTAGATATCACATTATCAGGGGAGCGCTGGATACTGCTGGTGTTGAAGGCAGGCTTCAGGGTAGGTCAAAATATGGTGCTAAAAGGCCAAAGAAAAAATAATATAATATGAGAAAGGCAAAACCTAAGAAAAGATATGTTCTTCCTGATCCAAAGTTTCAGGATACTCTGGTAACGAGATTCGTGAACAATCTTATGTTGGAGGGAAAGAAAAATCTTTCATATAATATATTTTATAAAGCGATCAGTCAGATTGAAGATAAGACAGGCGAAAATGGGTTAGAGACGTGGAAGAAAGCTTTAAACAATATTATGCCAGTCGTTGAAGTTAAAAGCCGAAGGGTCGGAGGGGCCACTTTTCAGGTTCCCCTGGAGGTAAGGCCAGACAGAAGAATATCGCTTGGTATCAAGTGGCTGATCAAATATGCCAAAGCTCGTGGTGAAAAAACAATGGAGCAAAGATTGGCAAATGAAATTATGGCTGCTGCTAAAGGCGAGGGCTCTGCAGTGAAAAAGAAGGATGATACGCATAGAATGGCAGAAGCCAACAAGGCATTTTCACATTTTAGGTTTTAATAAATAATGGCTAAGAATTTAAAAAACTTAAGAAATATAGGCATTATGGCTCACATTGATGCCGGTAAAACAACAACTACTGAGAGGATTTTGTATTACACCGGATTAACTCATAAAATCGGTGAAGTTCATGATGGTGCTGCAACGATGGACTGGATGGAGCAGGAACAAGAGAGAGGCATTACCATCACTTCTGCTGCGACTACGACTTTTTGGAAGTATCCGAGAGTCCAGGGTACAGCGGTAAGCGATGAAACTCAGGATTACAGGATTAATATTATTGATACCCCTGGTCACGTAGACTTTACAGTTGAAGTTGAAAGGTCACTCAGGGTTTTAGATGGTGCAGTGGCATTGTTTTGTGCAGTGTCTGGTGTAGAGCCTCAATCTGAAACAGTTTGGAGGCAAGCTGACAAATATAAAGTGCCGCGTATCTGTTTTGTAAATAAAATGGATAGAGCCGGAGCAGATTTTTTTAATGTTGTGACCGAGATAAAGGAAAAATTGGGGGCTAATCCGGTGCCGTTACAGGTTCCGATTGGTGCTGAAGACAGCTTTAAAGGCGTGGTGGACCTAATCACTAATGAAGCGATAATTTGGAGCGAGGAAGATAAAGGTATGACCTATGAGGTGGTCCCCATTCCGGAAGATCTGATTGGAGTGATTGAGGAATGGAGACAAAAACTTGTGGAAAGTGTCGCCGAATACGACGAAGCTTTGCTGGAAAAGTTTTTTGACGATCCTGATTCGATCACCAAGGAGGAAATGGAAGCCGCCATTAGAAAGGCAGTTATTGACATGTCATTTTCTCCGGTTTTGTGTGGATCAGCTTTCAAAAATAAAGGTGTTCAGTCACTTTTGGACAGTGTATGTAAATATTTGCCATCTCCATTAGATCTTCCACCTGTCAAAGGTATCAATCCCTACAATGACAAGGAAGAATTGAGAGAGCCTGACAATAGTAAGCCTTTTGCAGGTTTGGCATTTAAAATAGCCACTGACCCTTTCGTAGGTAGACTGGCATTTTTCAGAGCATATTCAGGTACGCTGAATGCCGGATCTTATGTCATGAACATGAGGACCGAAAAGAAAGAAAGAATTTCAAGGCTTATGCAGATGCATTCTAGCAAGCAAAACCCGATAGATGTGGTTGAGGCTGGAGACATTGCGGCTGCTGTAGGCTTTAAAGATATTAAAACCGGAGATACCCTGGTAGATGAAAAGCATCCGATTGTACTTGAGTCTATGACGTTTCCTGAGCCGGTTATAGGTTATGCGATTGAGCCAAAGAAACAGGCTGATGTTGATAAACTGAGTGTCGCCATTTCCAAACTTGTCGAGGAAGATCCTACCCTAAGAGTAGAAACTGATCACGATACCGGTCAGACAGTTCTTAAAGGCATGGGAGAGTTGCACCTGGAGATCATCATTGACAGGTTAAAAAGAGAATTTAAAGTAGAAATTAATCAGGGAGCTCCGCAGGTAGCATATAAAGAAGCATTAACAGCTAATATAGAGCACCGGGAAGTTTACAAAAAGCAAACGGGTGGTAGAGGTAAATTTGCTGATATCGTTTTTGAAATAGGCCCTCGTGAAGACGAAAAAGAAGGATTGGAGTTCCTCAATCAAATTGTTGGCGGTGCGATTCCAAGGGAATTTATACCAGCTGTACAAAAGGGGTTCAACGAAGCAATGAAGAACGGACCTCTGGCAGGTTTCCCGGTGGATTCAATGAAAGTAAGATTGTTTCACGGTTCTTTCCACGATGTTGACTCAGATTCATTGTCGTTTGAATTAGCGGCGAGAATCGGATTTAAAGAATCTGCAAAGAAGGCAAAACCCATTTTGTTAGAACCCGTCATGAGTGTTGAAGTTGTTACTCCGGATGAGTATACCGGATCGGTGACGGGCGACCTTAACAAGAGAAGGGGGATCATGAAAGGGATGGATACCAAAGGTGGAGCGCAGGTTATAAAGGCTACTGTGCCTTTATCAGAGTTATTTGGTTATGTTACTGATCTTAGAACGATCACATCTGGTAGAGCTGCAGCTTCATTAACATTTTCTCATTACGATTCCGTTCCGACGAATATCGCCGAGACCGTCATCGCAAAAACAAAAGGTGAATAAAAAACTAAGTAGAAGATACAATGACTCAAAAAATTAGAATTAAGCTCAAGTCATACGACCACAATCTTGTGGATAAGTCTTCTGAAAAGATAGTAAAAGCTGTAAAATCTACAGGGGCTGTTGTAAGTGGTCCAATTCCGTTGCCAACTAAAAAGGAATATTTTACAGTGTTGAGATCACCCCACGTAAACAAAAAATCAAGGGAGCAATTTCAACTTTTTACTTATAAGAGACTTGTTGACATTTATAGCAACAGTGCTAAAACTGTAGATGCTTTAATGAAGCTGGAATTGCCCAGTGGCGTTGACGTAGAAATTAAAGTTTAAGTAAGCAAATAGACAAAAAGGGGAACCTTCATTTTTGATGTTGGTTCCCTTTTTTTTGCCAGTGATAAGGCGAAAAATAATTTGGTAAGTTTGGTTAATTTACTACCTTTGCAATCCTTTTTGGATAGAGAAAATTGAAACAGATAAAAAGATAATAAAATGTCAGGCATTATTGGAAAAAAGATCGGCATGACCAGCATTTATGATGATGATGGAAATAATATAGCCTGTACGGTCATTGAAGCTGGCCCATGCGTCGTAACCCATGTGAAAAACGATGAAACAGATGGGTATAATGCTGTTCAGTTGGCTTTTGATGAAAAGAAAATCAAGAATACCACAAAAGCCCTGGCTGGTCATTTTAAAAGAGCCAATACAACTCCAAAAAAGAAGGTGGTAGAATTCAGAGATTTTCGCGTTGAATTTGAAGACTCGGTTTCTCTTGGAGCTGAGATCAGGCCCGGCGATGTGTTTAAAATCGGTGATTATTTAGATGCCATTGGTACATCAAAAGGTAGGGGCTTTCAGGGAGTTGTGAAAAGACATGGCTTTGGCGGAGTTGGAGAGAGCACACACGGGCAGCATAACAGAAATAGAGCCCCCGGTTCTATTGGCGCTTGTTCATTCCCATCCAGGGTGTTCAAAGGATTAAGAATGGCTGGAAGAACAGGAGGAGCACGGGTTAAGATCATTAACCTTAGGGTCGTTAAAATATACCCGGATCAAAATCTGATACTCGTGAGCGGTGCAGTTCCGGGCTCGAAAAATTCATACGTGGTTCTAGAAAAGTAATTGAGATGAATATAGCTGTCTTAAATATACAAGGTGAAGATACAGGTAAAAAGGCAAAATTAAGTAAAGACATTTTTGGTATAGAACCTAATGATCACGCCATTTACCTTGACGTAAAAAGCTATCTCGCGGCTAAGAGGCAAGGAACACATAAAGCCAAGGAAAGAGCGGAAATTTCTGGTTCAACCAGGAAGATTAAGAGGCAAAAAGGTACCGGTACGGCCAGAGCGGGGAGTATAAAGTCGCCTGTTTTTGTTGGAGGAGGCAGAGTATTTGGCCCAAAGCCAAGAGATTACTCTTTTAAGTTAAATAAGAAAGTAAAACAACTCGCAAGAAAATCAGCTTTATCTTATAAAGCTTCTTCAAAAGACATTGCTGTGATTGAAGATTTTACTTTTGACGCACCAAAGACGAAGTCGATTGCTGATCTGCTTGAAAAGCTCAAAGTTGCAGAGCAAAAGTCTCTGTTCGTTTTGCCGGAGAAAATAAAAAATATCTACTTAGCAAGTAGAAATATAAAAAACACGAAGGTAGCTACCATTGATGAACTGAACACTTATGAGTTAGTCAATTCTGATAAGTTGATCTTCTTCGAAGGTTCCATAGACAAGTTGGAAAAATTATTTAGTTAGAAAGATGAGTGTATTAATAAAGCCCATAATTACTGAGAAAGTCTCAAGCCTCAACGAGAAGGGAAAATATGGTTTTGTTGTTAACAAGAAAGCCAACAAAGTTGAGATTAAGAATGCGGTCGAGAAGATGTATGGAGTTACGGTTGAACAAGTGAACACCATGATTTATCCGGGTAAAGAAAAAACCAGATACACCAAGTCGAGGATAATTTCTGGCAGGACATCTCAGTATAAAAAAGCTATTATTACAGTAGCTGAAGGCGAAGTGATAGACTTTTATAGCGGAATATAACAACATTTAAAAATGGCTGTAAAGAAACTTAGACCAATTACACCAGGACAGAGAAACAGGATTGCCCCTGTATTTAATGAGATCGCAGAAAACAATCCTGAAAAATCTCTTGTTGTAAAACACAAAAAATCAGGTGGCAGGAATAACCAGGGAAGAATGACCATGAGGTATATCGGTGGCGGTCATAAAAGGAAAATGAGAGTTATTGATTTTAAGAGAGATAAGAAAGAAATCCCTGGGGTGGTAAAATCATTGGAATACGATCCGAACAGGTCTGCTCTGATAGCTCTTGTGTTTTATGTGGATGGAGAAAAAAGATATATACTTGCTCCTGAAGGGTTAAAAGTTGGTCAGACGATTACAGCTGGTGAAAGTGTTGCACCCGAAGTTGGCAATGCGTTGCCATTATCTAAAATTCCTCTTGGTACGATTATTCATAATATCGAACTAAAACCAGGAAAAGGAGGAGCAATGGCAAGAAGTGCGGGTAACTATGCCCAATTACTTGCCAGAGAAGGTAAATATGCCACAGTTAAACTTCCTTCGGGAGAGATGAGATTTGTACTTTTACAGTGTTACGCAACTGTTGGATCGGTATCAAATGCTGATCACATGAATGTGAACCTGGGAAAAGCAGGAAGGAAAAGATGGTTGGGTAGAAGACCAAGAACCCGAGGTGTTGCGATGAATCCTGTTGATCACCCAATGGGCGGTGGTGAAGGAAGGGCTTCAGGAGGTCATCCACGATCGAGAAAAGGTTTACTTGCCAAAGGTAAGAAAACACGACATCCGAAAAAGTATTCAAACAAGTTAATAATAGGTAAGAAATAATAATGGCTAGATCATTAAAAAAGGGACCGTACATTGACTTTCGAATTGAAAAGAAAGTAGACACAATGAATGAATCAGGGAAAAAATCAGTAATCAAGACATGGTCCAGAAGGTCTATGATTTCTCCTGATTTTGTGGGGCATACATTTGCCGTACACAACGGAAATAAATTTATTCCAGTGTACGTAACTGAAAACATGGTAGGTCATAAACTGGGAGAATTTGCGCCCACAAGAAATTTTAGAGGTCATATATCTAAGAAAGATAAAGGTAAAAAATAGAAATGGAAGCAATTGCCAAATTAAAAAATATTCCAACAGCGCCTCGCAAAATGAGATTAGTAGCCGACTTGATAAGGGGTAAAAAAGTAAATCATGCTTTGAATTTACTAAAATATGAACCGAAGGAGGGAGCTGCTCGTCTGGAGAAATTATTGTTGTCAGCCATTTCAAACTGGCAACAAGCTAATGAGGACGTGCGATTGGAAGAGGCAGAACTTTTCATAAAAAGCATCCAGGTAGATGGAGGAAGGATCTTAAAAAGATTGAGGCCTGCACCTCAGGGTCGTGGTCACAGGATCAGAAAAAGATCAAATCATGTCACACTGGTTGTAGATAGTTTGAATCAAACTGATGATCAGGTAAAAGAAGAAGTTAAGAAAAGTAGTAAAAAATAATATGGGACAAAAAGTTAACCCTACAGGTCTAAGATTAGGTATTATCAGAGGTTGGGAATCCAATTGGTTTGGAGGCAAGACATTTTCTGATAAGCTGATTGAGGATCAAAAAATACGTCAGTACGTAAATGCCAGGATCCCCAAGGGAGGAATTTCAAAAGTTATTATTGAAAGAACTCTGAAAAGGATAACCATAACTGTACATACGGCAAGACCGGGTGTCGTTATCGGGAAAGGCGGATCTGAAGTGGATAAGATCAAAGAAGAGCTTAAGAAGTTGACTGGCAAGGACGTACAAATAAATATTTTTGAAATTAAAAGGCCGGAATTAGATGCCAAATTAGTTGGTGAATCGATTGCTCAACAAATCCAGGCAAGGATTTCATATCGACGTGCCATGAAACAATCCATCGCCAGCGCAATTAGGGTAGGTGCTCTGGGTATAAAAGTGAAGGTTTCAGGGAGGCTAGGTGGAGCTGAAATGGCAAGAACCGAACAATATAAAGAAGGCCGAATACCTTTGCATACACTAAGGGCAGATATCGATTATGCGGTTTCCAAAGCACAGACGGTTTATGGAATTATTGGTATAAAGGTGTGGATCTTCAAGGGTGAAGTTTATGGAAAAAGAGATCTTTCGCCCAATATAATCGGCGATGGTGTCGGCCGTAAGAGAGGGGATATTCCAAAGAGAAAAAGAAGATAAGTAGGCAAAATAAAAAATAAATTATGTTACAGCCGAAACGTACAAAATTTAGAAAGAAGCAAAAGGGAAGAGTTAAAGGCATTGCCCAAAGAGGACATACTCTCGCTTTTGGTAATTTTGGGATAAAAGCACTTGAACCCGGATGGTTAACCAGTAGACAAATCGAAGCCGCCAGGGTTGCCGTTACCAGAGCTATGAAAAGAGAGGGGCAGGTTTGGATTAGAATATTTCCGGATAAACCCATTACCAAAAAGCCAGCTGAAGTAAGAATGGGGAAAGGTAAGGGAGCGCCCGAATATTGGGTGGCAGTAGTAAAACCGGGAACCTTGATTTTTGAGTCGACAGGAGTAACGAAAGAGGTCGCACAGGAATCATTAAGATTAGCAGCTCAAAAGTTGCCAATCAAAACGCAATTTGTTGTGAGAAGAGATTACGCTGAATAACACATGAAAAATTCTGAACTAAGATCGCTAACGCCGGAGGAATTGCAGCAAAGATTACTTGCTGAAAAAGAACAGCTTCAAAAGTTAAGATTTGCTCACGCTGTCTCACCTGTTGAGAATCCGAATAAAATCAAAGAAGTGAGAAAAACTGTTGCCAGAATTCTTACTATTATGAATGACAAAACAAATAATAACTGAAAATGGAAACCAGGAGACTTAGAAAGGAAAGGGTTGGGAAAGTTGTCAGCAACGGTATGGACAAATCAATTACTGTTGTTGTTTCCAGAAGGCTTAAACACCCGAAATATGGAAAGTTTGTTGGTAGGACAAAGAAATTCATGGCCCACGACGAAAAAAACGAATGCGGAGTTGGTGATACAGTAAGAATTATGGAAACGCGACCATTGAGTAAAACAAAGCGTTGGAGATTAGTTAACATTATAGAAAGAGCTAAATAAAA
>Ga0210144_1001443_pt1 | contig 9908 bp, 18 predicted proteins | sample Muzzi_PWA_D2_FD_185532 | JGI IMG/M metagenome (GOLD analysis project Ga0210144, IMG submission 185532) | Wetland microbial communities from San Francisco Bay, California, USA, that impact long-term carbon sequestration - Muzzi_PWA_D2 (SPAdes) | ecosystem: Environmental > Aquatic > Marine >...
ACACCGCCTCCACCGACCTCGATCCGCTGTCAGACGACACCGACAGCGACAGCTATCTGGATGGCATCGACCCCCTGCCGCTGGACTTCAACTACACTGACGGCGACGTGGCGCCCTATGGCTCACCCGACACCCGCATCAACACCGCCGATCTGCTGGTATGCATGCAGCTTGTTCTGGGATTGAAAGAAACGACCACACTGGAAAAGACGCACGCGGATCTCTACCCGGTGGGCGCCCCGGACGGCAAGATCGACCTCAGTGACTTTATTCAGCTACAGAAACTTGTGCTCCAGTAGGAATGCGCCTGATGCAGGATTACCGTCCCCGCTCCACTGTTTTCATGTCATAGCCGGACTTCTGTTCCAGTGGTGTATTCGCATCGGCCAGTGCGATATTCATGACACACAACCCCGAAAGAACAAGAACTGCGCAAACAACATGCTTACCGATGTTTTTCATCAGCGTGCTCTCCTGATGAACTACGAACGGGCACCGGAGGTACCTCGCCGGATCTTGCCGCGGTCAAACAGGCGCCGCCAGTTTGCCCTTTCATGCCTCCCTTGCATGCCGGGTCAACAGCTTGTCCAGGTGGTCGGCAAATGCTTTCCGGTCGCCCTGGTTCAGAACCGGCGGACCGCCTGTGTCTATGCCGCTGGCGCGCAGCGTATCCATAAAATCCCTCATATTCAATCGGGCCCTGATGTTCTCTGTGGTATACAGTTCGCCGCGGGGTGTGAGCGCCCGGGCCCCCTTGTCAATCACCTCGGCGGCCAGCGGGATATCACTCGTGATGACAAGATCACCGGCGTCAACTCTCCTGACGATTTCATTGTCAGCGACATCGAATCCTGCCGTGACCTGAAGCGATTTGATCCAGCGCGACGGCGGGACGCGCACGGGCTGATTGGCGACAAGCGTCATCTCCACCCCGGTACGTTCCGCCGCCCTGAACAGAATATCCTTGATGACCACGGGACAGGCATCGGCATCCACCCATATCTTCATTTTATGCGCCTACTGTAGAAGGTGTTTAATGGTAATCGTGCGTTTCAGCGGTGATAGCCGTGTTGAGCGGTAAACACTGAATGCAATCAGTCGACATTCCACGTTTGCCTCAGCCACTCGATGGTTTCGTCGATCGGGACTGTTTCCGCGAACTCGATCAGGTACGGGATCCTGTCAACGGCGTCCAGGGGTACGGTTGTCCCTGCAGGAAACACGGGTGCGAGACGATGGTACCGGTCTCCAAGCATTTGCCTGCACTGATAGTCGGCAATTCCGGCGGTTCCGTCGAGCATGAGACTGATCAGGGGTTTTACCCACTGCGCGTAACCCCAGTCGTGTGACTTGCCCTTGATGTACTGGAGGCTCGTCCCTGTACCGAGCGACAGCAGGAGCACCTCATCGATTGGCGGCGTGGGGGAATAACGCCGGTCCCGGGTCTGGGCCAGGGCGCACATGGCCGGGTTGTTTGCGTACACGCCGCCGTCGATGTAACCGTCGACAGACGGGAAGTAGGTGGGGGCGGCGCTTGTATACAGGGCAACGTCCACCGCCAGAGACTTGCGATCATTGTTCGGCCCCGGGTAGTTGTGGAACAGTTTCGGTTTCCACGTGCGCTTTGCGGGGTCAGGATCCGCGTTGTCGAGATCGAAGGCGGCGATCAGGACGCGCGTTTCAAGCTCGCCAAGCGTGGTGCGGCCAAAGAGCTTCTTCAACTCGCGACGCAGAGGCGCTATGCCATAATCGGCACCGCGAAGCTTGCCCAGATCGACCAGATCATCGAGCCAGGAGTCATCAAAGATCTTCGGGCCCTTGTTGACGTAAACTTCCCGAATTCTGTCCAGCCCAAGCTGATGAGCAATACCAAGCGCGAGTATGCCACCCGTCGAGGTACCGGCGATCAAGTCGGTCGTATTCAGGAAATTTTCCAGACCCGGCGTAGCCACAATCCTCTGGAGCAGTATCGTCGTAACGAGGCCACGGATTCCACCTCCATCGATGGATACGACACGGTACGCAGTCATGACTTGCCTCCGGTTACGGCGCTGCCTGACCCCGTGTGCGAACGGCGCAGTCGCCGGACGAGATCATCATGCAAGAGTTGGCGGCGAAACCGGCATGTAGCGTTTCGCGCGTTCGCATTGAACGTCCTGCCGGACAGCGTACTATCAGTCTTCATATATAGAGTCCCGTCTACACCTTGCAAATACCTTGGCAGATTATCATCTATATCGTGGCTTGCTGCTTTCCTTGCAGGATAATGACCAGAGTCTCCGGCAACCATGAAGCGCAACGGAACAGCTATCCTGCGCGGCGACCTGTTGATGGTTTCATGCTATTCGTCAGAACACTGGATTGTTCTATGATTCCAGCTTCCCCCCCGATCAAGGCATTTATCGATTAATACAAAGCGGCCTACATATGGGCTAATAGATATAATTGCACCCAGCAGAATAAATGCAGCAGATGCTTTTGTCGCAGCAGGAAATGTACGGATACCTTTAAAAAGGCCTATTCCAAAAAACAATGCAGCCGCGGCAAAACAAAGGTCACCAGTGGCGCGGCGGGACCAGCCTGGAGTGTATGGATTCGATGCACCGCCCGATACCCAAACGCTGTACAGGGAACTGTATAAATAAAGCAACGCTACCATTATGAATATGATGAAAACAAACCACCGGATGAACTGTCGAAAGACTGAGATCTGCATAGCGACATCTGTCTGCCTGGACATTATGACTTCCACTGTTGGAGGCTGACCACAGCCTCAATTGCGGGTTAGGCACCCAGCATTATCCATCAGCCGCGCCGCTTTTTGGCGTCGGTTTAACTGGCTTGTTAGAAGCCAGACTGATTAAGAACCTGCGGGTTGAGTTGCCAAAGGGAATAATTCAGTATAGCCGCGAAACTGACCCACAGCAGGTAGGGGATAAGCAGCACACCGGCAACCGGGCGCACGCGCCAGAAAGAGACAAGAGTGGCCGCGATAAGGATCCACAGCACCACGATGTCGGCGAGCGCCAGAACGCCGAGGTTCCAGGCAAAGAAAAGCCAACTCCATAGTGCATTGAACGCAAGCTGCAGCAGAAACAATGTAAGTGCCTGTCGATTCGGGCCGAATCCACCGCAACGCCATACCAGCCAGGCAGCGATGCCCATCAAGGTGTACAGAAGCGTCCATACCGGACCAAAAATCCCGGGCGGAGGCGCCCAAGCAGGCTGGACAAGTTGGCTGTAGAAGGACTTGGCCTGTATTGAAGCCACTGCTCCAACGGCAGAAGCAGCAAAGCTCACCACGAGCCAACCGGCCAGCCCCAAAATCTGTTTCTGCTTTGAAAGTGACGGCATCCGGATCTCCGCTTTTTCCTGACGACCACACTCTACCACTGCGGGCCGCGTCATGGCACGCTCTCGGCTGTTGCGCTGGTCAGGTGGCGACTACGATCCGGAGGCACATCACGGGAACACCATACACAACGACTATAGAAATAGAACTCACTCAGAGGTTGTCGGATCATGATGCAGTCCCACGTAGCAGGTCAGAGCCGCCAGGGCGAACGGCGATCCAGGTATGAAGAGATAGTCGAGGACGGACAGTTGGTCTTCTGTATAGAACACCACCAAGGACACGAGACTCATGATCCCGAATGCCAACAGACTCAAGGTCTTAGCCGTCTTTCTGGCATTTTTCGGTTCGCTATCGGCTTTCATCAGGATGTTCTGGCATGCACAAGACGACTTCACGGGCACCTATGGTCGATATTCACCGCAGACAGGCAAGCGGAGCTTGCCGCCCCCCCCCTGGATTGTAATATCAGGCATCGTCGCGTTCGTGAGTTGCTTCCCCATGACCTGACAGACGAAGCCTTGGCATGATTCCAAATACCAGTAGCAAGGCAATGTATACCGAGCCGGATATCTTGTCTCGACTGTCGATGAACTCGGTCAATGTTTGGTCTTGAAGGAGTACTGCGAGCCCTAATTCGGCAGCGATAAAAAAGGCAAGCGCCAGAAGGCCTGCGGCCAATGACAGGCCAGGTTGTGCTACCTCAGGAAAGTGACGCAGCATGTACCCGGCCGCGATGAAGATCACAGCTGCCATGACGGGCATTTCGGCAAGCTCCGCCCAGCGCTCACCGATGAGTGGAACGAGTATCGGAACGCGGAACATGCCGAGTACGAAGCCAGTGCCGAGCACAATTGCGAAGTAAACAAGCGCGGCGCGAAAGGTCGTTGACACTGGTGCGGATTGCAAGAGTAGTGGTCTTCGTCGTCTAACGACCAAGCTCACGGGCGACAATGCAGCGTAGCCGAATGGGATGGTACTGGACATCCCCAGGTGAACAATCGTCAGGGAGATTATCTAGAAGCTCCCTGACCTCTTCTTTAGCTGTACTCAAGAACCGCTTCCTCTTTATATATTTTCGGGTATTTATCCATGCATACCTTGATCTTAGACTCAACGCCTGGCTAGACTGTGCCGTCAGGCATCGGTTTGAACGCCTGGTTTGGGCAATCAAACAGTCAAAGTGTTGACCATTTGTATAAAACGGCCGCTTGCCCTCGATACGTACCATTTTCATCTATCAAATTCCAGACAATAGAATCTTCAACAAGAAACCGTTTTCCCGAAGAAGATACACGCACACCTTTATAGTCTTCGATGAAACCATATTTCCGTACACGTGCGAGTAATTTTTCTCTTTCTTCTCTTGTATGTGGCTCCGCCGACAACCTCGATGGCAATTTTGTAAAAACATTCCATTTCATTTCGAAGAGTTCCAGTGCGACTTTATTGCCATAATTAAAGACCGGGTCTACTTCGGCATTGTGTGAGACGATACAAAATGGCGCCTCGAAGAGAGACCGATAGAGATCCTTGGCAGATAGTCCGGGATTGACCAAATTCCTACCTGTCATGCGTAATAGACTCGACAAGATCAATTCCGCCTGTTCGCCAAGATAATCATTGTCTGTGCACGGTTCGCTAATTTTTAGCATATACGAATACTTCTCTCGGAACCCTAACGTTGGTGATCAGCCGCGCCTGAGCACGAGGGCCTTTTGCGGCAGCAAAAGACCGCAACGATCAAGCTTCGGTCTGCAGCGCCATCGTTAAATGAGTTTTTCATCGTTGATCTTTCCGATACTTGACTATCGACAAAATCGAAAATACGACAAAGCCGAATCCCGACATGACTATCCAGACGAGTTTGCCTGTTTCGCTCTTGATCGGGGTTCGTGTCCAGAAAATTACTTCTGCGTTCCAATAGCCCAAGAGCGCCAATACTCCAACAATGGTAAATAAAAACGCCAGAAGTGACATCCAGATCAAGAAAAAAAGACCGTGTTTCACGCTCTCTCCTGAAGGTCGCTCACCTAACGGTTAAGCCCAGCCGCACATTTTACTGCGTTGAGTGGGGCGCATTGTTATGTGCTGCTTAATGGTCATGGGCATGCTTTGCAGCAGATGAAAAACCCGGAAACCTGGATGGCGCATATATCGTATGGCAGTCCGTACAGGTCTCTATTAGACGGTAATAATGAAAAGCAGAAAGCTGCGCGTCGTGATTCGCCGCTGCTGCTTCAAGCTTCTTTGCCTCAAGGTGAAACTGCGAGTCCAGCCTCTTAAAGTGCTCGGGCAATGAAGTGCCAAGCTCTTTCCTCTGTGCTGTAGTAAGTTTCTGATCAAGAATGTAGCTCGCGCTTATCTGTGCGCTGGTATCGGCTACACTTTTCCAATCTCCCGTGGCTATCCCTATAGGGAGTGACTGAACACCATTGAGAAGCGCTCGCATTTCAGCACGCAGCAACTCTATTAGTTCAGGTGATAATTGAAGATCGCCTTTTTCCGCCGGCACTTCCTGGGCGCTGACCGACCCTATGCCAATAGAAAGCGCGCTGAGTAATATGAAGGCAATGCGATTCATATAAAACATAATATCTCCCGCCAGATAAGGGGCGCGCCGCTCTTGGCGCGTCCCACTTGAGCGTAGGGTTATTTTTTGTGCAGCTACTTTCCTGGCCATATGAATTCTACCCTGATGCCACTTGGCTCATAGCACATCATGTGTTTTGCGGGTCCCTTTCCTAATTGCTCTGGTGCAAACTCAATTGTGGTTCCGTTGTTTGCGAGGCGTTGGTGAATAGTATTCAAGCCATCTTCACTTTCACGTGAAATGCCACGTGGTGTAACCCAACGTTTTTGCTTTTGTTGAATGGAATCGATGGCTCTTCCTTGATTGCCCAAAGAGAAAGCATGATGCTGCCGTCACCTACATAAATGGCTGGGTACTCCTCATTCCTCTTCACCTCTTTCCAGCCAAGCAGGGAGGTAAAGAAATTTGCGCTTTCCTCCAGCTTCGATACGGTAAGCCCGATATGATGTGTGCCTTTTGCAATTGGTGTACTCATGACCTTCCTTTAAAAACATAACGCCCAAGTTTTGCGGCGCAAACGAAGCGCAGCGTAGTTTGCGTTCGAACGAGCACCTTGTTAGCCGTTTTCAGCATCTTCATCGTAGATACGCGTATAGTTCGAGAACTCTGTACCCAAGAGATCGGCGGCAATGACTTTTTTGGCCAGCTCAAAATCCACTACGAAATTGCACACCTCCATTGTGCCGATTCCGATACTGCCACCGTCGCATGCACCTAAGCCTGTCCAGCCAAGAGTTTCATTCATTCTGCCTTCCAGCCGGTGACGTTTTTCAACGTCTTCAGCGCCCCCTATCCCATCAACCGCATATTCAATCAAGAGGGTGAAGTGGTCCTCTGGATCGACTGGCCTATATCCATCTGAAACCAAGTCATCAATCTTTTTTTGGATTATATCCGTGGCCTTTTTCAGCAGGGATGACTTTACTGTCTTCGATTCTCCTTCAGCACCAAGCTCACCCCAATGAACTGTGTGAGTTCCATCCTCGTTATCCCATGTTTCCCAGTACAGTTTTTGGCTGTCGGTAAGTTTGTAGAGTTTGAGCACTGAACTTATTCTTATACGGCTAACGTCTCGCCTCAGTCGCGCGGCTTTGCCGCGTTGATCTGGAGGCGTTTGTTAGGTATTCTTTTTGATAATGTAAGTTGGCTTACCATCAATACTCTCCTGATTTTTATCTTTCCAATATTTCTTTATGCCTTTATCTCCCTTTTTATTCGCCCACTCGTTCAACTGCTCCCTTTCTCCAAGGTAATCATAAAATGGCACTCCCATCCCGCAGGATGTTTGGACAAGATCAACGGCCAAATCAAATATCTGCCTTGCTCCGGGTAACGGCATAAATAGAGTAACCAAGTTATCCCACTCAGGATCATTTCTGTGAATTACCTTAGCGTTCCCATAGATTCTTAGGATCATCGGGTTGCCCTCCAATGCAGCAAACATGATTGTCATTCGAGGATTCTCCTGAATATGAGCAGATGTCTCGTTCCCACTCCCCGTAGCGTTTAGCCATATCACCCGTCTAGCATTTAAAACCCGTAATGAGTCCATTCCTTTCGGGGATATGTTGACCCTACCGCTAGCGGTTGCAGTCCCTACGAAGAACACCTTTTGATCTTCGATAAACTGCTTCAGATTGTCGGGAATTCCAGAATATCGTTTTCCCATCTCTCAGATTCTCTTTGATACATAACGTCGCCCATAAGCCGCACGATCTTCGCGTCGGCTTGATGGGCTGGTCAGAACTGTTCCTCTATGCCGCATGGGGTGTGACTTCCTTTTCCAGTCGCTTGGCGAGTTCCGCTTCTGCGCACAAAAGATCATAACGTGATTGGAGATTGAGCCAGAACTGCGCCTCCATACCGAAGTACCGCCCGAGGCGCAACGCCGTATCAGCGGTAATAGAACGCTTGCCCTGGGTAATTTCGCTGATACGGCGTTGCGTCACACTGATATCTTTCGCAAGGCGGTATTGCGATATATCCATGGGCCGCAAAAATTCCTCTAGCAGAATTTCGCCAGGATGAATGGGGTCGAACTCTCTCTTAGCCATGATTGACACCTCTAATGATAATCAACGACATCCACTTCATGAGCATCACCTGCGTTCCAGATAAAGCAGATGCGCCATTGATCGTTGATTCGTATGCTGTATTGACCTGCCCTGTCACCCTTTAATTTCTCAAGACAGTTAGACGGTGGGATCCTCAATGATCTTAGTTCGCTCGCCGCAGCAAGCATTTCTAGCTTCCGGGCTGCAAGGCGTTGAATGTCTTTGGGAATCCGCTTGGCATAGCGGCCCTGATAAATCTTCTCGGCTTCCTTGCCTTTGAACGATTTGATCATAACGCCAATACTATCGCGTTGCGATAGTATTGTCTAGCGCCACTATTCTGGATTTCTTGAGTTCTAACCCCCAAGCTGTGCGGCGCAAACGTAGCGCAGCTTAGTTTGCGACCGAACAAGCGCCTTGTTAGCCGTCTTCCGCATTTTCATCGTAGATGCGTGTGTAGTTTGAGAACTCTGTGTCTTTGAGATCAGCGGCAATGACTTTTTGGGCGAGCTCAGAATCAACCACGTAATTGCATACCTCCATTGTGCCGCTTCCAATACTGCCACCGTCACATGCCCCTAAGCCTGTCCATCCAAGAGTTTCATTCATTCTGTCTTCTAGCCGGTGACGCTTATCAACGTCTTCACCGCTTCCCATTCCATCATCTGCATATTCAATTAAGAGCGTGAAGTGATCCTCTGGATCGACGGGCATAAATCCATCTGAATCCAAGCTATCGATTTCATTTTGGATTAGATCCGTGGCCTTTTTCCGCAGGGATGCCTTTACAGTCTTCGAATCGCCTTCAGTACCAAGCTCACACCAATGACCTGTGTGAGTTCCATCATCGTTATCCCATGTTTCCCAGTAAAGTTTTTTTCCCGTCGTTAAGTTTGTAGAGTTTTAGCACTGAACTTTCCCATATACGGCTAACAGTTGAATTAACGAGAACCCTGTCTCGTTATACATTTTTATGCGCTTGCTTGATGACTGAGGATTTCATCTTTCAGCGCCTCCGAGATATTTACCCATTTGGTTTCTTCCTTTACAACCAGCTCACAACCCTGTTCTTGTGCTGCTCGGATGATTTGTGTGTACCATTCTCTGTAACTCCATTTTCTTGGTTTGGGTGAATATAGGTATTTCCCCTTTTTATCCCAAGAAACTTCCATCGCCTCACGATAGATGAAAGGAAATTCTTTGGTCTTTGGTGAGACACACAGCCTTCCTTCGCTGTCTATGTGAATTAATGCTATTTCGTCACTACCCATTTTGCGCATAACGACCAAGCTGAGCGGCGCAAACGGAGCGCAGCGTAGTTTGCGTCCGAACGAGCGCCTGGTTAGGCATTTTTAAATCTTTTATATGTAAAAAGCATAGCTACAACTGCAAGAGTGGATGCTAGTAGCATACCCTCGGGGAATAATGACTGCATGAATTCAATTTCACCATCTCTTACGGGCAGCCCTTGTAATTCTCTCCGTGCGAGCACCATTTTCTCAACAACCGGATCCCACAAACCCCAACTCAAAGCATCTGAAGCAATGTTCACAATTGCTACTGAAACTGCCAAATAGAATCCTTTAATGTTAAGCGTAAGAAACCAGTAGCCAGCGAGGATTGAAGAAACCCCAAGCAAAACATAAATTGTTATTTGTGTTGTATCTTCAGGAAAAAAGCCGAAGATAGGTTGAGACACAAACATTTGCGTCCATCTAACTAATTGTTTCGTTCCTTCTAAAATCAACAGCACTCCCAACAACATTGTTAGCCAATTTTCTCGATTGAAAATATTAGGGTTAACTGTTTTTGTCTCTTTGTTGATTCCAAGAAACAAGTATCCAATTGAGCCGATGAACTTCCCGGATATCGCTCGTATGGCAATAAATAGCAGGTATGGCACCCAAAA